>Ga0194110_10009205_pt1 | contig 11141 bp, 12 predicted proteins | sample TA2Kig1200mmetaG_FD_146192 | JGI IMG/M metagenome (GOLD analysis project Ga0194110, IMG submission 146192) | Freshwater microbial communities from Lake Tanganyika, Tanzania - TA2015032 Kigoma Deep Cast 1200m | ecosystem: Environmental > Aquatic > Freshwater > Lake | place: Tanzania: Lake... | reverse complement strand
AGGCGCAGGTCCTGCTGGCGGCGTCGGTCTTCCACTACCGCATTTTCAGCATCCGCCAGGTGAAGGAATATTTGCGGGACCGGGGGCTGCCGGTTATTCTGTAGCGCCCCGGAATTCCCGCAGCTTGGCGCCGGGGTCGGGGGCGGTGGCCAGGGTCTCGCCGATGAGGAAGCCCCGGATACCCGCGGCCTCGAGACGCTCCACGTCGGCCCGGGTCTTGAGGCCCGAAGCCGCCACCAGGGTTACGCCCGGCGGGGCCAGGTATAGGGCGTGCCGTGCACGCCGGTCATTGAGTATATTACCCGTCAGCCTTCCTCACAGGTCGCCCCGGGCCCACGGCGGCCACGGGCCGCCCTATGAAGGCAGAATCCATAGGGCGTGCCGTGCACGCCGATGTCAGACCTGGGGCCATCTCCCTGGTTTCATTTCCCCCCGGAATTCCCGCAGCTTTGCCCCCGTGTCGGCGGCCGTGGCCAGGGTCTCGCCAATGAGGAAGCCCCGGATGCCCGCGGCTTCCAGGCGCTCCACGTCGGCCCGGGTCTTGAGCCCCGAAGCCGCCACCAGGGTCACGCCCGGCGGGGCCAGGGGCGCCAGTTCCAGGGCTCGGTCCGGGTGCATGGCAAAGGTGTTGAGGTCCCGGCTGTTGATGCAGATAAGGTTTGCCCCCACGGCCAGGGCCTGCTCCATTTCCGCAGCGGTGTGCACCTCCACCAGGGCTTCGAGGTTGAGCGACCGGGCCAGCAGCAACAGCGCCCTAAGCTGCCCCAACTCCAGCAGGCTGACGATGAGCAGCAGGGCGTCTGCGCCCAGAGCCGCGGTTTCATACACCTGGACGGGCTCCAGGATAAAATCCTTGCGCAGGATGGGGATGCCGATCTCCGGCCGCATCTGCACGATGAAGTCCGGCTCGCCCTTGAAATAGTGGCGCTCAGTGAGAACACTCAACGCCGCGGCGCTGTTCTTTTCGTAAATCCGGGCAAGTTCCACCGGGTCCCAATGCATGGCGAATTCGCCCTTGGAGGGCGAAGCCCGCTTCACCTCGGCAATGACGGCCGTGCCGGGGCAATGGTCCAGCGCCGCCTTTAGGCTCACCGGCGGCAGCCGCCCGGGGATAACCGCCTTGAACTCCTCGATCTTGCCGGACTGGAAGAGCCGAAGCGACTCTTCAAGCGTCCGGGCCACAATTTTTGCTAGAAAATTCATGGGACTCCTTTCCTGAGGGCCAACCGGCTCCGAGCCCCAAGCAGGCCCAGCAGCAGCAGGGGCAGGGCAAGGTCGTTCAGCCACAGCACCGGCCCCACGTTGTAGGGGGAGAAATTCCCCGCGGCCAGCATCTCCCGCAAGTGGCCGTAAGCACATCCCAGCAGAAAGATGGAAAAGCCCACCCCGGTGGCCGTCCAGAAGCCGTCCCGCCGCCAGAGGCAGCAGACCCCCAGGACGCCGAAGGCCAGGTTGGACATGGCCACTTCGAATTGGAAGGGGCTGCCGGGGGGCCAGCCGATTTTGAGGGCGATCTCTTCGGCCTTGAAGATGTGGCCCAGCGCCCCCATGAGGCCGCCCACCCCCGCAAAAATCACCAGGAGATAGAGCAGCAGCACCTCCACCACCAGGGCCGGGGAGCGGGGCTTTTTGGTGAGACTCAGGTGGAGGGTCACCACCAGAATCACCGCGGCCAGCGACAGAAACCAGGTCATGGCCTTCCTTTCTTCAGTTGAGGGGAGGCACGGGGGAGTGAGCTCTCCCGCCCTCCCCTCAAGCTCCCCACCCCAACCCCCTTTATTTTTCCCCCTGGTTCGCAGGTTGAATTTGGGAACCAGCGGGAACCAAAGGGGATAAAGCGCTCAGGGGTTGGGGATGGGGGTTTGGGGGAAGGGGTAGGGGCCGACTGCCCCTAGCCCCTTCCCCCAACTATCAATCCCTCACTCCCCCGCCCCGAAGCTCTTGCTCTTGGCCACCAGGGCCTCCAGTTTGTTCAGGGCGGCGCCGCTGCGGATAGCCTTCCGGGCCAGCCGGATGCCACCCGGGAAATCGGGGCTCAGGCCCGCGGCGATGAAGGCCGCGGCCGCGTTCAGGGCCACCATGTCCTCTTTGGGCCCCCCCTCCCCTGCCAGCACCCGCCGCACGATCTTGGCGTTCTCAAAGACGTCGCCGCCCCGGATGTCCTCCAGTCTGGCCCGTTCCATGCCGAAGTCCTCGGGCGCGATGTCGTAGGTGCGCACCTCCCCGTCCTTGAGCTGGCTCACCCGGGTGGGGCCGACGATGCTGATTTCGTCGAAGGAGCCGTGCCCGAAGACCACGAAGGCGCTCTGCGCGCCCAGGTTCTTGAGCACGTGGGCCAACGGTTCGGTCAGGCCCGGGTCGTACACCCCCAGCACCTGCACGTTGGCGCCTGCGGGGTTGGTGAGCGGCCCCAGGATGTTGAAGATGGTGCGGATGCCGATCTCCCGGCGGGGGCCGATGGCGAAGCGCATGGCGCCGTGCAGTTGGGGGGCGAAGAGAAAGCCGATGCCCACCTCCTCGATGCAGGCCGCCACCTGGGCCGGGGTGAGATTCAGGTTGATCCCCAAAGCCTCGATGACGTCCGCGCTGCCGCAGCGGGAGGACACGGCCCGGTTGCCGTGCTTGGCCACCTTCAGTCCCGCGCCGGCCACCACGAAGGCGGTGGTGGTGGAGACGTTAAAGGTGCTGGTGGCGTCGCCCCCGGTGCCGCAGGTGTCCACGATGGTCTCCCGGTCCACGTTGATCTCGTCCCGGTCCAGGTCCACCACCCCGTCGCCCAGGGGGATGGCCGTGGCCTTGGCCCGCATGACTTTCGCCGCCGCGGTGATCTCGGCCACCGTCTCCCCCTTCATGCGCAACCCGGTGATGAACGCCCCGATCTGCGCCTCCGTGGCCCGCCCCTCCATGATGACCTCCATGGCCGTGACCATCTCCGCCTCGGTGAGATCCTGCCGCATGACAACTTTATAAATGGCGTCTTTGAGCATAGTTAGTGCTCCCGTATATGTCCTTTCAGTTCGAATAAACCGGTTAATGAGGCCGCCAAGGCAGCTATGATGATCCATCCAACAAGAGGCAGGCCGCGGGCATACCACCAGGCCAGGATGTACTTGGGTTCATAATATTTGGCCACCTCCAGGTCAACCGGCAGCATGAGATCAATCGTATACCAGAACCAACTGTAATGCTCCCAGCCCTTTTCTTCCAGGATTTTGTCCTTCTCCCCATAGAGCCCGGTCAGGGCCGGGTTGGCGTATACCGCCTGGGTGCTGGTTTTCTTGGCCACCATGTCTTCAGGATTGCCGAAGGCAAAAAAACTCAGGCAAATCAACCCCAGCATCCACAAAACCGGACGGAAAGGTTTGCGTCCGTAACCCGCCAAGCCGATGAGAAACCAGGTCCAGGCCCAGAGGCCGATCCTAAGCGGTTTCTCTCTGGCTTCGCGCTTCTTCATCCGCAGAAAAGCCTCATCGCCCCAGTCCTGCTCCCCGTGCTGTTGCCAACATGATTCCAATTGACGATAGGGCTGGCTATGAAAGCGGGCATGGTCCAACCAGGCCAGAAGTTTTACGGGGTCTTCTGATTTGTCTCCGGCGCTGATGGCCCGGTAAGTCAGGCCTTCCAGCCGCACCTTGTCTTGCTGCTTCGGCCACCTGACTTTAAGGAGATCCAGGGTCTGAAACCTAACGTATCTCAGGTCGGCCTCCTCCTTGATGGCCACTTGGTTCAGTAAGACCGCCCCCTGCACCACCAGGTTCCTGGCTTTCAGTCTGTCGATCTCTGTTCCCCAAATTCTTAGTTCCCGGTCAATGCGCGTGTGCTCCAGGTTCAACTCGGGAATAGGCTTGCCGCCCATCAAAAGGTTCGCAAAGTGGGCGTGGTTCAGGTCCACCGGGCCGCAAAATTCAGCACCCTCAAAAAATACCGGCCCCCCCACCTTGAGGGCCTCGAAAATTGCTTCATCGCTACTCTTGAATTCCGCCCTCCGGGCGCTAAATTGCTCGCCGATGTCGGCCGAGACGAAATCCACCGGCCCCTGGAAGATAGCATCTTTGAAGAAGGCGTCCCGGCCCACCTTGAGGCCGTTGAAGTTGGCCTTTTCTTTCTCATTTTGGAACTGTGCTCCCTCGGCGATAAATTGCCTGCCGATGTCGGCCGAGACGAAATCCACCGGCCCCTGGAAGACAGTGCCCCTGAAGACGGCGCTCCGGCCCACCTTGAGGCCGTTGAAGTTGGCCTTTTCTTTCTCACTTCGGAACTGTGCTCCCTCGGCGCTAAATTGCCTGCCGATGTCGGCCGAGACGAAATCCACCGGCCCCTGGAAGATAGCATCATCGAAGAAGGCGTCCTGGCCCACCTTTAGGCCGTTGAAGTCGGCCTTTTCTTTCTCACTTTGGAACTGTGCTCCCTCGGCGTTAAACTGCTCGCCGATGTCGGCCGAGACGAAATCCAAAGGCCCCTGGAAGACAGTGCCCCTGAAGACGGCGTCCCGGCCCACCTTTAGGCCGTTGAAGTTGGCCTTTTCTTTCTCACTTTGGAACTGTGCTCCCTCGGCGTTAAACTGCCTGCCGATGTCGGCCCCGCGAAAATCCAAAGGCCCCTGGAAGACAGTGCCACTGAAGACGGCGTCCCGGCCCACCTTTAGGCCGTTGAAGTCGGCCTTTTCTTTCTCACTTTGGAACTGTGCCCCATCGGCGTTAAACTGCCCGCCGATGTCGTCCCCGCAAAAATCCAAAGGCCCCTGGAAGACGGCATTTCGCAGAAAAACATTCCCTTGCACGTGGACCCGCTGAAAATCCGCCTTCTGGGAAAATTGGCAGTTGTTCAGGCCTAAATGCCTCGCAAAGCGGACATCACGGCAGTTCACCTCTTTCTCAAATTTAAAATTATCTAAAAAGACAATATGGGCAACTTCAGCATTCTCCAGGTCCAGGGCTTGGGCCACCACTGCCCCGGTAATCCGTAGGCCTTTCCGGTGCGGCTTGAAATCTTCGATGCCGTCAGTGAGCAGAGCTTCCAGGAAGGCGGCGGTAAGGCGGCATTTGTCCTGCTCCCCATTGGCATAAATTCTTAGGTGGGCCCATTTCCCTTCTTCCAACTGCGCCAGCACCCACTCTTCCTGGGGCGTGCACTCATCCCTTTTCATGATGGTTCTTCCTCTGGAATGTTCCCTTGAAAACCGATGCGCTTGCGTTTCGGCTCCGGCGGGGCCATGAGTTGTTTCAGGGCCTCGAAGACCAGGGCGAACTGGCCGTCGTACTTTTCTTCCAGTTCCAGGAGTTTCTTCTCCAGTTTGGCCTGGGAGGAGAGCCACCGGCGCATGCGCACAAAGGCCCGCATGATCTCGATGTTCACCCGGATGGCCCGGGGGGAGTTCAGGACGCTGGAGAGCATGGCCACCCCCTGCTCGGTGAAGGCGTACGGGGGGTAGCGCCGGCCGCTTGAGGTCACAGATTGTGACCTCAAGATGGTAAACTCCTCCCTGGTCATCTGGAACATGAAGTCGGACGGAAAGCGCTCCTGGTGGCGTTTGACCGCCTGGAGGAGGACCTTGGTGGGAACACCATAGAGCGCGGCCAGGTCAGCGTCCAGGATAATCTTTTCACCCCGGAGGTTGCGGATGGCCACCCCCACCCTCGTTCCCGAGCTCCCGCTTGGGAACGCCATTGACCCCCAAGCTCTGCTTGGGATGACGACAGGTTACCAACAATCTTTTGATATTACCAAAATCTTTTGCCAAGCGGGAGCTTGGCGGGCACGCCGGTTCTTAAGCAGGAGCTTGGGAACCAGGCCTCCGAGAGCGCCGGCCGCCCCAGCCCCTTGAGGTCACCGTCTGTGACCTCAAGGCGGTGGATTCTGGTCTCGATCGCCGGCGCCCGGGGCCATGGGCTTCCCGGCGGCCTGATACTCCCACACCGCGGCCACGCCCGCGGCCAGGGCCTTCTGGTTCAGCTCTTCGGTGCCCTTGGGCACCCGGGCCAGGACGGCCTTTTCCAGGTTGGGGAGGCTGACGATGCCGGTCAGGGCCGCCAGCGCCCCTAAGGCCACGATGTTGGCCAGCATTTCCCGGCCCAGCAGGTCCCGGGCGATGCGCGTGAAGGGGAGGCTGACGACCTCGGCGTCGTCGGGCAGGGCGTCCACCAGGGAGCCGTCCACGATGATGACCGCGCCGGGCCGGACGTCGGCCAGATAGGCGTCGCAGGCCCGCTGGTTCATGCACAGGAGGATGTCGGGCTGCACGGCCTTGGGGTAGTCGATCTCGGCGTCGCTGATGACCACTTCGGCCTTGGAGGCCCCGCCCCGGGCTTCGGGGCCGTAGCTCTGGGTCTGGGCCACCTCTTTTCCTTCATATATGCCCGCGGCTTCGGCCAGGATCAACCCGGCCAGGATCAACCCCTGGCCGCCGGAGCCCGCCAACCGGATTTCCCGTCGCGCCATATCGCCTCTCTCGCAGGGCACAGGTGAGGACACCTGTGCCACTGAAATCCCTGCTGGGGGGAAGGCCAGGGAGCACAGCTCCCTGCCCTCCCCCTGTCACCTCAGCTTCACCCATTCCCGCCCCGGTGGCCTTGGCGCCGCAGGGCCTCCCGGATGGCGGCGGCGACCGGGCGCAGGTCCGGCGGGCGGCGCAGGCCCAGGGCGCCCAGGATCCGGTTCACGCCCCAGGTGTGCCGCCAGAAGGGTTGGGGCAGCCGGAGCAGGTTCCCCAGCGTAGTCAGGTGCCGGGTGAGGGGGAGATACCGTTCCACACTGCCCAGGATGACCTCCGGGTGGGCCGCAGCCGCGTCGTACAGTTGGCGCAAGGCCTCCTCCAGGTCCAGCTCATGCGACAGATACCAGGTCTGCTGCAAGGGGTCAGCGTTAGCCGACACAAAGCCTTCAGCCCGGCCCATCTCCCATAAATCCGTGCCGGGATAGAGGCGCACGCCCAGGAAAAAATTGGCCATATGATAAGGGGGCTTGGTGCGCCGGGCCAGATAAGCCTCGGTGAAATGCAACGTTTCGGCCAGGGTGGCAGTGGTCTCCCCCGGCCCGCCGATGAGGAAATACCAGAGCACGGTGAAGCGGGTGTCCGCCAGAGCCTCCGCTGCGGCCGCCAGGTCCTCCCGGGTGAAACCCTTGCGGTAGTTGTGCAACATGGCGGGGGAGCCCGCATCGGGGCTCATCATGAAGGAGGTGAAGCCCGCCCGCCACATCAGCCGCAAAAATTCCCGGTCCAGTCCCCGGGGGCTGAGGCCCATGGCGGTGAAATTGGCTTTCAGCCCCCGCTGCACCACCTCCTCCAGGATGGCGACGGCGTGCTCCCGGGGCTCGTTAAAGACCGAGTCCACGAATTCGAAGGTGTGGGGGCGGTGGCGCCGGTGCGCCTCGGCCAGTTCATCCGCCACCTCGCCGGGGTCCCGCAGGCGCAGGCAGGAGCCCTCCAGGAGCTGATTGTAGGAGCAGTAGATGCAGCGGTGGGGGCAGCCCCGTTTGGTCTGGACGGTGTACGCGCTGCCCATTTTCTGGTAGGGCCTGAGGTCGAGCCAGCGGCCCAGGTGCGCCTGGCCGAAGGAGCCGTCTTGCCTCTCGGTGGGGGTGAAGCGGAAGACGCCGTCCCGCATCAGACCCACGCCCGACACGTCCTCAGGGTCCTCGCCCTTTTCCAGGTAAGTCAACAGCCTGCCGAAGCTGCGCTCCCCGTGGGAGACGACGATGTAATCCGCGCCGGTGGCGGTCAGCACCTCCCCGGGCATGAGGCTGGCGCCGGCGCCGCCCACCACCACCGGGGCCGCGGTGCGCGCTCTGACAAAGCGGACCAGCTCTAAGGCCTCGGGCAGATAGGAAACGGGGTACAGCAGGTTGCAATTGTCGATGTTGCGCAGGGAAAGGCCCACGACTTGGGGGGATATTTCCCGGAGCGCATCTTCCAGGACTTCGCGCACCCGCTTCTGAAAACACAGGTCCAGCACCCGCACCTCGTGGCCGGCCCGGTCCGCGGCGGTGGCCACGTAGCAGAGGCCGATGGGCGGCGCGGCCAGGACGTCGTCCCTGAGGTTGCTGTTCACCAATAAGACGCGCAACGGTTCTCCTTTGCAGCCCCCGGCCTCAATCCTCGCCGGCCAGGGCGGTGCGGGCGGCTTCCCGGATCTTCCGGTATTCCTGGGTGTAGATGGGCAGGTCCCGGTCGGCCAGGATGCCGATGGTGAATTTGCTGGCCAGCTCTTCGGGGGTCATGGTCGCCGCCTTCTCCACCCGCACGGCCGCCTCCTTTTGAGCGCGCATCATCTCCGCGGCCCCGCCCAGCAGATTTTTGCGGCCATACAGGGTGTGGCAGTGGCTGATGACCTCCACCACCGCGAAGCCCCGTTTCAGGATGGCCGCCTCCATGAGCTGGTCCAGCAGGGTGGCGTGGTACACCGCGCCCCGGCCCACCCAGGCCGCGCCCGCGGTGACGGCCAGCTCGGCGATGGAAAAGGCATGCTCCACGTTGCCGTACATGGAGGTGGCGGAGCGGGCGCCGTAGGGGGTGGTGGGTGAATATTGGCCGCCGGTCATGCCGTAGGTGCTGTTGTTGATGATGACCGCCGTGAGGTTCAGGTTGCGCCGGGCCGCGTGGATGAAGTGGTTGCCGCCGATGGCGGTGGCGTCCCCGTCGCCCATGACCACGATGACCTGGAGCCGGGGATTGGCCAGCTTGACGCCGGTGGCGAAGGTGAGGGCCCGGCCGTGGGTGGTGTGCAGGGTGTTGAAATCCACGTAGACGCTCATGCGGCCGGAGCAGCCGATGCCCGACACCAGGACGATGTCGTCTTTGCTGAAGCCGGTGCGGTCGATGGCCCGGATGAGGGCCCCCAGCACGATGCCGTTGCCGCACCCCGGACACCAGACATGGGGGAACTTCTTCTCATGCCGCAGGTACTTGTGGATTAGTTTGGTCACGTCGGCCATAAGGACGCCTCACATCCGTTCCACGGTCAGGACATTGGTCACCCGCTTGAAGCCGCATTGCAGGCAGACCCGGAGTTCATGCGTGATCTTGTCGAACCTGCTGCTGTAGAGACCCACGGCCGCGCCCCCGCAGGTGTGCGGGCTGCCGCATTGAGGGCACGGATGCGAGGTTTTCAGGCAATACACCACCATGAGGTGCTCGCTGTAATCTTCCAACAGCCTGAGGAAGCGTTTTACTTCCACCGGAGACAGATTGTGACGGAAATTTTCCATGGTTACCAGAAAAGTGGGCGGATTCCGTCCGCCTGGCGGCGTGGCGCCGGGAATGCCGGGACAGGCGGAGCTGAGAATGATGGTTCATAGTTCACATACCGTATGAATGTGATCGTATCTTACCAGGGTGCAGAGGCAGGCTCTCCGGCCTCCTTCAGCCGATCTTAATGCGGCTCACCACGCAGGCGCGGCAGGTGCCGGAACGGATGCGGGCCGCGTCGGACAGGGAAAACACCCCCACCAGATGGCGGGGATCCTGTTTGTACACAAAGAGGCGGTGGATATCCGCAAAGATCATGGTATGCAGGGCGCTGGCCAACGTCTCCTCCTGATCGCAGGCCTGGACGGGCGCGCTCATGATGTCCCGGGCCGGCCCGGCGGCCGGCAGCCCGTGCAGGTAGGCGGCGATGAGGTCCGTTTTGGAGACCACGCCCACCGTGACGCCCTCTTGGTTGGCCAGAGGCACGGCGCCGAAGCGGTGCGCGGCCAGGCCCTCCATGACCTGGATGAGGCTGTCGTCCTCCCGGTGCGTGTACACGCCGGGGGTCATCACCTCCCGCAGGGTGAACCGGTCCGCCAGGGCGGTCCCGCCGCCCCCCTGGCGCCGCAGGTTGCGCTCGCACTGGTTGCAGAAGCGGTAGAGCAGGCCCACAATGTCGGGATAGGCCAGCACGCCCGCGGCCCGGCGGGGCTGGTCGCCCTCCACGTAGAGCCGGTGGATGCGGTGCTCGCGCATGCGGTCCAGGGCGTCGTCCAGGGAGTCGGTGGCCGAGCAGAAGACCGGCGGCCCCACCATCACGGCCGTCACCGGCGTGTCCAGGGGCAGGTCGGCGTAGTAGGCGCCCATGAGGTCGGTTTTGGAGACCACGCCCACCCCTTCCCCGGCGGCGTCGTTCACCAGGACGGCGTTGACCTTGTATTTGATGGTGGCGCGCACCGCGTCGGCCAGGGAGGCCTGCTGGTCCAGACGGATGACCTGGCGCCGCATGGCGTCCTGCACCATGAGCCCCTTGAGCACGCCCTGATGATCGACGATTCCCATGAGATGCCCCGCTCCCAGGCCGCTCAGGCCAGGCGCTCCAGCAGGCGCCGGAAGACCCGGGACATGTAGACGAGGCCCACCACCCGGCCGTCTTCGATCACCGGCAGACGCCGCACGTGCCTTTTGATCATGATGTCGATGACATGCAGCAGGTGGGTCTCCGGGCTGATGGTGATGAGGTCCGTGGTCATGACGTCGCTCACCCGCACCTGTTTCGCCTTGGCGCAGGCCCGGTCGATGATGCCGGCCACGTCCAGGTCCTCCATCTCCCCCCAGATGTGGATGTGTTTGGGCCGGATGAGCAGGAAGATGTCGTACATGGACAGCATGCCCACCGGCTTGCCGGCCTCGTCGATGACCATCAGGCCGAAGACGGTGCGCCCTGCGGTGTCCGCGGCCCGGCGGAAGACCTCCCCCGCCTCGGCGATGGTGGCCTGGGGGCTCAGGGATAGAAAGGAGGTCTCCATGACCTCCCGGGCGACCGTGGGCATAGTTTCTCCTTGGTGGATGTGATCGTCTGGCGGGCTCAGGCAGGAGAAGACGGGGCCTTCCACCCTTCCGAAAGACTCTCGTTCCCCATCGGGCCAACGGCGGGATGCGCTTCGCTTTCCCGCCCTACGGCTCTGTGGCCCTGCGGTTCTGTGGCCCTGCCCCCTTCACCACGCTGGTTCCCAAGCTCCTGCTTCGAAAAGTTTTATTAGGGTGCTCACTGCGCACCGTAAGGATGCTTAACTTTTCATAATTTATGGGTGAGCCCAAGGCTAATGAGTAACTGCTATGAAAAGTTCCTTATCCCCCTCTCCCCCGATGGGGGAGAGGGCTGGGGTGAGGGGGAGAACTTTTCATGCTTTGTGAGTGGGCCTCAGGCCCATGAGCAACTGCTATGAAAAGTTTT
>Ga0194110_10009186_pt1 | contig 11157 bp, 8 predicted proteins | sample TA2Kig1200mmetaG_FD_146192 | JGI IMG/M metagenome (GOLD analysis project Ga0194110, IMG submission 146192) | Freshwater microbial communities from Lake Tanganyika, Tanzania - TA2015032 Kigoma Deep Cast 1200m | ecosystem: Environmental > Aquatic > Freshwater > Lake | place: Tanzania: Lake... | reverse complement strand
AAATGCTAAGAATAACCTTTTAATGACAGGAGAACTAATCAAAGTTTTGGATCTTATGAAATCTAATGATATAATAGCAATCCCTTATAAAGGTCCTTTTCTAGCCGATTTAATCTATAAAGACATAACATTAAGACAATTTGACGATATTGATGTTTTGGTTGATAAAAAAGATGTGTTAAGGGCTAAGGAGGTTTTAATTTCCAATGGTTACAGACCACAATTTAAACTAAATGCTTCACAGGAAAGATTATATCTTAAAACCCAAAGAGAATATAAATTTGTCAACGATTTAAATAATGTTTCAATCGAAATTCAGTGGAAATATGCAGGTTTATCTTTCAATTTTTCAGATGATCCTTCATTAATATTTAATTTTAAAAATCTGGAAAAGGTGAATTTCAAGGGAATTGAAGTTTTTAATATTCCACCGGAAGATCTGTTACTTATATTATGCATACACAATGCAGGACACTACTGGAAACGTTTAGCATGGATTACTGACATTTCAGAACTTATAAATACTTATAAGGAAATGGATTGGGCTAAAATAACTGATAAGGGAAAGAAAATTGGCGTTGAAAGAATATTGAATATAAATCTATTACTAGCAACCAATTTGATAGGTTTAGAACTCCCAAAAGAAATAAAAATAATATTAAATTCAGATAAACTAGCATATAGTTTGTATCTAAAGATAATAGAGAAATTTTTATTTGGGAAAAAATATAATCTACTGAAAAAAGGCTTTTTAAGATTTAAAATCCGAGAAAAATGGACTGAAGGATTGAAAGATTGTTTTTACATTTTTACAGCACCTACTATGGACGAATGGAAAATTATAGAACTTCCTTCAATCTTATTTCCCTTATATTATTTGATACGACCGATTCACGTATTAACAAAGAAAAAAGAGTAACAGAAGTTCAAAGGGATAATTGGCAGTTTCATTTAAACAGAATTTTAGATTCAGAAAAAAATTGATTAATTAAAATTGAATTTTTGAAAATTTTTTTCTACAATTATTTCTAATTCGTATTGAACTATCTTATTTTCGGATCTTGAAACTAACCAAATATTGTTATTGACCTTAATAGACTAGTTAAATTTAAATATAAGTTCTTTTTTATAATAATCATACTATTCTTTTGCTTTTTATGGTTGGCATAGACAAAATCGAATTAAAAATAGGTGAATTATGAAGGTTTCTATAATTATACCTGCTCATAATGAAGAAGAAACAGTTGGATTTAGCGTTAAATCCGTACCCATGGAGAGATTAAATAGAATGGGCCTTGAAACTGAGATAATTGTTGTAAATAACGCTTCAACAGACAGAACTGCAGAAGAAGCTCTTAAATATGGTGCGAGAGTAGTTTATGAGGGAAACCTAGGATATGGAAATGCTTATTTACGGGGATTTGAGGACGCAGATGGAGATATAATTGTAATTGCAGATGCAGATGGAAGCCATCCCTTAGAAAAAATTCCAGAATTCATTAAACCTATTTTAGAAGAAAATGTTGATTTTGTAATGTGTTCACGAGTTAATGGTAATGGTTTTGATAATGAAGCAATCCCTCCATTGCATAGACATGTTGGAAATCCACTGCTTACATCTACTCTAAATTTCTTATTTGATTCAAAGTTCTCTGATACACATTGCGGAATGAGGGCTTTTAAGAGGGAAGCGTTAGAGAAATTAAATTTAGAAGCTCCAGGAATGGAATTTGCAATTGAGATGATAATTGAAGCACATCAGAAGAAATTAACCATCAAAGAAATCCCTGTAGAAATCCGAAAAAGACAGGGAGGAGAGACAAAATTACGAACATTTAGGGATGGATGGGGTCATCTTAAGTATATGTTGGTAAAAAAATTCTCCAAAAATAACAATTCAAGAAAATTAGGTCTTTTTTCCAGCTCCATAATATTTATAATCAGGGTGGCTGATTGGGTGTGAAAATTCATGGGTTATTTGAGTTTAATTTCACACATTGATAGTTATTAAAATGCCCCTGATAAAAGTACAGTTAAATCTTTTCCATATATTAAAATGGGACCTTAAGAATCGAAAGATTTATCAATAATGGGATATAATATTTTATTGGACGATAAAAATGAATATCCCTTTAAATCCTGATTCAAAAGACCCTATTTGGACTTTGTTTGGCAAAGTAATTAAACTTATCGATAGTAGAAATTTTCAGCAAGAATTGGCTCGAAACGGTTTGCAGAGTACAAAAAGATATCAAACTATGCTAAAAATAGTATTAATGGCTTCATATTTTAATTTAGAAGTGTCACATGTTTACTTTGAGGTAAAGAACCGTGAAAAGCTCCAGAAATTCTTAAATATTGACGACCTGTTAACTTTAAAACAAGTGAGAGAGGTTTATTCACGAAAAAATGAACAAAAATACTTGGAAATGGCATTGAAAACATTAAATAAACTAGAATTCAGACAAATACGGAGTATTAAAACTGTTTTATTTGATTCAACCCCTTTACTTATAGATTTGAAATTTAATGGGAAGTTTATTTCAAAGCAAACATGTCTTGATAAAGACTACAAAAGAGGCTTTTCTACTTCCAAAGGCCATTATGCTGGCTTTCAGATGACATTAGCAGTAGAATATGAAACATTAAGACCACTTGCAATATTAATTCATTCCGGTTCACCGAATGATGCTAAAATATTTGATGAAATGATGTTCGAACTAAAAAGAAGAAGATTATTAAGAAAAGGACAACTAATACTTGCAGATAAAGGATTTTATAGTGCATACAATTACTTAATCGGGATAAACAAATATAAAATAGTTCCTTTAATATTTCCAAGAAAAAAACCAACCTTAGAAGTGTTAAAAGACAAAATAACCAATCCATTAGATTATTTTGACCATAAAAATAAGTTAGGAGCAATATACAAGAAACTAAGAGAACGATTATTCGAATTACTTCCCAAATGGGAGAATTTTCGCCGAACAAGATGGAAAATCGAAAAAGTATTCCAATTCCTCAAAGAAAACTTAGGCTTAGGCCATATACACGCATATACCAAACGATCAGTCTATAAAAAAGCATATCTAAATGTACTTTTACTAGGAATACTAATATCCTACGGCCAAAACCAAATCCAAGAAATCTCCGCCATGGAAAATTTCACTTAAAACAGACACCCTGTTTATAATATTACTTGTGGAGATTATTTTTTAATGAAATTCAGTAGCTAAAAATTTTTTATAAGATCAAAAATGAAAATTCTAATGATTGTTGCATACTTTGTACCTGAGATTGGAAGTGCAGCCCATGTATATTTTGACCTTGCAAAGGCATTTGTTAAGAGAGGTCATGAGGTGCATGTTCTAACATCATATCCCCGAAAATTCAACTTGGATAAAAATGGCATTGATAAAGAATTTCCTTTAGAAGAGACAATTGAAGGTATTCAGGTTCACAGATGCAAGCATTTTGCCATGCGGGATATTGAATTTTTAAGGGGATTGGAACATTTCTACCTGCCTTTCCAGTACTTTAGAGAATACAAGAGAATGGGAGTGAAGTTTGATGTCTGTTTGATATATATACCACCCTTACCATTTTATTATTTCGCAAAATGGGTAAAGAATTATGATGGAACACCTTCTGTCCTAAACTATCAGGATTTTCATCCTCAAGAATTAATAGATGTGAATTACGGTGGGATAAAAAAGAATTTTATAATGATAAAGATTTTGGAGCATATTGAAAGAGCTTCATATAAAAATGCAGACTTCATAACAGTTTTATCTGAAGGTGGAATAGATTACGTTGCAAATAAAGGAGCTAATCCTAAAAAGGTATCTCATATTTACAATGGGTCGAATCTTTCTGATATCGATGTTTTCAAAGACAAAAAAGATTTCAAGAAGAAAGAGAGTATAGAGGATAAATTCATGATATCCTACGCAGGTATTCTTTCTCCCTTCCAAGGGATTGATAATATTTTGGATGTTGCCAAAGAATTAAAGGATCATGAAGATATTATTTTTTATGTTGTAGGGGATGGAATGATAAGTGATGATTTAGAGCAGAGAATAATATCTGAGAATATTTCGAATATAAAGCTTCTCCCGTTCCGGCCCCGAGAAGAATATTTTAATATAATCAATTCATCAGATATATCTATAGTATCACTTGATAAGAGAATGAAGGCACCGTGTATACCTGGAAAAATGACAAATTTGCTGGCAATGGGGCAGGCTATAATAGGGATAGTTCCACTTGAAAGTGAAACAGCGAAATTTATAAAAAAGGCTGAATGTGGAATTTTAGTTGAAGCCGGAGATATAAAAGAGTTTAAAGAAGCCATATTAAGACTGAAAAATGATTTAAATCTCAGGAAAGAATTCGGGGAAAATGGTAAAAGATTTCTAGATAAAAATATGAATCTAGAAAATAATGTAAAAGTTTATGAAAAAATTTTTGATAAATTAAATAATAAATAGGGAGTATATGGTTGATATATATTGTTAGTTTACAATATAGTCCAGTTTTTAAGTCTCTTTGTTATGCATTGGGAAATCAGTTGAAAAAGGAAGGTTATGATATAAAATATTTGTTTAGCTCCCATTATGAATGGATGCTCTCTAATGAAATAACAGAGGAAATTGTTTATATAGGAAGTTCGAAGGACTTGAAAAGTATTTTTTTGGACTCTATTAACTATGAAAATAGGAAAAAAGTTAAAGAGGTTCTTCTAAAAGATAAACCTAACCAGGTCTATTTCCATAATATTCATCCCTTTTTTAATAATTATATCATGAAAATAGTTAAAAAATATGGTGGAAATGTTATACAGCATTTCCATGAACCTTATGTGGAGGATAAAAGTGTTTATGGAGGTATTCATCGTTATTGGTTGTATTTGTTTGAGTATATACAGCAAAAAATCTTAGATAAGACAGATATTGCAGTTTTGTCATCCAATGAGGCATTATCACTATTTGAGAGAAGATATGCTAATTATCGTGTAAAAAAAATTAAAATACCACTGATGTATGAAGATTTAGGTACAAATTTTACAAAAAATCTTGGTAACAGAAAATATATAAACTTTGTTGGACCTCCAGTGCCAGCCAAGAATCCAGAAAAGTTTTTAGAAATAGTTGAGTATTTCAATAAAAATAGTTTAAAGGCGGAATTTTTATTGATTTCTCGAGCAAAGATAAAACATAAAAAGTATTATGATCTTGATAACCTGAAAATTTTCCATCAGGAGAAAATCAGTGATGAGTTGATAGGAAATTTAATGAAAAAAAGTATAATGACCGTTACTCCGTATAAAACCGCCAGACAGAGTTCTGTTGTTTCCATGGCATATATGTATGGAACTCCTGCATTAGCTATAAATATCAGTGGATTAAATGAAGTTGTTGAACATCAAAGAACAGGATATATTATAGATCAAGATGCTGATATGGATAAATGGATTGTTGGAATCAATTTCATAGATAAAAATTTTGAAACTTTATCAAAAAACTCGCGAAATTTTTTTGTAGAAAATTTTTCAGAGCTAAATTGGCCAAGATATTTCAATGAGGTTTTCAATGTCAAAAAGAGATAAAAAATTAATTCTTGAAATTGGTTGTGGGGAAAATAAAGTATTCAAAAATTCAATTGGTTTAGATATTCGTCCCTTAGAAGGAGTGGATATTGTTTCAGATGCTCGTAAATTACCATTTGAAGATAATTATTTTGATCATGTTTATAGCAGTCATGTTTTGGAACATTTCTCACATAACGAAGTCAAACAAGTTTTAAGGGAATGGATAAGAGTACTCAAATATGGAGGTATATTTGAAGTACGTTGTCCAGATTTTAGGATTAGAACATTTATATTTGCTTTAAGACCTAATTGGAAGGATATAAAAAATATATATGGTGGGCAAGATTATCCACAGGATTATCATCTTTGTGGTTTTTCTTACAGTTTACTCAAAGGATTATTGGTTGATCTGGGGCTGGTAAATATAAAAAGAGTATTTGATGGTTATAAAGGTATTCCATTCCTTCCCAGCGATCTACACGTAATAGGTATAAAAAAATATAAAAATTTGTGACATAAATGAGTTTAAGAATTCTTCAGGTCATTTCGACACCACCATTTGCTTGGGCAGCAGGAGGTTGTGCAAGAGTTGTATTCGATATCTCTAATGGATTAGTCAAAAGAGGGCACGATGTGACTATTTTGACTACGGATTTATACGAACCAAAGAAAAGGTATCCTATTAAAAATCCTGAAATTGTCGATGGAGTAAAAATAATTCGATTTAAAAACATTAGTGATAGACTAGCATGGAAATATAAACTATATCTTGCTCCAGGAATTTTTAATTATCTAAAAGGTCATCTTAGGGAATATGATTTAGTGCATTTACAGGATCTAATATCATTACAAGCATTCTTAACTTCTCAATTTTGTAAAAAAAGTGGAGTTCCCTATGTATTGACTGCCCATGGTTCTGTGTTCTGGCTTCAACAAAATAAATTGTTAAATCAATTATATTATAAGTTAGTCGGAACAAGGGTTATAAAAAACTCAGAAAAAATAATAGCTTTGACAAAAACAGAAATTGAACAATTTAAAGATATTGGTATTGAAAATGATAAGATTGTTTTGATACCAAATGGTATTGAAGTTTTAGGTATTGAAAAAATTAAAAGGGGATCCTTTAGAAAAAAATACAATATTGGAAATGATCAAAACATTATTTTATTTTTAGGTAGAATACATAAAATAAAAGGTATACACTTGCTTATACAATCTTTTAATGAAGTTTTACAAAAATTAAATAATTCAATACTGGTTATTGTGGGTCCGAATGATGGTTTTTTACCAGAATTAAAAAATCAGATAGAAAAATTAGGTCTAGAAGATAAAACATTAATTACTGGACCTTTGTATGAAAAATCAAAGTATGAAGCTTACCTTGATGCTGATATATATGTACTCCCTTCTATTTATGAAACTTTTCCCATGACAATAATAGAAGCATGTGCAAGTGGAACGCCCGTAATTTTAACTAATAATTGTGGTATATCAGATATTATCCATGGAAATGCAGGTTTTGCTGTAAGTTATGATAAGAATTCTTTAAAAGATGCTATGATGGAGATTTTGATTGATAATGACTTAAAGAAAATGTTCGGTTTAAATGCAAAAATTTTAGCTAATGAAATATTCAACTTAGAATCTAGTTTAGACGCTCTAGAGAATACATATAAAAAATGTTTAAATTCATTCGATAAAAAAAATTATCACTAAGAATAATTATCATTCTTCATGGTTCTAGAAAACTTCATGGAATTTATATTTATCACTGAGGAAAGATTAAATGAGCTTTAAGGATAAAACTACTAAAATTGCAATTATTACTAACATGCCTACCCCTTACAGAAAAAAACAGTTTGAATATTACTCTAAATATGCTGATATTGATCTAACAGTTTATTATTGCACTAAAATAGAAAATGATCGATTTTGGAGGTTTAAAAGTTCAGAAGGAGTAAATGAAATTTTTTTAAAAGGATTTAATTTTTTTAATTTTCATTTCAATCCGAGTATTATATATATAGTTCTTATGAAACGTTATGATTTTTTTATGGTAGGTGGTTTTTCTTATCCTACGGTAATAATTTCGATAATTCTACTTCGAATCTTGAAAAAAAAATGGGTAATGATTAGTGATGGAATTTCTCCAAAAAGATTAACAAATGAAAAATGGTATGTGAAACTTTTCAAGAAGTTCATTTTAAATTGTGCAGATGCGTATTTCATTAATGGCATCTCGTCTCAAAAGAATTTCCAATCATATGGGATAAAAAGAAATAAAATTTTCAATCAATATTTGACCGTTGACGTCGACAATTTCATTGAAAAACAATTTGATGGGTTAAAATGTCGAGAAAAAATAAGATCTTCATATAATATTAACAATTCAATTGTATTAAACTACACAGGTAGATTAATCTCAAAAAAAGGAATTGAAAATTTAATAATTGCAATAAAATTACTTAATCAAAAATATGATTTATTTTTATTTATAATAGGTGAAGGCAACTTTAAACAAGAATTAGAAGAAATTTCTGATGAAATCATTGATAGAGTTATATTTACTGGACACGTTGATCCGTATGAACTTTATAAATATTATTATGCTTCAGATATATTTGTTCTTCCAACATTGGATGATCCTTGGGGGTTGGTTGTGAATGAAGCGATGGCATGTCAACTGCCCATAATTGTTACCGACGCAGCAGGATGTTCTGCTGATTTAATTAAAAATAATGGTTATATAATAAAAGCTGGTGATGTAAAAGAATTAACAAAAGCAATCGAAGATTTAATTGATCCAAAAACACGTAGACTATTTGGAAAAAATTCTCGAAAAATTATTTCTAAATGGACTTATAACGAAAGTGCAAATAGTTTCAGAGAATTGATCAAGTATCTAAATAGATAAAATCGGTAATTATATGAAAATAAAAAATTTTATATGTTTAAATGATTGGAGTATACGAAATTTTATCATATTTATAATTACATTACAATGCATAGTTCTATCCTTGATTTTTTTAGACATAATAGGATTTGATATTCCTATTGCTCAAGAAATCATAAGTTTTATCTATTTATCTTATGTTCCAGGCATCATAATCTTAAGGATACTTAGGGTACACAAAATTAATAATATTGAAACTTTGTCCTATTCAGTGGGTCTTAGCCTGTCAATCTTAATGTTAGTAGGGTTTTTGATTAACATCATGTTTACGTTCTTAAATTTGCCAAGACCCATATCCTTAATTCCGCTTACAGTCACTATTACTTTATTGGTTATTTTCTTATGTTATCTAGCTTATAGGGTTGATAAAAAATTTGACCAACCTTCTTACATTAACTTAAAAAATATAATTAATCCTTTACCGCTTTTTTTGATATTATTACCTTTTATCTGCGTTTTTGGTACATATTTAGTAAATTACCACAATATTAATTCGTTTTTAATTTTATTAATGCTCTTGATAGGAATAACACTCATAATAGCAATCTTCAAAAGGAATATTCATAAATCGACATATCCTTTGGCTATTTGGACAATTTCAATATCTTTATTATTTTTTACATCGTTAATATCTAACTATTTGGTTGGTTCAGATGTTCACGATGAATTCTTTTTTGCTAATATGGTCCTGAAAAATGGTATTTGGAGCTGGGAAATCTTCAGATTAGGAAATGGTGTGATGAGTACCAACATATTAGCACCTATTTATGTAATTTATATGGATTTCGGATTAAATTGGGTCTTTAAAATAGTTTACCCACTTCTGTATTCTTTATTGTCATTAATTTTGTATCACATTTATCGAGAACAGACAAATGATAGGTTTGCTTTTTTAGCAACTTTCTTTTTCATATCAAACTATATCTTTTTCACAACTATGTTGGGGCTGGGAAAACAAATAGTTGCGGAACTTTTTTTAGCTCTATTATTTTGTTCAATGCTAAGTGAAAACTTAAATCAGTTTAATAGTTCTATATTAATGATAGTGTTTGCAGCATCACTAATTTTTTCTCATTATGGTGTGTCTTATCTTTATATCATCATCTTTTTAGCTGTTTATTTAATTTTGATAATTTTGAATAAGTATAAGTCACGAATTCAAATCATTACTCAGAATGATAATAAAAATAGTATAAAAAAACTGAGTCTCACTTTTGTTTTGTTTTCTGTAACACTTGCATTGGCATGGTATTTTTACACTTCCTCTTCATCTGCTTTCACAAGTTTAGTGCACATAGTATATAATATTTACAGTGCGATTTCAGGTGAATTACTGACCCCAGAAACTCCTCAAGGTCTTAATTTATTATTAACCGAACAATCCACATTTTTGCACAACATAACAAAATATTTAACCATAATTACTCAATTTTTCGTTTTAATAGGTTTAGTAAAAATTTTATTTGGAAAAACACGCTTTACTGAGGAATATAGAATATTTGCATTGGTTAATTTTTCCATACTTATCCTAAGTATAATTTTGCCCTTTTTTTCTAAGTCATTTGGAACAGTGAGATTATATCATTTAACATTAATTATCTTATCTCCTTTGTGTATATTGGGAGGATTATACATTTTTGATATTTTATCATCCTTATTAAAACGAATCAGAACTATTTCTTTAAATAAACAGCAATCATTTAAAATTATGACAATTTTTTTAGTGATAGTATTCTATTTCAACTCCGGAGTTGTATACGAAATTTCCCAAAACCCATCAAAGTCTCTATCGCTAAGTCAAGAAAGAATAAAACATGGAAGCATCAAAGAAAAAGCAGAATTTTACGCAGTTTATATAAATGATCAGGATTATTATGGTATAGAATGGATGAACCAACATCGAGTTGATCATTTGGTTCTATCTGATTTTTCATCAGTAAATTATTTAATTAGCTATGGAAATATGGGGATGTCTAAGAGAGATATATTGTCCTTGAAAAAATTGGAAATAGTTCCTCGGGATGCTAATTATTATATATATCTGGGTTATTTACCCACAAAATATGGTGTTGGATTTTGTGTAACTTCTGAGGGGGGTCGAAAAACTAGTATTATTAAAATTACTAAAAATGAGGTAATTTTTAGAGGTAGTGGCAAAATATATGATAATGGTGGGAGTGAGTTATTTTTTAAGTAATTTTAACAAGACTATTGCTGTAATCTTAAATAAGATCAAATTAAGTGATGTTCATGAATTTGAAAAGGTTATTTTATCAAACTATGGAAAAAATTCATTTCGATCATCTTATTAATCAACTTTATTATACCCTTTTTGACAAAAATAATCCTCTTTTACCTAAAAATTTAAATCTTAAATACCAAAAACCTGATTCTATTAACGATTATCTCGTTTTGTTTCCTTTATTATATGGAACCCGTAAAATGGAAATTGTTATTAATGGGATTATAGCTCATGCTTTAAGTCTTAGAGGATTACCATGCAATTTTGTTTTTTGTGATTATAAAATGCCATTATGTATAATGAAAACGAGCGAAACTGGAATAATGTGTGCTTCATGTGAATATGTTGCAAAAAAATTTATTCGCCAAT
>Ga0194110_10009183_pt1 | contig 11159 bp, 8 predicted proteins | sample TA2Kig1200mmetaG_FD_146192 | JGI IMG/M metagenome (GOLD analysis project Ga0194110, IMG submission 146192) | Freshwater microbial communities from Lake Tanganyika, Tanzania - TA2015032 Kigoma Deep Cast 1200m | ecosystem: Environmental > Aquatic > Freshwater > Lake | place: Tanzania: Lake... | reverse complement strand
GGATTTGGGCGTCAACACGGCGCTGAAGGTGGTCGAGCGCCTCAAGCAGTGCGTCAAGAAGGACAACCTCAAGCGCCTGACCGATGTGCGCGGGGCTCTGAAAGAAGAGCTGGAGCAGACCCTGGCGCACCCGACGCCGACATCTGTGGACGATGCGCGCCTGCTCACGGTGGTCTTGATCGTGGGCGTCAACGGTTCGGGCAAGACGACGACCATCGCCAAGCTGGCGCAGTATTACAAGCGCCGCGGCCGGAAGGTCGTCCTGGCGGCGGCCGACACCTTTCGGGCGGCGGCCATTGATCAGCTCAAAATCTGGGGCGAGCGGGTGGGCGTAGATGTGATCGCGCAGGCGCCGGGCGCCGATCCGGGCGCGGTGGTCTACGATGCGATTCGCGCCTGCCAGGAAAGCCGGCGCGCAGATCTGCTGATCATTGACACGGCCGGCCGGCTGCACACCAAGTACAACCTGATGAAAGAGCTGGAAAAGGTGCGCGGGGTTTGCGCGCGCCAGGTTCACAACGCGCCTCACGAGGTGCTGTTGGTGCTGGATGCCACCACCGGTCAGAACGCCATCAGTCAGGCCAAACACTTCAAGGACTCGGTGCAGGTGACCGGTCTGGTGATGACCAAGCTCGACAGCACCGCCAAAGGCGGCATTGTTTTCGCCATCGAGCAAGAATTGGGCATCCCGGTGCGCTTCGTCGGCACCGGCGAGAAGCCGGATGACTTCGCTGAGTTCGATGCCCGCGCATTTGTAAGAGGGATTCTGGGATGAAGGAGACTAACCATGCACGAAACGATGAACGCGCTGGAAACGCTGTCTGACCAAGTCATTGCCATGCGGAGGCGTCTTTGACCTAGAGGGCAAGAAGGCTGAGATCGCGCGGTTCGAAGAGGAGTCGGCCAGGCCAGAGATTTGGAACGATCCCCAGGCCGCCAAGAAGGTCCTGCAGCAGCTCGCCAACTTGCGCGAGCAGGTGAGCACCTGGGATAGGCTGTCGCAGGATGTGACTGATGCCCGCGAGCTTTTGGAGATGGCGCTTGAGTTGGATGACGAAGCCATCGTCGCGGAGCTCACGACAGAGGCCGCGGCGCTGGAGAAGCGTTACGCCGAGCTGGAGTTCCAACTGGCGCTCAGCGGCCGCTATGATCGCAGCGGCGCCATCCTTTCCATCCACGCGGGGGTGGGCGGCACCGAAGCCCAAGACTGGGCCCAGATGCTGTTGCGCATGTATCTGCGGTGGGCCGAGCGCCACGGCTACAGCATCGAGATCACCAACCAACTGGACGGCGAAGAAGCCGGCATCAAGACGGTCACGGTCGAGGTCGAGGGGCTGTGGGTCTACGGCTATCTGAAGGCCGAACGTGGGGTGCATCGCTTGGTGCGCATCAGCCCCTTCGACGCTTCGGCGCGGCGGCACACATCGTTTGCGCTGGTCGAGGCGTTGCCGATGCTCGACGAAGACATCGAGATCGAAATCCGGCCCGAAGACATCAAGATGGACGTCTTCCGGGCCGGCAGCGCGGGCGGCCAGCACATGCAAAAGAACTCCACCGCGGTGCGCCTGACGCACATCCCGACCGGTGTCATCGCAACGTGCCAGAACGAGCGCAGCCAGCTTCAGAACCGCGAGTCTGCCATGAAGGTCTTGCGCGGCAAGCTCTTCGACATCGAGCTGCAGAAGCGCGAGGAAGAGCAGGCGCGGCTCAAAGGCAAGCACGTGGAGGCCGGTTGGGGCAACCAGATCCGCTCCTATGTCCTGCAACCGTATCAGATGGTCAAAGACCTGCGCACCGATGTGGAGACGGGCAATCCGACCGCGGTGCTGAACGGCGAGATTGACGACTTCATCGCGGCGTGGTTGAAGGAGCAAGTCGGTTCCGGAGGTTGATAGGTCCCAGGGTGAAATGCTGCAGCGGTGTGATTTCGCCCAGCGCCAGGGGAGCAATATGGGAGCGAATAACGAACAACTTGCCGAAGCGACAAATGCGGCCCCCTTGTATTTGCGAAATGGCCGAAACGTGCTATAATTCAACCAGTAAAGTCACGGCCAGCCAAATACACGGGGCTCTTGGTAGGATTCGCAGCCAACTGCGTGGTAACTTGGACTCACGGTACGAAGGCTGGGTGACGTCGCCGTGCTGTAAAGCACTAGTATTCTGGAGGATACCGTGAGTCGTTATTCAGATCGGAACTTGGTTTGCCGCGACTGCGGCAAGCAGTTCACATTCACCGCGGGCGAGCAGGAATTCTACGCTTCCCGCGAGTACAGCGAACCAACCCGCTGCACCGATTGCCGCGCGGCGCGCAAGTCATCGCGCGACAGCGGCGGCTTTGGCGGCGGCCGCAGCTATGGCGGCGGGGGCGGCGGAGGCGGAGGCTCGCGCGGCGGCTATGGCCGCGGCGGCGAATCCCGCGGCGGCACGCGTCCGATGTACAGCGTCATCTGCGCTGAGTGCGGCAAGGACACCGAGGTCCCGTTCGAGCCGCGTTCGGGTCGGCCGGTGTATTGCCGCGATTGCTTCGACAGGCGCGGCGGCGGCGGCGGCCGGCGGTAGAACTCCGCAGCTCAAGCGCTCAAGCTTCTGACAGGTTGCTCTCGCCGAAGCGGCGGCAGCCTGTCGGGGCCAGAAAATGGTGCAACGGGCGCGGTTGCCGCCTCGACAGTGGCTGGCAACCGCGCTCATCTGTTGTTTGGCGGCAGCCATTCAACGCTCAGCTCTGTCAGCCGCACAGAGAAGCGCGCACAGGCGCGCCGAAGGCGTCCATGACGCTCCCGCAGACGATCTCCACTGCATCCCCGATAGGGGCCAGCATCACTCGGACCCGGCCGCTGGCTGCGCGCTGCGGAGTCCAGGCACGCGTCTGGCGTCCCGTCAGCCGCTCGTGGCCGCCCCCTCAAGGGCAATGGACCTACGCCGACTGGTTGCGACTGCCCGATGACGCTTGGCGATACGAGATCATCAAGGGAGTGCTGTACATGGTCCCTGGCCCTTCTACCGCGCATCAAACCGTCTGCCTGAACCTGACTCTCGCCATCTCGTCTTTTGTCCGCCTGTGCTCAGCAGGCAGGGTCTTCTTTGCCCCGACTGACGTTTTCCTGCCCGGTCAGCAGACGCCGGTGCAGCCCGACCTCCTGTTCATCGCCGACGCGCGAACCGACATCATCCACGAGCAGGGCATTGTGGGCGCGCCCGACCTGGTGGTAGAGATCGCCTCGCCGTCAACCCTCTGGAAGGATCTTCGGATCAAGCAGCCGCTCTACCAGGAAGCCGGTGTGCGCGAGTATTGGGTAGTAGACACAGTAGCGAAGACCGTTCAGGTGTTTCTGTTGCAGGAGGCTGCATACAGACTGACAGGTCAGTGGGGTGCAGGGCAGACCGTGGCATCGCAAGTCCTCAAGGGTTTCGAGATCGCGGTAGACGCCCTTTTCGCGGTGTGAGTCTCCGTGCGTTTCCTCAAGCGGCTCCAGCTCCACGGTTACAAGACCTTTGCATCCCGCACCGAATTCATCTTCGATGCGGGCATCACAGCGATCGTTGGGCCGAACGGCAGCGGCAAGTCCAATGTGGCAGACGCTCTGCGCTGGGTTCTAGGCGAGCAGAGCTATTTCAGCCTGCGCGGCAAACGCACCGAGGACATGATCTTTTCGGGCAGCGAGCAGCGGGCGCGCGTGGGCATGGCCTCGGTTAGCCTGGTCTTCGACAACGCCGCGGGCTGGCTGCCCATTGACTTCAGTGAGGTTGAAATCGGCCGCCGCGCCTATCGTTCGGGCGAAAACGAGTATTCCATCAACGGCAACCGGGTGCGGCTGCGCGATCTCGCGGAGTTGCTGGGCAGCTCTGGCCTCAGTGAGCGCACCTATACCGCCATCGGTCAGGGACTGATTGACCAGGCGCTCTCCCAGCGCCCCGAGGAGCGCCGCAAGCTTTTCGAGGAAGCTGCGGGCATCACCGTTCATCAGAGCAAACGCGAGCAAGCCGCCCAAAGGCTGGCCGAAGCCAGCACCAACCTCACCCGCGCGCGTGACATCATCAGCGAGCTTACCCCACGCCTGCGTTATCTCAAAGGACAGGCCCGTCGCGTGCAGGAGTATCAGCAGCTCAAGGCGGACCTGGACGCCCATTTGTGCACCTGGTACGGCTATAGGTGGCAACGAGTCCTGAGGGAGTTGGCGGCTGCCAAGGATCGCGTCGCGGTCTGCGCTCGCGCAGCCGCAGAACAGACCGACGCCCTGGGCGTCCTCTCGGGCCAATTGAGCGCCAGACAGGCCGAGCGGGCCGTCTTGCGCGAACAGCTTGGCGAGTGGCACAACGCCAGCAGCCAGTTGCACCGCCGGTCCGAGGTCATCCAGCGCGATCTGGCTGTGCGCTCCGAGCAGCATCGGCTGTGGGGCGAACAACGCGAGGAACTGGAGCGCGAGCTGATCTATCTGCGTGCGGCGCTCGAAGATGGGGCTGGCCGGCTGGCCGCGGCCGCGGCCGAACTCGCCGCAGCGCAGGCGGCGCATCAGGCGCACGCCGCCCGCGTGGCGACCGCGCAGAGCGAACTGGAGGCCCGCGAGGTCCAGCGACAGCAGCAGGCGCAGCGACTGACCCTGGCGCAAGATGCGGCGCTGGCCCTCAAGACGCAGTTGGCCGAGCGACGCTCGCGGCTGGCCCAACTGACCGAGCGGCGCAGCGAGCTGTTGCCCGCGCAAGCTGAGCAGCGACAGGCAGCGCAGACAGCCGCGGCTCAACTGGCCGAGCTGGAGGCGCAGATCGCCGCGCTCGCCGGCCAGACGAACACAGCCGAGGCCGAATTGGCCCGGCTGGATCGCGAGCGCCAGGCGCAGGCGCAGGCGTTGGCGCTGGCCCAAGAAGCCGAACGCGCCGCGGCCGAACAGTTGGCCGCGGCGCAACGGGGCCTGGCGCGCGTGGGTGATCAGCGCGACATGCTCAGCCGTCTGCGCGACGAGGGCGCCGGCATGGGCAGCGGGCCGCGCGCGGTCCTGGCCAGCCGCAAGCAACTTGCCGGCATCATCGGCGCGTTGGGCGATCTGGTGCAGGTCCCCTCGGAACTGGAGCGCGCCATCGAAGCGGCCCTGGGCGGCCGCCTGCAGGACATCGTCGTGCAGCGTTGGGAAGATGCAGAGGCGGCCGTGGCGTTCTTGAAACAGCGCCAGGCCGGCCGTGCGACCTTCTTGCCCCTCGACAGCTTGCGGCCCGGCCGGGCGGTGGATGCGCCGGCCGCCGCCGGCGTACTGGGCCTGGCCAGCGAGCTGGTGACATTCGACCCTGCCATCAGGCCCGCGGTCGAGTTGGCGCTGAACCACATTGTCGTGGTCCAGGATTTGCCTGTCGCGCGGCGTCTGTTGACCGCCAACGGTCGGGGTACCCTGGTGACGGTCGAGGGTGACATCGTGCGTCCCGGCGGCAGCGTCACCGGCGGCGCGGAGAGCCGGGCCCGCGATAGCGGCGTCCTGGCGCGCGCCCGCACGCTGCGCGACCTGCCAGCCCAGATCCAGGCCGCGGCCGCCGAAGTCGGCCAGCGACAGGCGCAAGTGGCGGAAGCGCGCGCCGCGCAAGAAGTGGCCCGGTCGGCCGGCGCCGCGCTGCGCAGCCAGCGCGACGAGCTGGCCAGCCGCCAGGCCCGATTGACCGCCGAGGGCAACCGGCTGCACTTGGCGGCCGATCGCGCGCGGCAGACGCGGGCCTGGCACGAGCGCCAACGCACGCAGCTCGAAAAGGAGGCGGCCGGGCTCGACAATCGCGAGAACGAGCTGAAGGCCGAGATCACGCGGCTCAACGAGCAGATCATGGCCGGCGAAGCAGCCGTGGATGCGGCCCGGCGACGCCTGACAGAGTTGGCCGCCGATGACCTGCTGGCAGAGCTCGCCCAATTGCGCGCCGAGGCCGCGGTCAGCGCCGGCCAACAGCAGAGCCAGCAGGCGCGTGTGAATGAGTTGACCGCGCTGCAGCAGCGCCGCGGCGCGGAGATCGCGGCCAAAGAGCACAAGCTCGACGCGCTCTGCCAACAGCAGGCCGAGGCCAGCCAAAACATCGGCGACCAGGCATTGGTCGCCCGCGAACTGGCTGGTGAGATCGGCCGCTATGCCAGCCTGATCGAGCCGGCCGAGGCGCGGCTGGCGCAGCTCGAACAGGAGCGCCGCGGCGTTGAAGAACACGCCCACGGCCTGCAAGAGGCGTTGCGCGGGGCTCAGATGCGCCAGAGCCAGGCCGACCTGGCCGCGCAGCGCGCAGAGGACGATGTCGCGCATCTGCGTGGCGAGATCGCAAAGGAACTGGGCCTGGTTGACTTGCAGAGTGAAGAGCTGGCCGACAGCCAGCCGCCGCTGCCGCTGAACGGCATGGTGATGCGCCTGCCGGCCGTGCCAGAACTGCCCGAAGGCCTGGAGCGCGACGTGCGCAATCTGCGCGCCCAAATCGGCCGGTTGGGGCCGGTCAACGTGGACGCCCTGGCCGAGTATCACGAAGTGGAGACGCGCTACAATTTTCTGACCGCACAGGCCGCCGACCTGGAAAAGGCAGTGAGCTCACTGCAGGAAGTGATTGCCGAGTTGAACCGCGTGATGGAGCGCGACTTTCAGTCTGCGTTTCGGGCCATCGCTGCGCAGTTCCAACGGGAGTTCCCGCTCCTGTTCGGCGGCGGCGCCGCGAAGCTGGTGCTGACCGATCCCGATGCGCCGGGCACGAGCGGCGTTGAGATCATCGCACGGCCGCCGGGCAAGCGCGAACAGGGGCTGGCGCTCCTTTCGGGCGGCGAGCGCGCGCTCACCGCCGCGGCCCTGATCTTCAGCATCCTCAAGGTGCGGCCCACCCCCTTCTGCATCCTGGATGAAGTAGACGCCGCGCTCGACGAGGCCAATATCAGCCGCTTTCGCGATGCGCTGAAGGCGCTGAGCGAGAAGACGCAATTCATCGTCATCACGCACAACCGCGGCACCATCGAAGCTGCCGATACCATCTACGGCGTGTCTATGGCCGCGGACAATACCTCGCAGGTGCTTTCTCTGAAGCTAGAGGGTCGCGAGGTCGCGCAGGCCAGGACCGTCAATCTGGACTGACGGCATGACGAGGCGGTGGATCCTGGCTTTGATAGCCGCCGGCATGGTGTTCTTCTGGGGCGCCAGTTTTCCGCTGACCAAGGCGGCTTTGCAGTGGCTGGGGCCAACGAGCATCGCCTTTCTGCGCTGGACGATCTCCGCAGTGATCTTGATCGGCTGGTTGGCGGTCTGTTCGGCGCGGGGCGTCGCGGCGCCCGGCCGCCGCGGACTGACCACCACAGTTGGGACAGCCGTTGCGCCCGTCTACCCCCTGGCAGGGCCGGCCGACAAGCTGGCTGAGCTGATGCGGTTGGTGCGACGGGATGGCTGGCTCCTGGCCTGGGTCGCGCTCACCGGCGTGACCCTCTTCTACTTCCTGGAAAACCTGGCGCTGCGCTACACCACCGCCATCAACGCCGGGGTGCTGTCCAACCTGACCAGCATCTTCATCGTGCTGGTCAGCATGATCTGGCTGCGCGAGCGGCTGGCGCTCATCGAGTGGGCCGCAATGGGCATCGCCTTCCTGGGCGCCACGTTGGTCAGCCAGGGCGCGGGGCACTTCTCCTGGTCGGGGCCGGGTTTGGTCGGCGACCTGATGATGGTTCTGGCATCGTTCTTCGGCGGCATCTACAGCGTCGGCGGCAAGCGACTGGTAGCTGATTACCCGGCCGATGTAGTGACGACCGGCGTGGCGACGTTGGGCGCGCTGTTCCTGGCGCCGCTGGCGCTGCTCGAGGGGCTGTCGCTGGTCATGCCGCTGAGCGCCTGGGGGGCGCTTCTCCTCCTCGGCGTGGGCGCAGGCGCGCTGGCAAATCTGTGGTGGTTACGGCTGCTCTCCCACACCTCGGCTGGCCGCGCGGGCGCGGTGCTTTTCCTGATCCCGATCGTCGCGACGGCGCTCGCCGTGGTGGGCCTGAGAGAGCCGCTCACACCGGTCATGGTGCTTGGCGGCCTCCTGGTGCTGGCGGGCGTGGCGGTGATGAGGCGTGGGGTTTGAGCAACTTGAGTCCCTGGAGCACCGGTCAAGTAATCCGTCACGGGCGACCGAGGTCGCTGCAACCCCTGCGAAGTCGCCCTGCGGCGACTGAATTCAGCCGACGAAGAGCCTGTCCTGAGCTTGTCGAAGGATCGGCTTTGCGCTGGTTGCAGCGGTTTCTAACCGCCCGATAGCGGAGAGCAACGTGACAGCCACGCGTGATCCCATCGAAGTCTATCGCGAGTCGCTGGCGAACATGCCGCTGGCAAATGAGTCCCAGCCGCCGACGATCCAGCGCGCGGAAGTGTGGCCCTATCCTGATCTGCGTCGGCTGTGGCTGCGCGTGGAGACGAGCAGCTTCGCTGCGTTTCCCAACCTGGAGTTCGCGGTCTTCGATCCAGATGACGAGCTTGTTTCGCACATGCTGATGATCGAAATCCGCCAGCCCTACCAATCGGTCACGCTGCACCTGCGCCAGCCGCCGGGCGCTGGCGGCCGCTACCGTCTCGAGATCGTGCTGAGCCGCGACGAGCGCGAGTTGGACACGCGGACCCTTGCCTTCGACCTGGCGTATCGCGATCCCGGACAGTAACGCAAGCTGGCAGCTTGCACCTCGCGCACACCGCAAGGGTATACCGCAAAAGTGTCGGCGATTATGTCACTGCGAGGCTGGCTTGCATCGCGGTCTCGTGGTATACTCCCGTCGTGCGGGATGCCCGCCACATGTTGCGCTGCGGCCAATACCTCTGACGGAGCCTGTCATTCATGTACATTGATCGCCGGTATCGCCCCAGGCGACGGCGCTCACCCTGGCCAATCATCATTCTGCTGCTGATCGTCGCGGGCGGAGTGTATCTGTTGGCCACGCGCACGCGGTTCTTCCAGAATCCTTTCAACCCTCTTCAACCAACGCCGACGCCGACGCGCTCGGCGCTGAGCTATCTGGCCGAAGCGGAGGACGCATACCAGGCCGGCCGGCTCGCCGCGGCTGCGCGCGCCTACACGCGGGCCAGCGAGCTTGATCCTACGAACGACGACATCCTGATCCGGCGGGCGTGGCTGCTGTGTCTGCTGGGTCATCCAGGCCAGGCCGTCGAGCTGGCGCAGCGCGCGGTTGCCATCAAAGCCAGCGCTGCCAATCTAACCATGCTCGCGATGGCCCAGGATTGGGATGGCCGCTACGATGAGGCCATCAGGACTGCGCTCAAAGCTGTGGAACAAGATCCCCTCTCGGCTGAGGCGCGTGCGATTCTGGCCGAAGTCTACGCCGATCGCAACAACTGGACGCGGGCCCTGGAAGAAGCGCAGGCAGCCGTCAGGCTCAACGCAAACAGCGCCATCGCCCAGCGCAATCTGGGCTATGTGCTGGAGCGCCAGGGCCGCTATGAATCCGCGATCGCAGCCTTCGACAGGGCCGCGCAGTTGGAACCCAGGCTCGGCTACATTTACATCAGCGCGGGCTACAGCTATCTGGCCCTGGGCGACTATCGGAACGCGCTCGCGCAGTTTCAGAAGGCAATGGAGGTCAATCCCGACAGCCCGGTCGGCTACGATGCCTTCGGCTATGGCAGCTCGCTGGCCGGAGACTCGGACCGGGCAGTTTCGTTGTTGCGCAAAGCGATTGACATAGACCCCACCTATGGCCTGGCGTATGCTCACCTGGGCCATGCGTACTACACCCAACTGAATTGGGAAGCCGTGATTGAGAACCTCAACCGCGCCGTCAGCCTGGGTGTCCGCAATGAGCAGTACTACTACGAGCTAGGCCTGGCCTACGCCTACCTCAAGGACTGCCAAAACGCAGTGGTCTGGCTGGAGAAGGCGCTGGAGCTCAATCCGAACTCCGGGCCGGCGTTGCAGGGCCTGAGATTGTGCTCCAAAGGGTGATGCAGCCGGACGTGCCAGGACTTCCCCGGAACCGTTATGCATCTTGAAGCGTCCACTGTTTTTGATGCGATTGTTCTGGCCCCTGGCACTGGAACACTGCGCCGGCCGCGCTGCTTTGGAGGGCGCGGCCCGGCTATGATATAATCGCGGTATCAACATCTTGGGCTACATGCAGCCCACCATTGAGGTAGACTTTTGATGCAGAGATATATCATTCTCGCGGCCGTGTTGGCCCTGACGCTGCTGGCTGGCGCCGGGTGCGCGCAACTGGGCCCGCAACCGACTTTCGTCCCTCCCACCAAGACGCCCAAACCAACCTTCACGCCCACCACCGCGGCCCTGCCGACTCAGACGGCGCTGCCGGCGCCCACGACTGCCGCGCCTACTGCTGCCCAGCCGCCGCCTCCGCCGACCGCGACCCTCGCGCCGACTGCCGCGCCCCCGACCGCCACAGCGACGCCGATTCCGGCGCCGAAGTTCACGGCGAACCAGAGCGTCAACGTGCGGCGCGGCCCTGGCACAAATTATGGGCTGATCGGCGAGATCACCCAGGGCCAGTCGCACGACATCACCGGCAAGAATGCGGCTGGCGACTGGCTGCAGTTCAATTTCCGGGGCCAGCCGGCCTGGGTCTTCGCTGCGCTGGTGGCGGTCAGCGGCGATGCGGGCAGGATTCAACTCGCGCAGAACATCCCTGCGCCGCCTCCGCCGCCGCCCACGGCCGCGCCTACGCCCGTTCCGCCGCCCACTGCGCCGCCCGCACCGCAGTATCCCTTCCTGCTCGTGAAAGGCGTGGAGCGGTGCGACCCGAACCCCGGTCAGACCTATTTCAACGGCTACGTGCGCTACCGCAACAACTCGCCGCGCAATGGCGTGTGTGTGCACATCGCCTTCTACGGGCCGCGCAACACCAAGTGCTCTGGCTGTGATGGCGTGGGCGATGGCGTATGGGGCTTCTCACCCTTTGGCGGCCCCGCGCCCAAGGGCACGACTGTCGAGATCTACGTCGTCTCGTGTCCTGCCAGCATGCCGCCTGGCGGGCAGACCCAGCAATCCGGCTTCGGCGATCTGACCCCACGCTCTGAGAAATGGGTCTACACGGTCAACGATAGCGTGCAGTGTACAGGGATCACGTTCGCGGGTGATTGAGATGTGTTGGTAGGTTTCTACCGAGGGATGCTGGCTGAAATGTGCGATGAAGCAACACCGTAACCTTTGGTCGCTGCTCTGCCCCTGGTTGGGCAGCCTTC
>Ga0194110_10009177_pt1 | contig 11164 bp, 8 predicted proteins | sample TA2Kig1200mmetaG_FD_146192 | JGI IMG/M metagenome (GOLD analysis project Ga0194110, IMG submission 146192) | Freshwater microbial communities from Lake Tanganyika, Tanzania - TA2015032 Kigoma Deep Cast 1200m | ecosystem: Environmental > Aquatic > Freshwater > Lake | place: Tanzania: Lake... | reverse complement strand
CGGGCGCGATCCCAGGGCCGTGGTCGATGACGCGGATCTCGGCCGTGCCGCCCAGGCGGCTCGTCGCAACGCGGACCCGTACCCCGTCGGGGGTGTACCGCTCCGCGTTGGTGAGGACGTTCACCAGCACGCGCTGCAGCAGGACGGGGTCCGCGCTGAGCGCCGGCAGGTCCGGGTCGAGGGCCAGCTCGACGTCGTCCGGCCCGAGCGACAGCTCGTCGAGCGCGGCGAGCACGACACCCGCGGCATCGACCGGGGCGAGGGAGACGGCCAGCACCCCGGCCTGCACCCGGCTGACGTCGAGCAGGTCGGTGACGAGCACCGACAGCGTCGCGAGGCTCTCGTCCGCGGTCTCGAGCAGCTCCCGGCGGTCGTCCGCCGACAGCTGGTCGCCCGCCGCGCGCAGTCCGCCGAGGGCGGCGACGGCCGCGGCGAGGGGACGGCGCAGGTCATGGCTGACCGCCGAGAGCAGGGCGGAGCGCACCTGGTCGGTCTCGGCCAGCGCCCCCGCCTCGGCGGCCGTCTCGACGAGGTCGGTGCGTTCGAGCGCGGCCGCGAGCTGCGTGACGACGACGTCGAGGAGACGGCGCTCGGAGGCGTCCAGGTCGCTCCCGTGCAGCTCGAGGACCGCGCGTCCGTCGCCGACCGGGATGGAGACGCGCCGGTCGTCGCGGACCGGCTCGCCGTCGGTGGCGAGCACCGAGCCGTCGGCGGCGACGAGTCGGACGCCGGCCAGGCGGAACGCCTCGCGCGCGCGGCTGACGAGGGCGGGGACCGCGGTCTCGCCGCGGAGGATGCTGCCCGCGACTGTCGCCAGCAGCTCGGACTCGGCGGCGGCGCGGCGACCGGCCCGGGCGCGGCGGGCCGCCTGGTCGACGACGATGCTCACGAGCACGGCGATGACGACGTACAGGACGAGCGACAGGGCGTGATCCGGGTCGTCGATCGTGACGGTGAAGAGCGGGTCGATGAAGAGGAAGTCGAGGGTGAGCCCTGACAGGACGGCGGCGAACACCGCCGGCCAGATGCCGCCGATGAGCGCCACCACGACCACGAGGAGCTGGTACGCGAGGACGTCGGTGGTGATGGAGTCGGCGGAGCTCGTGGCGAGGAGCAACCACGACAGCAGCGGTCCGCCCGTGAGCGCCGTGACGAAGCCGAGGATGCGCCGCTTCGCGCTCAGCGCGGGGCCGGCGAGGCGGGGCAGGGCGAACCGCCCGCCCGCGCGAGCGTGGTTCACGATGTGCACGTCGATGTCGCCGGACGCGCGGATCACGGTCGCGCCGATGCCGGGGCCGGTGAGGGCGGCGGCGACGCGGCCGCGGCGGCTGACGCCGATGACCAGCTGCGAGGCGTTGACGGACCGGGCGAAGTCGACGAGGGCGGTGCCGACGTCGTCGCCGACCACCTGGTGATAGGTGCCGCCGAGCTGGTCGACCAGGGCGCGCTGTTCGGCGAGGGCGCCCGGTGCGGTCGCCCGCAACCCGTCCTGGCTGGACACGTGCACCGCCAGCAGCTCGCCGCCGGCCGAGCGCGCGGCGATGCGCGCCCCGCGGCGCAGCAGCGTCTCGCCCTCGGCCCCGCCGGTCAGGGCGACGACGACGCGCTCGCGCGCCTGCCACGACCCCTCGATCCCGTGCTCGGTCCGGTAGGTGCGCAGGGCCGAGTCCACCTCGTCGGCCAGCCACAGCAGCGCCAGCTCGCGCAACGCGGTGAGGTTCCCGAGCCGGAAGTAGTTCGACAGTGCGGCGTCGATGCGCTCCGCCGGGTAGACGAAACCGGCAGCAAGGCGGTCCCGCAGCGACTGAGGGGCGAGGTCGACGACCTCGATCTGGTCGGCGGCGCGGACGACCGCGTCGGGCACGGTCTCGCGCTGGACGACGCCGGTGATCTTCTCGACCACGTCGTTGAGCGACGCGATGTGCTGCACGTTGACCGTTGTGATGACGTCGATCCCGGCCGCGAGGAGCTCCTCGACGTCCTCCCACCGCTTGTCGTGTCTGGACCCGGGCGCGTTGGTGTGCGCGAGCTCGTCGACGAGGGCGATCCGCGGATGCCGTGAGACGACGGCATCCAGGTCCATCTCGTCGAGCGCCACTCCACGGTGCGCGATCGCGCGGCGGGGGACCACCTCGAGGCCCTCGGCCTGCGCGGCGGTCGCGGCCCGCCCGTGCGTCTCGACGACGGCGATGACGACGTCGCGGCCCTCGGCGGAGAGGCGCCGGCCCTCCTCGAGCATCTCGTACGTCTTGCCCACGCCGGGCGCGGCTCCGAGCAGCACCCGCAGGCGCCCACGCCTCACGAGACGGCTCCCGCCGGCGCGGCCGACCGCCGCCGCGCACGGGGCACGGCGGCGGAGGAGCGGACGAAGTGCATGTCAGCGATTCTCGTCGCTCACGACGCGTCGAGCGCGCGGTTGAGCTCGAGGACGTTCACCCGCGGCTCCCCGAGGAAGCCGAGGTCGCGCGGCACGGTGTGCTCCACGATGAGCGCGTCGACGTCGGACACCGGGATGCCGCGGGCCTCCGCGACCCGTGCCGCCTGGCGCTCCGCGTTCGCGACCGAGATGTCCGGGTCCAGGCCCGACCCCGAGGCTGTGACGGCGTCCGCGGGGATGTCCCCCGCGCCGTCGAGCTCGCGGGACGCGGCTTGGCGCTCCTCGATCGCGGCGACCAGGTCCTCGTTCTCAGGGCCGAGGTTGGAGCCGCTGGACGCGGCGGCGTCGTACCCGTCGCCGGCCGCGGACGGCCGGGACTGGAAGTACTCGGGCAGCGCCGCGCCGGACGCGTCCTGGAACGACTGGCCCACGAGTTCGGACCCGACGACCTCGCCGTCGGAGGATCGGACCAGCGACCCGTCCGCCTGGAACGGCATCGCCACCTGCCCGATGGCCGTGATGAGCAGCATGTATCCGACGCCGAGAACGGCGGTGAAGACGAGCATCGCGCGGACGGCGACGCCGGCGGTACGCAGGGTGGTGCGCATGACGGGGCCTTTCAGAAGCCGGGGAGCAGGCTCACGACGAGGTCAATGAGCTTGATGCCGATGAAGGGGACGAGGACGCCGCCGAGCCCGTAGACGAGCAGGTTGCGGCTGAGGATGCTCGACGCGCTCGCCGCGCGGTACGTCACCCCGCGCAGGGCGAGGGGGATGAGCACGATGATCACGATCGCGTTGAAGACGATCGCGCTGAGCACGGCCGAGGCCGGCGACGACAGCTGCATGATGTTCAGCACCGCCAGCCCCGGGAACACCCCCATGAACATCGCCGGGATGATCGCGAAGTACTTCGCGATGTCGTTGGCGAGCGAGAAGGTGGTGAGGGCGCCGCGGGTGATGAGTAGCTGCTTGCCGATGCGGACGATGTCGATGAGCTTGGTCGGGTCGGAGTCGAGGTCGACCATGTTGCCGGCCTCCTTCGCCGCCGACGTGCCGGTGTTCATCGCCACGCCCACGTCGGCCTGGGCCAGGGCGGGGGCGTCGTTCGTGCCGTCGCCGGTCATGGCGACGAGGTTGCCGCCCTGCTGCTCGCGTTGGATGAGCGCCAGCTTGTCCTCCGGCGTGGCCTCGGCGAGGAAGTCGTCGACGCCGGCCTCGGCCGCGATGGCCTTGGCCGTCAGGGGGTTGTCGCCGGTGATCATGACCGTGCGGATGCCCATGGCCCGCAGTTCGCCGAAGCGTTCGCGCAGCCCGTCCTTGACGATGTCCTTGAGGTGGATGACGCCGAGCACCTGTGCCGTCCCTCGCGTAACTCCGGAGGGATCGGGGGTCGACGTCGCGACGACCAGCGGAGTTCCGCCTGACTCGGCGATCGCGTTCGCGGAACTCAGGAGTTCGGCGCGGGTGGCCTCGGGCACCGCCGCGCGGGAGTCGTCGAGCCAGGCCAGAATGGCGGATGCCGCTCCCTTGCGCACCTGGGTGCCGTCGGCGAGGTCGAGCCCGCTCATGCGGGTCTGCGCCGTGAACGGCACCGGCTCCGCACCACGGGGCATCTCGGCCACGATGCCCTGGGCGGCGGCCAGCTCGACCACCGAGGTGCCCTCGGGCGTGGGGTCGGCCTGCGACGACATCGACGCCGCCTCGGCGAGCAGCGGGGCACCGACCCCGGGCATCGCGACGAACGCCGAGGCGCGGCGGTTGCCGTAGGTGATGGTGCCGGTCTTGTCGAGCAGCAGGGTGGTGACGTCTCCCGCGGCCTCCACCGCGCGGCCCGACATCGCGAGGACGTTCCGCTGCACGAGACGGTCCATGCCCGCGATGCCGATCGCGCTCAGCAGTGCGCCGATCGTCGTGGGGATGAGGCACACGAGCAGCGCGATCAGCACGGGGATCGACACCGGGGTCGCGGCGTACGAGGCAATGGGGTTCAGCGCCAGCACGACGACCACGAACACGATCGACAGGCTCGCCAGCAGGATGTTCAGCGCGATCTCGTTCGGCGTGCGCTGCCGCGCCGCACCCTCGACGAGCGCGATCATGCGGTCGACGAACGTCTCGCCGGGCTTGGACGTGATCTTCACCACGATGCGGTCGCTCAGCACGCGCGTCCCCCCGGTGACGGCGCTGCGGTCGCCGCCCGACTCGCGGACGACCGGGGCGGACTCGCCGGTGATCGCCGATTCGTCGACGGTCGCGATGCCGTGGACGATGTCGCCGTCGCCCGGGATCAGCTCCCCGGCCTCGACGAGCACCACGTCGCCCAGACGCAGATCACCGGAGGACACCTCCTCGATCGCGGCGCCGCGGGCGGCGGCATCCGTCTTCTCGTCGTATCCCTCCACTCGGCGCGCCGTGGTCGTCGAGCGCGTCTGGCGAAGGGTCGCGGCCTGGGCCTTTCCGCGGCCCTCGGCCACCGCCTCGGCGATGTTCGCGAAGAACACCGTCAGCCACAGCCACACCGCGATGGCCCAGGTGAAGCCGAAGGGAAGCGGGGTCGCGGTCTCGGTCGTCGCCAGGAACGGCTCGGCGATCGCGACGACCGTGGTCAGGGCGGCGCCGATCCAGACGAGGAACATGACGGGGTTCCGCCACTGCGCGGCGGGGTTCAGCTTCTTCGCGGCGCCGGGCAGGGCCGCGACGATCTGCGCGGTGCTGAACGCGCGGCGGGGGGCGGCGGCGGCCTCCTCGGCGGCGGCCGGGGCGTGGGTCAGCGTGGACATGGTCAGACGAGTCCTTCGGCGAGGGGTCCCAGGGTGAGGACCGGGAAGTAGGTGAGAGCCGTGACGATCACGGCGACGCCGGCGAGCAGGCCCGCGAACTGCGGACGGTGCGTCGGCAGGGTCCCCGAGGTGGCGGGCACCGCGTCCTGCGCGGCGAGCGAGCCGGCCAGGGCGAGCACGAACACGATCGGCAGGAAGCGTCCGAGCAGCATCGCCACGCCGAGAGCGGTGTTCAGCCACGGGGTGTTCGCGGTCAGACCCGCGAATGCGGAGCCGTTGTTGTTCGCGGCCGACGTGAATGCGTACAGCACCTCGCTCAGGCCGTGCACGCCCGGGTTCCAGATCGACGTGGACTCCACGTCCTCCCGGATGCCGGGGAGCGCGAAGCTCAGCGCGGTCCCCGCGAGCACCAGCGTGGGCGTGACGAGAATGTACAGGCTCGCGAGCTTGATCTCGCGCGGACCGATCTTCTTGCCCAGGTACTCCGGCGTCCGGCCGATGAGCAGCCCGCCGACGAAGACGGCGATGATCGCGAGGATCAGCATGCCGTACAGGCCCGAGCCGACACCGCCGGGCGCCACCTCGCCGAGCATCATGTTGATCATCGGCATCATGCCGCCGAGCGCCGTGTAGCTGTCGTGCATCGAGTTGACCGCACCCGTCGAGGTCAGCGTGCTGGTCGACCCGAAGAGGGTGGAGCCGAAGATCCCGAACCGCACCTCCTTGCCCTCCATCGAGGCGCCGGCCAGCTGCGGCGCGGTCCCGGCGCCGGCGAGCTCGGCCCAGGTGAGAAGGGACGTGGATGCCACGAAGATCACGGCCATGACGGCGAGGATCGTGTACCCCTGACGGGTGTCGCCCACGATGCGCCCGAAGGTGCGGGGCAGCGAGAACGGGATCGCCAGCATCAGGAAGATCGAGAGCAGGTTCGTCCAGGGGGCGGGGTTCTCGAACGGGTGTGCCGAGTTCGTGTTGAAGAAGCCGCCGCCGTTGGTGCCGATCATCTTGATCGCCTCCTGCGAGGCGACGGGCCCGCCGGGCAGCGACTGGGTCGTGCCGGCCAGGGTGGTGGCATCCGTGAATCCGTTCAGGTTCTGGCTGACGCCGCCGGCGACGAGGACCACGGCCATGACCACGGCGAACGGCAGGAGCAGGCGGAACGTGCCGCGGACGAGGTCGACCCAGAAGTTGCCGATGACGCCGCTGCGGCGGTACGCGAAGCCCCGAACCAGGGCGATCGCGATGGCGATGCCCACCGCGGCGGAGACGAAGTTCTGCACCGTGAGCGCGAGGAACTGCACGGTGTAGCCGAGCGTGGTCTCGCCCGAGTACGACTGCCAGTTGGTGTTCGTGACGAACGAGACGGCGGTGTTGAACGACAGCGCCTCTCCCGGGGCGGTCAGGCCGAGCGAGAACGGCAGCAGGGGCTGCAGGCGCATGATCGCGTAGACGAACACGACCCCCACGACCGAGAAGAGCAGGACCGAGCGCAGGTAGGCCTGCCAGGTCTGCGCGCCTCGCGGGTCGACACCGATGAGACGGTAGACGCCCCGCTCCAGGGCGAGGTCGCGCTCGCCGGTGTAGATGCGGGCGATGTAGTCGCCGAGCGGGCGGTGCACCAGCGCGAGGGCGGCGACGAGCGTGAGGCTGGTCAGGACGATGGACCAGAGGGATGCCGCATCCATGTCAGAACTTCTCGGGGCGGACGAGCGCGACGACGAGGTAGGCCACGGCGGCAATCGCGAGGATCGCGGCGATGACGGAGATGACCATCACGGGCGGTTCCTCCCGGCGCTCTCACGGGTCGCGGAGGGCGGGGAGTCCAGCCGCTCCACCCCCTTGGCGACGAGGACGACCAGCGCGAAGAGCGCGCCGATCGCGGCGAGGAAGACGACATCGAGCACGACGACTCCAGGTTCGGGACGGTCCGCACGGGGCGGGCGCCGCGGGGCGGCACGTCTGTCGATCCAACTCCCGGGGAGGTCTTCGCTGCGGCGCCCTTACGCTTTCCCTACGGCTCCCTGACGGACGCATATGGTGCCCTTACGCGGCACGGGCGACGCGCGGACACGCAGGTCACGTCGCGCGGCGACGGGTCGCCGACCGCCGCGGGGATGCGCGGAGGTGGGCGGTGACGTGTCCGAGGATGCGCGCGAGGTCGTCCGCGTCCTCGTCGTCGAGCGGCGTGAAGAGGAGTCCGTGAACCGTGGCGATGTGGCCGGGGAACACGGTCCGGAGGATGCCGCGACCGGCGTCGGTGATCGAGGCGACGGTGCTGCGCTCGTCGTCCGGCGACGGTGAACGGGCGATCAGGCCGCGTTGCTCGAGCAGCTGCGCCTGATAGGTGAGTCCGCTGCGGCTGTAGACGACGCCGTCGGCGAGGTCGGTCATCCGGAGACGGCCATCAGGGGTGTCGCCCAGGCGGGCGAGGAGCTGGAACTGGATGTAGCTGAGGTCGCCGGTGTCGCGCAGCTGCTTCTCGACCGCGGGACGGAGCAGGCTGCCCACCTCCGTGAACGCGAGATAGGCGCTGAGCTGGGTCGGCGTCAGAGCCGCGGGTGCATCGGACATGCTCCGACCCTACCAGTTGCTTCGAGTTCGAAGCAGTGATACCTTCGCCTCAGATGCTTCGAATTGGAAGCAATAACGAAAGGCGAGACCATGAAGGCAGTGCAGTACTCCGAGATCGGCGGACCCGAGGTCCTCCACTACCGCGACGTCGAGAGGCCCGTTCCGGCGGCAGGGCAGGTGCGGGTGCGCGTTGCCGCGTCCGCGTACAACGCGGCCGACGCCGGCATGAGAGGCGGGACGATCCCGATTCCGGTCGAACTTCCGCACATTCCGGGCTACGACGTCTCTGGCACGATCGATGCGGTGGGTGAGGGCGTCGACGGGCTCGCCGTCGGCGATGCGATCGTCGCCTTCCTGCCCATGGTGCGTGACGGGGGCGCCGCCGAGTACGTGCTGGCTCTCGCCGACGCCGTCGTCGCCGCCCCGACGACGATCCCTCTCGCCGACGCGGCCGCTCTGCCGTCGGTCGCTCTGACCGCCTGGCAGGCGCTCTTCGACGAGGGTCGGCTCGAAGCCGGCCAGCGGGTCCTCATCGTCGGTGCGGGCGGCGTCGTCGGCAAGTACGCGATTCAGCTCGCGAAGCGCGCCGGCAACCACGTCATCGCGACGGCCAGTCCCCGCAGCAGGGACGCCGTCCGTGACGCCGGAGCCGACGAGATCATCGACCACACCGAGACGGACCTCCTGACGGCCCTCGACGCGCAGGTCGACGTGCTCCTGAATCTGGCCCCCCTCGATCCCGATCAGTTCGCGTCGTACGTCGCCGCGGTGCGTGACGGCGGCGCCGTCGTCAGCACCACGGCCTTCATCGCCACTCCCGGCGACGACTCCCGCGGAGTGCGTGCGGCGACCGTCTTCGTTCTGCCGAATCGCGAGCGTCTGTCCGAGCTCGTCTCCCTCGTCGACGACGGGAGTCTCACGGTCGAGGTCGGTCGGCGCATCGCGCTCACCGACCTGCCGGCGCTCCACGCCGAAGCCGCCGCGGGCCGCATCGCGGGGAAGGTCGTCGTCCTCCCGTGAGTGCACCGTTCACCGGAGCCACCGTGCGCACGTCAACGCAGCGACCCCGGCTGGGCCGCCTGATCCGCGGCTCAGCCGGCGGGGGACGCCTCGGGCGACGACTCCGGCGATGCCGCGGGCTCGAAGTGACCGAGCGACTTCTCCTGCAGGAACGCGCACACCTCGGCCGCGATCTGCAGTTCGTGCGTGAGCCCGTTCAGCTCGAAGCTCGTGAGTTCCAGCGTCTCGGTCGACGGCTCGATAAGCACGTGCCAGGTGAGGTCGTCGCCCGTGGCGCGCGGCTCGATCCAGACGGTGTTGGGGGCGTTCTCGAGGGGGACCACCACCAGGCCGGTGTCCTGTCCGTCCTCGCCGTCCTGCACGGCGACGCGGATGTCCTCGCCGCCACTGCGCGCGTCGATGAATTCGGCGATCCAATGCTCGAGCGTGCGCTTGCTGTGAAATGGCATCGGGGGGTCCTTCGGTGTTCGGGTGCAGCGATGCATTGTCGCACGAACCGGCCTGCGCATCACCCGTGCGCCGGCTCCGGTGGGCACGCCCGTGGGGGCGGCTCATGCGCCCCCGCCGGTTCCTGCGCACATCCCCGTGCGGCGGCTCGTGTGCACGCAGCGATGCCCCCGCCGGCGGGGCGGGGGCATCCTCGAGTCCTACGGCGTGGGTGGCTCGCCCGCGGCGGACTTCCGCGGACGATGCGCCGGCACCTCGGCGACCGGCTGTCCACCGCGCTGCTGGCCGGGGAGCGGGCGGGACCGACGTCCGTAGATGAGCTCGGACGAGTCCAGCAGCCACGGGACGAGCGTGATCGAGACGCCGTGCACCAGCATCAGCTGGTGGGCGAGGCGCCGCGAGCGGCGATTGTGCAGGATCGACTCCCACCAGTGGCCCACGATGTACTGCGGCAGATAGACGGTGACGACCGAGGCGCCGTGCTTCTCGCGGTACTTCTTGATGAAGGCGGTCACCGGTGACGTGTACGCGCGGTACGGCGACTCGATGATGACGAGCGGAATGGGCATGTCGCGCGCGGCCCAGTCCTTCTGCAACGCCGTCGACTCCTCCTCCGTGATCGCCACATGGACGGCGAGCGTCTTCTCGTGGTTCGCGGCGAGGGCGTAGTCGATCGCCTTCATGACGGGCTTCTGCAGGCGGTTCACGAGGATGATGGCCACGTCGCCCGACGAGCCGAAGTGCACGCTGTCGTCCATGCGGATCTCGTGCTCGACGTCGCGGTAGTACCGGTTCACGCCGATCATGAGGACGGCGAGGATCGGGATGGCGATGAAGATCAGCCAGGCCCCGTGGACGAACTTCGTCACCGTGACGATCAGCAGCACCACGACCGTGAGGCTCGCGCCGACCGAGTTGATCCACAGGCCGGAGATCGTCGAACGGCGCTCGTACTGCGCCGATTGCTGCCGGCGGGCCTCCTCCGGGAGCTTCTGCATGTCGCGGAGCGCCCGGCGCCAGTGGCGGACCATGCCGATCTGCCCGAGCGAGAAGGAGACGAACACACCGATGATGTACAGCTGGATCAGCGTCGTGAGGTTGGCCTGGTAGACGATCAGCACGCCGATGGCGACGACGCCGAGGATGACCATCCCGTTGGAGTACACCAGCCGGTCGCCGCGCGTGTTCAGCGCCTTCGGCGCGTACCCGTCGCGCGCCAGGACCGAGCCCAGCAGGGGGAAGCCGTTGAAGGCCGTGTTGGCCGCCAGGAGCAGCACGCACGCGGTGGCCGCCTGGATGACGAAGAACATGATGCTGCCCGACCCGAAGGTGGCCGCCGCGACCTGCGCCATGAGGCTCGGCTGCGGGTTGTTGGCGCAGTCGAAGCCGATGAGGTTGCAGGGGTTCTCGGCGTAGTGCACGTTCGCGATGAGCGCGAGCGCGGTCAGACCCGAGAACAGGAGGATCGCGATGGTGCCCATCAGGGTGAGCGTGGTCTGCGCATTGCGGATCTTCGGCTTGCGGAACGCGGGCACGCCGTTCGAGACGGCCTCGACACCGGTCAGCGCGGAGCAGCCGCTCGAGAACGCGCGGAGCACGAGCAGGATCAGCGCCACCTGGGTCAGCGACTCGGCCTCCACGCCGAACTCGGCGCTCGAGGCGACGGGCGCGTCGCCGAGCAGAGTGCGACCGAGGCCCACGACGATCATCAGTGCGACCGAGCCGATGAACAGGTAGGTCGGGATCGCGAACACCGACGACGCCTCGCGCACTCCGCGGAGGTTGACGATGACGATGAGGATGACGAACCCGACCGCGATCTCGACGCGGGCGGGGTTCAACTCGGGGATGGCCGAGATGATGTTGTCGACTCCGGATGCCACCGACACCGCGACCGTGAGGACGTAGTCGACCAGCAGCGCGGCGGCCACCACGACGCCCGGCACCTCGCCGAGGTTCTTGCTCGC
>Ga0194110_10009175_pt1 | contig 11165 bp, 8 predicted proteins | sample TA2Kig1200mmetaG_FD_146192 | JGI IMG/M metagenome (GOLD analysis project Ga0194110, IMG submission 146192) | Freshwater microbial communities from Lake Tanganyika, Tanzania - TA2015032 Kigoma Deep Cast 1200m | ecosystem: Environmental > Aquatic > Freshwater > Lake | place: Tanzania: Lake... | reverse complement strand
ATTTGTTGGAGACCATGGTGGAATCTTACAGACTCCATTCTTAGAGATCGACGGAACGACAGCAGATCCATTCAACGTTGCTCTATCTTTTGGAGTCGGTGGCCACTACATAAACACAGAAAACTTTTTAAAAGATTTTGCATCAGGTCACGATCCTCGACAACACCACCTGACTGGTGTAGCAATAGACATCACGACGACAGCTCAATCGGCGAATGACTTTCTGTATAATCAACCGTTCGTTAGAAAGAGAAATCTTACAATATTGCCATGCGATGATGGAAACTTTTATCCCAACTATGATTTGTTGAAGTTTGAACCGCTACAAAACCTGTACGTTGATGATTTAGGAAGTCCTACGATAGGATTCATAAGTTTGAATGACATGCTATCAACGTCATCATTGCTGTTTAAGACGACTTTTGATGACGTTAACAAGACGCAAGATCAAGCGAACTTTTTTGCAAACCAAAGCATAGGTTTCACTCCTGAGTCTCCTGCTGCTCCTGTCGGGCCGGCATATTCAAATTATAGAAATTCCATCAATAAGGCAATAGCGGATGGCAATTTCAGCCAAGGATTACAAGAAAACGCTCCTCTTGCGATATATCAAAGGACGCAAGACTCATCTTCAAATCAGGTGACGTTCTTTGACATCAGCAACATGTATTATGGGTTGAGGATTCTTCCGCGTAGCTTCGTCATGTCTGATTCATCTTTGTCTGGATCTGGTGGAGTAGTAAAGATGACGATCAAGGATGACGGCAACGGAACGTTATACAGGGCTGACTCTGATTCTCCTGCATCGACGTGGAATTCAGTTGGAACGATATTCTACAACGAAGGAATCATTGCAATAAAGAGTCCTCATCTGTACTTCTTTGGACAGCATCAATATGAGATGTCGTTCAAGGGTGAGCAAAATCTTCACGTTCTAAGAGTTGAAGCCGTGGCTCCTGTCAATCACCTAAATTCATCTTCAAATCCTACGTATAGATCATTACCTGCTTCAACGAAACCAAATGATCCTGATCCTAACTTCGTGTATGTAACAGGAATAAATTTCCATGATGATAACTTAAACGTCATCATGAAGACCCAATTAGCCCAACCAATCATGAAGCGACATTCTGAAAAGATCATGTTCAAGGTCAAGTACGATTTTTAACATGGCACAAAAAAAACCTCGTCGACGCAGGAAGAAAAAAAGTCGCTATCATCGCGGCACACATATTTCGCCGATTGCAGGTGAGTGTAAGTATCGATCGGGGTGGGAACAGAAGTACATGGAACATTTGGACTCAAATCCAAACGTCCAGACGTGGTCATACGAAAAGCTCATCATTGAATATGTCTCCAACCAAAGGACCAAAAAGATAAGAAAATACTATCCAGATTTTCAGGTTGAGTATAAGGACGGCGCTAAGTTCATCATAGAAATCAAACCATCTAGAAAACTGGATCAATCCACGGTCATCAAGAAGATCCGCGCGGCAATGGAGTGGTGCACGGCCCACGATTTGACCTACAAAATACTCACGGAAATAGAACTAAAAGATATGGGTCTGCTATAGCTCGATTTTACTAATGTCATTCTGGATTAAAGAATGACTGCATGAGACCGTTGGTATTGGGGTTGGACGTGAGTACGTCGGTGACAGGTGTTTGTGTTGTCGATCCGGCGTTACAACCTGATGCGTCCGGGTCTCACATCCTTCACCTTGATAGAATCGAATTTAAGAAATGTAAGACCCTGTGGGAAAAGGCGGACGTGGTCGCTTTTGAGTTGGCCGAACTGTTGAAAAAAATTCCCGGTGAGTACAGGGTTGCCTTAGAGGAACCGTTGATGGGATTTCGAACAGGAATGTCTTCGGCTTCGACGATAACGACGTTGATGAGGTTCAACGGAATTGTCTCCTACATCTCTAGGGAAATATTCAAGGTCGATCCGGAATACATCTCATCATCCCACGCAAGAAAATTGTGCGGCATCAAGATGCAAAGAACTTCCATTGCCGGGATGAGCGGAAAAGAACAGGTTTTCAAGTACATGTCAGAGCATGACTTAAAGCATGTCAAATGGCCTGTAAAGAAAAATGGTTGCGCAGTTGAGTGGAGTCGGGATGCGACTGATGCATACGTGATCTCTAAAGCAGCGTGTATTGACGGACCCTTGAAAAACGTGTGATTCATACGTTACAATCGTCTCGTGGTCCATTCACTGACCGATAAGATAAAGTTTTACGAGTCGATTTTCGGTCGTGGTAGGATATCTGGCAACGGTATCAATTTCGACGTCAGATGCCCTATATGTGCCCCCTCTGACGCTTCAAAAAAGAAGCTGGCAATTCGCACAACAGACGACGCAAACCATTGTTGGGTATGCGGATGGAAAGCAAGAAGCCTTGTTCCGCTGTTACGAAAGTACGGTACGCAAGAACACCTAGATGCGTATCGTCAAATGATGGGGCTGGACGGCAAAACATCTCTCATCACAGTACAAGTCGAAAAAGAACAAAAGGCCCAGCTCCCTAACGATTTTAGGTTATTGACCTTAGCAAATGACATGGATCCTGACGTCAAGGCTGCATGGAGGTATGTCTACTCTAGGGGGTTGTTCGACCGTGATGCGTGGTATTACAAATTTGGAATTTCTGATGAACCGCGGTGGAAACGTAGAGTCATCATGCCGTCCTTTGATGCGTCAGGTGAATTGAATTACTTTGTTGCAAGAGCAATCGATAAGGATAGAAAACCAAAATATGACAACCCAGATGTCGACAAGAATCCCATCGTGTTTAATGAGATAAATTTAGATTGGACCAAACGAATGACCTTGTGCGAAGGTCCTTTTGATATGGTAAAGTGTCCTGAAAATTCTACTGCACTTTTAGGTTCTGATCTAGATGAACGTCATGAGATCTTCAACAAGATCTTGCTTCACAACACGCCTGTAGCGTTAGCGCTTGATGGTGACATGTGGAGTAAGAAAACCCCTAAGATAGTAAAAAAGCTTCAAGAATACGACATAGACGTAGTTGTCGTCGACGTTAGACCTTGGGGTGATCCAGGAAGCATGTCGAAGGCCGAGTTTGAAAAAGCCTTGTCTGAGGCAAAGCCGTTGTATTGGGAAGATAGGTTTTTGACCAAACTTGATAAGTTCGTTTCATCAAGTTTCAGGTTTTGATTAGTCATTGAACACTGCGTTCAATTGTTGTAGATTGGTTGTTTAATGGTTCGAATTGCACATACTGCAGACGTTCACATTCGCTCTCTTTCGCGTCATGATGAATACCGCGAAGTGTTCACTGCGTTCATTAACGATTGTAAGAAGAAAAACGTTGATCACATCTTCATCGGTGGTGATATCTTTCACACGAAGACTACAGGTATCTCTCCTGAGTACATAGATTTTTTGACGTGGTGGCTTGAGTCAATGGCTGAGGTTGCTCATGTTCACATGACGTTAGGCAACCATGATGGTAACCTAGTCAATCTAACTCGTCAAGACGCAGTCTCTCCCATTGTGACTGCGTTGAATAATCCAAGGATTCACTTATATAAAAAAAGTGGAGTGTATGAGTTTCATCCTGGATATAACTGGTGTGTCTACAGCCTCTTTGATGAAGATGGCTGGAAGAACGTCAAACCTGTAGCAGGAAAACTCAACATTGCATGTTATCACGGTGCGATGTACGGATCCGTGACAGAGTCTGGCTGGGAGCTTGATGATGCGCAAACGAAGGTAGAGTTTTTTAAAGACTATCCCTTTGTTTTCTTAGGCGATATTCATCAGATGCAGCATCTAGGATATAGAGAGACTTCATCTGGAGAAAAGAAACCGTGGATATCATACCCAGGAACTCCCATTCAACAAAACTATGCAGAAGAGTTGGATCATGGATACCTGCTATGGGATATTGTTGATGAGTCAACGTGGAACGTAGCATTCAATAAGCTTCCAAATCCAAAACCTTATGTGACGTTACAGTGGACAGGATCGCAAGAAGATTTCTTAAAGGAAGCAAGGAACTATCCCAAGCAATCTAGGTTTAGGATCAAATCACAATTAGAATTAAACCAGGATGATGTCAGCTTTTTGAATGAGACGCTAAAGTCGACATTCTCTGCAACTGAAGTGACATTCAAATCTGAGTATCGTGCCGAAAGTGAGAAGATTAAGGCAGGATCAACAACGATAGCAAAATCAGACCTAGGATCTCATGACGTCATCTTGAGCCTAATACAGACATACTGCAAAGAGAATGGGAATGTTGACGTCGATTGGGACGTCATGACGAATCAAATCAAGAAGTACATGTTTGCAGTCACATCATCAGAAGATTACGTCAAGGGATCCAAGTGGTCGTTGAGACATCTCAAATGGGACAATACTTTTTCCTATGGTGAAGACAATGAGATTGATTTTACTAAGCTGAATGGTATCGTAGGAATATTCGGTCCAAACCGAACAGGAAAGTCTTCCATTGTCGGTACTCTGGCATATGCTCTATTCAACACGACGGACAGGGGTTCTTTAAAAAATCTACACGTTTGCAACATTAGAAAACATCACTGCTATGCTCGCGCCGTGTTTAACCACAATAGCAAAGTCTACATCGCAGAGAGACAAACAACTAAGTCGATCAACAAACGTGGCGTGACGACTGCTTCTACTTCTTTGAATTTCTTTAGAATGAATGAAGAAGGAGATCTCGATGACCTGTGCGATGATCTGAGGACAGGAACCGAAAAGGCAATCAGAGGATTGGTCGGATCTCATGAAGATTTTTCGATGACTGCTCTATCATCTCAAGGTGACATCAACGCGTTCATCAATCAAGGATCAACAAAGCGTAGGGCAATACTATCCAGGTTTCTAGGCCTAGACGTCTTTGATAAGATGTGTGATACCGCGAGCAAAGACTTAAGCGGGTACAAATCTCAGTTGAAGAACTTTCCTGATAGAAACTGGGATGACATGTTGTTGACTCACGGTCAAAAAGTCCTAGACCTATCAGATCAGATTGATGATCTGGCATCAAAAATCTCAGATGCCCAAACGCAATCTTCTGACCTAAGGTCTCAGTTGTCGTCTCATCAAAGCCACAAGGCAGTGACTCCATCAGACGTCAAAACTCAAGAACAAAAGATCATGACATTGAGACTTCAGTGTTCTGACTGTTGCTCTAAGATCGAGTCTTTGAACGTGGAGATAAAGTCTCTAAGAGACAAATTAGTCACTGTTGAAGACATTGAATCATCTGATGATGCCGAAGAACTAAAGAGCAAGCTCTCTGCCATTGATGCTCTTGAAAAATCCGTCGTTGATCTACAACACCTGTATGACAAAGAATCGACTCTGCTGAAGTCTCAGCAAAAGTCTTTGAAAATCCTTGATGACGTGCCGTGTGGGGATGAGTATCCAGCATGCAAGTTCATTAAGGATGCTCACATAGATAAGTCAAAGGTTGGTTCTCAATTAGAAAAGGTTTCATTAACGTTGAAGAAGTTAAACGATCTAAAGGCTTCTTTAGAGAAGTTAAACAAGGATTCGTTGGTGGCAAAGTTGTCTAGACTTGAGAAGGCAACCTCACTATCATCAAAGTTGAAACTAGAGATCTCAAAGAAAGAAACAGAGATTGAGAAAAACAGGTCGTCTTGTGATTCTTTGACTCAATCAGTCAAAGATGCAGAGCAAAAACTAATCGACCTCCAGGATGCTTTAAAAAATGACGAAAATTCAGAGGTTGTTTCTCTTAGGTCAAAAATAGAATCATTGTCTAGATCAACCAAGGAATGGGATGAGGCAAAGATCACGCTGGCCACGCAACGAGGACGTCTGTTGTCAGAGATTGAGAAGTTAGATTCTGAAAGAGCATCTCGAGACAAGCTTTTAAAAGAGATGAAAATCTATGAGATAATCAGCAATGCTTTTTCGAAGAAAGGAATCCCGCTGATCATCACAAGGTCACAATTGCCATTGATCAATGCAGAGATAGCAAAGATTCTACATGGTATCGTCGATTTTTCTGTTGAGCTCGAGAATGATGATGAGTCAGATGCATCAGAGATCTACATCAACTATGGAGATTCGAGACGAATCATCGAGTTGTGTTCAGGAATGGAGAAGACCATTGCATCAATTGCGCTAAGGGTCGCATTGATCAACATATCTTCATTGTCAAAGCCTGATATGTTCATCATAGATGAAGGATTCGGAACGTTGGATGATGCTGGAGTCGAGGCTTGCAATCGTCTATTGATAAGCTTAAAGAAATTTTTTAGGATCATACTGGTCATAACTCATGTCGACGGAATCAAAGACGTTGCAGACCAAATTCTAGAAATCACTAAGAACGAGAAGGATTCTAAGATGGTGTACGTATGATGTGGCGTCCTTACCTAAACAATAGGTTGATAAAAGATTGTGATGGCTTCTTTGTCATCAAACCAGAGCAAGAAAAAGAAACGATCCCGCTGGCTTGTCCAGTATGTGAATACCTGTTACGCACAGCCGCAGATGAAAAGTCGTACCACCAATTTAAATGTTGCGAACATTGTGAGACTTTTTGGGCCCGTCCAAATCAACCTGCATGGAAAGAAGGATGGCGCCCAACGAAGGAACAAGTCAACGAAAAGTTAAAGGGTGGAAAAAAGATGACCGTCAATATGTTGTTTTAGACCATCTCAATATTTAGTTACTGAGGATTACTGTCTATCATGCCAGAATTAGATTATAATGCTTTAGGCCAAGCCATCGATACTTCCTGGGGAAGATCAGCCGCGCCGATCGTCAATTCATTTTCCGTGAAGATGAGAATGATCGGACCTGACATGTTGTCTGTCTCATATCAAACAATCGTTAACTTTGCCTCTGAAAGACAGATGTTACAGGTCAAGTTACGCGAGGTTGAAGCTTCTTCTCATAACATTAAAGCTGTGCTTGATGCAGTCAAGAACTCTTACAAAGAAAAGACCTCCAAGGCTCTAAAGCTGAAAGAAGTATCATCATCAGATTCAGTGGAAATTGTTGGTTTTGGAGTTCATAACCCCAAGAGAACTGCAATCTATAGAAAGCAAGTTGTCTTTGAGGTAGGTTGATTGAATGCAAGAAAAACCATTAACGAAACAGCAGCAGGTCAATGAGATTGTCGCTTGCGGTAAAGACCCAATCTATTTCATTAAGAACTATGCTAAGATCCAGCATCCGCTGAAAGGCACGATTCCTTTTAATACGTATGACTTTCAGAACGATTGTGTAAAAGCATTTCAAGAGCAACGCTTTAACATAGTCCTAAAGTCTCGTCAATTAGGCCTGTCTACAATATCTGCTGCGTATGCGACATGGCTTGCGATCTTCTACAAGGACAAGAACATCCTTATCATCGCAACAAAACTGGCCACTGCGCAGAACTTCATTAAGAAGGTTCACGTCATGCTTCAATCTCTTCCAAAGTGGTTGTTGATGCCTCGTTTTGAACCGTCCAAACAGCAGATATCATTCAGCAATGGTTCTCAAATAAAAGCAGTTCCTACGTCAGAAGATGCAGGTCGTTCTGAGTCTCTATCGCTTCTCATCGTCGATGAGTGTGCATTCATTAGAGACTTTGATACGATCTGGACAGGCTTGTATCCCACGCTGACGACAGGTGGTAATGCAATACTTATTTCATCTCCAAATGGTGTCGGTGGATTGTACTACAGATTATGGGTTGAGGCGGAAGCTGGAACGAATGAGTTCAATCCGATAAGACTGCCGTGGACCGTTCATCCTGAACATGATGAGGCGTGGTTCGTAAAAGAGACTCGTAATCTTCCAAAGAGAAAAGTAAGTCAAGAGTACCTTTGTGACTTCATCACGTCGGGTGACACATTTTTGCAATCAGAAGACCTAGAGGATTTAAGGTCTATGATAAGACCCCCTCTTGAAAAGTCTGGATTTGATAGAAATGTTTGGATTTGGGAGCAGCCAGATCCAGCAAAAACCTACGTTTTGTCAGCAGACGTCGCCCGAGGCGATGCTTCAGATTATTCTACTTTTCATGTTTTAGATTACAAAACGTCAGAAGTCGTTGCTGAGTACATGGGTAAGATACCTCCAGAAAAGTTTGCAGATCTACTTGCAGAATGGGGCAAGAAATACAACGGTGCATTGATCTGTCCTGAGAACAATACGTTTGGGTATTTCGTGAACGTTAAGCTTCGAGATACCGGGTATCCGAGGATGTACTATTACAACAATCGCGGTGACATAATGAACTACACGCCGCTGAATCAAGATGAATTGCCTGGGTTTCCTACCAACCAGAAAACAAGAGTACAAATTCTTACGAAATTAGAGGAATTGATCCGTAATAAGACTTTAAAAAGTTATTCTCAAAGGCTATATGATCAACTACAGGCCTTTATATGGAATGGTAACAAGCCGATGGCTTCTAAGGATAGCCATGACGATTTGATAATGAGTCTTGCAATAGGAAGCTGGTTGACGGAAGGTGCTCAAGGAAACAATGATTCTGGATATGCCATGGCGATGGCGATGTTAAAAGCGACCGGAGTGTCAAGCATCGACGCTAGAGCTATTCCAAACAATCCTACATATACGTTAGGAGCGAATTCTAAGGGGTCGAATCAAATCAATCAAACGAACGTTTATAAATTAAGAGAACCTTCACAGGTCAAACACCTTGATCCTAAATTTAATCACGGTATGGATGATATGTCTTGGTTGTACAAGTGAGTGTATAGATATACGCAGAGGTAAAAGGACATGAAAATCGATCTTAAGAAGTTGCAGGAAAGCATCAACAAGAATGCGCAAGTCATCTACGAGTCTCTCAACACGGCCGAGGCAAAGAGCCTATACGTTCTTGTCGTCGATCTATACGAGGAAATCAACGCATTTGAAAAGGAAGCTCCTCCTGCTGCATTAAATGCACTGTCTCCTCATCTTCAACAAGTTCAAAGCATGCTTGAAAACATGCTTCGTGAGCCGTTGAACTACGTCTCTCGTGCAGAAGATGAAGAATCTGAAGAGTTTGAATCTTCTGATGAGGATGAAATGGACATGGATATGGACGTAGATTCTGAAGAAGATGAAGAAGAAATTGGCAGAGCTTAATCAATTGTCTTCTTAACGTTATATTATCTGTTTAATCCTGAAAGCGTCCTGTGGCAAAGAACGATAATAAAAACTTGTTTCAACGTTTAACAAGGCTGTTTAAAAGCGGCCCTGTGGTGAAGCGTAAGATAAAAAGAGTTGATACTACAATAGCAATCGCTGACAAGGTGAAATCTTCTGGTGCATTGCTATTTCAGCGCTCTACGTCGCCGTCATATTCTGTAATAACTGCAAACTCTTACAACCTCTCAGAACGTTTGATGAGGTATCAAGATTTCCAGGAAATGGAATACTGCCTACACGGAGATACGTTAATAGCCGTTCCTGGAGGCTATAGAACGATTAAAGAACTTTCAGAAGAATGTTCTAAGAACCCTGACTATAAATTTGTGGTCTATTCTTATGATCATAATTTAGGAAGAATAGTTCCAGCACTGGCAAAGCAGGCTAGGCAAACGACGGTTGATCAATCATACGTTGTTACTTTTGATAACGGTCAAAAAATCACCGGATCTTCGAATCATCGTCTCATGAAACGAGACGGCATTTATTGCATGATTGAAAACCTCAAACCCGGCGACGCAATGATGCCCTTTTACAGAAGGGACTTGTTCAATGGGTGTAAAGAAGAAGGTGAAGGATATCGTTGGATCTATTCAATGGACCGTAGATCCAAGATGAACGGATGGGTTGCAGAACACCGAATACTCGGTGAAATGCTAAAAGGATCCTCGCTTGAAGAAAATGAAGTAGTGCACCACGTCAACTTCAAAAAAAATGATAATCGATTAGAGAACCTTCGGGTTATGACTGATCTAGAGCATCGAAATCTTCACTCAAAGATTATCAACGGAGTGAAATGGTCAGAGCAAAATTCAGGGTGGATTGAGCAGTTTAAGGTCAATCATTCAAGGTTTATGACTGAGAACAATCCTGCTGAAAGAAGAGACATAACTTTCGGTAGGATACTTGAAATAAGTGAAAGTGTCGACTTTAATCTTTACAGGGTGTGTGAAGTTTTTGGTACAGATCCTAACGTAATTAAAAGAAGATTGCGCAGGCATGGTTATCAAAACTTTGAGACGTTTGCAAAGGCCTATAATCCAGATTGGAGAAACCATGCTTGGGATAACAGAGGTGAAAAAAATCCTCGTTATGAGCACGGGGTAACTTTTGATTTGATATGCTCAAAATTCTCTAAAGGCATGTCAAAGGCGAAGTTAGCAGAAGAAGTTTCTACCACAGCGACGATCTTAGACAAGAGAATAAAGCAAGCTGGATACAAAAACTATACTGATTTTTCAAGTTCTTATGAAAACATGAAGGTTGTTTCCATAGAGCCGGGTGAAATCATTCCCTTGTACGACCTGACAGTTGACGGTTATAAAAATTTTGCAACAGATTCAGTGATATCCCATAACACTGCCGAAATTGCAGCTGCAATGGACATTTATGCTGATGAAACTGTTGCTCAGGATGATAAAGGTCGAATTCTTCACATTTATTCAGATGATGAAAAGACAAGAGACATACTTGAAGATTTGTTCTACAACATCCTTAACGTAGAATTTAACCTTAGGTCGTGGGCAAGAAACCTCGTCAAGTATGGTGATTTCTTTTTATATAACGATGTTTCTCCCACACAAGGCGTAGTTCATGCGTTTCCAATACCAGTCAATGAGATCGAGCGCGAAGAGAACTACGATAGAGAAGATCCGTTTGCAGTTCGATATCGGTGGTCCACGTTAGGAAATAGAACTTTAGAGAATTGGGAGGTAACGCACTTTCGTCTCTTAGGAAATGATATGTTCTTGCCATACGGTTCTTCTCTGATAGAACCTGCTCGCCGTATATGGAGACAATTGATTCTTTTGGAAGATGCGATGTTGGTGTATCGCCTCGTCCGCGCGCCCGAACGCCGTGTGTTTTACATCGATGTTGCAAACATTCCTCCTGAAAACGTACCGATGTACGTCGAGGAACAACGTAAGAATCTTCGCACGAATCAAGTCATCGATCGCAACACAGGCAGAGTCGATCT
>Ga0194110_10009161_pt1 | contig 11170 bp, 10 predicted proteins | sample TA2Kig1200mmetaG_FD_146192 | JGI IMG/M metagenome (GOLD analysis project Ga0194110, IMG submission 146192) | Freshwater microbial communities from Lake Tanganyika, Tanzania - TA2015032 Kigoma Deep Cast 1200m | ecosystem: Environmental > Aquatic > Freshwater > Lake | place: Tanzania: Lake... | reverse complement strand
ACGACGTGGGGCAAAACGGGGAGTACGTCGTCCACGGCGTCTCTGGCCTCCTGGTCGCCACCGGGGATACCGACGCCTTCGCTGGCAGGGTGATCGAGCTATTGCGGGACGAGAGCCAGCGGGCAAGGCTGGGGGAGGGTGCGCGAGGGCGAGTCTTTGAAGAGTTTGATTGGGGGAAATTGGTGGCGAGGGTGGAGGGGGCGTATCGAGCTTGAGACTTCCGAAGTCTGTCAGACTTCGGAAGTCTGACCGACTTGCTAAGAGCACAGTGATGACAATGCTCACTAAACTTCAAGCCAACCGCTGGCTCTACTACTGGCTGCCAGTGCTGCTCTGGATGGGCTTGATCTTTGCCCTTTCCAGCCGCTCCAACCTTCCTTCCCTTCCCAACAAGACCGTTGACTTCACCATCAAGAAGGCGGGGCACGTGACCGAGTACGGTGTCCTGGCCTTTCTCCTCTGGCGGGCCATCTCCAGAGAGAGGGGATGGCCGGCCTGGCCATCCTTCGGCGGAGCCTTCGTGGTGTCGCTGCTCTACGCCGTTCTAGACGAGTTCTACCAAACCTTCGTCCCGGGTCGCAGCGGTAGACTCGCCGATGTCGGCTTCGACGCCTTGGGAGCGCTTTTGGCCTTGGGTCTGGCTTGGTGGTTTTCTAAAGATGAAGATCTCTCCAAAGAGGCGCTCCTGTTGGACTTCGATGCCCCTCAGCTTGATGAGCTCCAGCACGGCCAGGAAGGTGACGATGATCTCCAGGCGTGAGGTTGCCTGGGTTAACAGGCGGTTGAAGCTGACCCGCCGCTGCCTCTGCAACTTTTCCTCGATGAGGGCCATCTTCTCGGCCACGGTGACGGTGAAGGGGGCTACCACCTGGGATACAGCGGGGATCGGGGGGCGAACGTCCAGGGCGCGCCGCACGGCCTCTACCAGATCAGCCAGCGAGACGCCCTCCAGGTCCAGCGGCCTTTCCAGCCTGGGCAGCGGGGCGATGCGCACGTAGGCCCTGAGCCCCATCTCCTCCCTCTGCCTCAATTCCAGCGCCGCCTCCTTGAATTTCTTGTACTCGACCAGTTGGCGGGCCAGCGCTGGGGCCCCTACGTCCTCTTCCTCTTCGCCAGGAGTCCTCGGCGGCCTGGGCAGCAGCATCTCGGATTTTATCAGCAAGAGCCTGGCCGCGACCACCAGAAAGTCGGCCAGGATCTCGGCGCTCAACTCCTCCAGGCGGCTGATGTACTCCAGATACTGGTCCGTCACCTGGGCCAGCGAGACCCTGGTGATGTCCAGCTCCTCGCGCTCGATCAGGTGCAGCAGGAGATCCAGCGGTCCCTCGAACACAGCCAGCTTGACTTCGTAGGGCTTTACTTCCACTAAACTGATCCCTAGTCCCTGATCTTAAGGTTGGAGTTGAGCCTTTAGGCGGGTAGCTTCCGGCTAAAGCCTCAACTCCGGAACGCTAGCCTTCTGCCGCCGGAGGAAATACTTGTTTGCTTCCGCCGCAACAGCCGGCACCAGCACCAGAGGAGCTATGACCAGCCATTCCCTCAAGCCTAAGAAGGTGGTATCGAAGATAGGGTCCAGGAAGGGCACGTAGATGATGGCCAGGATGATGATCAGTGAGGTCAGCACTGCCCACTGCATCCACTTGTTAGAGAACACCCCGATGGACCACAGGGAGTATCGCTCAGAACGCGACGTATAGGCCCGGAAAAGCTCCGAGATAGACAGCGTCGTGAAGCATATAGTCCGGGCCGCGGCCACGTTGTTGGGGAACCAGCGCCAGCCTACCCAGAAGGACAGCAGCGTGGCCGAGGTGATGGCGATGCTCTGGATGATGATGCCCCATACCATCTCGCGGTTGATCACCGGCTCATCCGGCCGGCGGGGTGGCTGTCGCATGATGTCGGGGTCGCCTTTCTCCATCCCCAGGGCCAGGGCAGGTGCGCCATCGGTCACCAGGTTGAGCACCAACAACTGGATGGCCGTGAGGGGCACTGGCCAGCCGGCCAGCATGGCCAGGAAGATGATCAGGATCTCGCCCACGTTGCAAGACAGGAGGTAATAGACGAACTTGCGGATGTTGGAGTAGATGATGCGTCCTTCCTCCACCGCCGAAACGATGGAAGCGTAGTTGTCGTCGGTGAGCACCATGTCCGCCGTATCCTTGGACACGTCGGTGCCGGTGATGCCCATCGCCACCCCGATGCTGGCTCGCTTGAGGGCGGGGGCGTCGTTGACCCCGTCGCCGGTCATGGCCACCACGTGGCCTCGCTTTTTGAGGGCCTCCACGATGCGCACCTTGTGCTGAGGCGAGACGCGGGCGTAAACCTCCACCTCCTCGACCATGTCGGTGAAGGCCTCATCGTCCAGTTGATTGAGCTCTGCGCCGGTCAGCACCCGGCCGTCTGGCGAGAGGAGGCTTAACTCCTTAGCAATAGCTACGGCGGTGTTTTTGTAATCGCCGGTGATCATGATGGTCTCAATGCCGGCCTGACGGGCCACTTCGATAGCGTCTTTTACCTCTGGCCGGGCCGGATCAATCATGCCGATGAGGCCCACGAAGGTCAGGTCTCTCTCGATCTCCTCGGCGGTCGGGTTGCTGGGCACCTCCGAGAGGGGCCGATAGGCTACCCCCAGCACGCGCAGAGCATTGGAAGCCAGGGCCGCGTTGACCTCCAGGATCCGCTGGCGCCTCTCAGCCGTCAACGGCCGCTCCTGGCCGTCCTCGACGATCTTTTGACACAGCTTGATGACGATGTCGGGTGCGCCCTTGACGTAGGCCACGTAATCTCCCCATCTGGGATCGGGGTGGATGGTGGTCATTCGCTTGCGCTCGGAGTCGAAGGGGATCTCGGCCAGGCGGGGGTAATCCTGCTCCAGCTCTTCTCGCCAGAAGCCGGCCTTGGCTGCCGCTACCACCAGCGCTCCCTCGGTGGGGTCACCCACCATGTGCCAGTGGGTCGGATGGTCAGATGGTCGGATGGTCTGTTGGTCTGTTGGGCTTCGGTCAACCGGCTTCTCGATTTGCTGACCACCTGGACGACTGAAGTCGTCACTACGAGCGTCACTACGAGCGTCACTACGAGCGTCACTACGAGCTTCACTACGAGCTTCACTACGAGCTTCACCACGAACTTCAGTACGAGCTTCCAGTCGGGCGTCGTTGCAGAGCAGCCCGGCCCGCAGGAGCAAGTTCGAGCCGGGATAGCCATCCAGGTCTACCGGACGCCCGTCATCGCTAAACCCCCCCACTGGATCATAGCCCTCGCCGCTGATGCTGAGAAGGGTGCGGTCAACGTAGATCTGCACAGCCATCATCTTGTCCTGGGTGAGGGTGCCCGTCTTGTCGGAGCAGATGGCAGTGGCGCTGCCCAGGGTCTCCACGGCGGGCAGCTTGCGGATCAGGGCGTGGCGCTTGATCATCTCCTGCATCCCCAGGGCCAGGCAGATGGTGACCACCGCCGGCAACCCTTCGGGGACGGCGGCGATGGCCAGGCTCACCGCCACCATGAACATTTCTACGATGGCCTGCTTGAAGGTATTCAGGTAGGCCAGCAGGCCGCCGTCTGGCTGGAAGATCATCGCCACCTCGGTGTCCCGCAGCACGCCTTCGACGAACACGATCCCACAGACGACCAGGCAGCCGATGCCCAGCCACTTGCCCAGTTGATTGAGCTTGACCTGGAGGGGGGTCGGCTCTTCTTCGTAGGACTGGATCATCTCGGCGATGAGGCCGATCTCAGTGCCCATGCCCGTGTTGACCACGATACCCGCCCCCCGCCCATAGCTGACCAGGGTGCTCATGTAGGCCGAGTTGTGGCGGTCGCCGACGGGGATGTCTCCTTCGAGCACCAGGTTGGCTTTTTTCTCTACTGGCAGGGACTCGCCCGTCAGCGGGGCTTCTTCGATGCGCAGATTCACGCTTTCGATGAGGCGCACGTCGGCCGGGACGTAGTTGCCCGTCTCCAGCAGGACCACGTCGCCGGGCACGACCTCGCGGGCGGGGATAGTGAGCCGGTGCCCATCGCGGAGCACCTGGGCATTGGGGGCGGCCATCTTCTGCAGGGCAGCCAGCGCTTCCTCGGCTTTGGACTCCTGGACGACGCCCAGGATGGCGTTGAGAATCACGATGGCCATGATGGCTGCTGAGTCCACGTATTCGCCCAGGAAGAAAGAGACCACGGCCGCAGCGACGAGGATCAGCACCAGGAACTGGTTGAACTGGTTCAGCAGCATCTTCCAGAAGCCTGGCCGAGGCCGTTCCTCCAGCTCGTTGGGCCCGAATTCCTCCAGGCGGGCCTGAGCTTCCTGTGCCGTCAGCCCTCGCTTGAGGTCGGTTCCCAGAGCATCGGCTGTCTCTTCAATTGATTTAGTATGCCATTTGATGTCGCTATTTGGGATGTGGGATGTATCCACTAGTATCTACTCCTCATTCAAGGGATCAGGGACTAGGGACTAGGAACCAGGTGGGCCTAGTCCCTAGTCCCTTATCCCTAGTCCCTTGTCCCTAGTCCCTTGCCCGTAGCCCCTTGTCCCTTGCTGCTCAGCTTACCAAAGCAATGATGGGCGTGAGAGTGAGTGGGCTGGCCAGGGTGGAAAGGAAAACCACGCTGGTTACGAATTCTGGCTCGACGTCGAACTCGATGGCCAGCACTGTTGACGTCACGGCGGTGGGCATGCTGGCCTCGACGATGCAAGCCTGCAGGGTTGGGCCCGTCAGGCTCAGCCAATTGACCAGCGGCCAGGCGATGACCGGGGCAACGACCAGCCTGATAAAAGCGGCCAGGCCCGAGAGCTTCATTCCTTGCGCCACGGACGTCTCGGCCAACTGCATCCCCAGGAGTAAGAGCATGAGGGGCACAGCTCCCTTACCCACCATCTCCACCGCCTTGAAAACAGGCGATTCCGTTACGTTTAGATTTATCAGGTTGACAAAAATGGCCAAAAACACGGCGTAGACGATGGGCATTTTCGAGATGTTGAGTAGAGCGTCGAAGGCGCTGGCTTTGCCTCGGGAAGCAAGGTAGACGCCGACGGTGTTCACGAGCAAACTACTCACCACAAAATAGATTACCGCCCGCGCCAGGGCCGTCTCGCCAAAGGCGAGGAGATTGACCGACAGGCCGTAGTTGCCGGAGTTTACGAAGAGGGTGACCAGCAGGAAGGCACTCTCCATGGCCCTGTCGAAGCGTAGCGCCCTGGCCACACCCCAGGCGACCAACGCCACACCCAGGGTGGCGAGTATCTGGAAGGAGGCGATGCGCCAGAGCTCGGCTCCGCTAACAGGAGATTGGACCAGGGAGGAGAAGATCAGGCAGGGGCTGAGAGCATAGAAGATGGTCCTGGAGACGGATTTGATCTCTATTTTCAGCCGGCGTTCGAGGGAATAACCCAGGCCGATGGCGATGAAAATGGGTAAGATGTTGTTGTAGAGTATAGCTGGCAGGGCCTTCACCATTCGCTCTCGTCGGGGAGGTCATCCAGGGATATGTCAGGGAAGCCGTACGTGAACTCCAGGTGTTCCAGAGCCTCCTCCACCGCCTCGCGCAGGAACCGGTCGCCCTTTTGGTAGCAGTCGTACAAGATGCGGCGGGCCTCATCTCCTCCGATCTGACCCAGGGCCCAGATGGCCGCTTCTAGCACCTCGCGGTCGGGGTCGTTGATCAGATTGGCCAGGAGGGGGGGAGCCGCCCAGAGGTTTAGCTCGCCGCAGGCCATGGCTGCTTCATAACGCATCGCCGGCCTGGAGCTTTCCAGTTCGCTAATCACTACATCTGACCAATAGGGGTCGGCGCTGCGTCCCATGGCGAAAACGGCGCTGGTGCGCATTCTCTCATCCTCGTCGTAGTAGGCGGTCTCGATGATCTCCCGCACACCCTCGTCGCTGGAGTAAGCGATGGCCTCGACGGCCCTCCGTCGCACCTCCAGGTCCTCAAACGGAGAATGGATGGTCTCTAGCAATGCCTCCTGCACCAGAGTGAAGTGTTGGGCCTTTATCTTATCCAGCTCGCCCAGGAGGACGTAGCGGCTCAACGACTTGGCGGCCCCAGCCCGCACCAGGATCGAGGGATCATTTCGCAGCAGGGTGATCAGCGGCTCGATCAGAGCGGGGTCATCGTCTTCCCACAGGCCTTCGATGGCCGCCTCTCTCACCCTCTCGTCCTCATCGCCCAGGCAGAAACGAAACACCGGGTCGAAATTCACCTCGAAGCTGGCCTCAGCTATCTCTACCAGGAAGTTGATGATCTGGCAGCGACGCGCAACGGCTATGGAGGGCCAGGCCTTTTGGAACAGCAGTGTCTCGTCCCTGTCCATCCCCGACAGGCCGTACAGGCTGGATATGGAGAGGCGAGTCCCAGTGTCGCCTATTGTCTGGAGCAGTTCATCGAAACTCGATAACATCTTTTTGACCTAACTGTGAAGCCGTGATGCGTGAAACGTGATGCGTGATTACGTTTCACGTTTCACGTTTCACGTTATGGCGGCAGAATCGGCTGGCTGCTCAGCAGGCGAACGACGTCCTGGTAGGAGACGATTAGCATCAAGCCGATGAGGATGACCAGGCCCACCAGGTGGATGAGTCCCTCTTTTTCCGGGGACACCCTCTTGCCACGGCGTAGGGCTTCGAAGGCCACGAATGCCAGACGCCCACCGTCGAGGCCAGGGAAAGGCAATAGGTTGAGGATAGCCAGTTGGATGCTGAGGAAAGCGGTGAATTGCGTCAGAGCTACCAGACCGGATTTGGCGATCTCGCCGGTCACGGCGGCTATCCCCACTGGCCCCATGATGTCAGGGGCGATGACCCCTTGGATCATGCTCGCCACGCCGGAGAAGATGGCCAGGACAACGTTGCCGATCATCCTGCCCGCCATAGGGATTGTCTCCCAGAGGGAATAGCGCAGCTTGTCTGTTCCCACAATGTCCACAGTTTGAATGATCACTCCCATGGGACCCTCGTCAACTGGCGGCTCCTGCCGTGGCGTCAAGCGGACGGGCATGGTTCTCTCACCGCGCTGGATGCGGAGAGTGACCTCCTCCCCCAGCCTCTCCCTGGTGTAGCCGCTGAGCTCGTAGGTGTTCCGAACGGTCAGGCCGTCAATGCTCAGTATGGTGTCGCCTTCTCGTAAGCCAGCCGCCGCTGCTGGGGAGCCAGGGGCGACGCCAACGATGGCCACCGATCCGATGGGGATGTCGAAGCCAGTCAGACCAACGCCGATGAACAACAGGAAGGCCAGGACGACGTTCATCACCGAGCCAGCCAGGAGCACGCCAGTGCGGGTTAGCTTACTTTTGGCGGCTAAGCTGTCTGGGTGACTGGGGTTCTCCTCGCCCAGCATGCGCACGAAGCCGCCGAAGGGGATGGCGTTTAGTGTGTACTCAGTGTCACCGCGTTTGGCGATGGTGAGAAGGCGCGGCGGGTAACCGAGGCCAAACTCTTCAACCTTGATGCCCGTTAACTTAGCCACCATGAAGTGCCCAAACTCGTGAACAAATACCAGCAGACTCAGAACAAGCAGAAAAGCGATTAAGGTCATGACTATCAGGTATCCTTCGATTTCTCAAATCTTCATCAAGAAGGGGCAATCCTTGCGGTTGCTCCCTACCGACCATCTCACCCTAATTATAATCTCTTAGGGCTGATCTGGCAAGTTGGAAAGCTAGAGGGGTTCGTCCCACAACTTGTCCCTGATCACTTCTATCAACTCCTCCTGGGATGAAATCAACTCGTCGTTGATAGCACTGACTGCTGTGTCCAGGATGTCGTCGTCGTATGGCTGCTGGCCCATCTTGATCATCTCGTGTTTCAGCATCCCCTTAGTTACCCTCAGCCGTTTGGTACGAGGCGATTTGACCTTCAGTGCTGCTATCGCCGCATCCGTCAGGCGAATGGATAGCTCCTGCAGTTGTCTCTCGTTCATGTGGGCAATCCGACCGGGTGAATCGAGAAAATCTTCGTAGACAGTGTTGGCTATCTCGTACCGAAACAAATTCTCCCAGGTCTTATCTGCATCTGTCTTGCAGAACCGAGATAGAGGGATTTCATCGTAGTCGGCTTCCGCTTCTTCCTCCTCCTCGGCCTTCCTGTAACCGAGATCGGGGGCTGGGCCGAGGATGTTGCGCCAGATGATCCAGGTGACCAGGGCGGTAATCATGCCCACGAGAGTGGCCTCGAACAGGGAGAAGGGCAAGAAGCGGGTGAGTACCCAGCCCACACCAAGGGCGATGCCCATTACCAGCGCAAAACTGACGGCAATCAAAGCGATCACCAGGATGATGATCAAAAAAATGGTAGAAGGAAAACCACGCATAGTTAAACCTCCCAGTGACAGATTATCTTCGCCTTATCCCAACCACTCGGCGAGTTCTAACTCTAAAGCTTGCAAAGCCTCATCTACGGTGCGAGAGCTGCCACCAAGGACTCGACATCTCGGATGAACTTGTCGAAGGACGGGCACCGTTGGCGGGCCAACTGCAAATCAAAACGGTCGGCCAGGGCAGGCTGGTCGTCTACCTCGACGTATGTACGCCCGCCCGTCATCTGACGACTCAGATACCCTTTCGCGTCTCGGATATCTTCCGGCCTCTCGGGAGACACGGCCGCCTCTGCCAGGCCACGTACTCCTCGCAGTGACTCCAGGCTTCCCAGGAACCAGGCCTCGAATTCGGACTTTGCCAGCACATCTGAATAACCTTCGACGATGGGCACCAGGACAGGGGTGTTCATGTGTTCTCCACGCTGCCGAACAGATCCAGTTGCCTGGTGGCCTGATCTGCGTAGTCTCGATCCACCTGTATCTCACCCTGGCGCAGTAATTCGCCCGCTGTATAGAGGCGCTGGCGGATTACGTCGCGTGTGGTCTCTGTCAACGGCGTGATCTGTGCTACCCCTTGCGCAGACTCTACAGCAACGATCTGGCCATCTAACAGCCTTCTGTTGTCCAGTACGTCTGGGCTGTGGGTGGTGATCAGTACTTGTGAGCGCTCTGTGCCATCTATGAGGATGTCCATTAGAATCTCCGCCGCAGCGGGGTGAATCGTGGATTCCGGCTCCTCGATAGCAATCAAGGCCGCAGGCCGGGACTGGTAGACCGCCAGCAAGATGCCCAGGACGCGCAGCGTGCCATCGGACATATTCAGGGCATCGAAGCGCCAGGCGTGCTGTTGCCCAACATCCTGGCGAAATTCCAGGGTCTCTTTCTGCCCCAGCGACTTGGGCAGGACGCTGGTGGTGTCCGACACAACTTTCCCCAACAGCCGACAGATGCGCTCGTAAGCGTGCCCATTGCGGGCGCTCTCTTCTTTGATCCGCCGCAGAACGGCCGCGGCGTTGCTACCATCAGGGAGGAGTACAAACCCCTCGCCTGGATCTGGGTCTTGCAGTTCGCGCACCCGCTCAGGTCGCAGGTTGTAGCGTCGGATACCGGTCAGAAAATCGAACACCGGGCGGAACTCCTCAGTTGCGGATAGCACGGTCAGAGCCAGGCGGTCGGACTGGACCTGTGGACGGATACCGGGCACTTCTCGTGTGAATGTGCCGTGTTCCACTTCAAACTCGTGGCGTGGTCCCATAAAGGGTTGAACGACGCAGCGCTCGCGTGCTATGCTGAAGGCCTCACGGGGGCGTGCCGCAAGGTCGAAGGCATAGTCCGCCCAGCCGCCATCGGCCAGATCGAGACGTAACCGCAGGCCAATGTGGGTGGGATGACCGCCAGACTTGCGACGAACGGCGGCAATTCCGCCCCGGTTGGCAAAGGCCAATTGTATTGAGTGGCTGAGACAATCGGCGACAAACGACAGGGCGTCCACAAAATTGCTCTTGCCCGCACCGTTTGGTCCGACCAACACCGTCAATCGTTCCAGGTTGACTATACAGGCTGCGATGTTCTTGTAGTTCCGAACTTGGACTTGACGAAGCATTGGATTGCTCATACGACACCTCTCTTTTCTAAGTGGCCCAAATTCACCACAAAGACACCAAGACACGAAGATGGTTCTGGGAAGTGGCCGAAGCCGCGTTCGTCAATGGTCAGATCGTGCTGTTCGGTCAGGTATTCCATCCGGCTCTCGCGTATTTCACGCTCGATCTCGTCCTGGTGATCCAGGTAGTAACCGATAGCGTCGTGTACCCAGGAAGGTTGCAGGTGAGGGTAGCTCTCCAGGATTTCGTCAACAGTATCGCCGGCCTTGTAGAGGCGAGCAATCAGGGACACGGTGATTCCTGTCCCGCGAATAATGGGCCGCCCTCCGCGCTTTCCAGGAATGCGAGTGATGTAGGGGTGTTCAGTGGCAGATCCAGTCGCCTGATGAACCTTCTGCAACCCCGCCTGCAGTACCTGGATGACAAATTCCGAATCTGCTTCGGCTAATTCGTTAACTACTTGTTCTGGCAAGTGTAAAGTCAATGTCTTCATGTCGTTTCCTCCTTGCTCATAGGGGTTGCTTAAATACCCGTTTCCGTGTTCCACGTTGACCTTCACTGCACCTCAGCCCCCAGCATCGGCTCAACCAACCCGTCTATCTCCCCAAGTTCCTCCGCCAGCATCTCCCGCACCACTGACCTGAGCTTGCCAATGCTGCGCACCTTGCCCGGCCCGCCAGCTTCTCCCGCAGTTTTCCGCCTGGGTGGGACCATTTCTTCATCGTCGAACCTCGGTTAAGGCAACATTATCCATACACCTCTCGACGGTGCCCAACCTTCAAGACAATCAGTTTCTCAGCAGACCAGTCTATCTGATAGATGATCCGATAGTCGCCTACGCGGTACTTGAAGCAACCGACCCATTCTTGTCCATGGAGTGCCTGGTGGCGCAACGGCCCTGCGTTTTGCCCCATCCACTCCAGCTTGTTCAGAATGCGCGTCTGAAGGGCAGGGTTGAGACGCTTTATGTCTGTCTGCGCCTCAGGCGTCAGGATGACTTGAAAGACGCTCATCGTCCAATCTGCTCTCGGAAGGTTTGCAGGTCAATGCCTTGCCCTAAGCGTGCCTGTTCCAGGGAACGCCTAAGAGAGGCAGCAAACTCGGGCTGTAATTCTGTACTCTCCTCTGCTTGCCAGCCTATCAAGGCATCCGTCAGTTGAGTAAGCCAGACCTCAAAACGTCTGTCTATCGTGCGCTCAACCAGTTCCTCGAATTCCTCGGTTGACAGCGTTTCCAAAGCTCTTTCCATTGCTCGG
>Ga0194110_10009158_pt1 | contig 11173 bp, 12 predicted proteins | sample TA2Kig1200mmetaG_FD_146192 | JGI IMG/M metagenome (GOLD analysis project Ga0194110, IMG submission 146192) | Freshwater microbial communities from Lake Tanganyika, Tanzania - TA2015032 Kigoma Deep Cast 1200m | ecosystem: Environmental > Aquatic > Freshwater > Lake | place: Tanzania: Lake... | reverse complement strand
CAAAAATACCTAAAGGATAAGTAGATGTGCTTGGCCTTCCGGGTTTTGAAACCACTTCATAACCAGACTTTAATATTTTTATCGCTCCACCGGTTTGCGTTGAATATCCATATGGCCCGTAAATGGGATTACCATCATATGCCCAACCAATAATTGGAGAATGAATTGTTGAAGTTACTTCTTTTCCATTAAAAACTTGAAGATCTGGAATAAAAACTTCATTGGAACCAGTAAATTGTTTTGCCAATACTGAACTTCTTAATTTTCTTGCAGCATATGCATGAGAATATTCAAGTCCAAATGTTGAGATAATGGGATCTGCTACAATTCCATCATCAGATGAAATTTGATTTGCATTAAATAAACTTTCAACTAAATTAATTCTCCATTCCTTAATTTGTGCTTCAAATTTAGCTTCCGATCCAGCAGAAATTACATCAATGATAGTTGATGAAGATGAATACCCTATTCCGCCAGAAATAACTTTAACTTCAACTAAAGATCCGTTTGCAATAATTGGAGTTAAAATTGCCCCATTGCCAGAACCACTAACGCTTAATGTGGGTGGAGAATTATATCCAGATCCTCCATTTTTAACTAAAACTTCAGAGATTCTCCCATTAGAAATAATTGATAAAACTTGAGCACCAGTTCCATTAAGTAAAGAAAACTGTGGTTGTCTATTGTAATTTAAAATTTCCTCAGAACCATAGTTTGTTCCTCCATTTTCAATATAAACTGAATCAATGGATCCTCTAAAAATTGGTTGTAAAACGGCTTGATAATTTTGTCCAGTTAAAGTTGATACGCCAATATTTCCTTTAATAGAAACCTCAATTGGTGGATAATTAAATTCATGAATCCCACTTCCAGAAGAAGTTAGATCAATATATTGTTTTGTTGTATAATAAAAAGATTTTATTTCTGTTCCAATTCCAAGTGGAGATAATTTAAATTCGTTATTATCAATTTTAGTAATATAATAAGATGATGATGGTGATAAACCGCCTATAGATGATCCACTCGTGCTATAAGTAATAATTTCTCCACTTTGATATCCATGATTTTGAATCAAAATAGAATTTGATGCTGTGTTGATTCCAGATGAATTTATTGTTGTTTTTTTATTTTTATAACCTGTTCCTGCGTTGGTAACAATAATCGATATTAATTTCTTCTTTTTACCAATCGATAAAAATCTATGATTTCCTGTTCCATAGCTTGTTAAATCAATTGTATTAATTCCTACTGCAGCATCCGTAAAAGTTTTGTGCAATTTAATAGTAAATGCGTCTTGTACAGAAGCATAATACTTAGATCCAGTTGTTAAACCACCAACATTTGTTCCTCCTTGAGTGCTGTAAATTATTTCTTCAGCATCTCTAAATTTGTGATGACTAGAAAATCCAATTGTATTATTTGTTAAATTAATCAAAGATGCCGATTCAATGGAATTGAATTCAACACTATGATCAAAATCAGTTAAATTTGCTTTTACCGTTGCTCCAGATCCATTACCACCGGAAATAGTAATAATTGGATCTTCCACATAATCAAATCCAGGATCAATAATATCAATTCTTTCCAGTTGTCCTGACACAGAGCAATACGCATTCGCACCACTTCCAATATCATCACTAATAGTTAAAACGGGAGGATTAAGAATATCATATCCAATTCCAGATGCAGTTACTGCAATATTTTCAATTTCTCCAAAATAAACTGCATTTTGAGATTTGTAATTAAGTACCTCGACACCATTTACAAATATTCCCGTAGATCCTGGAACAGTCTCATGTTGAATAACATCGTCTGTTGGTTCAATTAATTTTCTAATTAACTTTTGAGGTTCTAATTTTTTAAGAGTTAAGTCTGAATTTGTAAATTGAGCTAAATAAAATTTATTATTTGTTACTGTTCCGTTAACTGTAATATAATTGTTCGTAAAAATATTATCCTTACTTCTTGCCAATCTAATTGCTGAATCATCAACTTTTTTTACAAAATAAACTCCGTTAATTAAATCAAGTTTATTCGCCTCATTAGTTTCATAATAAACTACAGAGTCTCCGGTGTAAAACCCGTGCGTTCCGATTACAAGATCTGTTCCATTAAATGTTCCAGAGAAAGTTACTGTTCTATCTTTAATATCTAAAGCTTGATTTAAATATGTTGGTAGTGATGGTGAAGCAACATATAACGAATCCTGCAAATCAGAATAAACATTTTGAACATTTGAAGTATATTTACTTAATTCTGGGTAATTTGTAGAATTAACTTTTAATAGATTTTTTCTAATAGTATAAAAAAGATTTGTATCTAATATTCCTTGTCCTTTAATATCAAAAACTTTTTTATTTTGAATTAATACAATATCACTTGGAAGATATTCTACTCCAGTTGATGAAATTAGTGTTACTGAATCGCCAATTGATAAATTATGATCATCGTACAGGGTTATTTGATACGTGAAATCTGATGAATCTAAGAGAATAACAGATTTAACTTCATATCTTGTAGAAACATTAAAAAACCAATTATTTGCTTTTTGTTCTTCAAGAGATTTTCCAAGAGATTTAACATTAATTAAATCATTTGCAGAGTAGTAAGAATTAAAATTGAGAATATCTAAGTCAGATAAAACGCCAGTAATTCTAACTTTTACAATATTTGTGCCTTGATTATCTGAGTATCCATAAGCAAATGTATCTAATCTAATATCTTGCTGCGATGATAAATTTTGAGTAATTCCAGAACATCCAAAAAATTGATTTAACGTTTTTGATGTGTAAGTTATTGTGACTGATGTTTCATTATTTAAATCAATAATTAAAGATCCGGCAGAAGGAAATCCTACAGTAGAATCAACATCTAAAGTTTCTGATCCAATACTTACATCTGAGATTAATCTAGTTTTTGGATGAACTGTGAAGTTTCCAAGAACCGTTCCATTTACATTAATATCTCTATCATAATCTGCATCTAAACTAATAACATAATATTCCTTTTCTCCTCTAACAATTTTTTCTACATTTGAAATTGTTCCTTCTGCCTTATTAATATTAGTGGCAGCATCTTGATACAGAGTTTTGTTCTCTAAGTCTGTGGGATCACCCTCAATTGCTTCTACAACTAAATCTTTTGTAATTCTATATTGAGCATCTGAAGGTTGAATGAGATAATCTCTAGGCCTAATAATCTCAACATTTTTTCCATATAATGCACCAAAAAGAATTTTAAAAGAAGCATCAGTTCCTTTTGATGAATAAAAATCTTTAGATTGTTTGACAAATAAACCATCATTCAACTGTGAATATAACTCTCTATTTTCAAATCCTGGAGTAACTTGTTTTTTTAACTTATAAAAGAACTCTTTCAAAAACAGTACACTTAAATTTGTAACTGTTGTTGAAGATGTATGTTCTGCAGAGTCTGATTGTGAAAATACAAGTTGATCTGAATTTGATTCTCCTTGATAAGAAGTTACTCCACTAAATCCACGAGCACATCCAGTAAATGAAGTTGCTGTTTTTGCAGTATATGTAATAATTTCATCATCAATTAAAATTAATCCATAATGATCTGGAAAACCATATGTCGATACAACATTAATCGCATCATCAATAAATCCAACATCTTGAGTGAGTGTTGTTGAATCTGTTATGTTTGATAATTGATCGACTTTTACATATTGATCAATATTTTGCAAAATATCAGAAGTTCCACTTTGATATTCTAAAGACTTATAATACTGAGATAAAAATTCGGAAACTAATGGAAATTCTTCTCTGACAAAATTAGGAAGTTGTCCTTCAACAAGCAGATTAACGTTGACTCTGGTTTCTGACATATGATTACGATCTTACGAAGGCTCCGTTTGTGTAACTTGAGGTTACTGTGTAAGTTGATCCTGAAATACTAGCGCCAGAAGAAATTTCATCTGATACCATATTTAACACACTATTATTAATATCTAGTTGCAAATATAAATCCTGTAATCCAATAACATCATTTGACTGCGGAATCGCGGAAACTTGAATAATTGGAATTCCATTATCAAATTTAACAGTATTTGTAATTTTAATCGGATTAAGTAAAATTTCACCTTTTACATAATTAACACTTCCAATATTATTACGAAGAACAATCGGTTCTGCGGAAGAATTTAATTTAAACAGAAAAATTCTTCCATTTAATCCATCAGCATCGGGAATATCTGATAAGTATACAATATCGGATATTCCATCAACATTAAATCCGGAAGATTTTATATTATATCCATTCTTCAAATCTTTGATATGAAATTGATTACCAAAACAAATTTCATATCTTGCTAGTTTATCCTTTTCAATTTTTCCATCTCGACGCATCACAATTTTAGTGATATTTGATGTGATAGCCTGATTGGTATCATCTATAATTTTTAAAAATTTACTATACTTAAATCTTGCGCCATACTTATTAAGTTCCGTAGAGTTTGCATATTTTTCAATATTTGATGCAACTGAAGTTTTTAAAGAATCTACTCCAGAAGTTGTATTTGTGTTGTAATATACTGTGCTATCATACTCAACATACAAATACTTGAGATCTAAAATTTCGGGAACGATACCTGCAACACTATAACTTCTCAATCTTGTTTTGATGTTATCTTTAACGCTATTGGGTACGAAAGATCCATTAAAAGGTTTAATTGAAATAAAAACTTTTCCATAACTTGGGGGAGTCAGTTCTTCTCCACCGAAAACTGAAATGGACTCGGCTTCGGGATAAAGTGTAGGAATGATAGTTTCATAGTCAGAGGCAGTTACAGCGCGGTTCTGGGACGCATAGATGCGTGGTGCGTACTTTTTAATTGAATCTATCGATTCAATCTCTGCGCCGTTCTGAGAGGTAACATCTGTCGTTAATAAAGAAATTCCAGATGTTACGACAGTTCCATTATTATCTACGATCCTACCATTATACGTGAATGAAGAAACTCCATTTCCAGATTCTCCATTCGTCACAACATATGCAACTTCAATATAATTTAAATTGTCAAGTTTTTTGCCAAAAACATTGTCACCAAAAATTAATTCATATCTTTGATCTTCAATTTCTTGAATGAAGAAAACCTTTGATTCACTATTGACTCCAATTAAGTTATCAGCAAGGCTAAACTTGCGGGTGAAAGAACTTTGTTGAGTGTTTCTTACAATTACACGAATAAGTTTACTATCAATATTTGCATTTGGAAGAATAAATCTTTGATTTGGATTATTTGCGTCTACGGTAAAGTTTTGAGTTAAATATGTACCCTCATAAACTTCAATTCCATCAAAGGAAGCAATTCCGTTCACAACTGGAACAGTGACATCATCCTGAATCGAAAAAGTATAACTTTCAGTACCAAAACTTGTGGCACTTGTGCAAACAATACCCTTTCTAAGAGTTAGTGTGATTGGATTTGTTGTAAATCCTGTAGTATCGACGAAAAATGAAACTGTTGCCTTTGAAGCCGAACGTGATTTGGGGACATAACCAATATTTCTTGCGAGAGAGACGACATTTTCTCTTAAAGTCGCACTGTCAATGAAAACCTCATTGCTAACCATGTTAGCATTATATGAGGAGATATATGTATTATACGCAAGAACGTCAATAATAGTCGATAAGTTCGATCCTTCAAAGTCATAGTCAGTAAAATTCGAATTCGATCTAAGATAATCCTTAATCGAAGTTTTAATTTGATCGAAATCGAGATTTGTAAAGTTAACTAGTGCCATTTATCGTGTCGGTTGTAAGGCAAATGACAATTGTTGAGGTAAAACATCAATTCCAACAATTGTATATCGAATTGTGACGTTAAAAGTGTTATTATCGTAGTCTGGACTGACATCTACACCTGTCAAATTCACTCTTGGCTCATAATTTTCGATTGTATTACGAATTTCATCTTGAATAATTGACGCGGAAACACGATCAACATTATCAAAGAGTGCTCTAGAGACTCTAGAACCCAAATTTGAGTTAAAAAAACGTTCTCCAGGGTACGTCAGAACAAGATTTCGAACAGAACGAGCAATGGCTGTCTCATTTTTAGTCACAATCAAGTCATAATTCAGGGGATTTACCTGAAATGACATACTGATGTCCTTGAATGCCTTACTTACCCGTTCTGTGGGCATGAAAATATGATAAATCTAACTTATTTATTCGTGTTTTTTGACTTATTCATGCCACCTTTCAACAAAATCATCAAATCCGCCTGCACCGCCACAATGTCTTGAATAACGATCATTGGGCATTTTGTAATTTTTAAGTTTTTTTGCTTTTTGAAGGTATTTTTCTGAAGAAATTTCGGTAATCAATGTCATTCCTGACTGAATGAAGTCTTCACCTTTATCAATTGGACTGTTGGCCATTGGTTTTTGCTCCTGATTCGTTAAAATCAGAACTTTTTACGGGGTTGCTATCCCTAATTTCATACATAAAATCGTCTGAAGTCTCAATTCTTCTTAAATTTTCAACAGAATACTCAGTTAGATCGATTTCATACCCTGGATTTTTTGCAATTCGATTACGAATCCACGCATCATCATACCACAAAATTTTATTATTTGGGTATGCATAAAAGTTTCCATTATCCATCTTGAAAAAATGAGCACATTTATGCTCTGGAGTCTCACTGAAATTAGTATTCAGTGTTGATTTTGACTCCCATGCCCAATCAAGAGTGAACATGTAGACACCTTCATTTTTTTCTCCTCGATAATTGATGAGTTCGGCGCGTAAATTAGCCAATCTTGAACGAACTTGAACATCAACATAAGGAGAAAAACAATCCCACCACATACATTCTTCTAATTTTGGAACTGGTGCATCAGGTTTCCAACAAAATGCATGAATTGGCCTTCGTGTCCAATTTACTCCATTTTCTAGAAACGTTTCAAAGAGGGGTACGTGCTTTTCCAATGATGCTACAGAGTGTACATCACACAATGTTACCTCACCGTGTCCTTGTTTGTGATTGTAAAGAAATTCATTACGAATATAACAAGTGAATGTTGGAAGATTATGATTCAGATATGCCATAAAAAAAAGAGTGCTTAATTCTATTTAAGCACTCAAAAAATTATTTACCTTGGCCTCGATATTTCTTTTTACGTCCATTACGAGAGGTAGCAGATAACAAAGTATTTGCTGAACGTCCCTGCCGAGTTTTTTTCGGTGGGCCTGGTTCAAAGATTACCTTATTCATTCCACCTTTAATTGCCATAATGTTCCTCCAGTTCTAATAGGTTTGCATCGAATGATTGATCTTCATAGTATTGTTGAGAGATTTCTTCTAGTACCTCTGCACATTGTTCATGAGAGAGACTCTGATAGATTCTCCGGCCTTGATATAAGATATCAAAAGTCTTAGATGACTCTGGTTTTTTCATGTCCCACACGAATCCTCGGATCGCACCAGATCTCAAAACCAGCATCCTTGGCATCGAGACAGAATGAAACGTCTTCTCCACACATATCCTGAACCGCACCGGACTCAAAGACTTGCATCTTTGGAGCAAACCAAGGATATTCAAGATTTTCAAAGACTCCTTTCTTAATCAGAACCCAACCAAATCCCGTGTAATCCACTGTGAAAGGCTTACGACGTTTCGAGATACCCTCCACATTTTCGTGATTCATCACACCACCATTGCGGCGAAAATCATCTTCTTCCAACCAGTGAGCCACTGAGGTTGTGTGTCCATCTTCTGTTGCGTACCAACCAGCAACAATCTCCTTCTCCTCTCCTTCTGCATTCAGAGCAAGATCACAGAGTTGCCAGAACTTTTCTGAGTTGAATACAATGTCACTGTCAATCCAGAGTTGATAATCATATTGCAGTTTACCATCCCAAGGAATTTGCTTAGGCCCACGAAGAACATTTGCACCAAGACACTTACAACGTGCAAAGTTTACCATGGAAGAGTAATCCTGAGAAATCTGAATACTCATACCATTCTGTACCATATCAAAGCATAGTTGTACAAATGCTTTGAGAAAAGTAAAAGAACAACCTCTTCCAGGAAGACAGAAGACGATTGACTTACCTTTCATTCTTTCTTTAATTGCAACATAATCCCACTCTTCTTTCTGAACCTGGGGAGTTTTTGCCTTTACCGTAAATCCTTTTGCCATAAGAAAAAATAACCTTCAGATCAATTTTATCAGTTTATTTAGAATTTGTCAATGGGACGAATTAAGTATAATCTTTTTATCTACAATCAGTTCTTCATAGGATAGTTCTGATTTGTCTGCTACCAGATCCGCAAGACGGTTTAATGCAATCCAAGCCAACTTAAATTCTTCTTCTTTTAGAGAATGATAGATGCATGTACCACGAGCATAGATATGGTAAATTTTTTCCACGAAATTTTTTTAACTCAACGCATTATATAGCATCACTAGAAGAAACCCAAGAATCGTGAAACCCGCAGAAAAAAATGTCTTTGGATATCTAATTAACCATCCAGCAAGCACAACTTTCCAGAAATTCCAGTAGGGGGGTTTTCTTCGCATTTTTTCCTCCGGAAATTTTTTTGAGATGAATATAAGTCGCTCGGATTGTCACCTCTGTAGGTTAGGGTAGTTTGCCTTTTTTAGAACGCGGTTCGCCCTTATACGCTTATAACCCCCGCTACGCCCGCCGACGTTATAACCGAACCGCCACAAACACTGCCGATCACGAATAACTGCTGAAACGAATAAGAGGGGTGCCACGTATAACCGAAGCACCCCAAGCTACATCAGAACTGAATCTCCTCCAGAGTACCATTATCACTGACAGTCTCACTCTGAAGCTCAGCAGCGAAACTGTCAATCACCGACAGAATCTCATTGCCATTGTTGGCACGATCCAGCAGGGAGAAAAGAACTTGCTTAGACATAATGTAGAAAGAAAAGTGTTAGAAACTGTGGGTTGGGAAGGAGTATGTTTAATGTCCCCTCATTCCCGTTGGGACAATGTAACCTACTGTGCTACGAGTTCTTTACACCACTCATCACACTCACGAATCTCATTATAAAGATGCTCGTCATACTTGAGTGCCGATTCTATCACCGAGGGACGATTGATAGCATTATAGCACTGTTCACAGATCTCTTCGAAAGTGTACTTGCTTTGTGGAATGTAACGCATGATGATAATGTAGAAGGTGTTCAGTAAGTGTGAATCAGGCAGCAAACGAAACTCGGGAAGCTTTAGGATTGCAGTAATAACGGGGAGTTGAATGTGTCCACCCCTGATAGTCAGTATGAAGATCCGCAAGTTCAACGGCAGAAAGTCCATCGACACCTGCAGCTTTCATGCTGTTAGAACCGTGTGAATTAAGTTGTGGCCGATTCTTAACAACATTCGTGCTCACCCATACTGTTTGTTTGGTGTGCAGATCGGTTGCCTGAGTGTAGAGTGCCATGTGGTTGTGTTCCTCTCAACATGGCCATAATAGGGTATCAGGGGGCTGGAGTCAAGGGGCTAAACCATCAGAGTTGCTTATGAGTCTTCGGTTATACTTTACCACTCAACATCGAGATCCTCCACATAAGCCTCCACAGTCTCATCTCCATCGAGTGCGAATAACTTACGCCAATCAATCTGTCTGGCATCGAAGTCATTGTACACTGAAAGATCCAGCGTGACACGTACATTCTTTTTCTGGGCTTGAAGATAAGAAACTGACATGGCTTTGGAGGAATGTGTTACTGGAGCTACTATAAGATCTCGGAGCGTTTATGTCAAGTGGGTTGGGAGTATTTATGAGCGGTTCTTATGTTTTGAGGGACTTTGGGGGGATTCGGTTATACTCGGGGGACTTGACATTTGTGCGGTTGTGTGGTAGCCTGCAGGCTAAGATCACAAGGACTCAGCACATTTATAAGGAGCTAAATGATCCGAATTCGTATCAGAATCACATAATAATCACGATAATTATCAAGATTCTAAAACATTAGGCTTAATTAAAAAAGCCATTTTTAATTCATTTTATTACATTTTAGAACCTTTTTTACGTTTTTTGATCTTATAAGCAGTAGACAAGTTCTCCTGAGGGAATCTCTACACTTTCAAGATAAGAATCATGCCACTGACAAGTATCATAGCATAACCACTCTCCTTGTTGAGTGTAAAGATAAGCAAACTCCTCTGCACCTTTGGTGAGATAGTCACTCATGTTGTTGTCATGACGAGGTGGCACATCTTCACCACGAGAAGAATAGTATAATGGGCCAGATTCAGGCAGAGTCTCATTATTCCAACCAACATTGGTGTAGAGAGCACTGATGTCGCCACCATCAATCAACTCAGCAACTTTATCACGAGTGTTGAAATGTTCTTTGAGTTTGACACCATTGAAGGCAGGGTAACCATCCCAGTGGCAATACACTGAGAGCACAGAATCGTCTGCGAGTTGAATACCGATGCGAGAGCGAGTTGCCATGAGTTTTAGTTAAGAATAGAACGGTAATCAATGGACTTAATGCACCAACCTGTAGCACATGTGATCTCTTCTACGAGATCATCTTCATCATCTGCCTCCCAGATGTGTCCTACAGTTTCCTCAATGAGATTCTGTTGTTCATTGTGATCGAAGACGTATTCTTCATCATCAAAATCAAACTCAATTTCAGTAACTTGGAATTGCATAATCAGATCACAGAAACTTCGACACGCTTGAGATTCAAACCAGCAAGTTGTTTCAATACACGATTGTGGATAGAATCACAGGCATTTTTTAACCTTGAACGTTCATACCAGATTGTGACACAACCATCGTAAGTTTCAACTTGAACTCGGTAGTTTTTCATCACTTAGAAGGAAAGTTTTTGCAGACAGCATCACAAAGCATACGAACAACGTCGTCTTTGTAATCAACTTCACCGAAGTTTGCTTCGATGATACAATCAATGTCTTCCATCAACTGTTCACGAGCAGACAACATTTCAAGTTGGTTCATGTTTTGAGTTTGAGTCATGAGGTTTCTTTCCTTATGTGGCCATAATAGGACTTCAGGCACCCCAGCACAAGGGGGCTTGTGCCACTTTCTTCAACTGGCACACTCATAATCATAAGGGGTGCAGCTTTCTGGTATGAGTAGATGGCCTTCGATAAAGAACTCATCTAAAATGTAATCAACTGTCACTT
>Ga0194110_10009156_pt1 | contig 11174 bp, 13 predicted proteins | sample TA2Kig1200mmetaG_FD_146192 | JGI IMG/M metagenome (GOLD analysis project Ga0194110, IMG submission 146192) | Freshwater microbial communities from Lake Tanganyika, Tanzania - TA2015032 Kigoma Deep Cast 1200m | ecosystem: Environmental > Aquatic > Freshwater > Lake | place: Tanzania: Lake... | reverse complement strand
CCGGATGATCCTTCGTTGTGGCAGGCGCTGGTGCGGCCGGGCCGCAAGATGCACCTCGGTGAGCGGGTGCGCTTCGGCGAGGAACTGGAAGCGGAGGTGGTGGCGCGCGGGGAACTGGGTGAGCGAACCCTGCGCCTGCACTGCCAGGGCGACCTGTACGAGTCCTTCGAGCGCATCGGGCACATGCCGCTGCCGCCGTACATCAAGCGTCCGGACGAGGTGGAGGACCGGCAGCGCTACCAGACCGTGTACGCGGAGCGCACCGGCTCGGTGGCGGCGCCCACCGCCGGCCTGCACTTCACGCCCGCGATTCTGGAGGAATGCCGCGCCGCCGGGGCGGACATCGCGCGGGTCACGCTCCACGTGGGCCTTGGCACTTTCCAGCCCATTCACACCGAGACGGTCGAGGACCACCACCTGCACGCGGAAGTGTTCGAGATGGACGAGGACAATGCCCGCCGGTTGCGCGCCGCCCAGCGGCTGGTGGCGGTGGGGACCACGAGCGTCCGCACCCTCGAAACCGTAGCAGGGGGACAGAAAACCCGGGACAGGCTTGGGTGTCCCTTGTGGACACCCCGGCCTGTCCCAGGGTTTTCGGCACAGGCCGGCCTGTCCCCCTGCCCCCCATGCCGTGGCGAAACCTCGCTCTTCATCTACCCCGGCTTCCGCTTCCAGGCCACCGGGGCGATGCTGACCAACTTCCACCTGCCGCGCTCCAGCCTGCTGGTGCTGGTGTGCGCCTTCGCCGGACGCGAGCTGGTGCTCGAAGCCTACCGCCACGCGATAGAAGCCGGCTACCGCTTCTACTCCTACGGCGACTGCATGCTGATTCTGTAACTGCGCCGTCAAGCGGTCTTCGGCGGAGTGCTCCGCCTCTCACGCTCGGAGCGCTCCGTGTCGTCCTTGCGGGCCAGGGCCGAGCGGAGATTCAGCATGTTCTTGAGCAGGTTGAACCAGAAGGGCGTGCCGAGCGAAAGCAGGACCCAGGAGAGCAGAAGGCCGGGACGGGGGTGGAGGAGATCTTCCCAGTCGAAGCCCAGAGTGGCTTCCTCCGGAATGATTGCCAGGCGCGGTTCGCGCATCAGGGCGAGGGTCTTATCGATCTCGTCGCGAGCGGCGCGGGCCTTCTGGGCCTCCTGCGCGGCGCGCTCCTGCTCCTTCTCCCGGGCCTCGGCCGGGGCCTTGGCCTTCTCGATGCGCTCGGTGATCATCTCGGCTTCCTTGACCAGCGAATCGCGGAGCCGGTCGTCAACCGACAGGCGTTTGAGCAGGGCCAGGGAGTCAAGCTGGATGGAGAAGACCACCACCAGGGAAACCAGGCTGGCCACGAGATTCGCCTTGAGGCGGAAGGCTTGGGAGACGCGCGCTATGGCGTTGTCAAAGCTCTGGTTGATCTTGCCGAGCAAGTCACTCTTGGCTTCCTTGAGCAAGGCCTGGGTCCACCACAAGTGAGCAGGAAGCGTGGGGTCGCTCTTCTCGTTCTCGATAGCCTGGAGGCGAACGGACCGGAGCATGGCGGCAGGATTGTCGATGCCGTTGTTCCCCAGCACCAGGCGCAACTGGTCCTTCAGAGCCGGGGCCGCCTCCGTCAGGGGGCCCTTGCCGGCCGCCCATTCCATCAGCAGGACGACCAACTCGCTGCGCTGAACCACGTCGGTGGGGCTGACCCAGGGCAAAGGCCGCAAGCCCCAGAGCTTCCGGAATTGGTTGGGGATCGCGTTGAAGAAGAAAGCCGCCACCGGGCTGCGGGGGCGTGCCAGCAGTGGGTGGCGCATCAGCAGTTGGGCGATCATGCGCGAACTCGCCGCATCTAACTGCTTCGGGTCGAGCTGGCGGATCAGTTGCTCGAGACCGACGCGCAGAGTGCGGGCGCGGACGTACAGGCTTGACAGCAGCAACTGGGTGACGGCCGCCACGAGGGTGGTCCCGAGGATCATGACCACGGAGAAACCGACCAGGACGTCAAGGTACTTCAGAATCGGCAGGTCCATACGCGTGCTCCCCCGAGGAAGCGTTGCTTCCCCGCTGCGATAGAGTATACACCCAGCCGCGTGGGCCCCTGGTGGGGCGGCTCCCCTGAGTCGCCGCCGGCCCCCCGGCCGGCGTGTTCGGAAACCCGAGAAGCCGACCAGGGGGTCGGCCCGCAGACCGGGGGCCTGCCTCACAGCGGAAGGCCTTCTCAGCAGTCGCTGCCGCCCGGCTCAGCCCGGCAGCACCAGGCTGTGGACGGGATCGTAGCGGAGGCGCCGCTTCTCCAGGTACGACTTCACGGCCAGCAGGGGCGGCACGATCGAGACCGCCGCCAAGGCCACATCGCCGGTGGGCAGCTTGCGCGACCTACAGCAGTCCAGGAAGTTGCGCACGTGGTCCGAGGTGATGTCCCCGGGGAACTGCTTCACGATGGGCTGAGCGCCTTTCTCCGCGCCGGTGCAGACGTAGCGGTTCCGGTCGACAAACAACTTGCCCTGGTCGCCATAAAAAGTGATCCCGTAGGGTGCGGGATTGCCCACCACCACCGACTGGAAAGACACGGTGAAGCTGGGATACTCGAACAGGGCGGCGATAGTGTCGGGGGCGTCGGCGCCCTCCCGGGAGTGATGAATGCCGCCGGCGGCGACGGCCGAGTCCGGGGCGCGCTCGCCCAGATACATGTGCACCACGTCCATCCAGTGGTGGCCGAAGTCGGTCATGCGCCCGCCGTTGAAATCCAGAAACGCGCGGAAGTTGAAGTACATCCGCGGGTTCCAGTCGCGGTAGCGCACCGGGCCGAGGAACCGCACCCAATCCAGATTGGACGGCTTTTCGATGACGCCGCCGCTGCGCGCCGCGAAAGGACGGGGCGGCCCGCCGTTCCATACGCACTCCACCCAGGTGACCTTGCCTATGCGGCCGGACTGGACGAACAGTTCACGCGCCTCCAGGTAGACCGGACCGGAGCGCTGCTGAACGCCCACCTGGCAGATGCGGTCGTTGCGCCGGGCGGCCTGGACCATCAGCGGGGCTTCCTCGAGCGTGCGGCACAGCGGCTTCTCGACGTAGACGTCCTTGCCCGCGTTCAGGGCGTCGATGGCGTGGTCCTTGTGCCAGTGATCGGGCGATCCGACCAGCACGGCATCGACCTCCTTGAGTTCAAGCAGCTTCTCGTGCTGGTAGAAGGATTTCACGCCGGGGGCCTTGGCCAGCGCCTCGTCGATGCGCGCGCCGTAGACGTCGCAGACGGCCCGGACCTCGACGTCGGGGTTGAGCTGGAAGCGGCTCATGACGTACCGGCCGCGGCCGCCCGCGCCAACCAGGCCCAGCCCGATCCTGTCATTCGCTCCCAGCACGCGCGAATAGGAAAGTGCGCCCAGGGCGGCGCTCCTGGCGACGTCCCGTCTGGTGATGGTCATTTCAGCTCCTCATGGGCCAGGTTCATCAAACGATCGTAGCTCACCACGGATCTGGCTGGAGCAAGCGGCAGGCCGGCTGGCTGCCCGAGTAGCGCGGGCGCGGGCCAGCCCCGTATAATGAAAGGACCACCGGAGAACCGCGGCCTCCATGTGTCCGCCCTAATCCGGGCGCAACTTGTTCATGTTCGACAACTTATCCGAAAAGCTACAGCGCGTCTTCAAGAACCTCCGCGGTGAGGGACGGCTGACGGCTGCGAACATGGAGGCGGCGCTCAAGGAAATCCGCATGGCGTTGCTGGAGGCCGACGTCCATTTCCGGGTGGTCAAGCAACTCATCGAGAACGTCCGGCAGAAGGCGCTGGGCGAGGAAGTGCTCACTGCCCTGGCCCCCGCCCAGCAGGTGGTGAAGATTGTCCGGGACGAGCTGGTCAGCGTCCTGGGCAGCCAGCAGGCCAAGCTGCGCTTCTCCAACGACCCTCCCAGCGGGGTGTTCATCGTGGGCCTCCAGGGCTCCGGAAAGACCACCACCGCCGGGAAGCTGGCGCGCTGGCTCCAGCGGAACGGGCACAGCCCCCTGATGGTGTCGGTGGACGTTTACCGGCCGGCGGCGCGGCAGCAGTTGAGCGTGATCGGGCGCGAGGTGAAGCTGCCGGTCTACGAAGGCACCGCCGAGGAGAAGCTGCCGGCGGAGCTGGCGCGGGCGGCGCGGCGCGAGGCGGCCAACAGCGGCCGTGACGTGCTGCTGGTGGACACCGCCGGGCGGCTGCACATCGACGAAGAGCTGATGCTGGAACTGGCGCAGCTCAAGGCGCTGCTGAATCCCGTCGAGATCCTGTTTGTGGCCGACGCCATGACCGGACAGGACGCCGTGCGCAGCGCCGACGAGTTTCACAAGCGCCTGGGGATCACCGGGGTCATTCTCACCAAGATGGACGGCGACGCCCGCGGCGGCGCGGCCCTGTCCATCCGCTCGGTGACCGGGCAGCCCATCAAGTTCGTGGGTGTGGGTGAGAAGTCCGACGCCCTCGAGCCGTTTCTTCCCGAGCGGGTGGCCTCCCGCATCCTGGGGATGGGCGATGTGCTGTCGCTCATCGAGAAGGTGGAGGAGGAGATCGACGAGAAGCAGGCCACCGAGACGGCCCGCCGCCTGCTGGAGGACGAATTCACCCTGGAGGATTTCCGCGACCACATCCGGCAGTTGCGCAAGCTGGGGCCGCTGGAATCGATCCTGTCGATGATGCCCCAGGTGGGGTTCCTGAAGGACTTGAAGAACGTCCAGGTGGACGAGAAGCAGATCACCCGGGTGGTGGCCATCATCGACTCGATGACGCCCCGGGAGCGGGCCCATCACGGACTGATCAACGGCTCGCGGCGGCGGCGCATCGCGCGGGGCAGCGGCACTACGGTGCAGGAAGTCAACCTGGTGCTGCGGCAGTACGCGCAAATGCGCAAGATGATGAGGAATCTGACCGGCGGCTTCATGGGCAAGCGGTTGGGCAAGCTCAAGCTGTCGGGCATTCTGGAACAGCGAATTTAAGGGAGCAGGAGCGAACAGGCAAGTATGTTGATGATTCGTTTGGCGCGGTTCGGCGGCAAGAAGAAGCCGTCCTACCGTGTCGTGGTGATAGAGAAGCAGAAGGCCCGGAACGGGCGCTCCGTCGAGGTGGTGGGTCACTACAACCCGGTGCGGGACCCGGCTGTCGTGGAGCTGAAGCACGACCGGATCGCACACTGGCTGGAGGCGGGCGCCCAGCCCTCCGACACGGTGGCGCGGCTGCTGGCCAAGCATCCGGCGCCGGCTGCCCAGCCAGCCGCGTAGCGGCGGGCCGGTGCTCCGGCGGTCCGGGCTTCTGCTAGAATCGAGGCATCGAAGGAGGCGCAGGGATGCCAGGGATACGAGAGCTGGTTGAAGAAATTGCGAAGGCGCTGGTCGACATCCCGGACCAAGTCTCCGTGCGCGAGGTGGAAGGCGAGCAGGTCACCGTCCTGGAGCTGCGGGTAGCTCCCAGCGACCTGGGCAAGGTGATCGGCAAGCAGGGCCGGACCGCACGATCCGTTCGGACGATTCTAGGCGCCGCCGGTATGAAATTGAACCGGCGCTTCACGCTGGAGATTCTGGAGTAGCGTCTGGAAACGGCGGCGCAACCTGGCCCCGGCCAGCAGTGGGTAGCGCTGGCGCGGCTGACTCGGGCTTGGGGTAACCGCGGGGCGCTCTTCGCGGAGTCCCTGGGCCGCAGGGTCGAGGACTTCGGGCCGGAGCAGGTGGTGTGGTTGTGCGGCGCCCGGAGCGAGCCCCGGCAGACGGCTATCGAGTGGGTCCGCGAGCATCGCGGCCGGCTGCTATTCAAGTTCCGCGGCATCGATAGCATCGCCGCGGCCGAAGAGCTGGCCGGGTGGGAGCTTCGCGTACCCTTAAGCGAACGGCGGGAGCTACCCCCGGGCGAGTACTACCAGACGGATCTGGTGGGCTGCCAGGTGGTCGATGCTTCCAGTGGAAGTACGCTGGGCGTGGTGACGGGCTGGCAGAACTACGGCGCAGCCCCGCTGATGGAAGTAGACGCCGGCGCGCCAGGGCCGCCGTTGCTGGTGCCCTTTGCGCGTTCGATTTGTGTGGAGGTTGATTTGGCCGCGCGCCGCATCGTGGTGGCGCTGCCGGAAGGATTGAAGGAACTGAGCGGCTGATGGTTTTTCACGTGCTAACCATATTCCCGGAGTTCTTTCAAGGTCCCTTCGGACACGGGGTAGTGGCCCGGGCCGGCCAGACCGGCGCGCTCCAGATCCGCATCCACAATCTGCGGGACTGGACCTTCGACCGGCACAAGACTGTGGACGACCGGCCGTTCGGGGGCGGGGAAGGTATGCTGCTCAAGGCTGAGCCGGTCTTCCTGGCGGTGGAATCGATCCTCGGAGAGCGGCGGGCGGAGCAGCGGGTGGTGCTGCTGTCGGCGCAGGGGCGGCTGTTCCAGCAGGCGGTGGCTGAGCGGCTGGCCGGGTACGCTGAGCTGCTGCTGATCTGCGGCCGTTACGAGGGTGTGGACGAGCGTGTGGCCGAGCATCTGGCCGATGAGGAGCTATCCATCGGCGACTACGTCTTGAGCGGAGGCGAATTGGCCGCGGCGGTGGTCATCGACGCGGTGGCCCGGCTGCTGCCGGGCGTGCTGGGCAATGAGGCTTCAGCGGTGCGGGAGTCCTTCAGCGCCTCCGGAGAGGGCGGGCTGCTGCTGGATTGCCCCCAATATACGCGGCCGGCGGATTTGCGCGGCTGGAAAGTGCCCGAGGTGCTGCTGAGCGGCCACCACGAGGCCATCCGCCGCTGGCGGCGGGACGCCGCCCGGGAGAAGACGCGCCGGCTGCGGCCGGATTTGTTGCAGTTGAGGAAGCAGGAACATGAGTCACCCATTGTTGAAGAAGTTTGCTGACAGCCACGGGCGCCAGGGCCATCCCGAGTTGCGCCCGGGCGATACCGTGCGGGTGCACGTGAAGATCAGGGAGGCTGAGAAGGAGCGCCTCCAGGCGTTCGAGGGCACTCTGATCGCCCGTAACAACACGGGCCTGGGCGAGACCATCACCGTGCGCAAGATCAGCTTCGGCCACGGGGTGGAGCGGATCTTCCCGTTGAACGCACCGGTGGTGGACCGCATCGAGGTGGTGCGCACCGGGCGGGTGCGCCGGGCCAAGCTCTACTATCTGCGCGGGCGCAAGGGCAAGGCCGCCCGGCTGCGAGAGCGCGAGTAAGTTGCCGGCCGGCTCCGCACGCCCGACCCGCTGCACCGGAAGCCTCGAACGGCGCTTGCGCCAGGCCGGCTTCCTCCGGGTGGCCGGCGCCGATGAGGCCGGGCGCGGCTCGCTGTTCGGTCCGGTTTTCGCCGCTGCGGTGGTCCTTTCCCCTGACCGCCCGGTGCGCGGCCTCGCCGACAGCAAGCAACTCCCCGCGGAGCGCCGCGAGGAACTCGCCGGGCACATTCGGGAACGGGCCGTGAGCTGGGCGGTGGCGGCGGTGGACGCCCGCGTGATCGATTGCATCAACATCTACCAGGCCTCCCGTCTGGCCATGAAACAGGCCCTGGAACAACTGCATCCCAAGGGCGACTACCTGCTGCTGGATGCGCTGACGGTGGATCTGCCCCAGCCCCAGCAAGGCCTGATCCGCGGGGACGCCACCTGCCAGTGCATCGCGGCGGCCTCCATCCTGGCCAAGGTGGCGCGGGATCGGGTCATGCGCGAGTGGGACTGCGTCTACCCGCAGTACGGCCTGGCGCGGCACAAAGGGTATGCCACCGGCGATCACCTGAAGGCCCTGCACCGGTATGCTCCCACTGTGGAGCACCGGTTCACCTATCAGCCGGTTCAGGCGGCCACGCCGCGCTGGCTGTGGTGGCTGTCTGAGCAACGGCGGCGGAACGGCGCCCCGGAGGCCGGCTGGCTATGGCGCTAGGCCCGTGCCCGCCTGATTCGGCGCCTTCCCGAGCGCCCAAGCAGTCAGCCAACACGGGCGTACCCGAAGGAGGGCCTGAACTTCACGGGGCGGTCACGGGCCTGGGCGAGCGCCGCTGGCTACAGGCCGCCTTAGGGTTGCTTTGGGTGTTCTCCTGCTCGGCGCTGGGCGCGGCCTTGATGGTGCTTCCCTGGCTGACGCTGTGGGAGCGGAACTACCTCCTCACCTGGGCGCCGGGATGGAGCGCGGTTTGGCTGAGTCCCTACACGCGGGGGGCGGTGACCGGCCTGGGCGTGGTTAATGTGGGCATTTCGTTCTGTGAGCTGTTGCGTCTATGGGGGTGGTGGCCCTCCAGGCAGGAATAGGGCTCCCCTGGGGCGGGACAGCAGCGCGCTCCGGCGGCGGGCGCCTCGCGGAAAAAGCCCCTTCGGCGATTGGAGGGTGACAAGCTGAAGCATGTCCCACCGGGCAGGTCAGCGGCTGGAGGTACCAGTGGGGCAAGCTTGAGCTTGCCAGCGGGCTTTTTCCAGGGGCTGTTAGAATGGGAAGTCGAGAGGTTTCACGAGGACACAGGTGAGTCGAAGACAGGGCAGCCTAGCCGAGCCGGCGCCGCGGCCGGTGGAGTATCGTGTGCCGGATGCGCCGCGCGGCGCCATCGCCGAGTGGACGGTCACCGTCGTGTTGCTGCTGTTCGGTATCGCCACCCTGGTGCAGGCCTTCGTGATTCCCACCGGCTCCATGGAGGATACCCTCCTGATAGGGGATCACCTCCTGGTGGACAAGCTCTCCTATGCGCCCGGCGGTCCGGTGAGCAAGTACCTGCTTCCCTATAAGGCCATCCGCCGCGGCGACATCATCGTGTTCCGCTATCCGGTCAGCATCGCCGATACTTACGTGAAACGGGTGATCGGCCTGCCTGGAGACCGCGTACGCATCGAGAACAAGGAAGTCTTCGTGAACGGGGTGAAGCTCAATGAGCCATACAAGTACCACAAGACCCCCTACACGGACTCCTACCGGGACAACTTCCCCGGCGTGCCCAATCTGCCCCTGCCCCCGCAGGCCCTGGAGATGCTGGAGAAGCACGTGGAGAATGGGGAGCTGGTGGTTCCGGAAAAGCACTACTTCGCCTTGGGTGACAACCGGGACTCCTCCTGGGATTGCCGCTACTGGGGATTCATCCCCCGGGAGAACATCGTCGGTAAGCCGCTGGTGATCTACTGGTCCTACGACGCCCCCACCGAGCAACTGGCCAAGTCCACCATCAGCCTGGACCACCTGATCGACGTGCTCCAGAATTTCTTCGCCAAGACCCGCTGGCAGCGCACGCTGAAGCTGGTGCGCGGGTATTCTACTTCTTAGGAGTCAGGAGACAGGAGTCAGAAGGGCCGAAGCTCGCCAGCGGAAGGCCATCCCGCATTCTGACTACTGACTTCTTGCCGCGGAAGGAGCATCCATGTCCCAAGCGAACTACTACGGCGTAATCATGGCGGGCGGGCGGGGCACCCGCTTCTGGCCCCGCAGCCGCCGGTCCCACGCCAAGCAGGTGCTGAGTGTTCTGGGAGAGCGGTCCCTGATCCAGCAGACCGTGGACCGGCTGCGCCCCCTGTTGCCGCCCGAGCGCCTCTGGGTGCTGACCAACGACTACCTCCGAACCGAGATCGCCCGGCAGTTGCCCGAGATCCCGCGGCGGCAGATCCTGGCCGAGCCGGCGCAGCGCAACACCGCTCCCTGCATCGGGCTGGCGGCGCAGATCCTGCGATCGCTGGATGAGCACGCGGTCATGGGAGTGTTCCCCGCCGACCAGGTGATAGGCAGGCCGGCCCGCTTCCTGAGGCTGGTCCGCGCCGCTTACAGCGCAGCCCAGCGCGGGCGCATGGTTGTGCTGGGCATACAACCTCGCTGGCCCGAGACCGGTTACGGCTACGTCGAGTTCCCCGAGGGGACTCGGGCCGGCAGCCTGACCCCGGCCCCGGTCCTGCGATTCCGCGAGAAGCCAGACCCCAAGACGGCCGAGGAGTTCGTCGCCGCGGGCCGCTTCTACTGGAACTCGGGCATGTTCTTCTGGCGCGCGGACGTGTTCCTGGAGGCGCTGCGGCGGCACCTGCCCAAGGCGGCGACCCTGCTGGCGTCGTTGCCCCCCTTCGGGCATCGCGGTTTCGGGGAGTGCCTGCGGAATGCCTTTCCCCGGTGCCAGAACATCTCGGTGGATTACGCCGTGCTGGAGAAGGCCGGGGAAGTGGTGGGGTTGCCCGCCGATGACATACAGTGGAACGACGTGGGCAGTTGGAACGCGGTCTACGAGCTGCTGCCGCGCGACGCAGAGGGCAATGCGGGAAACGCCCAGCGGCTGGTGGTGGACAGCCGGGGCAACTACGTCGATGCGCAGGGCAAGCTGGTGGCCCTGCTGGGGGTCGAGAACCTGATCGTGGTGGACACCCCCGACGCCCTGCTGGTGGCCGACCGCGCCCGCGCCCAGCAGGTCGGCGACCTGGTCAAGCTCCTCGAGCAGCGCCAGCGGGACGACCTGCTGTGAAAGCGGGGACGCTTCAGGCTGACCCCTTTTCGGGCTATAACTGAGATTGCGCCACCGTCGAAATGGAGGTCATCCATGAACCCTGTGGTGAATCTCGTCCTTTGCCTCCTCGGGATCGTCGCGATGATCTTCGCTGCCATGCCCGCATTCAGCGGCAAGTACGTGGTAACCGAGGCATCCCTTGAGGCCCTCAGGAATTCCGGCATGCCCCCCGAAGTCGCAGACCAGATCAGGACTGGGCTGGGCGGCCGTGAGTTCTTGTACACCTTCACTCTTGACGCCGCGCTACATCGGGCCCTCGGTGCAGACGCCGCCGGCAAGTATCGATCGGCGGTGCACAAGGCGAGCAGCGCCCCGTTGGCGGTCAAGGACTTGGGAGGAATCGCCCTGTTGTTCTTCGTCGCCCTCGGCTTTTGGGCATGGGCGTACAAGCAACCGCTTCGCCGCCCCTGCTGAAGCTCCGCAGGGGCCTCACGAAGGCGCCGCCGCGGACGGGCCAGGCAGCGCCGGCGCCTCACGCTGCGGATGTGGCCTCCGCCGGCAGCGGGTGCTTGACCTTCTTGAAGATCTTGGTCAGGATCCTGACCGCCCGGTCGATCTCCTGTTCCGTGATGACGTAAGGCGGCAGGAAGCGCAACACCGTCTCGTGGGTGCAGTTGATGAGCAGGCCCTCGGCCATGGCCTCCGCCACGAACGGCTTGCCGGGCAGATCCAGCTCCAGGCCGATCATCAGCCCGAAGCCGCGCGCCTCCTTGATGAAGCCGTAATGGCGGGCCAGCTCCCCGAGCTGCACGCGAAAATCGCTGCCCAGACG
>Ga0194110_10009155_pt1 | contig 11174 bp, 9 predicted proteins | sample TA2Kig1200mmetaG_FD_146192 | JGI IMG/M metagenome (GOLD analysis project Ga0194110, IMG submission 146192) | Freshwater microbial communities from Lake Tanganyika, Tanzania - TA2015032 Kigoma Deep Cast 1200m | ecosystem: Environmental > Aquatic > Freshwater > Lake | place: Tanzania: Lake... | reverse complement strand
TATTCACAGGCTTCCAAAAGAAGAGTCCATTGTGAAGCCGGGGTCGCACTGCCCGAAATGCCGGACGCCGATTCGATATTATGATAATATTCCTGTGTTAAGCTATCTCATACTGGGAGGAAAATGCCGATATTGCCGGGCATCTATTTCTATTCAATATCCGATCGTGGAAGCCATAACTGCCTTAAGCTCCTTCTTCTTGTTCATAATATTTGGGGTCTCCCTGAGCTTTATTTACTATTTTTCGTTTGTAGCGGCCCTTATCGCCATCACGGTCATTGACCTATACCACCAGATCATTCCCGATGTGATCAGCCTTCCAGGCATCGTGATCGGACTCCTGGGATCTTTGATTATCCCCCAGATCACCTTTTGGTCGTCTTTGATCGGAGCGCTTTCAGGAGGAGGAAGTCTCTTTCTGGTGGCAACGGTCTACCAGTGGCTATTTAAAAGGGAAGGAATGGGGGGGGGAGATGTGAAACTTCTGGCAATGATCGGGGCCTTTCTTGGATGGAAGGCAGTGATCTTGACCATCTTATTGAGTTCATTCATCGGATCGATCATAGGGATCACGGTCATGTTCATCAAAGGGAAAGATTTTAAATACGCCATCCCCTTTGGGCCCTTCCTTGCTATGGGCGCTGTGATTTCACTATTCTGGGGAGAAAGTATAATTAGGTGGTATCTTTATATGAACAGGTGAACTATTGAACAGGTTAAGGTAAGGGTTACGAAGCCCGTTTCGTGAGGCGTTGAGAGGTAACGTAAAAAGAATAAAAAGACGATAAACGTAGCCTTTTACCGACGATACGGGCCTCGTGACCCTTACCACTAAACTGTAGACTCTATGCAAAAACCATCCTGGCTATTTAAGCGATTAAATCTCACCCTCAGGACGGAGGTCGTCATCAACATCTCCCTCCTGATGTTGGCTGCCGTTTTCTTAATCATTTTTACCACATCCAAAGCCAATGAGAAAAATATTATTCAGGAAAAGGTAAGAAATTATGAAGGGATGGTTCGAGATTTTCAAACGGTGATCGACTTCATTCTCAGGGAAAGAACGGAATCGGGTTTAAGCTCTCCCCTTTTGCAGAAAGAGATCCAAGATTTTGTCCATATTTTTACAAAAGAACGAAGGCTTTATCGGCTGACGGTCATTGATTCGGGCCGAAAAGTGATTGCCGACCAGAAACAGGAATGGGTCGGCACGACTTGCGACCATCCCCTTTTAAGCCACGCTCTGCGATCCGGCGTCCTGTCTACGGAACTAGAAAAAGAAGGAAGTTTTTTTGCGCCGGAATATAAAAAAATGACCCTCAGCTCCCCATTATGGATTCAGGGAAAGATCATCGGAGGGGTTGTCATCGAGGTCCCCCTCGAGGATGTGATGAGGCATTTGTTCGAATATCAAAAGATGATTCTGATTTTGATTGTCCTGGACTCGATCGTCCTGATCGTTTTCGGGAGTTTCTTGCTTTCCAGAGTCCTGGTGAGGCCCCTGAAGGACCTGGTCCGGTTGACGCAAAAGATCAGTGAGGGAGACTTAAGCCAGACGATTGAGGTGCCCTCGAAGAATGAAATCGGTCAACTGATCACCTCATTTAACAGGATGATCGAACGGTTAAAAGAAAACCAGGGAAAAATTAAGATGCATTTAGAATCTCTCGAGTTAGCCAACGTCAAATTAAAACAGGCCCAGGAGGAGTTAATCAGGACGGAGAAACTGGCATCGATTGGAAGATTTGCCGCAGGGGTCGCTCATGAGGTCGGCAATCCACTGGGCTCTATCTTAGGCTACACCGGCATTCTGGCCCGGGAGGAAATAACACGGGAGGAGACCCAGGATTATTTAAAAAGGATTGAGAAGGAAATCGAAAGGATTAATCGGATCGTCAAGGAACTGCTCAATTTTGCAAGGCCCTCCAGGTTAGAAATTCAAGAGGTGGAAATCAACAGGGTCATTGAAGATACCCTTTCGTTGCTCTCCTACCAGAAGAGTTTCAAAAATATTGAAACCCGTCTCGACCTGCAACCCGATCTCCCCATGATCAAAGCCAATGAATCTCAGTTTTCACAGGTTTTCATCAATATCGTCCTGAATGCGATCGATGCCATGCCTGATGGCGGGGTATTAAGCATTGAGACAGAGAATTATGTCATTGGAAACGACGGGAGAGATGATCTGGGGCCTCCCTATTCTCCAAGGCGAAAGGATGACCCCCTGGAGATCGATTATTCCCACCTGCGAAGCCCCAACCCCTTCTCCGTTCTTTTTACAAAATTTAATAGAGGCGATCGATTGATAAAGGTCAAAATATCCGATACAGGAATGGGAATTAAAAAAGAAGATTTGGAGAAGATCTTTGATCCCTTTTTTACGACGAAAGATCCTGATAAGGGCACTGGGCTTGGATTATCGATCTCCCTCGGCATTATTGAATCCTGGGGAGGGGAGCTCAAAGTGAAGAGCGAAGAAGGGAAAGGATCAACTGTTGAGATCTATTTTCCTGTTGCAACATGAAGAGAGCGGATTCGGTTACGGCTACGACGCCCGTTTCGTCATTCGGCAACGGTAACGTAAGATGAAAAGAATAACAAGTTTTCGTGATCTAGAGGTGTATCAGGGCACCTATAAAGGATGTATTGAAGTAATCACGAAAATTATTCCCAGATTACCTGACTTTGAAAAAAACGATTTAACAAATCAGCTTAGACGGTCTGTTAAAAGCATCCCAAGATTAATTGCAGAGGGCTACGCTAAAAGACACCAGAAACATGGATTTCAAAAATATCTCGACGATGCTATGGCTGAATGTAATGAAACCATTGTGGGGTTGGAACAATGCAAAGATTTATATGGAGCGAATGTGGACAGAAAGTTGTGTGAAGAGTTAATTGATTTATACGATAAGTCAGGAAGACAACTCTATAATTTATCGTCTGCGTGGAGTAATTTTAAAAGACGATAACCGTAGCCATTTATAATCGATACGGGCTTCGTAGCCGTAACCGATAAACGAGGGGGTTCAGATGATTCCCAGACGGATTCTCATCGTAGACGATGAGGAAAGTTTTAGAAATGTGCTGACCGTGATACTAAGAAAAGAGGGATATGAAGTGGAGGGCGCGGCCAATGGGGAAGAAGGTTTGAATAAAATCTCAAGCGCTGCGTTTGACCATGTCCTTTGCGATATCCGAATGCCGAAGATGGACGGCCTTGAATTTTTGCGAGAATCGCAGAAAATTGGAGCAGAGGCTCCTGTCATTATGATGTCAGCCTTTGGAACCGTGGATACCGCCATCGAAGCCATGAAATTAGGGGCTTATGATTATATCTCCAAACCGTTTAAGCCTGATGAGATCATCCTCACCTTAAAAAAGGCGGAGGAGAGGGAGGGGCTGAGAAAAGAGAACGAACTGCTAAGAAGACAAGTCAAGAAGGAATATAGCTTTGAAAATATTGTGAGCAAAAATGAGAAGATGAATAAGATATTTGAGATCATCAGGAAGGTGGCGCCCTATAAATCGACCATCCTCATCACAGGAGAGAGCGGAACGGGCAAGGAATTGGTTGCCAGGGCGATCCACTATAATAGCGAACGCTCCAAAATGTTCTTTGTTCCGGTCAATTGCGGAGCCATCCCAGAGAATCTCCTCGAAAGCGAACTCTTTGGCCATGTGAAAGGCGCCTTTACCGATGCCATCCGCACTAAAAGGGGACTGTTTGAAGAAGCTGATGAAGGGACGATCTTCCTTGATGAGATCGGAGAATTGCCCGCTCAACTCCAGGTGAAACTGCTCCGGGTTCTTCAGGATGGAGAGATCAGGAGGGTAGGGGAATCGAAGTCGATTCAAATTAATGTGAGAATTATTGCGGCAACGGTTAAGGATCTTGCCAGAGAGGTCAACGAAGGGAGATTCAGGGACGACCTGTTTTATCGTTTGAATGTCCTCTATCTCTCTATCCCCCCGCTTCGTGAGCGAAGAGAAGACATTCCTCTTCTTGTTCAACATTTTATCAATAAACACAATCAAAACCTGAACAAACACGTCAAAGAGGTTGACTCAAAAGCCCTCGAATTATTGATGAACTATAAATGGGCCGGAAATGTAAGAGAGCTGGAAAATACGATCGAAAGAGCAGTGGTCTTGACGGATGGAGAAAAGATAGAATTAGAAAATCTGCCTTTTGAGGTTCAGAATTTTCAGAATGAAGTTCCATCGGTTCCGATGGCTGAAGGGGAATATTCGATCAAAAAAGGGGCCAGAATGTTAGAGGCGGGGTTAATCAGGAAGGCTTTACGAAAGACGAAGGGAAATCATACTCAGGCGGCAAAACTACTTGAGATCAGTCACCGAGCCCTCCTTTACAAAATCAAGGATTACGGGATAGCAGAAAATGAATGAAAACTGAAGGGAACCTCTAATAATTCCCAATTTGTCACTCCCGCCCCGTAAAAAGCACGGGATAAACTCCGGCGGGAGTCCAGTGATGTCAAGGGTTTCTGGATTCCTGCTTTCGCAGAAGGGATGACCAAGAATGGCGTTTTCCGACTCTTTACGAGTTCATCAATAATGGCAGAAGAAAAAACGGAGTGATGCTATGCAATTTTTTCCAAATTGATTAAAAATTTCATAATGAATAGTCATTTTATTCCGGATGTCCCCCTGATTAAATAGTTAAGTCCAAACTCTAACCTATTAACACCACTAAACAATTCTTGCTGCCATCTTTTCTCATTCACAAAGATCAAATTTAAAATATTTTTTGGTATGGGTTTTGCAACCTCCATGTTAAATCCATTTTCACGGAGCGGCTATGATCAATTGCACAACCAAATCAAAGGGCTTCTCATTGATTGAGGCGCTTATCGCTTTAGTTATTTTATCTATCTCGCTATTAGGCTTAGCTGGTTTAATGGCCACGACAACCCAAAACAATTCTTTTGGAAGCCATATGACAGAAGCGGCTACATTCGCTCAAGACAGGCTGGAAGCGCTGAGAGCAACTCCATGGGCCGATATTGTTTCTGGAAATGACATGATTCCGGGTTCTACAGGAATTGATTATAATAGAAATTGGATTGTTTCCATTTTACCAAACCCTTTTCCACCTCCAGCCGATCTCCAAAAAACAGTCGATATTACAGTTAGTTGGAATGATGGAATAAATCGCTCGGTAAGGATTCTATCGGCAATTTCCAATTAGGTAAGACGGAGAAATGATTTTATGGAGATAAAGAATAAAAAAGGGATTACTTTAATTGAATTATTAGTGGCATTGGTCATTGGCGGAATCGTCATTGCTGGAATTTACCGTGTTTTTATTTCTCAAACCAGAGCGTATGTGGTTCAAGATCAAGTCGTTGAGGTCCAACAGAATATCAGAAGCGCTATGGAGATCTTATTGAGGGATATTCGTATGGCAGGATTTAATGGGGATAATACTCCGTTAACTCCCTACATCACCCCTGGACAAAATAATATAACGCTATTTTATGAAAATAACGGGGCTGTACGTCAAACAACTTATTTGGTAGATGGTAATTCAAGGTTAATGAGAAACCAGGTCCCCCCGGAAACCGCGCCCTCTGAAGCAGGCGGAGACCCGATATTAACGAATGTGAATGCGCTCAACTTTAGGTATGGCATCGATACGGATATTCCCTCTGACGGCATGGTAAATAGCTGGGTCGAAGCCGGAACAGTGGGGACATCAAGGGTGATTGCCATACGAGTCATTTTAACTGCGAATCCAACACAGGTTAATCCGGACTTTAACGTTATTACTCCAAGAACCTTAGAATCTACAGTGACTTTAAGAAATTTATCTCTGCGATAGTTAAATGTTGTTTAAGGAGCGTTAACGGATGACAATGAAAGCCAATTTCTCTTTAAGAGATCAATCCGGAGCAGCTTTGGTCGTAGCCCTTATGATCATGATTGTTTTAACGGTCATTGCTCTTGCTTCGAGCTTCACCTCTATATTTGAAATTAAACTGTCAGGGAATAAAAGAGGAATAACCGATGCATTCTATGCGGCTGACGCAGGAGTCCAGGCCGTTCTTCCCGTCATCACAAACTTCAACACCTCAAATTTTACACTCGTCCAGAATACGGGTTCTCTTCCTCAGGGCCTTCGCAACGAATCGATCGATTCCAGTTTTTCTGCGCCAGCGCTTTCTTTGCCGGCCGGCGTTAATTTTACAACGCCGCCGAACGTTACGATTTATCACACTACAAAAACCGGCGCTCCAAGAGGCTTAGGCTTCGGCGCCACTGGAAACATGGGATATGAATATTATATCATCGACGCCATCGGAAGAGACCAACTGGACACCACTTTAATATCAACCTGTCAGGTTAGAGAGAAGGTGGTGAGGTTCATCCCCAACCCTCAAGGAGGTAATTAAAGCTATGAAAAGGATAAAATTTTTAGTTGTCTTAATTCCGGTTTTATGTCTTCTCAATCCTATGGTTTCTTTCGCCAGAGACACCGACATTTACATGGCAAGCGGCGAAGGGGTTGAGCCGAATATCTTAATCATCTTTGATAACTCAGGGAGCATGAATGGTGTATTATTTACTATTCTTTATGACAAAACTAAAACATATCCTAGTCCTCCAGGACCAGTCCCCATAGCTAATCGTGATGTCGTTTATAAAAAATCAGGCAATCACTGGATTTTATTTGGAAGCTCTGTGGCAACCTCGCAGATATCTAATGTCGGATGCGAAGAAGCCCGAACTGCCCTAACGAATTCAGGCCAATATACCGGTCCTACTTCTTCAACTTGTAAAAGGGATTCTATGGAGCTTCGAACGGGAAATTACAGAAATTATTATGCCGACACAGACGCTCGTGAAATAACAAAATTGGAGGTTGCCCAAGAGACGATTAAAAGTTTGATCGACAGTGTCAATGGGGTGAGAGTCGGGATAATGATCTTCAACCCATCCGTAACAGATAATACTACACATGGTGGTAATGAAAACAGGAACTCACATGGCGGAAGCATACTGGCTCCTGTTGTAAGCCTGACAGCAGCCAACAAAATTTCACTAAAATCTCAGATTGATGCTATTGTCGCTAATGCATGGACTCCCCTGGCCGAGACGCTCTATGAAGCAGGGCTTTATTTCAAAGGCGGACCAAGTTATTTTAATAGCGGGGTCACCCATGCCAGCCCCATCCAGTACTCATGCCAGAAGAATTACATCATTTATATGACAGATGGAGATCCAACCCGAGACGATGGGTATCGACCCGGCGACACAGAAAGTCCAAGCGATCCGGCAGATCCAAGACGGCACAACCACATCTTAAAGCAAGTGATCGGAGATCGGGATGGCGACAGAGGAGAGCCTGGATTGGCCGATGAAGCGACCTACGCTGAATATGGGACTGATTACCTTGACGATGTGGCTAAATATCTTTATGAGAGCGACCTCCGTCCAGATTTAACAGGCACGCAGAATATTATTACCTACACCATTGGCTTTGCAGTTACACCGCAACATAATCTTCTCGGCAGGGCAGCTTCTCATGGGGGCGGAAAATATTACCAGGCCGATAATGCTCAGCAGTTAGCGGATGTCTTGCAAAGCATCGTCGGTCAAGTTTTGGAACAACCCTCTTCCTTTTTGGCGCCCATTGTTCCTGTTAGCCGAATGGAAAGGGCAAGCGCCGGGGATAAACTTTACTTAGCCTTATTTCAACCCAATCAAAATGAGATGTGGAGCGGGAATATCAAAAAATTCAACTTAAACCAGCCAACCTCTCCAGGGATAACTCCAGATTGTCCTTATAACCCCGCCCTTTCTATTGGAACCATCCTCGATGCTAATTGTTTGCCCGCATTGAACATCTATGGAATGATAAGCGATAACGCCACCTCATGCTGGCAGACCGATGTGCCGGATGGGTCCGATGTCGAAAAAGGAGGGGTGGGAAGAAAATTGAAGAATCGGTCCTCAGATCGAAATATCTACACCTATTTGGGGTCCAATGCAAATTTAACCCATTCCTCTAATGCATTCACTACAACTAATATCACACGCACGACGTTAGGAGTTGCAACTGATGTCGAAAGAGATAACATCGTCAAGTTTGTTCACGGGTACGATGCTTATTATGAGAACGAATCTGATCCTAAGGGGCCCGCTGCAAAAAGGGATTGGATTCTCGGTTCCATTCTCCATTCAAGGCCCCTTGTTATCCACTATGGCGAAGGGCAGCCTTCTTACATCTTTGCCGGCGCTAACGACGGGATGTTTCATGCTTTTAATGATACCACTGGAGAAGAAGCATGGGCTTTCATCCCCCCAAACCTGCTTCCCGCTCTTCAAGCTCTGCGCTTAGACATTAATGCAACGTTTGTAGATGGCTCCCCAAGGGCCTATATAACCCGTAATGTTGATGGATCGATAAACAAAGCCATTCTGATATTTGGCCAGAGAAGAGGAGGCAATCGCTACTATGCCCTTGACGTGACAACCCCTTCAACCCCCACATATCTCTGGGAAATCAATCCTAATGCCATTGGTTCCCCCTATGCTGAAATGGGAGAGACGTGGTCTTCTCCGAATATTGGAAAGATTGCGTGCCAAGGAGGAGGCACGTGCGTCGGTGGAGAAAAATGGGTTGCCTTTATCAGTGGAGGATACGATACAAACCAGGATAATAATCCAGTCACAGCGGCTGATTCCAAGGGGAGAGCTGTTTATGTCGTAGATGTAATGGATGGGTCTATCGTGAAGCGTTTTTCTCATTCAGACGAAGGGTATTCAGCCATGACTTTTTCCATTCCAAGCGATATCGCCAGAATTGACATAGACGGGGACGGGAAAATCGATCGGCTTTACGTAGGCGATATGGGTGGTCAAATGTGGAGATTCGATATTGACAACAAAGATCCCGCGGGATGGTCAGGGAGGATCATTTTTAGATCCAATCCGGGAAATGATGGAACCACAAGAAGGAAAATATTTTATCCTCCGGATGTCACACTTGAGGAGGGTAACTATGAGATGCTATATTTCGGAACCGGGGATCGGGAAACTCCCGGAGAGGATGCGGTCATCAATCGAATCTATGCCGTTAAAGACAGGAATTTAATCGGGACGATTCTAAATGAAAATAATCTGTTTGATGTCACCATTGATGAGCTGCAAGCCGAGGGGACCACTGAAGCGAGAAAGAATGAGATATTAACTCAACTCAATTCGGCGGAGGGATGGTTGATTAAATTAGATTTGAATTTAGGCGAAAAGGCCCTTTCCTCTCCCATTGTGTTTTACAAGACAGCCTATGTGACAACGTTTACACCAACATCAACCGGCGATCCCTGTCAGTCACAATTCGGAACTGCAAGAATGTATGCACTGGATAATAAAACTGGGAATGCCGTTTTTAATTTTGATCTGACAAACGATATCGGCGGGAAACGGCTCCGAAGGTCCGATCGACTAAAAGATATCGGGGGAGGCATTCCATCCGCAGTCATTGTCACATTCATCCAAGGTGTAAGTGTGGCCTATACGGGCGTCGGCGGCGGTGTTGATATGCCGTCACTTCCAAGCACAAAAAGCATCGTTCCGGTTTATTGGCGGACCGTCTTCTGAAAGGAGGGAAATCGCAGTGAAAAGTCACATTGGGAAAGGAATTACTTTAAATCTGGCATGGATGATCATCCTTTTTGCTTTGACGGGCGCTTTCGGTGAGGACCCTCTGCGACTTCAAGGCTTGATCATGGGTTTAAATTTGGAGAAAAACAGGATGACTGTCAATGAAAGGGGATTTGTTTGGGATGAGAAAACGATGTTCTATAACGACAAGGGTTCGCTCATTGCCATCGATAAGTTTAAACCAAATTCATGGGTGTATATCGAAGCCGAGAGAGTCAAGGGTAATAATCAGGTAATGATCACTAAAATTTATCTCCTTCCGAAACGCATTGATAGCAAACAACGAAGCCGTTATCCATTCATGGAATGAATTGGATTGCTATAAATTGAGCCCGTTCATAAGAAAAATAGGAATCCTTTTTATTTCGTTCATCTTTCTTGCAAATTTCTCATGTGGGAAGGAAGAAAGAATAGGGCCGAAATCTAAAACCAATTCCCCTCCCGTAATTAGCGCCGTCAGTATTTTGCCTGAAAAACCCACTCAAGAAAGCGAATTAAACGTATTCATACAAAGTCATGACCCGGATGGGGATCCGGTCACGCTTCAGTGCCAATGGATCAGGAACGATGAAGAGATCAGCGGAGAGAATCAGAATAGTTTTAAAAGCGGAATTTTTAAGAAGGGGGATCTCATTCGGGTAAAAGCAACGCCATTCGATGGAAAGGAAAATGGGGCGCCGTTTCTCTCCGATACATTGAAGATTCTTAATTCCCTCCCTGTTATTCAGGAGGTCTGGATCGAACCCAAAGCGGCTTATGCAACAGACCGCTTAAAAGCGAATGCGAGAAGTTCTGATCCAGATGGGGACGCCATTTATTATACTTATCAATGGGAAAAGAACGGGGCTGTTTTAAATGAAGAGAAGGGCGAGGTTTTAGAACAGGGCCGCTTTAAAAAAGGAGATTCGATTGCGCTCACCATCATCCCCGATGACAGAGAAAACTTGGGAAGGCCAAAAAGGTCAAATCACGTGATCATTTCGAATAGTCCGCCCATCATTGTCTCATTGCCACCCGCTTCTGTAGAAAAGGAGACCTATCTTTATCAAGTCAAAGCAAATGATCCGGACAATGATCCTATCTTTTATGCTTTAATAAAAGGCCCCAAAGGCATGAATATCGATAAAAATACAGGTTTGATTCGTTGGGAAATTCGTAAGGAAGATATAGGGAACCATTCTGTTGAGATTGAAGTCTCCGATGATGAAAGAGCGAAAAGCGTCCAACGATATACATTAAAAATAGATTTTAGATGATCCTATAACCCCGACGGAGCGAAAATATACTGTTTATAGTGAATGACTTAAATAACTAAAGTCTTGCACTTTTTAGTACGTGCATAAAAAAGGCTGTTATCCTAAAATAGGCTAAAGAAAGCGCGACCTTACCTTAGCCCGGAAAGGAGAACAGCCAATGAGAATCCAAAATGCCAGACAAGAGATTCGGAACACATTATCCTTTTTCTCCGAAAGTTTTTCAAGACC
>Ga0194110_10009147_pt1 | contig 11178 bp, 12 predicted proteins | sample TA2Kig1200mmetaG_FD_146192 | JGI IMG/M metagenome (GOLD analysis project Ga0194110, IMG submission 146192) | Freshwater microbial communities from Lake Tanganyika, Tanzania - TA2015032 Kigoma Deep Cast 1200m | ecosystem: Environmental > Aquatic > Freshwater > Lake | place: Tanzania: Lake... | reverse complement strand
ATTTACAGCCGCCACTCGGTTTGATACATGTAGTTTTTCGTAGATATGATAAACATGCTTGCGGACAGTTTCCGGGCTAAGGTATGTTTGGGCGGCAATTTCCTTATACATAAGCCCCTTTGACAAAAGTTCGAGTATTTCCTTTTCCCGGTTGGTAAGTAAATCCAGTTCCTCTGCTTCATTTCCATTTTTCCGGTCTTTTAGCTGAAAAGCTGCCACTACTTTTCGGGCAATCTGGCTGCTCATGGGGGCGCCGCCTTCATAGAGTTCCCGGATGGCTTCCAGCATCCGGGCCGGATCAGTTTTCTTGAGTATGTAACCGCTGGCGCCGGCGCTCAGGGCTTCGAAAATTTTTTCATCTTCTTCATAAACGGTACACATCATAAAATTGGTGCCGGGGATGCGGGGCTTCAATGTTCTTACCACATCTATTCCGCTTTCAGGGCCGCCGAGGTTAATATCCATCAGCACCACATCAGGCTGCAAAAGCGGAAGCTGCCGGATTGCATCTTCGGCCGTCCCCATTGTTCCCGTGCATATGTATCCCTGCGACATAGAAATGATTTCTTCCAGGGCGTTGCGCAACTCCCGGTTGTCATCAACAATGCAGACCGCAATTTCCCGCATAATCACAAATTTGACACTTAACCGGATGACCGGCAATACCACAAACAGGTAATTTTTTCAGCGGGAGACATATAAAAGATATTTTTCAGCAAAAAACGCCTCCTCAAATATTTCATTGATTTCCATTATACGGGGCCGGGTTCCACTTTCCTGTATTTCTTTGGCCAGGTCGCCCCCCTTAAGGCAGATAAGGCCGGGCCGCAAGCCGTCGCCGGTCTGTGGTTTGGTCTTAAGCAAAGGCTTGCTCCATTTCCATAAATCCTTCAGCGGTGCCACCGCCCTTGATACGGCAAAATCAAACTTTCGTCCCTTAATGACCTCGGCACGGAGATGTTCTGTACTTATATTTTTTAAGCCGGTACTTTTTACTATGGCCTCCACCACTTTTAATTTCTTGGCCATACTGTCCACCAGATGAAAACGCAGTTCTGGAAAAAAAATAGCAAGGGGTATGCCCGGAAACCCGCCGCCGGTTCCAATATCTATTATTTCAGAACCGGTACTGAACTCGAAAGCTGCAGCGATGCTGAGGGAATGCAAAATATGTTTTTCATAAAGTCCGTCAATATCCTTTCTGGAGATCACATTTATTTTTTCGTTCCAATCTTTGTACAATCCTTCCAGCTGCCTGAATTGATCCAACTGCACCTCTGTGAATTCAGAGAAATATTTCAGAATAATATCCATGTTTGAAAGACTGCTTCTTTTTTAACGGATCTCTCCTCTCCATTTATGGAGAGAGCAGAAGCGAGGCTACCATTCATGCTTTGGGCTGCGCCACAGTGCCGGGGCAAAAATGATATAATAGAGCAACATCCACATATCCAGCAGCACAAACCAGGGCCACAGGTCTTTTTCGCCCATTTTCTTCATGCTCTTCCCGAGAATGACCGCCTGCAGTATGAATCTTACTCCAAAAACCCCCAGGGCAAACCTCCAGTCGTACAGCAATGCGGTTGCAGCAAGAAGAGGATAATAAATAAACTGCGTGGCAAAATAAAGCCCCAGCAGGAATTTGTGTTTGGGCTTATAATATTTGGCTGTGGTATAATGTCTTGATTTCTGCCGAAGCCATCCTTTCCAGGTTGTTTTGGGAATAGAACGGGTAATGGCATCGGGGTCAATAACGACCGCTGTATTTTTACCGGAGGCCACTTTGTTTACAAACAGGTCATCATCCCCGCTGGGAATATGGTTAATGGATGCAAAACCTTTGTGGCGGATGAACAGGTCTTTGCGGTACGACAGGTTTCTGCCCACACCCATATACGGAACACCCGCCAGCGCATAGGATAAATATTGCAATGCTGTATGAAAAGTTTCAAAGCGGATAAGCTTGTTCAGCAAACCTTTCTTTTTATGGTAAGCCCCGTAGCCCAGCACAACCTCAGTGCTTTTGTCATACCCATCCTGCATTTTTTGAATCCAGTGTTCGCTGGCCGGCACACAATCTGCATCCGTGAGCAGCAGTACTTCATGCTCCGCTTCCCGGATGCCGACAGACAGGGGATATTTTTTTCCTGAGATCAGTTTGGCTTCCTGCGTAAGCTCCACAACGTTCAGTGATTTGAAAGTTTTTTTGAGTTCCTGCAAAATATACTTGGAGTCATCCACCGAGTTATCATTCACCACCACCACTTCAAATGTGCTGGGGTATTGCTGCACCAGCACTCCCGGCAGGTTGCGGGCCAGGTTCTCATCCTCATCCCTGGCGCAAATAACCACAGATACCGGGTGTTGTTGTGATTGCAGTTTCTTTTTTGGTTTTAAAAAAGCCACCCGGGCAAAAAAGAAAAGATAATAGAATACCTGTATGGCAGTTACGGCACAAAAAGCATAAAAGAGAATCACTTCCCAGTAAAGAGGTGGCATGGCGGCAAAAGTAAAAGAGAGGCGGCAACAGGCAATAGACAAGAGGCAAAAGCTTTCCACAGAAGGAGCCCGGTTTTACAATGTTTCAGCAAAGACGCAAGAATCTTTTACTGTACAGTGAGTCTGATTGCCCGTTAGCCGTTCACAATCTTAAGTCGCAGGTTTAATGCTTATTTTTGGTTTTTTATATGCAGGCAATCGGCCCTTTTTGCAGCGCCCGGAGCTTATCCGGAAAAACAGTACGGCAAATACAAAATATATAAAGATGAAAAAATGGCTATATATACCTGTTATTTTTTTATTGGGGAGCCAAACAGTTCTTAATGCCCAATCGTCTGATGAAAGAGTATACATTCAAACCGACAGGGATTTTTATGTAAAAGGCGAGACAGTACATTTTATAGGCTATGTTATTGCTGGTAAAGACACCATAGAAAGCACCAATATTTTTGTTGAGCTACTTGACAGTGCCGGCAGCAGGCTGGCAGGCATTAGTTTACCCCTTATTGGCGCTGCTGCGGCCGGATCACTTTCTATACCCGCAACTCTGCAAACTGAAAATGTTTTTTTAAGAGCTTATTCCGATATCACGGTATTACCGCGTAACTCTTCTCAGTTCATTCAACCTTTATTTCCTGCAATAGCAGTTACTTCCCATTCAGGGGAAATTCAGCAAGACACCATCACCCCCCCCTTTTTTTCCTAAGGGAGGGCACCTTGTATATAGCGCTGATAATTATGTTGCCTTTAAAACAGCAGAAGTTTTTGAAGGCATTGTAAAAAATAATAAAGGCGAAAAAGTAACCGCCATTCAACCCCTGATCCGGGGCATGGGTGTTTTCACCTTTCACCCGGTGCCCGGCGAACCGTATTTCTGTCATTGGGAAGCGGGCGGAAAGGACCGGTTTGTGGCTTTGCCTGTTCCAGTTGATCAGGGGATCGGCATTCACGCCTACCAGCAAAATGAAATGCTGTAGATTGATCTGGATAATGGCGGTACCAGCCTTGTAAGCATCCGCAAACCCACTGTGGAACTCCATATTGACGGTGAAGTGGCGTATATGGCAGCACTGAATATGTCAAACTTCGACAAATTTGGTTATGCAGTTTCGCTGCAGGAATTTAAACCGGGGATGGCTGAATTAAGAGTACTGGATGCAGATAAAAAAATACTGGCAACCCGGCCATTATTTATTGCCAAAAAAAGCCGGGGTGCAGGTATTCAGGCAGAGTTTTTGAAAAAGAACCTCACTAAAAGAGGTGAAAACCATTTTCGTTTAAACTTTCACGACACTCTTCTTCAATATGTCTCGGTCAGCATTACTGATGTTTCGTTTGCCGACACATTGCGCAAGCAAGGAATGGCTTCTGTTTTTTCCCCTTCAGGATTTAATTTACCTGTTGACTACCGGTATAATACCGGAGATACAGACCCGCTGGACCTTGCTGTTCTTTGCATGGGCACTATTCCCTTGCCTGATAATGCTAAAATAACTTCAAATGCTCCGGCTCAGCCTAAATACCTTGAGCTGAGCGGAGTAGTAAAAAAAGAGGAAAAATTATATACCGATAAAGAAGTGCTGATAGGCATACGATCCGAATATACCGGTAAAGAACTGTACAAAGCCATTACTGATGCAGAAGGACGTTTTGAGCTGGATGGATTAATAATTTACGGAGAAGCATTTGCACATTGCCGCAGGCCGGGCCAAACAGATGATGAACTGGAAGGAGAGTTCAGGCTGAGGCTTCCCCGGGCCGGTAACGATGAAGAATTACATAATGCATTTACAAAAACAGCCCAATCGGCGAAATTTGATAAGGCTGCTGAAAAACCGGCTGCGGAATGGGTGAAAAACAAGATCACACAAGGTGATACTGTTGTGTACGAAGATAAAATAATAGTGCTGGAAGAAGCTGTTGTAACGGCAAGCTCGGCCCTGGCTGCACGCAAGCGGATGGAAGAACTGGAGAAAAAATATATTGACGGAACATCTTTTGCCGGGTATTTTGCTACCGGTGAAACGCTGGATGTGATGAATGATCCGCAGGCGGCACGGCTCACCGACCTGTTTGCCTATATAGGTTCAAGAATGCGCATCATTTCCCAGCGCTTTGTAAGGGGGAGAAGAGAACTTGCTTACTATGGAAGGGGAACGGGTGGCGAAACCATCGTTTCGGTATTCTATCTTAATAATACAAGAATTGACAGAGACCTGGTGGATGGCATCCGTCTGAGTGAAGTGGCCGTGGTTAAATTCATCCCGATGCTTGCAGGGGAGCCGGGCTTTCCGCCCGCCATTGCCATATTTCTGAAAAAACCCGGCGACGAAGGCTATTGGGAAAAAGACAGGTACCAGTTGTCTGAACAAAAAATTACGGGTTATACCGTGTCAAAGGAATTTTTGATGCCGGATTACAATAAAGAGGAAACAAAAGTTCAGACAGATGCACGGAAAACACTTTTCTGGCAGCCCTATGTGGCTGCAGAAAAAGGCATAGCTGGAATAAAATTTTTCAATAATGACCTTACCAAAAAAATAAGAATTGTGGCAGAAGGCGTCACAAGAAATGGCAATATTGTTTATTTTGAAAAGGTGCTGGAATAGGCAACTGGCTATTGTTTATCTTGCGGCGCAATGGCATTGTTACAATTTCAGCTTCAGCATACCGGTACACCATCAAAAGCAAGAGCAGGCCATATCATTACTGATCATGGCGAAATCCTCACTCCCGTATTCATGCCCGTTGGCACGGCAGGCAGCGTAAAAGCAATCACACAGCAGCAATTGCTGCATGATGTAAAAGCACAGATAATTTTAGGCAATACTTATCATTTGTATCTGCGCCCCGGGTTGGAAGTATTGGAAAAAGCCGGCGGCCTTCACCGCTTCAACGACTGGAACAAACCCATCCTCACCGACAGCGGCGGTTACCAGGTGTTCTCACTCTCCCGAACCAGAAAGATCAAAGAAGAAGGCGTCACTTTTCAGTCACATATTGATGGCAGCCGGCATTTGTTCACTCCCGAAAATGTAATGGATATCCAGCGAACCATCGGCGGCGACATCGTCATGGCTTTTGATGAATGCCCGCCCGGCGGCAGCGACAGAAAGTATGCGCAAAAAAGCATGGAACTGACGCACCGCTGGCTCGGCAGGTGTTTTACCCGTTTCAGCGAAACAGAACCAAAATACGGCTACACGCAAAACCTTTTCCCCATTGTGCAGGGCGGCACTTTTAAAGACCTCCGAAAAGCATCCTGTGAATACATCAGCTCCAAAAATACCACCGGCAATGCCATCGGCGGACTGAGCGTTGGCGAACCCGAACCGGTGATGTACGAAATATGCGACTGGTGCTGCGATCATTTGCCGGAAGATAAACCCCGCTACCTGATGGGTGTGGGCACACCCTGGAATATTCTTGAATGCATCGGCATGGGAGTGGATATGTTTGACTGCGTGATGCCCACCCGCAACGGCCGCAATGCCATGCTCTTCACCACCGGGGGTGTCGTCAATATTGACAATAAGAAATGGGAGTTTGATTATTCACCCGTTGATGCAGGCTTTCCCTGCGAAGTGAGTAATTATTACAGCAAAGCCTATCTCCGGCACCTGATGAAAGCAAAAGAGCTTTTGGGTTACACTATTGCCAGCATTCACAATCTTGCTTTTTACTGCTGGCTGATGAATGAGGCAAGGATACATATCATCGCCGGTGATTATGCCGGCTGGAAAAACGAAATGACAGCCCGGCTGCAAACCAGGCTGTAAAATTTATGGATGCCCGTTCAGCGTACGTCTTCCTTTCTGAAACTCTTCTTGAAATAATAATGTAATGTGGTCACATTTGGGCCATCCAATACCGGGAAGGCATTCACAAGAATCCAGCCCTGCGATCTCATGTAGTTCAGGGCATCCACCACAGTGTTGAATTTTTTGATCTTGCCGGTTTCTTCATCCCGCAACCGGTTGTCTGAAAAAAGTTTTCGTTCGTCACCATAGTCCACATCAATATTCACCCGGTTGGAGAGAAGCCGGTTCTGGGCAATCAGCCTGCAATACTGCTCCACCCGGTTGCTGTCCTGTGCAAATGCATTGAATGAGCCCAAAAGGCAAACAATGAATAAAATCTTCTTCATAGCTTAAAATTTATAATGATTACTGCTGCAAATTTCAGCAGGCGTACCTACATGGCATCATCTTAAAATGTTAAGAAAACAGGTATTTGTCAGTTGCCCGGCATCCGGCGGGTTTTTGCATACCCGCAACAGTTTTTCAACTATTTTTGAACGGCACTGGCGGGTTGTTACCGACCTGTATAACCCCATCCGATTACGCTACATGCCTGCACAAATTTATCCAACGAAGCCCTGTCTGCCGACAGGCAGGTTTAACGAAGTTGGTGGCTTGGGCAGTCAGGAATGCATCGTCGGCCAAGTTTGACTTTTATGACCTATTTGATTTATTTTCTTTAATGATGCTCAAACTCGACTGGTACATACTCAAAAAATTCCTGGTCACTTTTTTGTTTTGCCTGCTCCTTTTCACGGTAGTGGCTGTGGCGGTTGACAGCAGCGAAAAATCTGAGGATTTTATCAAAGCAAAGCTGGATACCATCGGCATTATCAAAAATTACTACCTCGGTTTTGTGCCTTGGATCTGGAGCCTGTTGTTTCCCCTGTTTGTATTCATCGCCGTAATTTTCTTCACCAGTAAAATGGCCACCCGGTCTGAGGTAATTGCCATACTGGCCAGCGGTACCAGTTATAACCGTTTTCTGCGCCCCTACTTCGCCGGGGGGCTGATGCTGGCGCTCGTTTTATGGGTGGCCAACCGTTACTGGATCCCCAGGGCCAATCATATTTACAGCAGCTTCCGTGCAAACTACATCGATAAAAACGACCCTACCAAAAACCAGTTCTCCGGCAATTGTTACAATTGTTTTTACCTGCGCATTGATACAAACACTTTTGTCGGGCTGAGGGATTTTGACACCAGCAGCAAAACCGCCCGGGCCTTTTTCATGGAAAAAATCAGGGACAACAAGGTTATCTATAACCTGCGGGCCGAAACAATGAAGTGGGACACGGCAATAAAAAAGTGGCAGCTGCTGAATGCCGTTGAACGCAATGTGGACAGCATGGGGGAGAAGATTATTCATCATTCCCTCCTTGCAATCAGCATCACCCTTAAGCCGGAAGAACTCCGCAAAGATTATTACATCAAGGACAAGCTTACCACGCCGGAGCTTTCAGCCTTTATTAAAAGGGAAGAAGCAAGGGGCACCGAAGGCCTCAGCACCCTGAAGGTGGAGCAATACCGCCGCACCGCCACACCCGCTGCCGTGCTGCTGCTTACCATGATCGGCGCTGTGGTGGCCAGCCGCAAAACAAGGGGCGGCAGCGGTATGCACCTGGCCCTGGGCATTGTCATTGCCGCATTCTTCATTTTATCCGACAGGTTCTCCACCGTGTTTGCCACCAAGGGAAATTTTCCTCCGCTGATAGCGGCATGGCTGCCGAATATTGTTTTCACCGGCGTTGCCTACTGGCTTTACCGTCTCACACCGAAATAAACCTGAATCCGGATATTGAATGCCGGTCTTCAGCTATGCAGCCCGGATACCGGCAACCATAATCAAAATTCCTTTTGTAAATCCTACTCTGCAGAAAGCTTTTGCGTAGTTTTGTAGCCCCCTTCACAGAGGAGTATTTTAACCCCCCCCAAAAAAAATGCTATGGGAATTATCAAAGACAGGTTTAAGTCTAAGTCTGAAAAAATGGCGGCAGAGATCAGGAACCTGCTGAAAGAACACGGCAATAAAGTAATTGGCGAAGTACAGTTATCACAGATTTACCATGGCATGCGGGGCATGACGGGCCTGGTTACTGAAACCTCATTGCTGGATGCGCAGGAAGGTATCCGTTTCCGCGGTTATTCAATACCGGAACTGCGGGAAAAACTGGCCAAGGCACCCGGCGGCTCTGAGCCATTGCCCGAAGGCCTTTTTTACCTGATGCTGGTTGGTGAACTTCCTTCAGAAGATGATGCGCATCATATTACCTCTGTATGGCAGCGGCGCAGCCATGTGCCCAACCATGTGTTTGCCACCATTGAGGCCCTGCCTGTAAACACACATCCCATGACGCAGTTTGTAATTGCCGTAATGGCATTGCAGACCGAAAGCCAGTTTGCCAAAAAATATGCAGCCGGCATGAACAAAAAAGATTACTGGGATGCCGTGTTTGATGATACCATGGACCTGATTGCCCGCCTGCCCCGGGTGGCCGCTTACATCTACCGCCGCAAATACAAAGGCGGCGATCATATACAGCCCAACGGCCTGCTTGACTGGGCAGGCAACTTTGCGCATATGATGGGTTTTGAAGATGAAAGTTTCAAAGAACTGATGCGGCTGTACATGACCATCCATGCTGACCATGAGGGCGGCAATGTATCGGCACACACCACCCACCTTGTTGGTTCTGCTTTAAGCGACCCCTATCTCAGCTATGCTTCCGGTATGAACGGACTGGCCGGCCCGCTGCATGGCCTGGCCAACCAGGAAGTGATCAAGTGGATATTTGAAATGCAGGAAGAGCTGAAAACAGAACTCCCTTCCAAAGAACAGATTGCTGAATACGTAAAGAAAACATTGAGCGAAGGCAAGGTGGTGCCGGGCTATGGGCATGCCGTGCTGCGCAAAACCGATCCCCGGTATACGGCACAGATGGAGTTTGGCAAAAAGCACATGCCCAATGACCCGCTGGTGCAAACCGTATGGAATATTTATGAAACCGTGCCGCCCATTCTGCAGTCGCTGGGAAAAATAAAGAACCCCTGGCCCAATGTGGATGCCCACAGCGGCGCATTGCTGGTGCACTACGGCATGCGGGAATTTGAATTTTACACCGTACTCTTTGCCGTAAGCCGTGCATTGGGGGTGCTGGCCAGCCTCTGCTGGAGCCGGGCGCTGAACTTCCCCATTGAAAGACCCAAGTCGGTTACCACCGATCTGGTAAAGCTCTGGCTCCGGGGCAAGGATAATATCTGGGGGGAGTAGGGTGTGGTCTATAGTCGGTAGTCATAAAAGTATAAAAGTTCCAGATTTCCTTTTGCAGGAAGTTTTTTATAAAGAAAATCCGGCAGTATTACCAACCGGCACATGCAGTTACCGGACGTCTTTGTTTGGCCTTGCTCCGCTGAAGCTATGCGAAGGCGAGCCGGCCTGCAGCAGGGTATTGGCGGTTTTAAGAATTTCAGCGGTTGGTTGGTTTTTAGGCTACTGTGCTGTTGCAATAACAGAACAGCAAACCAGCAGCAACAAAGGCAATAATTTACGGAGTGACATATTCATGGTTCAGAATTTTAATGGGCGCCGGGCGGCGAAATGAGTAGTATAGGAATGGTACATAACAAAATTAAAAGTTTCGCACTTCGGCTAACAGCTGCCGCATAAATCTTTGCGTTGTCGGCTGTTTTATTCACCGTCGTTGTTGAGATATATATTTACTTTCTGATATATCTTTTTAAACCACGTCGTGTAGTTTGCAGGATTTTCAACCACGTCTCGATTCAAACTGTCGAATGATATTAACTTCCATTCTGCAACTTCGTCTGTATTGATTACAGGCGCACCGTTATATATACCTATGAACACATAATCAAATTCGTGTTCTGTAAGGTCATTGTCTAATCTTTCTTTATAAACAAAATTAAATATTTCTCTGACTTCACAACTTATCCCCATTTCTTCAACCAATCTTCTTTTTGCTGCTGCTATATTTGATTCGTCAAGAAAGGGATGAGTACAGCAGGTGTTTGTCCATAAACCTTTTGAATGATATTTGGCGAATGCTCTCCTTTACAACATCCACTCGCCCTTTGAATTGATTATGAATACTGATACTGCTCTATGTAGTGAAGCGTTTTTGTGCGCCTGCAACTTTTCCATCGTGCCAAGGGCATTATCACACTCATCTACTAATATCACAAAATCTCTTTTCATTGTTTTCAAGTTAGTGTATTAATAGCCGTCCAATAAGAGCAAGGAGACCAAAGGTAGTTAGAGTTGGAATATCTATCTTGCTATATGTATAAGATGCTGATTTTATCCCACTACCAATAAGGAAAAATGCATAATACCTTGATATATTAACAATGGACAGTATGAGCAGATACGATTTGAGATTTAACAACAACCAACCTGCGACAATAGATAGCAGCCCAATAGTATTAAGAGCAGTAAGAAATAGTAATGTCCTTCTCAGTCCATAAACTGAAGGAAATGTTTTAACACCTGTCAGTTCGTCCCCTTCTGCATCTTTTAAGTCAGACATTACAGTGCTTATAAAACATTGTATGAAGACAAAGAATATTATTATCATGTAGGTAGAAGGTGCTGTAAATCCAAAAGCAAGTAAGGGCATGAGAGGTACTAAAGCCCAAAGTAATGAAATCGTAATATTCTTGACTATAAATATTTCTTTGAGGCGTATGCTACCGAATAACTTATATGAATAAAAAAAACCACCAATAATAATAAGACAGATGCTTGCAAATACTGCCTTACTTACCATATACGCTGATATGAATGAAAGCAAAGCGCACACAAGAGAGAAAATAAGAATTTCACTTGCAGATTTTCTTCCAGAAATTATTGCGGAGTTTG
>Ga0194110_10009145_pt1 | contig 11179 bp, 18 predicted proteins | sample TA2Kig1200mmetaG_FD_146192 | JGI IMG/M metagenome (GOLD analysis project Ga0194110, IMG submission 146192) | Freshwater microbial communities from Lake Tanganyika, Tanzania - TA2015032 Kigoma Deep Cast 1200m | ecosystem: Environmental > Aquatic > Freshwater > Lake | place: Tanzania: Lake... | reverse complement strand
TTGCAATCAAACCAAAACTGGTTATTCCCATAATCGCTCCAAAGCTGACCCAATCGAGTTTAAAGAAAAAGTTGAATCACGATCAGATGTCATGGTTATGGTGTTGGACATAAGCAAATTCTATAATTTAAATTAACAATTTTTTTATTTGAAAATGATCTCAGCGAAAGAATATAATATCAATTGGAGGCGTTTGATGGATGAAATAATTGCTCGATGCGGTTTTATACATAGTAAATGCCCAGCCTGCAAATAACTATCAAAAAAAGAGAACATAAAGAAAGATTAAATGAATATTGGCTTAAATATTACGAATTGGCAAAGGATATCCAATAAGAAGCTGTGTTTTAGAAAAAAACATTGAAAATCATGCATATTGTGAATATCCATGTTAAATTTTGAAAAGCACGTGAATGACTTTGAAATATTCGAGGAAAAATATAGGGATTCTATCATGGCTGATGAATACGAAAAATTTTTCCGTCGTTATTATTGTAGAAAAAATAAGAAAAACAAAAAAATTGGAATAAAAATCTCATTTATTCGGAGTTTTTTTGAACGTGACCCTGAAAATTATATTATCTCATGTCTAGTGATATATTATAATTTTATTTAGACCTAAAAGAATTAACAGAAGAAAATAAGGGAGTATACTCATGTCAACTCATAAGGTTGGAAAAGCATCTAAAGATGATTATATCAAAGTTTTTGATGGTATCAAACGTAAAACGCTAGTTTATGGGAGCAAAACTCTCTTAACAGAATTTATATTGTCAAAAGGAAAGAGATTACCTATGCATAAACATCCTGAGGAACAGACTGGTTACTTGGTTTCAGGCCATATAATTTTGACCATCGATAGGGACAAATATAATATGAAACCTGGTGACAGCTGGTCCATTCCAAACGCTGCGCATGGGGCTAAAATTAAAGAAGATTCTGTTGCCCTTGAAGTATTTTCACCAGTAATGGAATATTATATCGTTTAATTCAATACGTTTACTCTCTTCCATAACATTACTGGCTTTTAAAAATCGCTAGACAGATTTTTTGTTGAAAATAAAAAATTTACACATTAACTTATCGTTACAAGAAGCAAACCTTTTTACGTGACCATGAACAATATTATTCACTGCCAATTTTGGCATTTATAAAACTCTTTTTGGGACATGTCCCATGGATGTGGCGAAAGCTGAACAAGAGGTGCTTAAATGTATAAATATATAAGAGAAGCCTGGAAAAATCCAGATAAATCCTACATAAGAGAGCTTATGTGGGAAAGAGCTCCTGAATGGAGAAAAGAAAGCGTAATACTTAGAATAGAAAGACCAACAAGGATTGATAGAGCAAGATCTTTAGGTTACAAAGCTAAAAAAGGATATATACTGGTTAGAACCCGTATTAGGCGGGGTGGAAGAAGAAAAACACGTTTCAAGAAGGGTAGAAGACCAAAAAGAATGGGTGTTCTAAAGATTACTCCTAAAAAATCCCTCAAAAGAATAGCTGAAGAAAGAGTTGCCCGAAAATATCCAAATTTAGAGGTTCTGAACTCATACTGGGTTTGGGAAGATGGAAAATACAAGTTCTATGAGGTTATACTGGTAGATCCCACTCAACCTTCCATCAAAAACGATCCTAAAATCAACTGGATATGCGAAAAACAGCACAGAGGACGAGTATTCCGTGGACTGACCAGTGAAGGTAAAAAGGGTCGAGGACTACTAAATAAAGGTAAAGGAGCAGAAAAGGTAAGATAATCCATGATCCACAACATCTTTTATCGGGTGTTTGTTTATGGAACAGAAAGCGAAATTAAAGTAAGGGCGGCCGTTAAAACCCTTTTTCCCAAGTCTTTGCCCACAAAAGCAATAACAGAGGGTTACTATAAAAATCCTGTTATTATTTTATCTGATAAAATCAATAAAAAAAGAGATATAACTCTTTTCCTTAAAAATTTGAAAAAAATAGGAACTTCTTCTAAACAAAGAATTATAACCCAATTGAAAAACAGAATGGATGATAAAGGAAACCTTTTTCTTAGATTTAACAAACAGGAAGCATATCTTGGCAATCTGAAAGTGGTAGAACACGGTGATTCTATACACGTCAAAATAAAAATTGCCGCATATCCCGCAAATAAAAAGACAGCAATAAAAATTGCCATGAAACTTTTTGGTGAATAAGATTTTGGTGAATAAGATGTTTTATGATTTCCATGTTCATGGAAACGGAAAGCTAGCAAAAGAGGCAAAAAGATTGGGATATCATGCTATTTGCCTTGTTTTTCATTCTAATAACTATAATCAGGAAATCTTAGAAATTTATAGAAAAGTTAAAAAAAATGGTAGTGTAAATTCCGAATATCCTAGTATCAGCATTGGGGTTGAAATTCTATCAAAAACAACCGAAGATCTTAAAAAAAATATTAAAGAAATCAGAAAAATCGCAGACGTTTTAATTGTCCATGGCGGAAATATTAAAATAAACAGAGCTGCGTGCAGAGATCCGAGGGTAGATATTATAGCTCATCCATACAAAAATAGAACAGACTGTGGAATAAATCATGTATTGGCAAGGGAAGCTGCTAAAAATGAGGTTGCCATTGAAATCAATATGAACAACCTTCTTAAATCCAAATTATCAATTCGATCCCGGGTTTTAAGCCAATATAGACAAATTACAAAGCTTCAACGAAAATTCAAATTTCCTATCATCATTACAACTGGTGCTCATTCTATATATGACCTTAGAACACCTAAAGACATTATTGTGCTTTCAGGAAGCTTTGGGATGGCGGAAAAAGATGCATTTGATGCATTATATGTAACCCCCCGTAATATAATTGAAAGAAGTAAAATCAGAGAGGATGTTATAGTAAATGGAGCTAAAATAATAAGATGAATAAAAAAATAAGAGGATAAGATGAAGCTTAAGATCTTGCCTCCATCACTTCGGGAAAAGAAAAGATACATTGCATTTGAAGTGATATCCGAGGAACCCTTAAGTCGCGATGATTTAATATCTTTAATCTGGAAATCTTCGTTAGCTTTCTGTGGAGAAAGCCAAACCAGCAAGTTCAATATATGGGTCATGAAGGTTTGGAAATATCAACTAGAAGAGCATGAAAACGTTTTAAGAGGAATTCTTAAGTGTACCAGAGAGGAAGTAAACCCAGTGAGAGCTACAATGTCCATTATAGCGAAATTTAAAGGGAAAAGAGTTGTTTTTCATACTTTAGGCATCTCTGGGACCATCAGATCTGCGACGAAAAAGTTTATAAAACCAAAAGAGTAACATAAACTAATAGTTTAAACCAAATTTCAAAAAAATAAAGAAAATAAAATTCATTGATTTAATGGAAAAATGAAAGAGAGGTATATATATGCAACCGTTTCCAGGAGCAGGATATGATAGGGCTATAACTGTATTTAGCCCAGATGGAAGACTTTTTCAGGTTGAATATGCAAGAGAAGCTGTAAAAAGAGGTACTACTTCATTAGGTGTGAAATCAATCGAAGGTGTTGTGCTAGTGGTTGATAAAAGACCAACAAGCAAACTAGTTGAACCAAAATCCATCGAAAAGATATTTCAAATTGATGAACACATAGGAGCAGCAACCTCTGGACTTGTAGCCGATGCAAGAGCTTTAATTGAGCGAGCAAGAATAGAATCTCAGGTAAACAAGATAACATATAACGAACCAATCAGAGTAGAGAGTCTAGCCAAAAAAATATGTGATATGAAGCAGATGTACACCCAGCATGGAGGTGTAAGACCATTCGGTTCAGCTCTGATAATTGGAGGAGTAAGCAGCAACGGATGCAGATTGTTTGAAACAGACCCTAGTGGAGCCTTAATTGAATATAAGGCCACAGCAATAGGGGCTGGAAGACCAATAGCCATGGACGAATTCGAAAAAAAATACAAAGAGGATATGAAATTGCAGGAAGCAATTGAACTGGCATTGGACGCTGTTTACGAAGCAACAGAAGGCAAAACAACCGCTGAAAGTGTAGAAATTGCAGTTATAGAGTCTAAGAATAAGAAATTCAAGAAACTATCTGAAGATGAGATAAAAGAACATGTTGAAGAGCTTCTCATAAGAAAAAAGAAGGAGGAAGAGGAGTAAAACATGGTTAATCTTGAAGATGCTGTTTTGGCGCGTCTGGAATACCATGGAGAACATTTCGAAATCTTAGTAGATCCAGATCTTGCATCGGATTTTAAAAGAGGAAATGATATAAGGAATGATATAAAAATAGAAGATATACTGGCCGTTGAAGAGATATTTAAAGATGCAAAAAAAGGTGATAAGGCATCAAAAGAAGTCATGAGGAAGGTATTTAACACTACAGACACATTGGATGTGGCTATAACCATAATAAAAAAAGGTCAAATCCAATTGACATCCCAACAAAGAAAAAAAATGCAAGAAGATAAAAGAAGAAAAATAGTCGCAAAAATAACAAGAGAAGCAATAAATCCTCAAAACGGACTTCCCCATCCTTCAAGAAGAATCGAAAAGGCTATGGAAGAAGCTAAAGTTCATATTGATCCCTTCAAAAGTGTTGATGAACAAGTATCACTTGTTCTTAAAGCAATTCGCGTGAAAATACCTATAAGATTTGAAAAAGTGGATATTGCCATTAGAATTCCAGGAGATTTTGCTGGAAAGGTCTATGGAGCAATATCAGATCTGGGAAAAATGAAAAAGGAAGAATGGCAACAAGATGGGTCATGGATAGCCATTTTTGAAGTGCCTGGCGGCTTGCAAGAAAGTTTTCACCAGAAAATTAGTGAGCTAACAGGTGGACAGGTGGAAATCAGAAAAATAAAATAGTTGATATGACCTGGACAGATGGAAACATTATAATAAATAGCTATGATACATAGGCTTCTTTTATTTGGTCTTTAGGATCTTTTATGGTTTTTTAAATGTCTTTCCCTGATTAAAGGAGGCAAAATGTGATATTTGTAAAAGATAAGGATATAGTAATTCCTGGAGATATTCTTGCAGAAAATGAATATCATACAGGTAGAGGGACTTTCAAGGAAGAAAATAAAATATGCTCATCTGTTGTTGGATTAATAGCCATCAGAAACAAAAAAATAAGCGTTATACCCTTGCAGAGCAAATACATCCCCAAAAAAGGAGATGTAGTAATTGGTGAAATTACGGATATAAGGTTCTCTATGTGGAATTTAGATATAAATTCACCATATTCTGGAATTTTACCCGCCTCAGAAGTTTTTGGAAAGGAAAAAAGAGAATTGAATAGCGTATTTAATGTAGGTGATGTTCTGTTTCTAAGGGTTGTTGATGTAGATGAGGTAAAGAAGGTAAAACTGGGTTTAAAAGGCAGAGGGCTCGGTAAATTCAGAGATGGAATTTTAATCAGTATAACTCCCACTAAAGTACCCAGACTTATTGGTAAGAAAGGATCCATGATAAACATGATCAAGGATCATACCAAATGCGAAATTGTGGTGGGCCAAAATGGAGTTGTATGGGTTAAAGGCGAACCTGCCATGGAAAGAATAGCCGAAAAGGTTATAAAAACCATAGAAAAAGAGGCCCATACCTCTGGATTAACAGATAGAGTGAGAGATATGCTCTCTGAACTTTGTGGTGAAGAAAAAGAAGAAACCCCAGAGAAAGAAAATAAAGAACTTCCAGAATAAGATTTAGTTAAAAATAGTCAGAGGTGATTATTATCATAATAAATAACAATAAAAGGGCAGATGGAAGAGATTTTAATGAATTAAGACCTCTAAAGATAGAAGCCGGTGTTTTGGAACGAGCTGATGGATCAGCTTATCTGGAATTAGGAGGTAACAAAGTCCTAGTTGCTGTATACGGTCCAAGAGAATTTTATATAAGACGTATGCAACGCCCAGACAGGGCAATTATAAGATGCAGGTATAATATGGCCCCATTTTCAGTTGAAGATAGAAAAAGACCCGGTCCAGACAGGAGGTCAGTTGAAATATCTAAGATAACTTCTGAAGCACTGAAACCAGCCGTTTTCCTAGAGAAATTCCCAAGATCAACCATAGATGTATTTATAGAAATCCTCCAAGCAGAAGGAGGTACAAGATGTGCTGGTATAACAGCCGCATCAGTTGCATTAGCGGACGCAGGACTGCCAATGAAAGATTTAATCGTATCCTGTGCAGCAGGAAAAGCTAATGGCCAAGTAGTTCTGGATTTATCTGAAATCGAAGATAAAGAAGGTGAAGCAGATTTACCTGTTGCCATAATGCCGCGAACTGGAGAGATCACGCTTCTTCAGATGGATGGGCATCTCACACCAGAAGAATTTGAAAAAGCCCTAGATCTGGCCATAGAGGGATGTAACAAAATAAATCAAAAACAAAAAGAAGCCATAAAAAAAAGGTATGGTGAATAATATGAACAGCATTGTTCCTGAAATTACACGGCGAAGTATAATAAATCTTATAAATAATGAAGAGAGAGCTGATGGTAGATCCCTTAATGAATATCGAGAAATATCTCTTGAAAATGGGGTAATCGAAAAGTCAGAGGGTTCTGCAAGGGTTAAAATAGGCAACACACAGCTATTAATAGGGGCGAAACCTCAAATCGCTGAACCATTCCCCGATACACCCACAATGGGTGTCTTAATGACCAATTCAGAACTTTTACCAATGGCATCACCTACATTTGAACCAGGCCCCCCCGATGAAAGATCCGTGGAACTTGCAAGGGTCGTGGATCGATGCATAAGACAAGGAGAAGTAGTTGATCTAGAAAAATTATGCATCATTGAAGGAGAGAAGGTATGGATGATATTCCTAGATATCCATGTATTAGATTACGATGGAAATTTGATGGATGCTGCAGTTTTAGGATGTGTAGCCGCCCTTATGAATGCAAAAATACCTAATGCAAGTGTTGTAGACAATGAGATCATACTAGACCAAGAAAAAATGTCTCCATTACCCATCAATGAAAAAGCTTTAATGTGTACTTTTGCCAAAATAGGTGGTAAATTTGTTGTTGACCCATCCTTACTAGAAGAAGATGTTATGGATACTAGAATTTCAATTGGAATGAGAGAAGACGGATCTATATGTGCAATGCAAAAGGGTGGAACTGAACCTATAACCAAAGATGAGCTAATGAATCTAATCAACATTGCAAGAGAAAAAACAGGAGAACTTCTAAAATACCTGGAGTGATAATATGGCAAGGACAAAGAAAGTCGGTATAACTGGAAGATTCGGTCCTAGGTACGGTAGGAAAGCGAAAAGAACCGTAAAAGAAATAGAAGAGAAGATGAAAAAGAGTCATCTGTGTCCTCAATGTGATAGATTCGCTGTAAAAAGGATAAGTAGTGGTATATGGAAATGTAGAAAATGTGGATCTGTATTTACCGGAGGGGCGTATGTTCCTGTAACACCAATGGGCAGAACAGCCACCCGAAACATAAAAAGGATTGTTGGAGGTTTATAATTGTACAGGTGCGCAGAATGTGGGGCTCTAATTGATCCGAAAGATTATATGGAAAATAAATGCCCAAGATGCAGATACAGGATACTTTTTAAGGAAATTCCGCCTGTAAAAAGAACTATAAAGGGAAGATAAACCAAAAAAATCAAGGCATTTTTAAATGTTAATAACAACGTCAAGGAATCCATCAGACAAGACAAGATCATTTAGTAGAAGTTTAAGTAACATCCTCCCGTCAAGATATATAAATCGAGGAAAGATGAGTATCCGAGACGTTTTTCTTAAGGCACATAAACTTGGTTTGGAAAACATTATCCTAGTATCCCAGATAAAAGGGAATCCGAGTAGAATAACATTCTACAATGACAAAGGTGAATCCGTGCTATCTTTAGACATAACAGTTGCACTAGAAAAATCTGGAAGAAGAATAGAAAAAGATGACCTCACTATACGGTGTGAAGTGGATGATCTTGGAGAAAAATTGTCAAGTATCCTGAAAATCCCTGAAGACAAAGGCGGTCCAAATTCAAATATTATCTGGATTAAAAAAGGAAAAAAAGGATATGAAGCAATTATAGAATTCTATGACAGAGATGGACATCACAAAAGCCCTAAAATATATGTAAAAAACTGGAAATTTCATAAAAATGAAATATCGCTAAAATAAAGATGAAATGGGAGTTCTTTGGTGAAATCTCTTGAATTTGTTAAAACCAAGATAAAAATTGAATTTGAAAATTACAAAGATGCAGATGTGGTGTTAAGATCTATAAGCCCTGAAATTCTTACTGCACCTTCCGAGAGATCATCTATTCGCGCTGATATAGAGAATGGAAACGTTTTAAGAATAATAATCAATTCAGAAGATGCATCCTCCCTTCGAGCTTCTCTGAATTCCTTCCTAAGATGGATGAGATTGTCATATGATGTTATAAAACTTAAAAAAAGTAAATTAGATAAGGATGTCGTGAAAAGAAAAGGACTTAAAAAATTGATAAAAAATTAAATTTTTAAATTGTAGATTGGTAAAATTGGTTAAATCGACAAAAAGGTTTTTAAATTTTTCTGAGAGGTGATAAAATGGAACTTCCTAAAAATATACAGCATCAAATAGCTCAATTCCAGCAAATTCAGCAGCAAGCTCAGGCAATTTCAATGCAAAAACAGGGCGTAGAATTACAAATTAAAGAGACTGAAAAAGCACTTGAAGAATTAAAAAAAGCTGAAGAAGATTCTGATATCTACAAAACTGCTGGAAATCTGCTTATAAAGGTAAAAAAAGATGAAATAAACCAGGAACTTGAAGATAAACTGGAGACACTGAAACTCCGTGAAAAAACCGTTAAGAGACAGGAAGAGAGAATCATGAAAAAGCTTCAGGAAATGCAGCAGTCCATCCAGGAGGCGATGCAAGGTTCGGGAACATCTCCGGGGTTAGGGACTTGAGAAAGCTTGATGATGAAGAAATTGAAAAAATTTCTGAATTTGCGGTTGTATCCGCAGAAAATTTTATTTTTAGAAAGGTTTCGAAAAAAGAGATTATAGACCTTGATATAAGGGTTGAAATCCAGCAAGACGAAGTGCTGAACGTAGACATTGAAGTTGACATAGTTTTAGATGAAATCTCGAATGTAGACAGAAAAATTGTGGACGACGCTGCTGATCATACAATAGAAGAAATTGATAAATTTATAAACCATATCGCTATTTTTAAAGAAGATGAAACTCACAGACAAAAAGATTATAATCAAAAACTTTTTTTTTAGAAGATATGAAGATATATATGAAGATATAATATCATAGCCTGATCTAGCATGCATAGAAATTAAGTATCTCATTAGTTAATTTTTATAAAATTGTCTCAAATGCATCTATTTTAAAGTTAAAGATTGTTTCAACATTTTTAACCTCAGCACACTTGTCAATTGATCTTCCATATAATAATCAATAGAGATATTAGGAATCTAAATTTAAATAATATTAAATTTAAATAATATGATTACTATAACACGAGATGCTATATTCTCAATAATCTAAGCTAAATTGAGAAAAAAATGATAAAGTGGAAACATTGAATCAGTAATACTTTTTTGAAGATAACGACTACATTTATATATTAAAAAATACAACAGTAATCTCAACCATTTTAAACCCCTATACAAACTTGAGAATGGTTTTGCAGGTTTGTTGTTAAATCAAAGGATAAGGGATCTAAAGAGACATTTACATGAACATCCTTTTTAATTTCTACATATTGATCCCTTATCTATTCCCTATTTACTCCCCCTCTGTTTTTCATTAAAATTGTATATTATATTTATGTAAGAATGAACATTAAATCCTTGATATCGTTTAAAAAAAAGTTTTCTGTATTGAGTTTTGTTTTAAAAACATTAGATCACTACTTTAGATCGTCTTTGAATTGTTAGTCTTTAATTTCATTACAAATATACATCCTATTTAAAATATTTTCAATTGAAAATTTTATATTATAAATCTGTAAATTTTAAAACCTTTTTCTTGAATAAACGTCATAAAATATCACCCCCCCCCTTTTAGTAATACTTATTATTAAAAAAGTATTTATAAAAGGCTGATCATATTATTATCACAGAAAGTAGGAGGTAAACCATGGAAAATAATTTGAAATATTTGGTCTTAGGATATCGAAAATATACTGGAACCAGACAAAGAGAACTCGCTGAGGAACTTGAAGTACCAATCGAGATTGTTACATCACTGGAGACAGGAATCTACAGACATCCCACAAAACGTTTGATAAGTAAAATAAAAAAATTAACAGCTGAATTTGACCAGCATGATCTCATCCATATTGGAAGGGGATACAGGATACATGATGAGTTAGGTCCTGATTTCAAGTATTTCCTCCGGGGCCTGGAAAAAGTACGGGGTATAAATCCAAATGAACTCAAAAGAATGCCATCAGATGAATGCTACAGGATCATTGGAAGCGTAAATATGGATGAGTTCGAAGTAATGAAGGCTGGAATACAGGCTTAATCTGGTGAGGATTATGGTAACAGGCTGTGTTCTAGTAGAACTAAAAACAGGAAAAGAAAGGGACGCAATTGATAATCTAAAGAAAATAGAAGCAAAGCAAATCTATGGGCTTTTTGGTGAATACGATGTCTTGATGATCCTGGAAACGAAAAGTATAGGAGAATTCACAGAATTTGTGATAGACAACGTAAGGAGCATAGAAGGCGTTGACAGCACAAGAACAATAATAGCTGCAGAACTTTAATTCAACCTTAAATAAAGGTTGATCAAAATTTTATTTTTTTAAAATTTTTTTTGTTATTACTTTTTCTGTATTTCTTAACCCCCAAGTAATAATAAAAAGTAAATAGAAAGTATTATATATTACTTTGTAATACTGAATCTTGAGGGATTATTATGAACAAAGTTCGAATATTTATGATGTTATTGAGTTTGTTATGTATTCTCTCGTTTATGGGAACGGTTTCAGCGGCTAATTGGACTGTTAATCCTGGAGGCAGCATTCAATCTGTTATAAACAATGCATCTTCTAATGACACGATTATCGTGAATGACAATAATGGTTCTGCTTATACATATACTGAGAATGTGGTTATTAATAAAAAATTAGTATTACAGGTTAAAACTGGTTCTAATGTGACTATTCAGGCGTTGAATTCTTCAAAGCCTGTTTTTACTGTTAAT
>Ga0194110_10009144_pt1 | contig 11180 bp, 12 predicted proteins | sample TA2Kig1200mmetaG_FD_146192 | JGI IMG/M metagenome (GOLD analysis project Ga0194110, IMG submission 146192) | Freshwater microbial communities from Lake Tanganyika, Tanzania - TA2015032 Kigoma Deep Cast 1200m | ecosystem: Environmental > Aquatic > Freshwater > Lake | place: Tanzania: Lake... | reverse complement strand
GATCACCTCTTTAAGCGGCGTTTTCGTAACTAACGTAGTAGCCGAAGGGAGCGTCCGGGGTGTTGGCGCTGTCGTCCAGGGCCTCCAGGGTCATGGGGACCTCCAGCCATTTCTTGTCGTCCAGCCCGATGGAGCCGTTGGGCTTGAGCAGGCACCTGGGGATGACCACGTCAAAGCGCAGGCCCCGGCCGGCGTCGGGGTGCACCTCCAGCCGGGCCGAACCCTGCACGAAGGAAGCCCCGGCAATGGGGAAGCGTTGCTGCTGCCAGGTGGTATAAGTGAAAGAGACGGTGCAGGTCTCGCCGTCTTCGATGCCCCCGCCCGCCAGACGCCCGATGCGGGCCACCTGGCGTCCGTCCACCCCGGCCTGCCCGGGGTCCACGATGTAATCGACGTTCTGGGTCATCGTATTCCCCTGGGAATCCTTCACCACCACGTTGGAAATCCCGTAGTGGCCCAGGGACACCAGGGCCGTGCCGGTGAGGGTGACGGGTGTGTCGGTGACAGTGCCGGTGCCGGCGTTCAGGTTCTCGATGCTGCCGCCCTTGAAGTAGTAGCGCAGGCTCTCGATCACCGGCTCGTCGAACTTGAACTTGACGGTGAGCTTCTCCTCCAGGACGATGACCTTGTCCTTCATCCTCTTGCCCGAGCGGTTGCTGAAATGCTCCAGTTCCTCGCTGCCGGGTTCGATGTCCAGGTCCGTGATGTTTCCCAGATCCCGCTCCCCGGTGCCGTTGTCAAAGAACAGCTTGACGCCGCCGGGCACGGTGTAGTTGTCAATGCTGGGAGGCACAGGCATGGTTTTCCCCTCCTTGTCAGTAAGCCACGCTGAAGGCGTCGCCCCAGGCGTGGCAGTAGGTCAGTTTGAATCTCATCACCAGCGCCCCGTAGAGGTCGTTGGGGTATTGCTTGTCCACCGAAACCTCCTCGATGTTTTCTATCAATCCACGGAGTTCGGCGGTGCCGATGAGGGCGTTGTGGATGGCCGCCGCCAAATTATCGGCGACGTCCGGAAACGAGGACTCCCCGGCGGGGGTGAGGTCGATCCACACCACCAGGTGCAGGTCGATCTCCCCCGTGGCCAGGCGGTTCCTTTTCCCCCTGGTCTCCCGTTCATCGTACAGGTACAGGGCCGGTTTTCTCACGGTGTCCAGGTCGATGGGCTTTCCCTGGTGGCGGGCCACCGTGACGATGCCCGGCACCGCCGCCAGGACCTCGGCCAGCTTGCGCATCAGCCGGACCTTGACGCTGTCCGCCATCAGCCCTCCACCTTGGCGACCTTGGCCAGATCAGCCAGGAACTGCGGTTTGACCCAGTCCAGCAGGTGGACCTCGGGGTCCACCCGCCGGGGCACCACCACCGACCTCTTTAGAACGAACAAGGGGATGGGCTTGTCATTTTGGCTCCCCCTGGTGCCCCCCGAGAACCCGTAGATTACGCCCTTGGAGATGAAGGTGGGACCCCAGATTTGGTCCAGTGGTCCGCCCCGAGGCACCCCGGCCGCGGTCCTGGCTGCGGGGAGCGGTATGGCCAGGAACTGCTTGTTCCTGGGCCGGATGGTGAAGGTGCTGCCGCTTGGCCCGATATGCACCTTGGCATACTCCGCCCCGAAGGCCAGTCCCCCCACCACCTTGCTTCCCTCCACCCGCACCTTCAGAGGCCGGGTGGAACGGGCCAGGGTCCCGCTTCTCCGGGCCAGACGGTCGGCGGCGGTCCCCCCGGCCAGGTGACGGCTCACTGTGTGCTCCCACAGGAGCAGGGAGTGTTTCTCAACCACTTTGGTCACCTTGGGGACCAGCCCCTGGATGAGCTGGTCCAGGGCTTTCACCGGGTCTTTGGCCATAACCTGTTGCTCCAAGCCGTGAGCCTGCACAGCCTGACTGCTTACTGCTCACCGCTCACTGCTCGCTGTTACAAAGGTCGTATCCGGTAGCGGTCCAGCACCTGCTTGACCGATTGCAAAAACTCTCCGGAGGCCATCTTCTGGATGGAGCCGTCCGGGAAGCTCACCGACTCCAGGCCGATGTCCTTGCGCCGCCGGAAGTCGTAGGCCACCTGGGTGCGCACCGCCATTTCCAGGTCCTCCGGCACCGCCTCCGGCGCGTAGCCGCCGGTATAAACCACCTTCAAGGCCCTGGAACCGTAGGGCCAGAACCCGAAGCGGTAGGCCACCATGCCGGCCCCGAACACCTGGTAGTGGTCGGCGGGGATAAGGGTCCCGTCGTCCCACTCCCAGGCGTCGGAGCCGTGAATGGAAGCAATCTCCATCACCGGCAGACCCTTGAGATAAAGATACCGGCCCCCGCCGTCGTGGTACTCCACCCGCTCTTTCCGCTCGAAGTCCCGGTTGCAGTAAGCCGCGGCCCGGGCGGATACGGCTGCGATCAGCTCCTCCACCAGGCCGTCCCACTGGGTCTCCTGGGTTTCCAGCAAAGCCTTGACCTGGGCCAGGCTGGTCAGGTTCATGACACACTCACTTGGCCTGGGCTTCGTCCTTTTTCACGGCCCGGTCCTTGGGAGGCTCCGGGACTTCCCTGGCCTCCGGGGAAGGCGCAGGATCAGGGCCATTGGCCTTGTTCGGCTGCTCCCCGTTGACCGGCTCGATCTTCCAGCCCTGGCTTTCCAGGATTTCCTTTTCCAACTCGCCGTTCAGGTCCGCCTCTTCCCCGGCCTGGACGAAATTTTGGTGGGGCAGGTGCAGGCAGTACCCCGGCTTGACTCTGTATTTCGCCATTATCCACCTCGCTTAGGCTGATGGAGCGGGTAGGCGGAGTTGAACCACCGACAATCAGGTGGGCCCTGATGTCCCTACCCAGGTCCCCGCTTATAAAATGGGGAGGGGATATTCCCCTCCCCGCCCGGTTAGCTGTTCTTCACCCCGGTGCCCAGGCAGAAGCTCTCGGTGTGCCGCAGCCCCACGTCCACGTCGGTGATGATCCGAATCCAGGTCTGGTTCTTGGCGAAGGCGTCGCCCGCCTCCTTGGAGGGGAGGATCGAGATGCCGGCCCACTGCCCCACGATCAGCTCCTGCCAGTTGCCCAGATAAATCTCCGTCTCATTGGACCCAACCCCCAGGTTCACCGGAATCTGCGTGGTCATGGCGAAGGGGTAGCCGATGAAGGCCTGGAGTTGGGCCGCGTCCATGGGCCGGACGATGTATTCGCCCGCCGTGTCCCCGTTAAACTGGGCCACCTTGAGCTTGGACAGGGTCCGCTTGACGCAGGGGTGGAACACGAACCCCAGTTTGCCCCGGAGCGCATTGTCCACCGCCAGCTCGTACTCCATGTCGAAGAAGTAGTCAAAGTTGGGGGACGCGGTCCCGAAGGCCTTGGTGTTGATCCCCGGGGTATTGGCGATGCCGGTGGGCTGGCTGCCGGCGCCGCTGCCCCTGAGGGCCGCGAGATCAATGGCCAGGGACACCACTCGGGCGATGTCCGCCCGGACCATCTGCTCCGCCGAAGGGTTGGACATGCGGAGCAGCCGGTTGGAGAGCTTCACCAGGCATCCCACCGACTTGGGGGTGAGCTGCAGCTGCCCCAGGGTGGCGTCGCTGCCGGTCAGGGGCTCGTTTTCTCCCACCCAGTAAGCGGTGGCCCCGCCGGTCTGTTTGGGGATTTCCACCGGGCTGCCGGCCAGGTTGTCCAGCAGGGTCGCGCCCATCTGGAAGATCACCGCCTCGGCCCGGAGCATTTCGATGAGCTCCGGAATGGCCTGGGCCGGCACCAGGTACCCGCCCGAACTGTCCGGGGTGGTGGCCATGTCCCGGGTCTGCTTAAAGACTTCGGCCTCGAACTGAGCCTGGGACCAGTCGCCGGTGCCGATGGCGTAAATGGCCTTAAACAGCGAAAACTTCTCTTTTTCGTCTTCCAGGCCGGGGACGTTGGCCCACTTGCGCTCCCGGCTCCGCTTCTCCAGCTCCTCGAAGCGGGCCTGAAGGTCCGCATACTTGGCCGCCAGCTCCGGCAGGGCCTTGAAAACCTCCGAGATATGGATCACCTTGCCGTCCTCCCCGATGTAGGAGAGGGACTTGTTGATGTCTTCCAGGAGTTCCTGGATGCGGGTCGTTTCAGGGGGCATGTCATTTACCTCCTTTCACCAACTGGTGAAGTTTCTGGGTTGAAGCAAGCAGTTCAATAAAATCCGGCTCACCCGCTGGTCTCCCACCATCGGGCCCTGGGCTGGGGTTCAACGCCAGGGAGTAAACGTTTTGTCCCATTCCTTCCTCGGATGGCTGGGTTTCGGCGGAATCCAACACCTGCTGGATCAAGGCCTGGGCCTGCCTCAAGGCCGCCTTGTTTTTGGCGTTGAGCACCGCGCCAGCCCTGGCCTCCGGCTCATTCCCGATCTTGAAGAAGTCCGCCAGGGCCTCCACCACCGCCTGGCGAAAACGCTCCATGCCCTGATAAAAGGCTTCGATGGCCTGTGCTGTTTCTTCGGAGACGGGAATCAGCCCCGACTCGATTAAACGCAGGTTGAGTTCCCCGTAATCTTTTAACGCCGGCGGCTCCTTCTCAAACTGGGCGTAATGTTTAGCCAGGTGGTTATAGACGCCTTGGCGGTTGGCATCGGGGATGTTGACCCCTCCCCGGACCCCCAGCAGAGCCGCCATGGCCGTCGACACCCCCCGCCAGACCAACTTGTAGCCCTTAGTCCGGTGGTGGGGGAGCTTATAAGAGCCCTTGACGTCCGGGTTCTCCGGGTCGAACCAGGCGCACATCACCTTGAGGTCCTGGACTTCCGCCGCCTTCATCTCCGTCGGGCCGTCCCAGGGGGCGTCTTCCGGGTCGGTAGAGCAGTCCTTGAAGGGGATCACTCTTTTCTCCACCACCTCTTCTATCAAGGCCTGTTCGAAGGGGAGGCCAGTCAGGGTTTCCATTTCCCGGGGGCTGACCACTCCCTTCTGCACCGCCATGACCAAGGCGTTGGGGTTGGCCGGCACCGGCACCGCCGAAAGCTCATAGAGCTCCTGCTTCTTGTAACGCCAGCCGGTCTGTTTCCCCTCCTTATCGGTGATGGGCTCCCGCCCCAGGTCCTGAAAGCCCACCGATGTGGCCCTGAGATACCCGCCCAGGTAGAGCTTGTAAACGGTGTCGGCGAAGGCGTATTCGTCGGGACCGGCGAATTTGATCTGAAAGAGCAGGCCCTTATCGGTCTTGCCCACCTTCACCGCCTTGCCCACGGGAGGCTGCTTGTAGTCGTGGGCCCAGAGAAAGACCGGGTTTTTCTGGTAGTTCTTCAGGTCCCAGCCCTCCACCTCGATGACGTCGCCGTAGCGGTCCACGTCGGCGGTGGAGCCGATGAACTCCAGGGTGCGGTCCGCCGGGGCCCCCACCTGCTTCACTTCAAAGTCCAGGGTCTTGTGGGTCAGTTCCATAACGTCATCTCCTCATACCACCGGCGCGGCCACGCAGCGGCAGTTGATGATCTCCCCCGCCGGCCCGCCGGGGTCGCAGGGGAAGCGGCAGCCGTTGGGGAAGGACTGGCCCCGATCCACCGCCATCCCGTCCAGGACTTGGTGATATTCCCGGACGTTTTCGTCTCCGGCGGTCACCCAGCGAATCCTCTCCACCCCCATCTTCCCCATGGCCGCGTCCCGGGCGATTCCCGCCGCCTGGCCCGTCTCCGTGCGGGCGATGGTCAGGGCTCGGCTCTGGGCGAAGTTATAAACCTGGCGCACCCGGTCCATGAGTTCGGCAGTGGTCTCCATCTTGCCCAGGCCCTCGATCAGGTTGTCCCGCAACTGCTCCCGCACCGTGTCGTTGATGCCCACAACCTTGATGAGCTTGTTCTCAAGCGCGGCCATGGCCGGGGTGTCCACCAGGGTGAAAATGGCAGGGTCCGCGCCCAGTTCGGCGATGAGCGACTCCCCCGCCTGCTGCCCGATCTCCAGGTACAGGGGCCAGATCAGTTTGCGGAGCACGGCGTTTTCCTTCTCCGGGTCCAACAGCAGGGACTCCACCGCCAGCTCTTTGACAACTGTCTTGCCCAGTTGCTCCTCCAGCTTGCGAAGCTGGCGCTTGCGCTGCTCGTAGAAATAGCGGCTGACCTTGCCCTCCAACATCTTCTCCAGGGGAGAGTGGAGGCCGAGGTAATTCTTCCAGTAGGCCTCGCCGTCAAAGCCCTGGCCCTGAAGGACAGGGGCGGCCGGCGGGAGGAAGGGACCGGCCGCCCCGGACCGGTTGGAAAGGAGGGGGTATGGAATGGACTTCTCAGGAGGGCTGATATCCTGGCCCACCGGCGTCAGGTTGAAGGGGAGATAGCCCGTATCTCCTCCCTCTACAGCCGGCAGGCCCAGGTCCAGGGCTTCGTTGATAGCATTAAAGGGCACCCCCATCTGCCATAGTTTCTGGCCCACCTCCACCTTGTCCTGGAGGTCTTCCTTCAGGGCGTCGATAGCGGCGTAGTCGAACTCTGCCCAAACCTCGGGGCCGGGCAGTTTCGAGAGAAGCTGGCTCCAGAGCACCCATTCGAGCAAGGCCATCTTGGGTAGCAGGGTCTTGGTCCAGAAAATTCGGTCCTGGGTCTTGGCGGTGGCGTAGTTGACGTCTTCGTAGATGCCCAGCTCCCCTTTGGGTACCTTGAAGACCATCATGATCTCGTCCCGGTTCCACTTGCGCTGCTCCAAAAAATCCATGTCCTTCTGGGAGAGGCCCGTTTGCTTGTAGCTTAAGCCTCCCTCCAACAGGGCGATGGCGTGGGCCTTGGAGGCCCCGCCATGCCGGTCCTGCCATTGAGCCAGCACCCGCTGGTATTCCTCGTCGGTGAGGTTGCCGGAGGTCTCCAGCACCCCACCCGGCTGAGCCGAGTTCTTGAAGAACGCGGTGTTGTACTTGCCGGCCCAGTAATCCTGTTCGATTCCGGCCCGGGCCGCCTGCAAGGGAGCCAGGCCCCGGTAGTCGTGGTAGGGGTTGAAGTAGCGGAAAAAGACCACCTCGTGGGTGGCCAGGGGGATTTCCTTGGCGCCTTTACGGTACTTCCAACCCATGATCAAACCAGTGTCCCGGTCCACCACCTCCTGGAAGCGCTGAGGATGGAAGGTCCAGATTTCCCGGGGGAGGTCCTGCTCGCTGTCCCGGTCCAGGATGCAGAAGGCTTCGCCCGTCAGCCCCAGGTAAATGAAGGCGGCCTCAATCAACTGCGCCCCGGACATCATGGGGTTGGGGGTTTCAAAGAGCTTCACCAGGGGGTGGTTCTCCACCAGCTTCTTGTCCTTGCGGCTGCCGGTGAAAAACAGGAGGGGGATGCCGGCGATGTTCTGGGCGATGGCGCTAATGCAGCCGTAAACCCAGGCATGCTGGCTGTAGGGCTGGGTGATCTCCCCGGCCAGCATCTGCCCCAGCCGCCAGGGAGCCATGAAAAAGAGCCGGTCAGCTTCGGGGGAAACCGGTTCCGGTGTGGATTCCCTTGCCGAAGCCCTTCCGGCGCTGATCACCCGCTGCCAACCCCTGCGCAACAAACTGAAAGCCATTGGCAGGGATTATCCGAAGGCGCAGGAATCCCGTCAATTCGACATTTGGTATGCGTTTCCTATACTTTTGCTATATCTTGCAGAATGAAGCAGAAGGGAAGATGATTTTCCAGGCCCTGTTGTGAGCAAGAGGGGGAAGGAAAATGTGAGGCGGTCCGTTTTTCAAAGTGATCGCCGGGTATATCTGATCATCGACCGTCCCCCTGTCCACCGCTCCCGTAAGGTGAAAAACTGGGTGGAAACTAACGTGGAGCAACTGCGGTTAATTTTTCTCCCTAGCTATAGTCCTGAGATCAACCCGGACAAATTACTCAAGCAGGATGTCAAAAGCAATGCCTTGGGGCGGCAACGCCCTAGCAGGATGTTGAAAAACCAACTGAATTAAGCTGTTTCTCCTATACAGGATGACTTCGGTAGCCTTATGACGGGCAAATTTGCTGATAAATCTGGGCCATTTCTCCTTTCGGTGGTCGATGGCCGGGACAATTGCCATATTCCTGGGGTCTGTTTCGGTTCATGGAGAGACCTCTGCCGTCAGGTTGCGTATTCGCACCAGATTGTAAGCCGCCGCGGTGAGGGTGAATATCCAGCCCACCCGTTCCTCTCCTCGGTGACGAGTTTTCCGGAGATTACCCACGGTTTTGATCCAGCCAAAAATTTCCTCCACTCGTTTGCGCAGGCGTTGACTGACGGCGTAACCCGGATGGCGGGTGGTGCGACCGTCAATGGCGGACTTCCGGCCATTGCAGTTTTGAGCCACATGGGGCACGGCCTTCAGGGCACGCAAAGATTGGACAAACTCCCGGGTATCATAGGCCTTGTCGGCGCCCACGGTAATGCGGTGGCGGCCGGGAACGGCCTCCACCAAGCCCACCGCCGCCTCCCGTTCGGCGGTGCCGGTTGCCGCGGTGAGGCGGGGCGCAATCACCAGGCCGTGGCGGTTCTCCATCAACACATGCCCCATGAAACAGAGTTTGGCCTCTTTCCCTTTGCCCTTGCGGAACAGCCGCGCCTCCGGGTCCGTGGTGGAGGCATGAGTTTGGTTCAAACGCCGCTCCCCATGAAAATCCACTTCCGGGTTGCGACCGGAGCCCGCGTCAGGAGGCGGGGCGTCCTTGGGACGGAAACTCTTCAGGGAGGCCCAGGCTTCAATCAAGGTCCCATCCACAGTGAAATGTTCGTCCGACAACAGTCCGGCCTGGGCGGCCTGATTGGTGATGCCTCGAAAAAAGGTCGCCGCCAGGTCCGAACGGAGAAATCGTTCTCGATTCTTGGAAAAGACGGAATGGTCCCAGACCTTGTCGTCCATGGATAGGCCCACAAACCAGCGAAACAGGAGATTGTAATCCAACTGTTCCATCAACAGTCGTTCGCTGCGGATGGTATAAAGGATTTGCAGCAACAAAGCGCGCAGCAGCTTCTCCGGGGGAATGGAAGGACGTCCCTCTCGGGCATACATGGCCTGGAACTTTCCAGACAGTTCGGCCAAGGCTTGATTCACCATTTTCCGGATGGGCCGGAGGGGATGATCCTTGGGCACTCGAGCTTCGGGGGAAAGGTAGCTGTACATGGCTTGCTGCTGCACATCATCACCGCGCATAATCGCTGCCTCCGGTCAACATATTGTTATCATTGACTATACCACCTTTTTGGGCTCATAAACAGCGATTTTTGAGGGTCCTTAAAAAAAGAGTTTTTCAACATCCTGTTAGCGCAAACAGAGCCGCATATCCAACGAGCTTTTTTCTTAAAATTTTGTTGAGTACCATGCCCTTCCCTTTCGCAAGTTATTTTGGAAATTGTCGCCATCAAGAATAGACCCGTAACCGGCTTCTCCGTTGGGGCCAGTGGCGTTAATCCGCCAATCCAGCCTTCCTTAACCATTTCTCCACGTGGTCCATAGCCTTGTCGCCCTGGGCCACTTTTTCCTTTTTCTGGTTGTAAATCACGAAGTAGGGCACGGTTTTGAGGTTGTACTGCACTGCCAGAGGGGATTTCCAGTCAATGCCCTTAAACCCCGGACGGTTGATGTCCAGCCGGATGATCACCAGGTTGTTGGACCGCTGGGCCAGCTGCTCCAGCCGCGGCGCCAGGCGTACACAAGGTGGGCAGAAAGGGCTGGAGAATTCAATGAGGGTGATCTGGCCCTTGACCGCCAAGGTGGAAATATTTATTCTTTGGCCTCCTTGGCCGGCGTTGGCCTCGAAAAACTGGCCGGCAGCCGCCCAGGAATAGGCTCCAATGACCAATACCAGCGCCAAACTGAGGGTAAGGGTAACCTTTTTTATAGGAAAAAGAATGCCCATGATTTCTAACCCTCCTGGTTAAGAAATGAATGCCAGGCTAGTTCTCTGTTGGGAAGGCGGCCGGCAGACTGAAATTGACGTCAGCTTTGGCTGCGCGGATTTCCTTCCGGTTGGCGCTAATATTTCGGGTGATGTAAAAATCACAGGCCCTGGTGCCCTGGGTCTGGCCCGCCTTCACCTGGGTGAGGAACGTGTATTTCCCTTCCGGCAGGCTGCCCAGGCTGAAGGGCAGGGCAAGGCGGTATGAACCGCTGGCTTGCTGGGAGGAGTTCACCGCCGGCCGGTATACAAATTTTCCCTGGTTAATTACTCCCTGGGTCACTTCCACCGGGACCGGCTGGTCATTGCCGTTGAGGATGGTATAAATAGACTCCAAAGTCACCTGGCTGCCCGGGGCCACCGCCTCGGGCTGCACCGACACCTGGTCAATGACCACCTTTTCCCCCTGCTGGGGATCATACTGGTAAAAAGCTTCAGCGGTTTGTCGGTTGCGGTACTGCTCCTTTAGGTAATGGCCGTAGGTCAGGCCCGCAATGCCGCCGGCCGCGGCTCCGGCAATGGCTCCGACCACCGCGCTTCTGGCCACGTCCCCCGTAGCCAGGCCCAACAGGGCTCCCAGAGCTGCTCCCAAGGCGGCTCCCCCCACGGCCCCGCCTGCAGCTGAGGCCGCCGGGCTGGGGGCGCCGTCCGGATTGGTAGTGGCGCAGCCCATGCCGCTTACCACCAGAGCAACAATGGTAATAATTGCCAAGAAGTTCCGCACCATATCCAATTCCTCCTTTAATTGGTATGTGGAGTTAATTCAGCTTATCCCACTGCGGGGTCCCATAGGGATTTTGTGTTTTCTCCTTTTGCCTCGGCGGTGGAGCAGGCTTGGGCGCAGGCCGAGGCGCGTTAGAATCAGGTGGTAGAGATGAAGTTGGTGTTTCCTTTGATTTTAGAGGCGGCTTAAAATTTGGCTTAACCCGCTTTGGCGGTACTACAAATGGTGGTTTTGCAGGCGGCGCAGATGATGGTGGAAGCGGCTTGAGCGTTGGAGGCGGCTTTGGCGGCGGTGGAGCCGGCTTGGGCGGCGGCGTAGGCGGCTTGATCGGTGGCGTAACTTGCTTGGGCTGTGGCTGCGGCTTGAACTTCGGCGTAACCTGCCTGGGCTGCGCTGGAGTTGGCTTGGGGGGAGGAGGTGGTTTGGGCGCAGGCCGAGGCGCGTTCGGATCAACGGGCGAAGATGGGGGCGGGGTAGGCTTAATTGAAGGACGCGGTGATGATGGTGGTGGAGCCGGCTTGGTCGGTGGATCTGGTTTAGTAACCAGTGGTTTAGGCGGAGTCGGTGGCTTCGTCACCGGTGGCTTGGGCGGCGGCGGCTTAATTTGCGGCTCGGGAAAAAAGGGAGGGGGAGGCGTGGGGCG
>Ga0194110_10009138_pt1 | contig 11190 bp, 12 predicted proteins | sample TA2Kig1200mmetaG_FD_146192 | JGI IMG/M metagenome (GOLD analysis project Ga0194110, IMG submission 146192) | Freshwater microbial communities from Lake Tanganyika, Tanzania - TA2015032 Kigoma Deep Cast 1200m | ecosystem: Environmental > Aquatic > Freshwater > Lake | place: Tanzania: Lake... | reverse complement strand
CTTCAATCAGGGCAAAAATACGGATGGCAATGGTATACCCGACGTTTATGATCTGTGTCGGATTTATTGTAATGTCATTTCTCTTCACCTTTGTCATACCAAAAATAGTGAAGATATTCGAAAACACAAAAAGTGCATTGCCTACTATTACACTCGTACTCATCGGCATAAGCAACTTTTTTGTTCACTACTGGTGGTTAATTATCATCATTATAGTGGGCCTCATCTGGGGATTCAAGAGACTGCAGGAAAAACACAAACATTTTCTCGACAGGACAAAACTTAAACTCCCCGGGAATATTATTCAGAGTCTCTGTTTCGCACGCTTTGCAAGGACACTCGGTTTCCTCCTTGAAGGCGGGCTGCCATTGCTCAGGGCACTTGAGCTTTCCGCGAAATCTATCGGGAACCTCGCCCTCGAAAATAAGATTATGGATGCATGCAAAAAAGTTGCAGAAGGAGCACGACTTTCTGCATCACTCTCTGGATTTCCACCTGTCTTTATACAACTCATCGCCACAGGAGAAATAAGCGGAAGGCTGGTAGAGGTTCTCAACAGAGCTGCAGCCACTTATGAAGAGGAATTTGGCAAAAGAGTTCAAAAGGCACTTTCTTTGCTCGAACCTTCGATGATTTTATTGATGGGATTAGTAGTAGGCTTTATTGTGCTTGCAGTGCTGCTCCCGATGTTCCAGTTGAACCAGCTGGTGAAATAAAGGTGAATGTTAAAACAGGATATAGTATCTTCGCTCATTCTCGACCCCGATATGCATCGGGGTCTCTCTACGAGTCGTAGACCGAGGTGAATTCTGTCAAAGACAGAATTCAAAACCGCTCAAATACTATATCCTGTTTTTCCGTTGAAATTTATGAATAATCAGAGATAGATTTAAAAAGGATAAACGTGTAAAATGGATAATAAAGCAATGAAAGATTCAGAGATAAGAAAATCAGCAATCAGTAATTCTTACTGGGGTTTCACACTTCTTGAAGTCATTATTGTAGTCTTCATTCTGAGCCTTCTTGCTGCCATTGTCGCACCAAGGATTATTGGCAGGACTGATGACGCACGCATTGCTGAAGCAAAGGTACAGATAAGAAACTTTGAGACAGCTCTCAAACTTTTTAAGATGGACAATGGGTTCTATCCCGATACCCAGCAGGGACTTGAGGCACTCGTGGCAAAGCCAACCACAGGCACTATACCCAAAAACTATAGAGAGGGAGGCTATCTCGAACAGAAGAAGATACCCCTTGACCCATGGGGCAACCCCTATATGTATATATCTCCAGGCCTTCATGGAGACTTTGATATTCTGAGTTATGGTGCAGACGGGAAAGAAGGCGGCGAAGGCAAAGATGCAGACATCAAAAACTGGGATATACAATAAAAAGGCTAAAGGTTTTACCCTCCTTGAATTACTTGTTGTCATTTTTATTCTTTCAGTTATTACTGCTCTGGTTATGCCCTCTTTTTACGGAATTGGAGAAGGAAAACTAAAATCAGAAACAGGAAGAATAGCTTCTCTCTTAAGATATTTAAATGACACTGCGATTTCAAGAAAAGAGACATACTTCCTCACACTCAACCTTGATACTAAAACTGCGACGTGGAGTACACCAGAGGGCGAACGTTCAGAAAAATTTAACAGCCTTCTGAATATATCCACAACTGCAACAAAAAACATTTCCAGAGGTGAGATTACTTTATTCTTTAACCCCCTTGGTCTTCAAGAAAATCTAATTATCACATTAAAAGATAGTGACAGAGAATTATCCGTTTTATTTAACCCACTGAGTGGAAGAGCGAAAATAAAGGATGAAGGATGAATTATGAAGGATGAAAATGGGTTTACCCTTCTCGAGATTATGATTTCACTCGCAGTTATTGGAGGGCTTCTTGTTACTTTACTCTACACATTAAATTACCATCTCAGTATCGCAGAAAAGCACGAAAAAGTAACTGTTGCCTCGCTGCTTGCAAAAACTAAGATGTCTGAAATCGAGAAAAATCCAGCAGTCACCAAAGGTGAATTTCCTGAACCATATTCCGGTTACCGTTATGTTACTGGTACGAAGGAATCCCCCTTCCCTGGTTTTTCAGTAATTTATGTTGTGGTAAGCAATGGTAAGGAAGAAGTGAAACTCGCAGAACTCATTCAAAGTCCAAAATCAAAATGAAAAAAATACTCGTCACTCGTCACTCATCACTCGTCACGAAGAAGGGTTTCACCCTTATTGAAGTGCTGGTTGCCTTTGCGATACTCTCCATAATTCTTGCCGCACTTTATAGCACGTTCTTCCTCTCTCACAAAGCAATGGATGGGCTTGATGAATCGCTTGTGAAACTCCAGGAATGCAGAATGTCTATTGATACAATGAGGAGGGATATTGATTCCATTCTCTATGATCCAGTGAATAAAAATTCCCTATTCAAAGTAGAAGACAGAGATATCTATGGGAAACAAACGTCAAAACTTGTTTTTACCACATTTTCAACCCTGAGACCCGGCCTCTCAAGGATAGCTTACTTTATCAAAGAAAAAGATAAAAAATTGGTACTCATGAAAGAATTAACTTCTGCCTATACTCCTGAAAATGTGGCTGAAGGTTTTGAGGTTGTCGAGGATATTGAGGCTTTTACTGTAGAGGTGAACTATAAAGATACCTGGACAAAAACCTGGGATAGTTCTTTAACCCGTACTATTCCTCAGGACATAAGAATTACGTTAACAACACGGCTAAAAAATAAGACAGTTACGCTATTCGAGATTGCAAAACCAAAGACAGGAATAACAATATAAAATTAAAAAATGGAAAATAGAAAATATATAATCGGCAATCCACAATCGGCAATTGGCAATACCGAAGGTGTTGCCTTAGTTCTGACACTTTTAGTGCTTGCTCTCATCACTGCGCTGGTTGTAGAGTTCTCCTATGCAGTGTACACAAACACAAATGCCCTGTATAACTGGAAGACCTCACAGAGACTTTCTTTTGTTGCAAAATCCGGGGTGAAACTTGCCTCAAAGGTTATTCTTGAGAATACCAGACAGTATCTTTATACGTATCCGGGATCTCTGGACATCCCGCTCAATAATCCATTCGAAGATTTTAAAGGGACAGTGTTCCTGAGGATTGAGGATGAAAATTCGAAGTTCAATATAAATTCAATGGTTTATTCAAATGGCTTATTGAATGAAAAAGCGTATAATTCTTTTATAAGACTCCTTGGAGCCTTAGACATTGAATCAGTTATTGCTGACAGAATTGTAGACTGGATTGACCCTGATAAAGAACCGCGGCTATCTGATTCTGAAAAAGCATCAAAGAACTGGTTCCTCGATAGTATTGATGAACTCCTTTTGATCCCCGGTATAGACAGAACGATTTATGAAAAAATAGTGCCTTATGTCACAATCTATGGAAATGGACGGATAAATATTAACGGAGCCGCGGTTCCTGTTCTTGTGTCTCTTTCAGAATTTATAGATAAGGAGAAGGCAGAACGGATTGTGAGATACAGAGAGATAACTCCTTTTGTAGAAAGTGGTAATATTACCAAAGTTGCAGGTTTTGAAAACATGGCTATAAGCGGACCAATTATAGAAAAGATAGATGTAAAAGGTACACATTTTCGTATAATATCTACTGCAACGGAAGGGGGTATAAAAAAGGTTATAGAGAGTGTCCTTGAAATATTCGGGAGCAGTGCAACTGTCAGATACTGGAAGGAGATATAGGAAATGAAAAGGGTAGCCTTTTTTGATCTGAAAGAAGAAGAACTCTTCATTTATATACTTGAAAAAAATGGAGGCACCTATAGGGTAAAAGATACAATCAACACCCCTATCAGTGAAAAAGATCTTTTCAGTATCAATAGAACATTCAACGACATAGAGGAGTCATACCTGAGTTTACCTCTAAGCCTTTTGAATTTCAGGACATTGGAACTCCCATTCTCTGATACGAGCAAAATAAAAGAAGTACTCCCATTTGAACTTAATGGTCTTATTCTCGGGAGCCCTGACTCTGCTGTTTTTGACGCCCATATAATAGGTGAGAGTAATGGAAAATATAAGTTACTTGCAGTATATGTTATGAAGGATGCACTGAGAAAGATTCTCGAAAAGCTTAAGTTATTAAAGATTGACCCAAAAGTCGTAACATCCATAGAGCTTGCTTCCCTTATTGGTTCACTCACATCGAATGAGGAGATCACACACTTGCTCATCAACCCGGAGCCGATAGGCAGTGAAGATCGTATAAATGGAGCAATAAAAGAAATAGACAGGCCAACCATTAATCTCAGGACAGGTGAACTTTCCTACACATTAGATACTGAAAAGACAAAAAAGTCGCTCAAATTTGCTGCAACCCTCTTTGTGCTTTTGCTGCTCGTGTTTTTATCCGACATGGCTTTGAATATAATCTCGACTAAGAGAGCGATTTCATCTGTCAGAGATGACATGCGAAAGACCTATACAGGTATCTTTCCGCAAGAAAAGAAAATCACGAATGAACTGCACCAGATAAAGGCACATCTTAAAGCGTTAAAAGAAAAGGAAAGGTCTTTTATCGGGGTATCTCCACTTCTGTTGTTCCTTGACTTAACCCAGGTGAGCAAACCAGGCATGTCCTTTCACGAGATAACAATAGATAAGGAACGGATAATTCTGAAGGGTGAGTGCCCTTCTCTCAGCGATGTGCAACAGATAAAGAGTAATCTTGAGAAGTTTCTCACTCAGGTTAATATTGCTGATGCAAAACCCTCTTCTCAGAACCGAACACTTTTCACGATTACCGCAAAGGAGAGAAAGCCTTGAGACTGAAGGCAGATAGAAGATTATTGATAGCTGGCGGTATTGCAGTCTCTGTCATCTTGTGTATCTTACTCATCAATGTTTCTTTATCATCAAAAAAAGACCTTGGAAATCTAAAGGCACAGCAGAAGGAACTTCTCTCTATCAAGGATGAATTTCTTTCCCTGAAAAACAGGATTGATACTGTTGAAAATAAAAAGTCTCTTACAAAAATTGAGGGCATTGTCCAGGCAGCCGATGAAGTATTCCTGTCTTTAGGATTAAAGAGGAAAGTGAAGTCCGTAAAACCAACAGGCACCAAAGACCTGAAAGAAACCATTGAAGAAGAGGCAGAGGTACAGGTAGAAAAAGTTGACATGAATGAAATGGTAAATATCTTTCATAAAATAGAGAATTCACCCATGATTCTTTCCGTAAAAAAGACAACCATTAAGACATCATTTGAAAATCCAGAGCTTTTAGATATCACGATGATAATTGCCTTAGTCAAGCCAAAGTGAAACGACTTCTCTTTGCTGTCCTTATCATAGCTGCCATTGTATTTGGTACCTGGCTGATAGTAATCCCCTCAAGTTTGATCATACACCAGATTGAGAATTCACTCCATAAGAGTAATCTTCAGGGAGAAATCACCGGCTTCAAAAAGGGATTATTCTTTAGTTTCACCTCTCAGAACTTCATACTTAAAAAATCTGACAACACCCTTCTTTCTTTAGATAATGTGGTCGTGAAAATTAATCCATTGTCTTTATTCCTGATGAGGCTTCCCCTCACTTTTCACGGGGATATAAGCGGAGGAAAAATCACTGGCGAGGTTAATTTGCTTAAAGAAAAAACCCACATGAATGTGGGCATTGATAATGCAAATGTTAACGGAATACCTTTGTTTGGAGTCATGGGCTTAAGCGGTAAAGGGACACTATCCGGAGAGTTCAGGTTGAAAGATGGAACAGGTGATTTAAAACTTTCAATAAAGGATGCTCAATTCGAAAGTACATCGTTTTCTGGAGTGATAATCCCTGTAAATCTGTTTCAAAGCGCACAAGGTGCAATGACTATTGATGGCGATTTAGTACGCATCAGTTCTTTGTCTTTACAAGGTGATGACATTTATGCACGGGTTAAGGGAAATATTAAGAAAAATGTTATGGACCTGACTCTTGAACTCATGCAGAATTCATCTTCAACAGATAAAGCCTCTCTATTATTTTTATTAGAGAATTATAAAGTTTCTCCTGGTTACTATGTAATCCCCATAAAAGGTAATATGCCTTTTTAGTGTACCGTCCCATAAATAAATTGTCATTCCGAACCCTAAAAGTGTCATTCTGAACTTGTTTCAGAATCTCTTCAGGGCATGCTTGTTTCGGAATCTCATAAATAGAGAAAAACAAAAGACCCTGAATCAAGTTCAGGGTGACAAAAAATGTACAGAATTGTTAGGGACACCCATTTAGCAGAGACAAATAGTCTGCAACTCCAATACCAAAGCTACTATTGTCAAGGATTTCGTCGTGTGGTATGCTTATTTATCGCTACTGAGAGGTCATCACCCTATGACTTCATCTAAAAAAAATGTGCATGTATTCATTGTCTCTGATGCAACAGGAATCACAGCTGAGATGGTAATGAATGCAGTACTGGTGCAATTCAAAGAGATAAAGCCTACCTTTAAGAAATTCCCGTATATCAAGACAAAGGAACAAATAAAGGCGATCCTGTCTCAGGCTCAGGCTGCTGAAGGCATTGTTGCTTACTCTTTTGTTTCACCTGAACTCAGGACATGGATTCGCAAAGAAAAGCGTGCTATGAATGTGTTTACGATTGATCTTCTCGGTCCCCTCCTCGACCGGATAAGAAAGCTCTGGAATCTTATCCCTGTGTTGAATCCAGGGTTATTAAAAGGAATCAGTGAAGAATCAATCCGTCTTGCTGAAGCCATAGACTTTACCTTAAGACATGATGACGGTCAAAGCGTGGACACATTGGAACATGCAGATCTCATCCTCCTTGGTGTCTCGAGGACCTCAAAAACTCCCACCAGTCTTTATCTTTCATGTAACAATAGTTTGAAAGTGGCAAATGTGCCTATTATTGGGGGTATAAAACCGCCTGATGAGGTCTTTACATTAAAAATTCATAAAGTAGGCTTTAGCATTTCGCCTGAGAGACTTGCTTTTATCAGGCAAAAGAGGCTTAAATATGCTGGAGCCACTGACTATATCGACATAAATCATATCAGGAAGGAAGTGGCATACAGCCACAGGATATTCAGTCAGATAAAAGGATTACAGATTATCGATGTCACAAACAGCTCCATAGAGGAAGTTGCCAACAAGATAATGGAAAGCAGGCAGGAAGTCATGAAACATTCGACAGAAAGAAAACTACGATAAGAGGAAAGGGAGGATTTTTAAATGAATAAGCGTGATTTTGTGCTCTGGTTCAAAGATCTGGGGAAAGATGACATTCCACTTGTCGGAGGTAAATGTGCCAATCTTGGAGAGCTCTATGGTCAGATCGGCGTGCCTGTTCCAAATGGTTTTGCTGTTTCAGCCTATGCATACAAGGTATTTCTCGAAAAAACCGGCGCTAATAAAAAAATAGATGCCCTGCTCTTCGATATTAATACTGATGACTTGAAGTCATTGCAAGAAGTGTCTGAACAGATCAGGAAATACATCGAAAGCCTCCCGATACCTAAAGAAATAGAAAGTTCAATTTTAAAAGCATATGATCGTCTTTGCACACAGAGAAAGAAAAAAAATGTCGCAGTGGCTGTCAGGTCTTCTGCTACGGCAGAGGACTTGCCAGGAGCCAGTTTTGCAGGACAGCAGGATACATTCTTAAATGTGGACAAAAAAATGCTACTCAAGCGTGTTCATGAATGCTGGGGTTCTCTCTTCACTCCGAGGGCTATTGCGTACAGAAAGGAAAAAGGGTTTGCCCATGACCAGGTGCTCATCAGTGTCGGAGTTCAAGAGTTGATTGAGTCATATGTCTCTGGAGTCATGTTCACAATGGAGCCTGTAAGTGGCGATAAAGATAAGGCAGTGATTAATGCCTCCTGGGGACTCGGTGAAGCAGTTGTGAGCGGGAGTGTCACGCCTGATGAATATGTAGTAGAAAAAAATACACTCCATATTGTAGGCAAAGAAATCTTCAAAAAAGATAAACAGATTGTGTCTGACAAGAGAGGGAGCACCAAATGGGTAACAGTTCCAAAAAACATGCAGGACAAACCAGCACTAACCGATAAAGAGATTGCTCGTCTTGTGCAGTATGGAGTACAAATAGAAAATCACTATAAATTTCCGCAGGACATTGAATGGGCAAAAGATAAAGGCGGTCATATTTTCATACTTCAGGCAAGGCCTGTGACTGTAGGTGTGACAACCGAAGAAATGAAAAAGAAAGAAAGGAGAGATTTTATGGAACAGGACATCATCATTCGAGGACTCGGAGTAAGTCCCGGACTGGGTTCGGGAAAAGCAAAGATAATCTTGAAAGTCAAAGACATCGCTAATCTTGAAAAAGGTGAAGTCCTTGTCACTGAAATGACTACTCCTGACTGGGTTCCTGCCATGAAAAAGTCTTTAGCCATCGTCACAAATCTGGGTGGGAAAACCTGTCATGCTGCAATTGTGAGCCGTGAACTCGGCGTTCCCTGTATTGTTGGTACAAAAAACGCCACAGAGGTTATTAAGGATGGTCAGGTTGTCACTGTAGATGGCAAGAGAGGTTTTGTATTTAAAGGGGAGGCTGCTGAACGAGAGGCAGCGAAGACCGTATCAGCACCAGTTGATCTCTCAGCACAAATTGTTACTGCGACAAAGGTATATGTAAACCTGTCTATTCCTGAGATTGCAAAAAAAGTCGCTGAGGAAACAAATGCAGACGGTGTGGGTCTCCTGAGAGCAGAACACCTGATGCTCGGCATAGGAAAACACCCGAGACTGCTCTTGGAGGAAGGCGGAGGACAGTTAATGGTGGATACCTTTTCACAGGGCATAGGACAGGTAGCAGAGGCGTTCTCCCCACGTCCGATTGTTTACAGGTTTCTCGACTTTAAGCCTGATGAATTCCTTGAATTAAAAGGCGGTGAAAAATATGAAAGAGGTCATGTGGGTCCAAACCCCATGATCGGATATCGGGGTGAATTCAGGTATATGAAAGAAGATGATATCTTCAGGCTCGAGTTAAAAGCGATCAGGCAGGTGAGAGAAAAAATGGGATTCACCAATACATGGGTAATGGTTCCCTTTGTGAGAACACTTGATGTATTTCGTAAGACTGTGCAAATCATGCGTGAAGAGGGATTAGACAACAGGACAGACAGAGATTTTAAACTCTGGATTATGGTGGAAGTACCGAGTGCCTGCTTTATGATCGAGGAGTTCTGTAAAGAAGGGATTGATGGAGTGAGTTTCGGCACCAATGACTTAACAATGCTCGTACTCGGTGTGGACAGAAATGATGTGTCTGTACAGGAACTCTATGATGAGAGGAATTTGGGCGTCCTCAGGGCGATTGCATACACGATGGCAGTATGCAGAAAACATGGCGTGACGACTTCTATCTGCGGCCAGGCTCCCAGTGTCTACCCAGACTATCTTGAATTCATGATTCGTAATGGTTGTGCTTCTCTCTCTGTGAATCCGGATACGGTGGTGTCTTCAAGGAAAATGGTCGCAGTGATAGAGCAGAAAATCCAGATGGAAAAAGCATTAGGATTTGCAACAAAACCAAAGATAGCAGGAATTCCCATGGAAGAGGTGTTCTTCTGGAAGAAAGTAGAGTAATGAACCATTATCATCGCTATAAAGGGTTAGTGGACTATATTGCCAAAAATTACAGGAATGCAGTTGAGATCGGCATCGGTCATTTTCCTGATGTGGCTTTTGCTCTGCTCAGAAAAGGTATAAAGGTTTTTGCAACTGATGTAAAAGCATACCAACATAGAGGACTCAAGGTTATTGTAGATGATGTGACAATACCGGATATTTCTCTCTATACTGAGATAGATCTCCTCTATTCGCTGAGGCCGCCTCCTGAGCTTGTTCCCTACATGGAACAGCTTGCAAGAATGCTTTCTGTTGATTTAATTGTAAAGCCGCTGGCATCTGAAAATGTAAGTGGGAAATTACATTGCCATGAAGGTACTACTTTTTCTCTCTGGAGTTCCTCATGAAAAAAACTGAACAAAAAAAGAAGAAGCGTTCTTCCAGGAAAAAGGTGATTTACCTTGTCGGTGAAAGCACGGGAGAGACGATCAGTAAAATCGCCAGGGCATCTCTGGCACAGTTCAGCAAGGAACATATCGAAGTGAAGAAATTTTTTCTGGTAAAGAATAAGACACTCATCTCAAGCATCATTAAACAAGCATCAGAAGATGATGCCCTTGTTGCTTTTAGTATGATAGAGCCGGGTTTGAGGGATTTCCTGATACGGGAAGCTGAGCACCGTGGGATAAAGACAATTGATGTCATAGGTGATTTTATTGTGCAATTATCCATCTTTTTAAAGGAAAAACCCTTGGCAATCCCTGGACGACAGTACATTCTGGATGAAGACTATTACCGTAGAATTGAGGCGATTAACTTTTCGGTCAAACATGATGATGGAAAGATGCCCCATGGGCTTAAACTTGCTGACCTTATCCTCGTTGGTCTTTCTCGTACAGATAAGACGCCTTTGTCAACCTATCTTGCCAATCAGGGATGGAAGGTTGCAAATGTCCCTATTCATCCAGACATTGACCCTCCAGAAGAGTTATTTAATGTAGACACACGAAAGGTTTTTGGACTTATCATCAGTGTTGAAAGCCTTGTGAAACTGAGAGAGGCGAGATTAAAACAATTAGGCCTTACACCGTATGCAAAGTATGCAGACCCTGTCAAGATATCAGAAGAGATAGAGTGGTGTAAGGAATTCTTCAAACAGCATCCGCGCTGGCGTGTAGTGGATATTTCTAATAAGGCGATTGAGGAAGCAGCAGCAAGCATCGTGAGTGCGTATCAGACTGGCAAAAAACCTGCTTAACAGACATATTCACTCATCAACCATTCTTACACCTGTAGAGCTTCACTTGAAAGAGTAATTGATTTGAGCTATATTTAACCCAAAAAATGCAGTTTAAGTAGACATACTTGTAGAGCTAAGCCTCTCAAGGTTTTTAAAGAATTATTCTATTCAACGCTAATATTTATACTGTTTTTAGTCCACCTCCTATAAATATTTTTCTGCGTCATCCAAATGCATTGCAATTATCAAAATCACGTGGAACGTATTGTTTTATACGGTGAAATAAGTATATAAGTTTTGATTTTATTCTCTGCGTAAAGACCGAAATCCGTAATACTATCTT
>Ga0194110_10009120_pt1 | contig 11202 bp, 4 predicted proteins | sample TA2Kig1200mmetaG_FD_146192 | JGI IMG/M metagenome (GOLD analysis project Ga0194110, IMG submission 146192) | Freshwater microbial communities from Lake Tanganyika, Tanzania - TA2015032 Kigoma Deep Cast 1200m | ecosystem: Environmental > Aquatic > Freshwater > Lake | place: Tanzania: Lake... | reverse complement strand
CGCCGACGCCGCAGGGCGCTTGCGCGACACCGCCCAGCCGAGGACGGCCGACACCCCCGTGGCGAGGCCGAGCGGCCCAATCGTGAAAAGGTCGCGCCCAAACCCCAGCACCGCCCCCGCCACGAACCCCTCCGCCGGCGACACCCCCAACGCGAACGTCGCCAGCAGCGCCGCCAGCACGTCGGGGAACGCATCCCCGCAGAGCGCCAGCCGCGCCAGCGTCGCCTGCACCAGCACCGCGAGGACAGCCACCAGCACGAACGGAAACCAACGCACTCCGATCGCGTCCTCACCAACGCCGAGGGATGATTCCTGTCCACGCCTTGGCCGATGCTGCCATCGGGGGGCCTTGACCGCGCCGCCGCTCCGCTGGCAACCAAAGCGGCATCTCCGATGCCGCACTCCATAGTCCGCCCGCGCAAGGAGGGCACAGGCTATGGAGTGCGGTGACGAAGTCACCGCTTTGGATGCGAGCGGAGCGGGCGGTATGGAGCCGCCGCCGGGATTGTGGGCCGGCCCTTCGGGGTACGGGGAGACACTCGGCTATCCGGGCGTACCGCCCGCGTCAGCAGGGGATGAATGGATGAGTGGATGGGTGGATGGGTGTCGGACAATCATCCATCCATCCACCCATCCAATCATCCCCCTTTGTGCCGGCAGTTGGCCACCCTATGCATGAACCCCGTGTCCAAGCCATGCCCTCGCCGCCTCCATGACCGCCTCGGGCAACGTGGGATGGGCGTGGACGGTGCCGGCCAGCTCGGCCACGGTGGCCTCGAGGCCGATGGCCATCGCCCCTTCGGCCACGACGTCCGAGGCGTGCGGGCCGACGAGGTGCAGCCCTAGCACCTGGCCCGTCGCCTCGTCAGCCACGAGCTTCGCGAAGCCGGCCGTCTCGCCCATCGCCACGGCGCGGCCGAGGGCCTGGAGCGGGAACTTGGCGGCCTTGGCCTTGTAGCCGGCTGCCGCTGCCTCCGCCTCTGTCAGCCCCACCGTGCCCACCTCGGGGTTGGTGAACACGGCGGCGGGGATGCAGCGGTAGTCCATCTTCGCGCTGTGGGCGGGGCCTCCGTGCCCCGCGGCATTCTCCGCCGCCACGATGCCCTGGGCCGAGGCCACGTGCGCCAGCATCAGCTTCCCCGTAACGTCCCCGATCGCGTAGATGCCGGCGGCGCTCGTCTCGCAGCGCTCGTCAACCACGATGGCGCCGTTCTCGACCTTGACCCCGGCCTCGGCGAGGCCGAGGTTGCCGCTGAGCAGCCGCCGCCCCGTGCACACCAGGGCCAGCTCAGCCTCCACGGTCGCGGCGCTCGAGAGCTTCGCCACCACGTGGGCGGGGCCTCCGTGCCCCGCGTCGGTGGCCGCCACCGACTCCATCTTGGCGCCGGCGTGAACCTTGACCCCCAGCCTCTTGAGGGCCTTGGTGATCTCGGCGGAGATGTCGGCATCCAGGCCCGGCAGCAGCCGCTCGAGCATCTCCACCACAGTCACTTGCGAGCCGAACTGGGCGAAAATGGAGGCGAACTCGCAGCCGATGTAGCCCCCGCCGAGGATGAACACGCTCGCGGGCAGCCGCGTGAGCCTGAGCACCTCGTCGCTCGTGACGATCCGCTGGCCATCGAAGGCGATCCCCCGCGGCCTTGCCGGCTCCGAGCCGGTCGCAATGATGATCTTGTCAGCGTCAACCGCCTCCTCCCCGCCCTCGGCCAGCCGCACGGCCACCTTCTTCCGCCCGGCCAGACGCCCCTCGCCCGCCAACACGTCCACCCCCGCGCGCTTCAGCAGCCCCGCCACGCCCCGCGTCAGCCGGGCCACCACCGCGTCCTTGCTCTCCTGGACCTTTGCGAAGTCCACCGACACCCCGCCCGCGTGGACGCCGAACTGCGCGCCGTGCCTGGCGAGCGAGCAGACCTCGGCCGCGTGCGCGAGGGCCTTCGTCGGGATGCAGCCCCGATTGAGGCAGACCCCGCCGAGGGCGTCCCGCTCGACCACGCAGGTCTTCCTCCCGAGCTGAGCGGCCCGCAGCGCCGCCACGTAGCCCCCAGGGCCAGACCCGATCACCGCCACGTCGTACTTCGCCATTCGCGTCCTCACACGGGGAAGATGAGACGTCCACCCAATGCCTGATTATAGCCGAGCGGAGGGCAGTGTCAACAGAAAAACCGGTTCGGAGTCTGGCCCCTGATCTTGGGGTTCCCAATCGTCGTCGTTGTCGTCGTCGTCCTCGTCGTCGAATCCCCTGATGGTCGAGAGAGCCATCGGACTCGGCGACGACAACGAGGACGACGACGAGCACGAGTCGGCAATTGCGAGCAAACCCCAAAACCAGGGGCAAGACTCACCACTTCGGCTCTCACAGCCCCAGCACATCCGCCATCGTGTAGCGGCCGGGCGGCCTGGAGGCGATGAACCTGGCGGCACGGAGAGCGCCGCGGGCGAAGGTGTCGCGGCTCGTCGCCACGTGCCGCACCTCCACCCGCTCGCCCTGGCCGCCGAAGAGCACGGTGTGCTCGCCCACGATGTCGCCGGCGCGGACGGCGTGGAAGCCGATCTCCCTGGCCGTGCGCTCGCCGACCATGCCGCGGCGGCCGTGGACCGCCACGTCGTCGAGCTTGCGGCCCAGGCCGGCGGCGGCCGCCTCGCCCAGGGCGAGGGCCGTGCCGCTGGGGGCGTCCTTCTTCTTGTTGTGGTGGGCCTCCACGATCTCAACGTCGTAGGCGTCGCCCAGCGCCGCGGCCACGTCGCGCACGACGCGGAGCAGCACGCTCACGCCGAGGCTCATGTTGGCCGCGAGGAGGCAGGGGACCTTCTTCGCCGCGGCGTCGAGCCGGCGGGCGCCCTCGGCCCCCATGCCTGTGGTGCCGACCACGATGCCGATCCCCTGCTCCGCACACCACTCGATCATGGCCAGCGCCGAGTCCGCGTGCGAGAAGTCCACCGCAACGTCCGCCGCAACCTCCCTTCGCGGCGTCAGTGCCACCCCCAGCGGCCCCACCCCAGCCAGAGCCCCGGCGTCCCGTCCGATCTCCGGGTGGTCCGCCCGCTCGAAGGCCCCGACGACAGCGAGTTCCTTGTCCTCCGTGGAGAGGGCAATGATGCGCCTTCCCATGCGGCCCCCCGCTCCATTCACGATCAGCCGAATCACGGGTTTCTCCTTATCTGTAGCGAGCTCCTGACGCGTGGCGCGTGACCCGTGAAAAGCGGAGCCGCGCCTCCTCTGTCTTCTCACGCGTCACGCATCACGCGTCTTTCGCCCTACTTGATCGCCTTGACGCGTATGTCCCGGAACTCGACTTTCGAGGCGCTTCCGATGAAGCCGATCCTGCCGCTCTTGCGGTGGAGGCCGGGGTGCGCCTTCATCACCCCCAACCCGTCGGCGGTCTCGCCGCTCTCGATGGTCTTCGACAGATCGGCGGCCAGAATGGTCGTCCCGTTCAGCCGCACCACGATGCGCGTGCCGTGGGCAGCGACCTCCTGGCTGTTCCACTCGCCGACGGGCCGAAGGTGCCCGCCCTTGGCGGGCGCGACCCCGTAGATTGAGCCGTGCTTGTACCAGGCCGGCTTGTCGCGGTAGAGCGGCCATGTGTCGTCGAGGATCTGAATCTCCATCCCGCTGTAGGCGCCCTCGCCGCCCGGCGGCGTGCGGAGCGTCAGGCCGTTGTTCGCCCCGGGCGTCAGCCTGAACTCGAAGCGGAGGACGAAGTCGGCGTAGTCCTCCTCGGTGTAGATGCGGCCGCCCCGGTCCGGGAGGCAGACGAGTGCGCCGTCCTTCACGGCATAGCCCTTCAGGGCGCCGGCCCAGCCGGTCAGGTCGCGGCCGTTGAAGAGCGGCACGAAGCTCTCCTGGCCGTCGAGCTGCGGGCCGGTCACGCCATCCGGCTCATCCTCGTCCTCGGGCGGCGCGGGCGCCCCCCCGAACACGCTCGCCGCGACGAGCGCCATCGCCGCACACCCGCCGATGAGTCGCCCCGTCCGTAGCATGGTCCCTATCGGCTCCGCAACTGGGAAGCCCCGTTCTCCCCCACCCTAGCGCAAAGGGGGCGAGGGCGCAAGCGCATGGGCCTGGCGCGGCAGCCCTTCCTCCTCAATCGTCCTCGTCCTCGTCCCTCGTCCCTCGTCCTCGATTCTCTTGGCCTGGGTGAGGAGAAGAGTCGAGGACGAGGGACGAGGACGAGGACGATTGAGGAGAAGGGAAGACGGTGGCAAGACCGCGGCCATACCCTGATCATTCCCGCAGTTTGACTTCCCCGCGCGCGGCTGCTACAATTGGGGATTGAGCGGGGATATAGCTCAATTGGGAGAGCGCCGGCTTTGCAAGCCGGAGGTTACGGGTTCGAGCCCCGTTATCTCCACCACCTGCCCTGTCCCTGCACGCGACACATCAGGCGGAGTGATCGGAAGCTTCTTGGAATGCCACGCATCGTGCAGGGTCTCATCTTCATCCTGGGTCTGACAAGTGGCGCATTGTCAGCGGAACCGGGCCTTCGCGGCCCCCGGCCCTACGATGGCCGCGGGGAGGACCCAGGGGCCGAGCGGATCGAGTGGAAGGAGAGCTGGGAGGCGACGTATAAGGCGAACGTGGAGCGCTGGACCGCCGAGGTCCGCAAGCTGGCCGGCGACGAGCGGGAGCGGGGCCTCCTGCTCCGCACGCGCGTCGCAAGGCTGCTCGACGCGCTCATCGCCCGCTACCCGAACGAGTCGGCCAAACGCCTCGAAGCCCTCAAGGAGATCGCGGGGAACTACTACGCCTGCGAGCTGCCAGGCCGGGGCAACTACGCGCTCAAGCGCCTGGTCGAGGAGACGCCTGGGCAGGTGGACCTCGTGGCCGCAGCACTCCACCGCATCCTGGCCGAGCGCAACCTGGAGTCGCACTACTCAGCCGAGGAGTGGCCGGCCTGGGTGGACTACGCTGCCCCGCGTCTGGTGGCGCTCAACCGCGCGGGGAACCTGCCGGACGGCCATCCTGCCATCGTTGCGGCCTGGCGGGCGCTGCTCCTCGTGCGGCGCGAGCAGGGGCGCTTCCTCGAGGCTATGGAGGCGCTTGAGGCTCTCGAGGCGCACACCGGGCGCAACGACGCCTGGCTCCTCGAGGAGGCCGAGCTCCTCTTCGCCGCAGGGCGCGAGCGCGAGGCCCTGCCGCGCTTCCAGGACCTCCACTCCCGCTCCGACCAGAACTACCGGGCGCGGGACCGCGTGACCCACATCCTCACCCACGCCCCCGCCATCCCGCCCAGCTACGCCAGCCAGTTCGGCCTCGAGATCAAGTGGGACGCCATCCGCGCCAGCCCGCCGGGCGACGTGGCGGACAGGATTGCGGACCTGCTGCGCGAGGACGCGGAGGGGAAGGCGGTGCTGCCGTGGAAGGACGTGCGCCACGCAAGCCTCTGGGCGCAGCTAGATCGGCACCTTCTCGCTCAGCCGCCGGCGGCCCTGGCCACGCTGCGCGCGGCCCAGGAATCCCGGATTTCTGATTTCCGATCTCTGATTTCTGATTTCAATCAGAAATCAGCAATCAGCAATCAGCAATTCACGATGTGCTTGGCCGCCTACCGCCGCCACCCGTGGGCTGCGAGCGCCCACCGCCTCCTCCTGGCCTACGGCGAGGGGATGCTCCGAAATGGGCACGGTGGCCTGGCCCTGAGGGCGTTCCAGGACGTGCTGGCGCATGCTGCCGACCCCGCGCTTCGCTCCCAGGCCCAGGCCGGCCTCTCGAGGATTTCGGATTTCGGATCTCGGATTTCGGATTTCAATCCGCAATCCGCGGCCCTGCGGTTGCCGCCCATCATCCCGTGGCAGTGGGAGCTGTTCAGCGACCAGATGCCGCAGGAGCTAACGGAGCTGGTCTGGCCCGGCCTCGTGCGACCACAGGCGTGCCCGGCGGGGGTGCTCGTGGCCGGGCCTGAGCTGCTGGCGCTCTACGGCCAGGACCCCCAGAAGCCGCTGTGGACCCGCACGCCGAGCGGCTCGCGGGGGAGGCACGGGCGGCTGGAGAGCCCGGACACCCGGGTGCTCGTGATCCCCGCGCCGGTGCGGCCGGCGGTCGCGGAGGGGCGCGTCTACACCCGTTGGGGCATGGACGCCACGCGACGGTTCTTCACCGACGTTGCGGCGTTCGACCTCCGCAGCGGCGAGCTCCTCTGGTCCACGGGCGGCAACGCCGCCTGGGGCGACCTCTGGCCAGTCGGCGACCCGGCGGTGGCCTACGGCCGGCTCTACGTCCTCGCCCTCCGAAAGGGCTACGCCGGCCTCCTGCCCGTCTCCACGCTCAGCCTCGCATGCCTCGATGCGGCCACGGGCGCCATCCTCTGGCGCAAGCCGCTCGCCTCACAGAACGTCACCCTCATCCCCACCGACAACTCGAACTACCGCGACTGGCAGTTCGACCTCGCGCACTACGGCAACGCAGTGACAGTCGCGGACGGCGCGGTGTATTGCCAGACGAATCTGGGCTTCGCCGCGCGGTGCGACGCGCGCGACGGCCAGGTGGAGTGGGCCGCCAGCTACCCCCAGACCGTCCTGCGCTGGAACGTCCCACGGGCCATCCGCCGCCACGGGGCGGCCCCGGCCGTCTGCGGCGACCGCGTGGTCTTCGTCCCCCGCGACGCCTCGGGCGCCTTCGCCCTCGATGCGCCCACGGGCAAGCTGCTCTGGGACAACCCCTTCGCCCCCTCGGACCGGGTGGTCGGAGTGCATGAGGGCACGCCTTCAGTGGCCCGCCCCTCCGGGGCGGAGGATTCCGCCGCGGAGCGGCGGGCCACGCTGCTCGTGGCGGACGAGCGCGTGGTGGCTGGGCTGGACGTGGCGACCGGCCGCGCCCGCTGGCGCCGGCACTTCCCCAACGGCATTCAGGGCAGCCCATGCCTCCAGGGCACGCGCGTCTCTGTGGGCAGCGGCTCGAAGCTCCTCTGGCTCGAGGCCGCCACGGGGCGCTTGTTGGAGATTTCCGATTTCCGATCTCCGATTTCCGATTTCAACCCGCAATCCGAAATCCGGAATCCGAAATCAGTGGGGGGGCCGCTCCGGCTGCCGCTGGCGCGCGCGTGGAAGCTCGCAAGGCCGAACCCCACGCTCCTGACGCCTCCGCCGGAGGCGAAGCTCGATGGCAAGCTCCTCCTCATCTCGCGCGGCGTCCTGGAATGCGTGAGGGCAACACCCCAGGGCGGCGTCGAATGGCAGCGGGGCATCCAGCCAGGCTTCCAGGCCACGCTCTGGGCCGAGGGCACGCTGTTCCTCGTCTACCCCCGCTCCGTCGCGGCGATTGACACGGCGACCGGCCAACTCCGCTGGCACACGGAGGTGCCCTTCCGCATCCGCCAGTGGCAGGAGGCCCTCCCGTACCTCGTCCTCGGCGACTTCACCGAGCTGGAGCGCGGCAAGCGCGCCTGCGCGCTCGACGCCGCCTCCGGCAGGCTCCTCTGGTCCCGAGAGTTCCGCGAGATGGGCATGAGCTGGGACGACATCTTCCACGGCATCGGCTGGGACGGTAAGAGCGTCCATTTCATCGCCTCGTTCGGGCAGCACGTGCAGGGGGGCGGGCACTTCGACGTGGTGTGCGACCCGGCGGATGGGCGCATCGCAGCCCTCCGCCGCTTCCTGCCCAGGGGGCGCCAGTGGCCGTTCCTCTTCGACGTCGGCGAGGGCTTCGGCTTCTTCGTGGACCAGGACAAGGTGGGGTGGGACTTCGCCCTCGACGGCTCGCCCCACACCCGCTACGCCGCAAACCTCCGCGACCTCGACCCCCAGCACGAACGCTTCCTACGCCGCACCCGCACCCGACGACGCCTCCAGACCTCCGAGCAGTGGGTCCAGGTCCACCAGCAGGAGGGCTACCCACGCTTCCACCACACCCACTGGGTCCTCAAGCGCGGCGACCCCGCCTACGAGCTTCGCCGTACCAGGCCCGGCGTCATTCGAGGCAACACCCTCTATGAGATTGACGAACAGAGCCTCCGAATCGTGGACCTGCCGAGCCGGAAGGATGTCGCCCACCTCCGCATCGTCCTTCCTGCCCATCGGCAGGCCCGAATCCTCGACTGGCTCGACGAGGGCGACACGGTGCTGGTCGTCTCCGGCATCGAGCGCGGCCCCTATGCCTCCGCGATGACGCCCTATCGCATGCAGGTGGACGCCTTCGAGCGTGCCACGGGCCGCCACCTCGCCCGCCAGTTCCTCGACGACCTGCCCTACTGGCGCTTCGCCGTCTACCGCGACTGGCGCGACCACCGCCAGCACGAGTCCCAGGTGGCATGGGCACCTGGGATGTTGTTCCTCACCGACGCCGAGGGCCTCGTCGCCCTCCAGGCCGCGGCCGCCCCCGAGGCTCCGCAGGAGCGGCCCATCCAGGTCGCCCACCGCGCCGCCACCCCCATCGCCATAGACGGCTGGCTCGACGATATTGGCCAATCTGAAATCCGAAATCCGAAATCCGAAATCCGAGATTCCGGAGGCTCGGTCCGCCTCGCTCACGACGCCACGAATCTGTATATCGCCCTCTCCCACCCCGCCCCCACAGCCTCCCAGCGGCGCGGGGCGGGCGCATATGGCGAGGGCGACTGGCTCGAGGTGGCCATTGCCGCCGGCGAAGCCACTCGCCGCTTCACCCTGGGCGCCGACGAGCGCGGCCACCCAGCCTGGGGCTCGGAAGGGAAGCCAGCCCACCCGCCCCTGTCGGACAGGCCGGTCCTCACGCTCCCGGAGCCAACCGACGCGCGCGGCGCCATCCGCCACGACCTCGCGGGGCAACGCCTCATCTATGAGCTCGCCCTGCCGCTGAAACAGCTCATCCGCCCCAACGAAAGCCCCCGCTGGCGCCGCCTCCGCCTCTCCCTCGCCGCCTGGCACACCCCGCCCGGTGGGCAGCCAGAGCGCGTCCTCTCCTGGGGCAATCCCTGGTGGGCCGACTCCATCCTCGCCGAACGCCACGAGACCATCTACCTGCACCCCCTCACCACGGACGGCGAGGCGGCCGGCCTGGCCATCGCTCACGAGCTCCCGGAAGTATATGAGGCGTGGGACTTCTTCGAGGACTCCTGCGAGCTGCGGGCAAGGCAGCGTCCGTCGCGCATTCTCGCAGACTCGATGCGCGACTACCTCAAGCGCCACCCGACCGGCCTGCCCGCCGAGCGGGCGATCCTGGCTCTCGACCGCGCGCTCCGAAACGGCCTGGAGAACGACCCCACCGCTGAGGTGGTGAGGATCGCGCAGGAGGCCGGCGTGCCCGAGCCCATCCGCGCCCGCTACGCGCGCCTGGCCAAGGCCTACATCTCGCTCTGGCTCCACACCGACCCCGCAAGGCTCCCCGCCGGCCTCATGGTGCAATTCAACGACGGCCGCGAGCGGAGCGGCTGGCACCACCGCGTGGTGTGGGGGATTGACCGCTGGTACGACTCGGGCGAGCCGGGCACCCCATCGCACCAGTACGCAGGCCAACTGCCCCACGCCGACGGCTGGCAGGAGCTCCGCATCCCACTCGTCTGGATCGGCCTCCAGGACAAGCCGCTATGCGGCATCGCCTTCACCCAGTTCGGCGGCGGACGCCTCGTCTGGGACCGCTGCGCCGTCGTCTGGGACGGCGGCGAGCGGGTGTTCCTGGACGACGACCCGCCCAAGGCCAAGGAGCTCGCGGGCCAGTGGGCCTGGGTCACTGAGCCGCGCAAGAGCGGCGCAAGAGCCCACACCGTCGCCGACCCCGGCGGCCCCAGCGACACCGTCCACCACGGCATCTTCGGCTTCGAGGCGCCCGTCTACGAGCACCTCATTCCCCCCGCCACGGGCGCCGTCCTTTCCCAATGGGTCTACCTCGACCCCGCCAAGCCGCCCCGCACCATCGCCCTCAACATCCAGGCGCGCGGCGACCCCTCTCGCGTCCTCTGGGGGCGCCCCGAAATCGAAGGGCGCTACATGGGGCCGCTCCCTGCCCCAGGCCAGTGGCACGAGCTCCGCGTGCCCCTCTCCTGGACCCCCTATGCCGCGTGGCCAATCCGCGGCCTGCTCTTCGAGGACGTGGCCGGCCGCGCCTTCTGGGACCGCACGGCCATCGTCAGGGACGGCCAGGAGCACGTCTTGATCGAGGACGCGATGCCCGAAGGCTCCCCGAAGAACGACTGGCACTGGGTTGAGAAGCCGGCCAAGAGCGGCAAGCGAGCGCACATGCATCCGCCCGAGGACGGCTACGAGGAGCACGGCGTCTTCTACCTCACGCGGCCCTTCACCCAACACCTCGCCTTCGACCCCATCCGCGCCGGCCACGTGCTCCAGGAGCAAATCCCCAGGCTCGGCCCCACCGACGCCGCCTGGCGCTTCTCCGAGGTCCTGCGCGACATGCCGCCCTTCGCCCAGAAGCCGCTCGTTGACCGCGTCCGCTGGTTCTTCAGCGTCATCCCCGACCACCCCCAGAACATCACCCTGCTGAAGTACCTGCTGAACTACTACGACGACGTGAAGGACCCCGCGCCGCTCGCCGCGGTGGAGAAGGAGATGGAAGCGAGCAAACTCCCCAAGGCCCTCCGCGCCGCCTTCCGCCGCCAGCACGGCACCGCCGAGCCCTCATTCGTCCGTGCCTGGCGTCTCCTCGGCCCCTTCCCCAACCCCAAGGGCGAAGGCCACGCCAAGCCCTACCCACCCGAAACCGACCCCGTGGCACTCGACAAGGACTACGAGGTAGCGGGCGCGCCCGTTGCCGGCAACGGGCACCCGACCGCCCGCTGGCGCTTCCACAGCTCCCCGACAGACTACGTTGACCTCACGAAGCTCTTCAAGCCCAACGAACACGTCGTCGCCTACGCCGTCTGCTGGGTCCGCAGCGCCGCCGCCCAGCCGGTCTCCATCGAGGTCGGCAGCGACGACGGCGCCAAGCTCTGGCTCAACCGCAAGCCACTCCTCGACCACCGCGAGGTCCGCCTCTCCGCCCCCCGCCAGCACAGCCTCCCCGCCGAGCTCCGCGCCGGCTGGAACGAGCTCCTCCTGAAAGTCGAGCAAGGCACCCGCGAGTGGGGCTTCCACCTCGAGCTCCTCGACGCGGAGGCCCGCGGCCTCCTCCCCCGCCTCACCCTCTCCACCACTCCGCCCTGACCGCCCCCCATGATTGGCCCACTATGGGCGTTCTGGCGATCCGGACGCATCCGGGGCGGTCCCGCCATACTGTATCAACTGTGCGACACAGGTGTTTGACCCACTATGGGCGGTTTGGCGATCCGGACGCAT
>Ga0194110_10009119_pt1 | contig 11204 bp, 9 predicted proteins | sample TA2Kig1200mmetaG_FD_146192 | JGI IMG/M metagenome (GOLD analysis project Ga0194110, IMG submission 146192) | Freshwater microbial communities from Lake Tanganyika, Tanzania - TA2015032 Kigoma Deep Cast 1200m | ecosystem: Environmental > Aquatic > Freshwater > Lake | place: Tanzania: Lake... | reverse complement strand
AAATGTTTTGTATTGCGGATTGATTTCTTTGTCGGGAATGTCTTCTCTCGGATAACGGATCGCCACAGCCTTGCCGGAATCGAGGGCAATTTTTAACATAGATTTCAGCTCATTCCCGTCTTTTGGCGCCATCAGGATAATTTCCGGCAGATTCCTAAGATACGCAATATCAAACACACCATTATGCGTAGGGCCGTCATTGCCGACAATTCCCGCACGATCCAGGGCAAACACCACTCCATTCCGCTGCAAGCAAATATCATGGAACACCTGATCATATGCCCTTTGTAAGAATGTCGAATAGATAGCCACAACGGGTTTTAGCCCCCCGACAGACAACCCATTGGCCAAACCTACGGCATGCTGCTCGCAGATTCCGACATCGTAAAATCGGTCTGGAAATTTTTTTCCAAAAGCGGCAATACCGGTGCCATCAGGCATGGCTGCCGTAATCCCCACTACTTTGAGGTCTGCCTTCGCCAGTTCTATCACCGTATCACCGAAAACCTTGGTGTAGGAAATCTTTTTGGGTTCGTCTGCAGCATGTAAAATCTTTCCGTTACACATCTCAAACTTACCCGCACTGTGGTACTGGGTTGGATTTTGACATGCCGGTTCAAAGCCTCTTCCTTTTTCTGTTATTACATGCAGCAACACAGGACCTTCGAGGTGTTTAATGTCATTCAATGTCTCAATTAATATTTGAAAATTATGCCCATCAATCGGCCCAAAATAATTAATTCCGAGGTCTTCAAATATCTGTCCTGGGATTGCGCCTCTTCGCAGTAACTCAACAACATGTTCCAATGTTTTTCCCACGGGTTTCCCAAACACAGGCAGCACATTGAGTATATTATGAATCTCTTTCTTGATATCGGCATACAGCGGAGCCGTTCTGATCTTATTCAAATACTTTGAAAAACCGCCAACCGTGTTTGATATGGACATTTCATTATCATTGAGTACGACCAATAAATTTTTCTTAAGGTCACCCGCATGGTTCAGCGCCTCCAGCGACATTCCTGCTCCGATAGCTCCGTCGCCTACTACGGCCACAACAGACCGCTTATACCCGAGGATTGCATCGGCACACGATACCCCCAGTGCAGCCGATATAGCATTCCCGCTATGACCGCAGGTAAAAGGGTCGTAAGCGCTCTCATTTTTGTCCGGGAAACCACTGAGTCCCTTATATTGCCGTAAAGTTGGAAATTTCGACTTTCTACCGGTGAGAATCTTGTGAACATACGCCTGGTGGCCTACATCCCATACTATTTTATCTCTCTTAAAATCGAAGCAGTAATGCAACGCAATGGTCAATTCAACGACACCGAGATTGGAAGAAAGATGTCCCGGATTTTTTGAAACAACGTCCACAATGAATTCGCGAATTTCTGCAGCAAGCTTTGGCAGATCAGCCAGCTTTAGCTTTTTCAAATCTTCCGGATATTCAACAGAATCCAATAATTTACTCATGTTTCATTACCTGTTTAAACCTAAGAATTATTTACTTTTAAATAGTCGCTTATTTTGAATTATCACTTTGAGTGGAACCGGCCTCAAAATCTTTGGTACGGAGGATACCGTTTTCATCCTTCACCAGAATTTGAATCTTCTTTTCTGCATTCTCCAGCAAGGCAACACACTGTTTGTACAGTTTAATGCCGTTCTCGTATTCGGACAGGGTCTCATCCAACGACAAATCTCCCTTTTCGAGCCGCTCTACAATATCTTCTAATCCTTTTAATGCATCCTCAAATTTTACCTTCGCCATAGATCAAAATTTAGACTGGATTAACAGAATTTACAAGATTTTATATGTGCTGTAAGAAAACTCCTGCCACCGATTATGCTGTTGAGTTTCGCTTCGTTTAACCCATTTTTATTTAAATTTGTCAATAAATTCCTTTGCCGCTTTGAGAGAGTCTTTCACTAACGCTGCATCATGAATAAGCCCTCTATAATACCCAGCAATGTGTAAGGTATCATAAAGGTGTTCAAATTTTCTTGCAAGTTTGCCATTGTGTGCTGCAAAGTACTTCTTTAATGCGATTCTATATCCATCAACGGATTTAGGTAATTCTTTTTTAGTTACACCTCTTTCCAGCAATACCTCGTTGATAGCCTCTAATACTGCCAAATATACCGTGCCAAAAGCTTCCCGCACAGGTTTGATGTCTACGTAATCATTATCTTCGATTGGTGTGCGTGCAAGTATCTCTTTTGCATTCTGTAAATATCTTAATGATTCCTTCATACCTATTTCAATATCTCAACTACAGAAGATACAATACCGCCATGAAAGAACTGCGTTTTTAACTTTTTCCCTAAAGCTAATCCTTCGACAGACTTGATGGGTTTATCATCCTCTACGTCGGTTGTGATAGAGTAACCTCTATTCAGCACTTTTAAAGGACTCACGCTATCCAATCGGTTTGCTAAACCAACGAGCCGTTCCCGCTCCAATTCCAGTGAATGCTTGGTTACAGAAGCAAGCCTTTGTATCATCTCGTCCAACCTTTGCTGTAATCTCAGAATCTTGTCCAACGGTCTCTTGAACGGGAAGCTATTTTTAACTCCCGTAAGACGGTTTCTGATAACCATTATTTTATTATATAACGCTTGTATAAGTCTAGCCTTAATTTTTTTCAACGAATCCTTCAACTGGTCGTAATGTGGAACAACCAGTTCGCCGGCCTCTGTGGGTGTAAGCGCCCGTTTGTCAGCGACTAAATCTGAAATAGTTACATCAATCTCATGCCCGACTGCGGAGATAACGGGAATCTTTGAGGCATAAATACTCCGTGCGACCACTTCCTCATTAAATGCCCATAAATCTTCTAAGCTGCCTCCGCCTCTGCCTACAATCATTACGTCGATATCCGGGAGCATATTCAAATCCTTAATCGCCCGGGCAATCTCCAGCGCAGCGCCTTCCCCCTGTACTTTTACCGGGTAGATGAGAATCTCTACGTTGGCAAACCTCCTGTTTATTACATTCAGGATATCTCTGATTGCAGCGCCTGTCAGAGACGTTACAACGGCAATTTTTTGGGGAACCATCGGAAGTGGTTTTTTATGTGCAGGATCAAACAAACCCTCCTTTTCGAGACGCTCCTTTAATTGTAAAAAAGCCAATTGCAACGTGCCAATACCTTTTGGTTCAATCTTTTCGATGACCAGTTGATATTGACCGCGAGCCTCGTACACCGTAATAGAACCAAAGGCCAGTACCTCCATCCCATCCTTTAGCTCAAATTTTACGGTGTTTGCAATAAATTTAAACATGACGGCCTGGAGTTGTGCGCCGGCGTCTTTTAACGTCAGATACACATGTCCGGACGTGGGTTTTTTTACATTGGAGACTTCTCCCACAACCCATACATTAAAAAAATCGTGTTCGAGTGAACCACGAATCCTTCGGGTGAGTTCGGAAATCGTGAGTATCTTATTTCGACCTGTTACCGTATCCGGCAGTATGGGCAGTATTCTTGCGAAATTCATTCAATCGCCCTCTTTGATTTCAATCCGCTTTATGCTATCAGCCCTTCCCGTTTGGCCATCAACAACAATCTTTACACCATTTATGCGAACATCCTTTTCCGCCACGTCAAATCGGGTTGGCATCTGCGTCACAATAGCCTTTAAAACACATTCGATCTTTCTTCCAAGAACGGACTCGTGAGGACCCGTCATCCCCAAATCACTGATAAAGGCCGTTCCTTTCGGCAAGACCCTTTCATCTGCTGTAGGCACGTGGGTATGCGTGCCTACAACGGCGCTTACCTTGCCATCCAAATGCCATCCCATGGCAATCTTTTCAGAAGTCGCCTCTCCATGCATATCCACAAAAATGACGTTCGTCTCCCTCGAAATACTCTTCAGAATCTCATCAACTGCCCGGAAAGGACAATCTATGGGTTTCATAAACACCCGACCCAGTAGATTAATCACACCGATCGGTTCTCCCCGCCTGGATTTCGCCACGACATAGCCTTTTCCAACGGCTAACGGTGAATAATTCGACGGTCTAATGATGTTTTTGTTCGTTTCTAAGGCATGCAGAATTTCTTTTTTATCCCAGACGTGGTCGCCGGTGGTTATAACGTCAATGCCATAAGAAAACAATTCCGCGGCTATATCCTCTGTGATGCCGGCGCCTGCCGCCGCATTTTCTCCGTTAGCAATACAAAAATGTATATCTTCCCTGTCGATAAATGCCTTTAACTTGTCTTTTAATATAATGCGTCCGGGCTTTCCTACGATATCGCCAATCACCATGACATTGATTTTCATTAAGAATTCTTTCCATACATATGCTTAAATTTTTCTTTCAAACGTTTTTCAACGTCGGCCGGAACAAATTGATTCACACTGCCTCCCAGGCTTACGGCTTCCCGAATTAACGTTGAATTCAGGAACGAATATTGTTCGCTGGTCATTACAAATACCGTCTCTACTTCTTTATTCAGGGCTCGGTTTGTCAACGCCCTTTGAAACTCATATTCAAAATCAGACACCGTCCGTATACCGCGCAATATAATATTCGTCTGCTGTTTTTTGAGATAATCCACCAGCATACCGTCAAAACAATCCACCGTAACGTTTTGTAATTCTTTAACGTGATCTCTGATCATTTCCATGCGTTCTTTTACGGAAAACAGGGTCTCTTTCAATGGATTGCGTCCCACCGAAACAATTAAAGTATCGAATATAATACTGCCCCTCTTGATCACATCGAGGTGTCCATTCGTAACAGGGTCAAATGTGCCGGGATAAACAGCTTTTTTCATTCTTCAGTTAGTTAGTCCTTTATTGTCCCCCTTAATAAAGGGGGATTTAGGGGGTTGTGTTTTAAAACCAAAACCGCCTGGGAGTCGTTCTCTGCAAACCTCTTGGCGTTATATCGAATCTATAGGAGTTGTCGTTTCTTATCGGATCCAGCTCGAGCGTAAGGCTGCCCACCCAATCATGGAAATATCTGGATAACACAAAATTAGTTCTGAGATTTCTGGGTTTGGTCTCCACGTCCCCATCCTCAGCCTCAACTTCCGCCAGAGATTTTAAGTCGTACTTTTCCCCTGCCGTCACACTCCACTTTTCGCTGATCCGGTAATCAGCCGCCAAAATAATTGTCGAACTAATGTCTCTGATAAAACGATGGCCGACAAAATACTGCCAATCGGGAAGATTGTAAATCTCAAAGCCTGAGCTGAGAACATCGAATTCGAGATCTTCCGTATTGAACTCATTCCGTTCAGAAACAAACGCAACGATATCGGTAAGCTGTGACCGGAAATCTATATTCACAAAATCGTCTTCCCGTATAATAATTCCATTTATACCGTCAGTATAAATACCGGCATTGGTGGGGAACATATAATAATCCAGATTAAATGTGACGAAATCTATTGTTTTTTCAAAGCCGGGATCTCCACGTTTTGTCTGCAACGTATTTTTTATACCTATCACTGCGACCTGGGATGAATCCAGCGCATCGACTGAGTCGTATTGGTACAACTCATTCGGGTCTTCCGTAACCAGCGGACTGTACGTATAACGCAATTCAGGAACAAAGACGTGCCGCAGGCGATTTATCTTAAACATTTCATTATAGACACTATAGGTCCTCCAATGTGTCGAACTCCAGTCAAAACCCATAGACCCGATGAAGCGGCCTGTGGCCGGGCCGTTTGCCTCATCCACGGCGCCGGAGGTATCGATACTTTCCGTATATCCGGTCACCCTGCCTTCTACAAATGGATTTATATTAAAAGCCCACGGCTTAAACGGCATACTCACACGGTTCACCGTATCAATTCTGGTAACCGGCTGGGGTTCAACCGATTGGTCTGTCGAGGCAAAGGCAGCAAAAGAATCATTGGACTTATCAAGGCGGCTTATGTCTGATTGGTCGAAAGAGCCGTTAAAATACGTCGCTGAGGATTCCGAAGTGAATATGAGTCTGTTGTCCCATATAGGCTCTCCAATGATTCGATACGCCACTTCAGGCAGGCGTTCCGCATATCTTTTCTCTCTCAGCGAATCAACGGTTGTATCAAATCCATTCAACTGTTCGTTAACCAAAAACGTTTCTGCCGTAGTGTCATGAGTCCGGTGTAAATACAATACCGTCTCACGGTCTTTTTCTTCCTTAAATTGATGCTCGAAATACTCTCTCAGGAATCTGGGGTCGCTCAAATAAGAATATTCCATGTCCAAACGCCAATCGTACGGCAATTCTTGCCGGTGTCTCCAGAGAATGGTACCCCGATCCTTATCTTCAATGGGAATGTGATTAATATCAAAATCGCCCTGGTCATTTATATAATACGTATTAAGAGAACCAAACACATCTTCCCCTTTATACTCGAAATCTAAGCCTGTGCCTAATCCCCTCTCTTGTAGATAATCGAGATTCATGGTAAGATCGCTCCAGTCTTTTTGTTTGCCGCCGGTAAGGGCGTATAAATCCCAATCAGTCCTGAGAAACGAACCGAAACGCGAGGAGTTTCCAAATTCCCAGTCTTTCAGGAGTTTTTCCTTCTTACGCACATCCAGGGACAGATAGGGTAAATAAGCAACAGGGTATTTATCCACATAAAAGGTATTATGCGTAGAAGATACAATATTATGTTCGCCCCTCTGAACCATGCGGATCTTTTTTCCCTTAAAACGGTAGTGAGGATGTCCATAACCGCATGTAGTGATTACACCATTCTTAATTTCGTATTGCCCTTTACTCACATGCTTTATTTCTTCCCCGCTAATATAGGCAGGCATTCCTTCCAAAAGAGGCGTCTTGCCTTTTTGTGTACGTCCTTTAGTTTCCGATGCGTCACTTATTTTATCTTTTTTCTCTCTCTGAATTTTTGTCTTTATCTGGCTGTTAATAAGAATGCCTTTATCTTCCTTTGCATTTTCAAATATCTTATCGGCAATTTGTACATCGTCTTTACGACGCATCGTCACATTGCCTTCTGCATACATCTCGCTAAAGGACTGCCCCAGCGGAGTCGAACCTTTCCCGTCTTTTTTGTCAAACCACAAAATTACACTATCTGCATCTATGGTCGCATCCACTTTTTTAATTTTCACATTTCCAATAGCTACAACCACCCGTTTATCGTCTTCTTCCCATGAATCAATATTATCCGCAATAATATCCACGATCTCCTCTTTGGAAGGAACTCCGGCAGTTGAAACTTTTGAAGGTATTTCAGTAGATAGATACTCTTCTTTTTTCAGCGAACGGATTCCTTCTCCCCGAAGAACAACATCCGTCTTTTGCGGCTCTTCAAAAGTTGCTATCGGCTGTATCTCAGAATTAACCATGATGCCGGTCATCGTTTCAAATCTCAGATATACCTGTTCAAATTTTTCGTAGTTTTCATCTTGCAGGATGGTAACATTGCCTTCACAATACACCTCCACAGTCGCCTCGGTATATTGCGCTGCCTCTTCCTCATGAAACCAGCAAACGGTTGAATCTGCGGTAATCTGAAACGGGCCCTGTAATATCCTCGTATCCTTGCTGGCGACAAATACACGAATTCCATCTTTTTTCCACGTGCTAATGTGCTCTGCCGACAGGGAGAAAGGTCGCTGAACGATATTTTTTACAGACAACAGACCTTCTGCGTAACCGGATATGTTCAGGATAAACAAAAAGACGGGAACAAACAGAAATCGTATTGTTTGTATGAGAAAAGAATTCAAAATTACCTTCCCGCAAAGAAATTTTTTATGTGACCGATTACGTAATCCTGTTCTTTCTGCGTTATCTCAGGGAAAATGGGCAGGGCTAAAGTCTCACGTGAAGCCTTCTCTGACTCCGGTAAATCACCTTCTTTATACCCCAAATACTCAAAACACTTTTGTAAATGAAGGGGAACAGGATAATAAATGGCAGTTTCTATTCCCTGCTGCTTGAGGTATTGTATCAATTCGTCTCTCTGTGTCGTTGCAATCACGTACTGATGAAATATATGGGAATTATAGGATTCAGTCTTCGGCAGCCGAATGGGCAATTCCTTAAGATGTTCACTATAATAAGAAGCAACCCATCTGCGGCTCTCCGACCAGTCATTTAGATATTTTAGCTTTACCGACAGGACGGCCGCCTGGATGGCATCCAGCCTGCCATTAATGCCGACGTGCGAATGATAATACTTCGGTTCAGAGCCATGCACCCTCAGGATTTTAATAAGCTTTCCCAGTGCATCATCGTTGGTCGTAACAAGGCCCCCGTCGCCATAACCGCCAAGATTTTTTGTGGGATAAAACGAAAAACAGCCGACATTCCCCATAGTGCCAGCATTTTGCCCTTTATAAACCGCGCCGATTGCCTGCGCAGCGTCTTCAATAACCATGAGTCCGTTGGCGCGCGCAACTTCAAGGATAGCGTCCATATCGGCACACTGGCCGTATAAATGAACGGGTAAGATTGCCTTTGTTTTTTTGTTTACCGCTGATGCAATCTTGTTTACATCAATATTGTAAGTAGAAGGGTCTATATCCACAAATACAGGCACTGCGCCCAGACGCGCAATAGAGCCAGCCGTTGCAAAGAAAGTGAAGGGTGTTGTAATTACCTCGTCGCCGTTTTAATACCGCATGCCATTAAGGCTAACAATATTGCATCTGTGCCGGAAGACACCCCGATGGCGTGTTTTGCATAACAAAATTCTGTTATGCTGCGCTCAAACGATTCAACAAATGGACCCAGGACAAATGACTGGCTGGCAATTACCTCTAAAACGGCGCTATTTATTTCATCCTGAATACTTTCATACTGCCGCCTCAAGTCCAAAGAAGTTATTTTCATTGATGAAATAATAGGTATTGTGTAACCGGGTATATTTTTATTCGTAAGTTTGCTATTCTATTACATTTGCATTCCACAGCGGCGACATTATAGTAAGGTATCGGGGCTTTGTCAATGAAAAAAGAGGTCAAGGCATCATAACCCACGATAAACATTAATCTTGATTTCGATTCGGGCTTTTATGTAGAATTTGAATCAACAACACAATCGCCCCTGTAGCTCAACTGAATAGAGCGTTGGCCTCCGGAGCCAAAGGCTGCAGGTTTGAATCCTGCCAGGGGCGCTTATATTATACTGCCTTACAAGGGAGGCCATGATCGATTTGCGACCGACGCAAAAAAGCTCATCAATAAAGCAGCCATGAACGACTCAACACAACTTGTCGCCTTTTCCCTTGACAACTGCAAATTTGCACTACCGCTTTCCCAGGTCGAGAGGATCATCAATATCGTTGAAATTACACCTTTACCAAAAGCGCCCGATGTCGTTATCGGCGTTATAAATGTACAAGGGCGGATTATCCCCGTTGTTGACATTCGCAAAAGGTTTCGCCTGCCTGAGAGAGAAATGAACCTTAACGACAAACTTATCCTATCGCAGACATCAAAAAGGTCTGTGGGGATTATGGTTGACTCTGTCATTGGCGTTATTGAGTGCCCCAAACAAGAAATAATCGTTCCGGAAAAGGTACTTCCGGGCATCGGGTATATTGAAGGCGTGGTGAAGCTGGAAGACGGCCTGACCCTTATTCACAACATCGACAGCTTTTTATCCCTCGAAGAAGAAAAAACGCTGGATGACGCAATGAAGAAAATATAAAATAAATGCATGATCAACACTATTTCAAAACAACTTCTTTCCCAACTCAGCGAATTGATTACCCCTCTGATGGGTTTGAATTTTCCAGAAGCCCGATGGAATGATCTTGAACGCGGAATTGTTCCAGCCGCCAGAGAACTGGGCTTTGCTGACATAGAGGCATTCATCACATGGCTCAGGTCAACGCCGTTGACAAAGTCCCATGTGGAAATTCTGGCAAACCATCTCACGGTTGGAGAGACCTATTTCTTCCGGGATAAAGAAAGTTTTCAGGTCATTGAAAACCGCATTCTTCCGGAACTGCTCCGTTCCAGACAGGAAAACGAGAAGCGGCTCAGGATATGGAGCGCAGGCTGCAGCACCGGTGAGGAACCATACTCAATCGCTATTTTACTGAGCAGAATGATTCCGGATTTGAAGGATTGGAATATTACCATTACGGCCACGGATATCAATCTTCGTTCTTTAAAAAAGGCGTCAGTGGGGCTGTATTCCGAATGGTCTTTCCGTAACGCCCCGTCCTGGCTTAAAGAAATCTATTTTAAAAGGACAAAGAACGGGCATTATGAGATTATCCCCGCTATCAGGAAAATGGTAACGTTTCAATATCTCAATCTGGCCGAAGATGTGTATCCATCGCTTTTGAACAATACCAATGCCATGGACATAATATTCTGCCGCAATGTGCTTATGTATTTTTCTCCTGAGCGGGCGAAAAAGGCTGTTCATGGATTTTTTAACTCTTTGCTGAGCGACGGCTGGCTCCTGGTTAGCCCAACAGAGGCTTTCAAACACATTACGGATCATTTTACTACCGCCAATTTCTCCGGCACAATATGTTACAGAAGGGATGGCAGAAAACAAAGGATCGTTGAGGATATCCGTTTTGTGGAGAAGCCTTCGTATGTGCCGGCTGCCGAACTAAAAGCCGGATTTCCGATACCTTGCGGAGTAGTCGCCGAAGAGTTGCCTCCCCGGAAAATTAAAAAACCAAAAGCGCCGGAAGCCCCGCCGGATCCGTATACGGAAGCCGCAATGATGTTCGAGCATGGCCGTTATGCGGAAGCGGCAGAAAAACTTATAGGGTTATCCATGTACGGCAAGGGCAATCCGAAGTCCCTCGCCCTTTTGGCGCGTGCATGCGCCAATCAGGGCAGGCTTGACGACGCATTGAAGTGGTGCAAAAAGGCAATTGCCGCTGATACGCTCAACCCAGGGTATCATTACTTGCTGGCTACCATACTCCTGGAACACGGACTGCTTGAAGAAACCATTCAGTCGCTGAAGAAGGCGCTCTATCTCGACCCTAACTTTGTACTCGCTTATTTTGTCCTGGGCAACATTATGCAAAAACAGGGAGAACCGGAAACATCACGGAAGTATTTTAAAAACGCCTTTGAACTTGCATCTGCGCATAAACCCGAAGAAGCGCTCCCTGAATCGGAAGGTATGACGGCTGGAAGGCTTTCTGAAATTATAGAGGCAATGATTCAGTAGCGCGGTATTTGTAAAAATTACGATTTACGAATTTAGATTTATGATTTTAGTTGTCCATGTA
>Ga0194110_10009118_pt1 | contig 11204 bp, 8 predicted proteins | sample TA2Kig1200mmetaG_FD_146192 | JGI IMG/M metagenome (GOLD analysis project Ga0194110, IMG submission 146192) | Freshwater microbial communities from Lake Tanganyika, Tanzania - TA2015032 Kigoma Deep Cast 1200m | ecosystem: Environmental > Aquatic > Freshwater > Lake | place: Tanzania: Lake... | reverse complement strand
TGTCGAAGGGGATCAAGTAGGTAAGGTTGGGCCGGTTGGCGCCGAAGTAGGTGCTCGAGTAGAACAGCGGGTGCACGCCGCAACGGGCGAAGATCTTGATCTCCGGCCCGGCGAAGCGCTCATGCAGCGCCTTTAGTTGCCGGTAGGTGGGCGAATGGTAGGTCCGGAGCTCAAAGATGCGCGGCGTCTTGGGCGCGGGATCCAGAGGGACGATCTCCGGCGAGTAGTCCGTGGCTTCCAGCAGCGAACACGTGGTGTGTTCGTAGGGGGGCTCCGCCGGGTGAGCCTCCCAAGCTTCCGCGGCCTTCCGTAACTCCTCCTGCTTCCACAGCGCCGTCTCCAGGCTCGACAGTTCCTCGAGCGACCGGAGCCCGAGGATCAGGGCGAACTGCGGCATGTGCGGCGCCACCAGCGCTTCCATAAAGATCTTCGGCCCCGCGTGCACCTTGTTGAGCGCGGGCAGCAGGGCGTCACGCATGAAGTCGTTGATGCGGCCCGGCTGCGAGCCGTTCTTGAGGAAGAAGTTCTCCAGTACGTAGTACTTGGTCTTCTGCGCGCCGGCGGCGCCGGCCGGGTTGGCGTTCATCAGCGTCGTACCTCCCATCAGTCCCACGAAAGATCTGCGGTCCATGACTGACCTCGTTTGCCGTACAATTCAGAAACAGATGCTCGCATTGTTGCTGCTCGTGGCGCAGGCGGTTTCGCCTGCGGGGGGACAGGCTGAAGGCCTGTCCTACTCCGCACCGGCCGGCACACGGTTCGCCATGCGCCGTCCCGGCGCTGAGAGCATACTCCCTGGGGGACGCATCATCGCGCCCCTGGGCCGGCAGTACACCACCGGCCCCGGACCATTCGGGCTGGCCGTCAGCCCCGGCGGCACAACCGTGGTTTCCGCCAACGGCGGCCCTCAACGATATTCGCTCACCGTGCTGGACAAAGACAAGCGGTACTGGAGGGTCCGTCACCTGGTGGCGCCCTGGGCCAAGGACCGCGCCGAGAGCGAGGAAGACGACTGGCGCAGCGTGTTTATGGGGCTGGCCTTCGACGGTGAGCGCGCGCTGTACGCCTCAGAGGGCAACTCCGGCCGCGTCCGGCTCATAGATCCCCGCAGCGGCCAGCTCCAGCACGTCTTCGACCTTGACGCCGGCGGGTTCGCCGACAGCTACACCGGGGACCTGGCCCTGGACCGCGAGCGCGGGTTGCTCTACGTGGTGGACCAGGCCAATTTTCGCCTGGCGGTGATCGACGTTCGCAAGCGGCGCGTACTGTCTTCGACCCGCGTGGGACGCCTGCCTTTCGCCGTGGCGCTGTCGCCGGACCGCCGCAAGGCCTATGTCACCAACCTGGGCATGTTCGAGTACCAAGCCATCCCCGGCGCGGATCGCAAGCGGCCCCGCGAGACGGGTCTCGACTTCCCCGCCTTCGGCTTCCCTTCTCCGGAAGCTCTGGCTGGAGCGCGGCGCGAAACGGCCCAAGGTCCGGTGGAAGTGCCCGGACTGGGCGATCCCAACGTGCGCGAATCCAATTCCCTGTGCGTCCTGGATGTGAGCGACCCGGCGCAGCCGCGCGTGGAGGCGTTTGTCCGCACGGGACGGCCCTTCGGCCAGACCAGCCTGGGCGGCAGCAGTCCCTCGGGCGTGCTCGCCGCCGCCGGGATGGTATTCGTCTCGAATGCCCACAACGATTCGATTACGGTCATCGACGCGAGCACTTACGAGATCCGTGCCGAGATCCCCATCCGCATCCCGGGACTCGAGCAGTTTCGCGGGGTGCTGCCCCTTGGCCTGGCCTATCACGCGGCGACCGGGTGGCTGCTGGTGGCCGAGGCGGGCATCAACGCCATCGGGATCATAGACACCAAGAGCCTGGCGCTGCTGGGCCACCTGCCGGTGGGGTGGTTTCCCACCCGCGTGGTGGTGGATCGCGACAACGTATTCGTCACCAACGCCAAAGGGCACGGCACCGGTCACAACGCCGGCCGCTTCGGCTCCGGGGAGACTTTTCAGGGCGTCTTCCGCCGGGGCAGCATCTCAATCTTCGCGCTGCCGGGCCCGGAGGAGCTGCCCCGGCTGACGGCGCGGGTGCTGGAGTTCAACGGGTTCGTGGCGCGCGGCGGGAAAGCCCTCGAGCTGCCGGCGGGCATCCGGCACGTGGTGCTGATCGTCAAGGAGAACCGCACCTTCGACGAGGTGTTCGGGGACGTCGGGCGGGCCTCGAACGGCCGCGTGGCGGCGTCGCCCGCGCTGGCCCGTTTCGGCCGGAATGCCGACGTCGCATCGCCGCGCGGGACGCTGCGCTCGCGGCTGGCCTTGCGCGGCATCAACGTCACACCCAATCATCACGCCATGGCCGAGCGCTGGGCTTTCAGCGACAACTTCTACGCGGACTCGGAGGTCAGCGTGGACGGCCACCACTGGCTGGTGGGGTCCTACCCCAACGCCTGGACGGAAAGCTCACTGATGGCCTCCTACGGCGGCCAGAAGGACTTCCGCCTGCCCACCAGCGCGCCGGGCCGCCTGCTGTTCGCGCAAAGCAACTCCTCGGTGCATCCGGAGGAGCAGCTCGAGGCCGGCACGCTGTGGCATCATCTCGAGCGCCACGGCCTCAGCTTCCGCAACTGGGGCGAAGGCTTCGAGCTGGCCGGGGTGGACGAAGGCCCGGGGCTGAAGCCCACTGGGGCTCGCTTCTTGACCAACGTCCCCATGCCCGACCCGCTCTACCGCAACACCTCGCGGAGTTACCCGCAGTACAACATGAACATCCCCGATCAGTACCGCGCCACGCAGTTCATAGCGGAGGTCGAGGAGAAGTACTTGCGCGGCGGAGAGCCTTTCCCGCGGCTGCTCTACCTGCACCTGCCCAACGATCACCTGGCCAAGCCGCGCCCTGAAGACGGCTACCCCTTCGAGGCCTCTTACATGGCCGACAACGATGTGGCGCTGGGCCGCATCGTCGAGTTCCTCTCCAAGACTCCCTGGTGGCGGCAAATGGCCATCTTCATCACCGAGGACGATGCCCAGGGCTGGGTGGACCACATCGACTCGCACCGCACCGTGTTCCTGCTGGTCAGCCCCTACGCCCGGAAGAACTACGTCTCGCACGTGAATGCCAGCTTCCCGGGGATGCTCAAGACGGTCTTCCGCCTGCTGGGGCTGCCGCCGCTCAACCTGTTCGACGCCGCCGCCAGCGATCTGGCCGACTGTTTCAGCGGCGAGCCCGACTTCACGCCGTATCGGGCGCTGCCGGTGGACCCCCGGCTGTTCGACCCGGCCAAGGCGCGCGAGCCCCTGGACCCGCAGCCCTCGCCCCGTCTGGACGACCCGGCGGTGCTGCGCGAGCAACACCGGGGCCAGCGGCCTTAGGACTCCGGTCCTGGTACCGGCGGATGGTTCTACGGCCTTTCAATTGACGATATAATGGTCCTTTGCTCCTTTGGGATGGGGCAAACACTGAAGGGTGGGACTCGAATCCTCACTGAAGCCGCATGTTCGCCGCTGCCTGGTGGCCACGTCGGTCCCTCCGCTGAGCTGGGCTTACCGTGCCATGTACGGGTGGCTGGTTCGGTACGCGGCCAGGCGGCTGGCGGCGTTTCCGGGCACCCGAGCCGTGTACCTGACGCGCGGGCTGACCGGCGATGAGTTCGTGGCCGGTATCAGCGACATCGACTTCGCTCTGATCGGCGAATGGAGAGACGGCGAACGGGAGCGCCTCGAGGCTTGGTACGAGAGGCTGGCCCGGCGCATTCCGCTTTACGATCCGACGCTGAGTCCCCACACGGTTGAGGAGTTCCACTGGCGATACCGCAACAGCCACCATCACCAGTTCAGATTCACTGAGGGAGCGGCGGTCTGGCGCCTGCTCCACGGCACGGACTACCTACGCCAGCTCGAGCGCTTGCCGGTGGAACGTCTGCCTGTCGGGCTGCACACGGAGCTCAAGGTGTGGTGGATGTTCTTTATCCTGCGCGGCGTTAGCGCGAACGGGCTTCGGCGCGATGAGCTGTTCAACCGCAGCCTCTGCTACAAGGTGGTGGCGGAGACCCTGCGCATGGATCTGGCCTTGACCCGCCAGCGGCTGGTGGCCTCCCGGAGGCAGGCCCTCGAGGAGGCCCGCGGCAGCCTGACGGCGGAGGGCGCAGCCCTGACCGGCAAGCTGTTGCGGTGCGCCCGTGCACGCTACCGGCGCTATGACGGTGAAGTCTTCGAAGATGCGTACCGGTTCATACTGCCTCACCTGGAGGATCTGCACCGCCGCGTGGAGTGGCGCTGGGGCCAGGAGGCTGCTGGCGCCACGCCGGTGCGGGTGGACTCGCCGCCCGAGGAGCGGTTTCGAACCTCCGCCGAGGAAGCATTTCTAGACCGGGCGGTTGCCTTTCTGAAGCGGCGCTGGGAAGGCGTGTACCGGGCCGCCTGTCTGGCCGGCGGCATCGGCTTCGGCATGGACGAGGTGCTGCTGATGGTGGAACCCGCGCCCGGCCGGCTACCCACTCTGGAGCAGCTTCGCGCCTGGAGCCGCTTCAGCGCGGAGCACCGCGGCGGCTTGCGGCGGCGCGTCAACGCCTACTTGCTGCTGCCGGCCGCCGCCTATCAGATCGACGACCCGGCCTGGGGCAAGCCCTTTCAGCACATCCTGCTGCCCCAATGGAACCCGGACGTCTTCCTGTCGCTGGCGCAGCCGGAGGCCTGCCGGGACGGCGTACCCTCGCGGCGGCTGGATCCGGCCGTCTGGGCGCCGCCAGAGGCGGACTTCATTGCCGAGGAGCGCACGCTGCTGCGTGAGGCGCTGGAGGATCCGGTGGTCTACCGAGCCAACAACCTGGACTTTCTGCGTACGTTCTGGAAGTACCTGCAACTGAACGCTGTCGCCGCCTCGGCGGACTCGGGCGAGGCGGTGTTCCCGCAGACGTTACCCGCCGTGCGGCGGGCGCTGGCGGCACAGAATCTGCCCCGGGCCCCCTTTCTGGAGCAGTTTGAAGAAGCGTATCGCGGCGAGTTGGAGGGCCGTCCCGCGGACATCGACAGGCGCCTCCCGGCGGCGGTTTCCTACCTCAAGGAGGTCACTCATGACGGATGAGCGCCGGCTGACCGCCTCGGTCGTGGTGGTCACTAAAGACCGGCCTGAGCTGATCGGCGAGCTGCTGGAGTCGCTGACCCGGCAGACGCTGCGCCCGGATGAGGTCCTGGTGATCGACAACAACTCAACGGCCAGCTATGACGAAGCCCTCGCCCCGTACCGCGACCGGCTGCCCCTCCGCGTGGTCGTGGAAGCCACGCCGGGCATCGCGGCGGCCCGCAATCGCGGCATCCGGGAAGCCACCGGCGAGATCGTCGCCTTCACCGATGACGACTGCCGGACGGCGCCGGAATGGCTCGAGCACCTGGTCAAGCCCTTCTACCGTGATCCGCACATCGGCGCGGTGGGCGGTCACGTGGAATGGCTGGGCGCCGCCGATAACCTCATCTGCGAGTTCTACCGTGCGGATCGGGAGGCGCTTACACAGTGATCATCGACATCGCCCGTTGCAGCTTCCAGCGGGGCTATCTGCCCGGCAAGAAGAACACGGTATTCCATCCCTTCTTCGCCACCTGCAATGCGGCCTTTCGCCGGGAGGCCTTGGATCGGGCCGGGGGATTCGACCTCAAGTGCCGGACCGGAGAGGACGTGGACATGTCGATTCGGGTGGCCCGGGCCGGCTACGCCCTGTGGTACGAGCCCGCGGCCACGGTTCGGCACGTTGACCGGCATACTCTCGTGGGCATGCTGCGGCAGTGGTTCAACTACGGTGTGGGACACCCTTACCTCTACCGCAAGCACGTCCCTGGACCTCGGCTTCAAGTCTGCCGGCTGGATACTTCGAATCGGGCGGCGGATCCCATCGGCGTTCGCCGCCTGCTGGATGTCAGGTTTCCCTTCCCCGGACTTGTGGGCGCGAGTGTTTTCCACCTGTTCCATCTGGCTCTGGCAGCCGCCCTGACAGCGGCGTGGTGGGGGGTCCCGACGGCGGCCTGGCTGGCCCCAGGCGTCGCGCTCCTGTCCGGCGCCTGGTACATTGGTCTCCGTTTCGATTGGCGCCGTCCCGTGCGATCTCTGGCGCTGGCCGGTCTCCGCTACACCGCCGACTTCGCTTTTGTCCTCGGCGGCCTGCTAGGGGGACTGCGCCACGGCGTCCTCTACCTGGCGCTCACCCGGACCCGCAGGCAGGCCCCATCGACCTGAGCGTGGATCAGCCGTCCGCGGCCGGAAACTCCCGGCGCAGGAATTCCACCAGCGTGCGGCCGTTCTGCTGGGTGTCCCGTCCCAGCACGAGGTGAAAGCACCGTGATCGCCGGATGAGGCGCAGGCTGGTGCGCAGGCGCGAGAAGCCCAGCACCGCCTTGGAGGCGATCTCCGCCGGGCTGCGGCTGAGCAGGAACTCCAGGCCGTGAAACAGCCCCAGCCCGACCACACAATTGGCGATCATGGAGCGCAGCGCGGCGGCGCCGCTGGCGGGCAGGATCCGGCACGTGCGCGACAGGCTGCGCGAGCCCAGGAAGATGGCGCCTGGCTCGGCCCGCGGGCAGACACGATCGGCGAAGTACCGGTAGTTGACCAGGACTTTGGGGCCGAATTCCATGCGGTCCACCAAACGCAGCTCACTGTCCGGAATGCCGCCCTCGCCGCCGGGCAACAGACCCAGCCGCAGCGGAAAGGGATGGACCCGGCCCTGCCGGTCCACCAGCGGAGAATCGTCAGACAGCAGGTGCACGTCGGGGTACTTCAGCAGTTCCGCGCCCAAGGTGCTCTTGCCGCCACCCATCGGAAGCAGCACCAGGGCGGCGCGGCCCGCCAGGGCCACCCCCAGGGCATGTACCCGGTGCAGGCGCCGCGCGTCCAGTTGCTCGGCGAGTTGGGACAGCACGAACAGGTAGGCTGCCTCGTAGAGCAGGTCAGGGTCCTGGCTGTAGAGCCGCAGGTGGCTGGCACGGCGATCATGCACGGCCAAGCCGCGGCCTGAGTAGTCCACGTAGGTGCAGTCACCGTCGCGGAATGAGACGTTGCGCGGCGTGTACACGCTGGCCCGCAACGGCGGCGCCTCGTCGTAGGGCGGGCTCTGCTGGAGTAGCTCGATGACCAACTCGGTGTGGCCCGGCTCGCAGCGGAAGTGCGCGAAGTCCGCGGCCACGTTCTCCACCGCCTGAGCCGGGTCACCCCGGAGCTCCACGCGGTAGCCGTACACATCCAGGTGGATGCCGGCATCGCCGCCCGAGGACGCCGAAATCGTGGGAGTACTCATGGCTCGCCGAATACACGTCTAAGTTTCATATCGAGCCCCGGGTCCATCTCCTTGCGCGGGCGGCCCTCGTGGCCGGCCAGCCGGTAGACCCGCAGGTGGGAGCCGCGATAGGCCTCCAGAAGCAGAAGCTGCCACCGATCGGAGCGCAGGCGCAGCGCCTCCGCGAGTTGATCCTGGTGGGGACGGCGCGGCACGCCATCGTCCGTGTCCACCGCCACCAGACCCACCGGGATGCCCTCCAAATAGTCCGCCACAGCGGCAGGATCGGCGTGCTTGAGGCTGTAGTAGGTGCCTGACCAGGACACGCGAGCCAGTGCCTTGGTGCCACGCAGCACGAGGTGACCGGGACGCCGCTCTAGCATGGCGACTTCCGCGATGAAGGCGCCCTCCCGGGCGGCCCCGGCCGAGACCAGCATCACCGAGTCGCGAAGGGTCGGGTTGGCCAGCAGTTCGCGCACTAAGGCGGGGTAGCCGTCAGAGACCTTTCGCTCCAACCGGAACTTCTCCACACCGCAGACGCCGGCGACGGCCAGCATCACCGCGCCAGCGGCCCAGACCCTTCGTACCCCCACCGTGCGAAGCGCCTCCACCAGCCTGGCCGCCCCGGCTCCGGCCAGCACGATCAGGGCCGGCAGGGCGCTCATCAGGTAGCGGTCTTCCAGGCGCGCCCATACCAGCGTATTGAAACCTGCGAAGCTCAGCACCAAGGCTGTCAGGGCGGCCCATTTTCCGCCGGGCCGACCCCGCCACACTGGCAGCAAGACCTTCACCGCCAACCCCAGCACCACCAGACCGAGCAACCCCCATCCCAGGATCTCGACCAGCAACTCGGCCTGTCCGGCCGCAGCCATCCGGGCACGCCCTCCCCCGGGGCCTTCAACGCCGGATAGTTTCCGGTTCACCAGGAAATGCCACGGGCCGCACACCGCCAGCACCGGTAGCGCCGGAAACCAGAAGGACCAGCGGCGAAGCAACTCGAGCCGGCGGCTCAGCAGCACCGCGAATGGCGGCAGCAGGCCCAGCGCCAGCGCCCTTCCGTGGCTCATGACGGCCAACACGGCCAGAAGGCTGAACAGGAGGGCCTCACGCCAGCGGGGCTGGTCCAGATAGCGCCCGTAGACCAGCGCCGCCCCGAAACACAGCAGCGCCAGCCACACCTCAGTCATTACCATGTGGCTGTGCCTCTGCACCAAGGGCAGAGACACCAGGAGGAGCGCCATGCCGGTGGCGATGACCTCCCCGGCCTCCTCCCGCAGGCTCCGGCAGACCATCCAGGCCAGCAGCACGGTGAGCAGGCAAAGAAACAGCAGCACCGAGACCCGCGAGGCCGGAAACACGAGCATCCAGGCCGCCAGGCCGGCGTGGAACCCAGGCGGCCAATGCCCGATGCCGACCTTGGGGTAGTGCAGGTAGTAGTTCGCCGCGTAGTCCAGGGGAGGAGCCGGAAACCAGCTCGCCACGTAATCCCGCAACATCAGGGCGGTGACGAAGTGCGCCGGTTCGTCGGGGTACCCACTGAACTCGGACCGGAAAGCCCCCGAGCACCATGCCAGGGTCAACACCGCAATGGCCAGCAGCACCACTACCCGCACGGAGGCCGGCCGGACGGCCAAGGCAGAACTGAACAGCCGCATCACTGCTGAAAGGGACAATCATAGCACTGTCGCCCCACCGCCGCCGGGCGTGCGGCGGGTCCGGTGACCCGCGAGCCAGCCCCACGGCTTTCTCACCGCGTCGGTGAACACACCCTTGGCCCGTCCGCTTCTCCGGGGCAGTCCCTGGCCACAGACGGTTTGCGGGGGCCGCAACCGGTGCGCGCCGAAAGAGGGGTCGCACCAAGGCGGCCGAGAGGGAGCTGGCGGTCTGCTGCATGCGGAAGGAAACCAGGCAGCGGTGGCTGGTGTCCAAACTGGCATGCGAGGCATGCGCGGGGTGGATAGCAGGTGGCGGCTGGCCGCTTCCGAATCCCCTGGCCCGGCGCCTTCACCCCCTACTAGTACTTTGGTGTCGAATCCTGTTGCACGAGGGTTGCGCGATCGGATATACTCGGCAACTGCAAGTTCCCAGAGGAGCTGCTGGAGGACTGGGAGCGCCGTCCGCGCCGGTGGCTTGCTCCGGGGGAACAGACGTGACATCATCAGCAAATCAGGAGGCTGGAGTGCTGGTTCGAAAAACCAAAGCCATCGTTGCCGTTGTGCTGGGCTTGGCCCTGGGGTTGGGGGCCGCCTGGGGGCAGGCGCAGCAGAAGCAGGAGTGGAAGGATCGCGCCGAATACGACCTGTACATGGCCATTAGCAAGGAGGCCAACGCCGAGGCCCGGCTGAAACTCGTGGACCAGTGGACGGAGAAATACGCGGCCACGGACTTTACGCTGCTCCGCCTCCAGACCTACCTGGCCACCTATCAGCAGTTGGGGCGGACGGCGGACATAGTCAGGACCGCCAGGAGCATCCTGGAGAGCAATCCCAAGGACATCCGCATACTCTCCACAGTGGCGTACTTCACTACCGCCTTGCCCAAACCTTCCCCGGACGACCTCAGCGCCGGGGAGAAGGCCTCCCAGGGAGTGCTGGAGCTTCTGGACGCCGAGTTCACGCCTGAAAAGAAGCCCGCCACGGTCACCGAAGCCGACTGGAAGAAGAGCCGGTCGGCGACCGAAGCCATGGCGCACCGAACCCTGGGCTGGGTAGCCATGCAACGCAAGGAATACGAAGCCGCGGAGAAGGCCTTTACCCGGACCCTGCAAGCCAACCCGGAGCAAGGCGAGGTCTCCTACTGGCTGGGCCAGGTGATCCTGTACCAGAAGAAGGCGGACCGGCAGGTTGACGCGCTGTTCCACTTCGCCCGGGCGGCGGCCTATGCGGGGACGGGTGCGCTGAGTCCCCAAGGCCGGCAGCAAGTGGAAGCCTACCTGGCCAAGGCTTACCGTACCTATCACGGGGATGAGAGCGGTCTGAAGGAACTCCACGAGCTGGCCAGGGCCAACGTGTTCCCGCCGGCGGGCTTCGACATCAAGAGCCGCGAGGAGATCGAAGTCGAGAAACGTCAGGCCCTCGCCAAGGCCGATCCCGGGCTGGCCTTGTGGGTAAGCATCAAAGAGAACCTGACGGCCGATGGCGGCCAGAAGTACTTCACTGAGAACATGAAGGACGCCCTGATTCCCCCGGAAGGCATGGTCCCCTTCAAGGGCACCCTGATCAGCCATGACCCGGCCAAGAACCCCAAGACGCTGGTGCTGGGCATTCAGGATCCTGGGCAGGCCGACGTTACGCTGAAGCTGGATACGGCAATGACCGGAGTGGCGCCCGCGGGCACGGTGATCCAGTTCCGCGGAGCGCCTGAGAGCTTCACCAAGGAGCCGTTCATGGTGACCTTCGAGGTGGACAAGGAAGCCGTGACCGGGTGGCCAGCTCCGGCGCCACCCGCCAAGAGGGCGCCCAAGAAGGCCGCGCCTAAGAAGACGACATAGCGGTTGCGTTCGACCGCGCTGGTCCTGGCGAGTCCGCGCTCGCCAGGACCAGGCTAAACACCACCCGCTCAAGGAACCCGGCGGGAACGCCCGCTTCCTCCAGCGCCTGGTAGCACTGAACGAAGTTGCGCGCCGAGTACAGGAAGTGGCGGCCGGGCCTGCTCAGGCTGATCCCGCCCAGGCTCACGAAACCCAGCACCAGGATGGCGGCCTGCTTCCTCCACTGCCATGTGCTGCCGGCCCTCATACCTATAGAGACGGAGACCGGCTCCCTTCGTTGCCAGTCGGCGCCGGGGACAGCCCGCCGGCCGTGGGGACCGGCAGCCTAGACTGTGCTACTATCGCGGACACAGTTAAAAAGTTTTGTCGATGCTCAGGCGGCTAGCCCGAGTTCCGTTAGCAGGTCTCGCATGTCGCGCTGTACTGCGTGGTAACGTGCGTCGAGGGGCGTCGGATTCCTGG
>Ga0194110_10009117_pt1 | contig 11206 bp, 6 predicted proteins | sample TA2Kig1200mmetaG_FD_146192 | JGI IMG/M metagenome (GOLD analysis project Ga0194110, IMG submission 146192) | Freshwater microbial communities from Lake Tanganyika, Tanzania - TA2015032 Kigoma Deep Cast 1200m | ecosystem: Environmental > Aquatic > Freshwater > Lake | place: Tanzania: Lake... | reverse complement strand
GCGGAGTATAATTCGCTCTCGGAAGAGTACGAAGGCGCTGAGGATCTGCCCGAGGAGGTCGACCAGAAGCTCGCCGAACTCGAGCAGCAGATCGCGGCTGTCGACGAACGTCCCGCGATCTATGACCCGTCCGACATCGCCCGCGCCGGAATTTTCGTGAGCATCGACCACGCCGGCGCCTTGAAGGTCGAGCGCGGTTTCGTGCACCCCGAGGACGAGGCGCCAGCCGCTTCCGATGAGCGGGACGCTGACGCCGAACCAGCGGATGTCAGTGACAGCTCAGCGGGCGGCACGAGAAGCGAAGGAAGCGGATCGCCGACGGGTGGCGCCCCCTCTGCCTCGTCTTCGGTCGGCGAGGACGAGACGGAAACGTCGCCGAAGCTCTCCGATCGGCTACTGACCGAGCTCACCGCGCATCGCACGCTCGCTTTGCGCAACGTGTTGGCGAATGATCCCCAGGCGGCGTTTCTCGCGGCGGCATTTCTGTTGCAAGCGCGCGTAACGTCGACAAGCCGCCTGAGGAATGGCGCCCATCCGATTTTCATATCTTCGAGCGTCTCCTCGAAGACGAAGCCGCCTTTCGCCGACATCTCACAGAAATCTCCGATCACGAGCGCCAATTGCTGGAGCTCGATCGTCGAGAGACCAAAACGAACGCCGCAAAAATGCGCCGACCAAATTCTGCGCGTTTGGGAACCCGACGCCTATGAGATCGTCAACAGTGTCGTCCTCGGTCCTGGCGAATCTCATACGAAAGACGCCCGCCGGTTTCGGCTGGATCATGCGCGCGATTGGCTTATGAGATCGGCCATCAAGTCGCGTCAACGCCCAGGTTTTGTCGAATGCGTCGCGACACTGGGCGGCGATCGTCGCCGTGCAGAGCGGCGCTTTCTCGTGCCCGAGGGCGAATATGATCCTGGCCACCATGGCTTCGTGATCGATCCGGCGCGCCACGAATCGTATGAGGGGCCGAGCAGCTTCGTCGGTTGGGCTCGATAGATCGGGAGTGGAGCTGAGGGAAAGGAGAGGGAGAGGGCTTTGCCGGGAAGGGCGAGCCCGGAAGGCGTGAAGAGAGAGCGATCCGGGCTGGTTTGACCCAACCCGGAGATCCTCGATGAGCCCGATCCTCGCAGCCGCCCTTGCCCAGACCGAACAGGCTGAACTTTCCTTCACGACAGACGACAAGCCCACTGCGCTGATCATGGCGGCACAGGCGCTCGTCGCCGATCTCGCCAAGGGCCGCACGATCGACGCCGCGGCTCTGCGCGCAGCGATGGAGAACGCCTTTGGCGCGAGCGATACGCAAGGCGCCTGGTCCTGGAAGGACGCCTACGAGGCGCTCGAAGCGGCGCAGGTGCTGTTCGTGCGTCGCTACGGGCCGGCAATCAAGGCGCGCGCTCAAAACGAGCCTTCGCGCATCCTCGCGATGCTCGCGAAGATCGGCGTCTTGTTGCCGACTCAGACGCGGCGCTCGGAAGAGAGCCACACGCTGCAGCAATTTTCGACCCCGCTGGAATTGGCCTACGTGGCGAGTCTCGCCGCCGGGATCGGTTCGAACGACGTTGTGCTGGAGCCGTCGGCCGGAACGGGAATGCTCGCGATCTTCGCCGAGCTCCCCGGGGCGAAGGTCATTCTCAATGAATGGGCGGAGACCCGCGCCGGGCTGTTGAAGCTCACTTTTCCTGGCGCACCGGTTAGCCGCTTCGATGGCGCGCAGATCAACGACCGGCTCGACTCCGATTGTCGCCCGAGCGTCGTCTTGATGAATCCGCCCTTCTCGTCGTCGCCCCTGATCGAGGGCCGGCACGCGGCGGCGACCTTCGAACATATTCGTTCCGCTTTGGCGCGTCTGCAGCCGAACGGCCGGCTCGTGGCGATCACCGGCGAGAGCTTCTCGCCGAGCGCCCCCGCCTGGCGCGCAGGGTTCGAACGCTTGCAGGAGAAGGGCCGACTTATCTTCACGGCCTCACTCGCCCGCGGATTTTTCGCGCGTCACGGCACCAGCGTCGAGAGCCGCCTGACGGTCTTCGACAAGACGCCGGCCGAGCGTCCCATGGCATTTCGCGAAGGCTTCAGCCCCGTCGCCACTCTCGAAGAATTGTTGTCGCTCGTTCAGCGCGAGGTTCGGCCGCGTCAAGCGCTCACGCAGAGCGAGCGCACCGACGCCGTTCCCCCTGCCCTTTCGAAACCGGTCGCTTCGATTGCGTTCCCCCGTTCGTCGCAGTCGTGGTCGTTGCGGGGGTCCGATCGCGCGTCTCCGCGTTCCGACGTCGCTGTCGCCGAAAGGTCTGTTGCTCGCTCCTCAGCCGTCGCGAGCGAGGTCGTCGAGCTCGCCTATGAGACCAGGGACTGGAAAACGCCCGAGGGCGGCTCTCTCAGCGCCGGCCTCTACGAGCCCTATGCGGTGCAATCGATCGCGATCGAAGGCGCGAAGCCGCATCCGACGACACTCGTCCAATCCGCCGCCATGGCGTCAGTCGCGCCGCCGAAACCCTCCTATCGGCCGAACCTCCCGAAAGCCGTGATCGAATCCGGGCTGCTGTCCGACGCGCAATTGGAGAGCATTGTTTACGCCGGCGAAGCCCATAGCGGCCTCCTTGCCGGCTCTTTCCTCGTCAATGAAAGCTTCGACACGGTTTCCGCCGCGCCCAACGACGCCGAGAAGGCGGTCCGCTTTCGCCGCGGCTATTACCTTGGAGATGGCACGGGTGCCGGTAAGGGGCGACAGGTCGCGGGGGTCGTTCTCGACAATTGGCTGAAAGGCCGCCGCAAGGCGCTCTGGATCTCCAAATCCGACAAGCTGCTGGAAGACGCGCAGCGCGACTGGGCGGCGCTGGGTGGGGAGAAATTGCAGATCGTTCCGCAGTCCCGCTTCAAGCAGGGCGCGCCGATCCGTCTTGCCGATGGCATTCTTTTCACCACCTATTCGACCTTGCGGTCGGATGAACGCCAGGGTCGCGACGGCGCTGTGAAGGCTTCGCGCCTGTCACAACTCATCGACTGGCTCGGAGCCGATTTCGACGGCGTGATTGTCTTCGACGAGGCGCACGCTCTCGCCAACGCCGTTGGCGACAAGGGCGAGCGCGGTGAGAAGACCGCCTCGCAGCAGGGACGAGCGGGTCTGCGGCTGCAGAACGCCCTGCCCCGCGCCCGCGTGCTTTATGTCTCGGCGACGGGCGCGACGACCGTCGCCAATCTTGCCTACGCCACGCGCCTCGGGCTCTGGGGTTCGGCCGACATGCCCTTCGCGACGCGCCAGGATTTTGTCGCGGCCATGGAGGCCGGCGGCATCGCCGCCATGGAGGTGCTGGCTCGAGATCTGAAGGCTCTCGGCCTTTATGCGTCGCGCGCCCTCTCCTATGCCGGCGTCGAGGTCGAGATGCTGGAGCACCAGCTCTCGCCGGAGCAGATCCGCATCTATGATTCTTACGCCGGCGCCTTCGAAATCATTCACAATAATCTGACCGCGGCGCTGGAGGCGGCGAACATTACCGGCGAAGGGGGCAAGGCCTATAACCGCAACGCCAAGAGCGCCGCGCGCTCAGCTTTCGAATCCAACAAGCAGCGTTTTTTCAATCATCTGATCACGGCGATGAAGGTCCCAAGCCTCATCGCGTCGATCGAGCGTGATTTGGCGGCGGGCTATGCCGCGGTGATCCAGATCGTTTCGACCAGCGAAGCCTTGATGGAGCGCCGTCTCGCCGAAATCCCGTCGTCCGAATGGGGCGATCTTTCCTGCGATATCACCCCACGCGAAGGGAAGGAATGGGCGAGATAGTCGAGAACATATTCTGCCACGTTGCCCGATATGCCGAGTGGCCGTGACGACTCCCCGGTTTTGCGGGGAAAAGCTCGATGATTGCGCGGCATAATTTTTCTCCTCTCGCTACGGTCCTCCGTTTTTGTTCGAACGAAGGGACCAACATGACAGCCAAAAACCGCCTGCTCGCCGAACAGTGTTGCAGCGATCAGGATTCGCCGGCGCCGGACTACGCCCTGGCGTCTGCATTTCTCGAAAGCCTCAGAAACTCGCGTTCGGGGTCGAATCTTCAAATCGACCAAAGCGCCGCGCGTCATTTTTTGACGTGGCTCCACAAGAGCCGCATCCCGTCGAGCGTCGTGGATGAAGCGATCGTCGAACGTTTCGCGCGACATCACTGTCGATGCGGTCGCTATAGTGCGAGCCAACTCAAAACTTCGGCGTATCTCGGCCGCGTTCGTCGCTTCGTCTGCTTTTTGGAGGATCGCGGCCACATCCATGTCGTCAAAGACATCGAACGTATCGTCGCGCATCTCGCCGATTTCGCACGTCATCTCGACACACTTGGATATAGCCAAGTATGTCGACGCAGCTATCAATCAGAGGCGGAGCATCTCGCTGTCTGGCTTCGCCTGTCTCGTGTCTTGTGGCGCGATGTGAACGACACCGTAATCGAATGCTTCGCCCAGCACGATTGCCGCTGCCCCATAAAGCGCAAGCGCGGCAAAGTGGTCGAGGGCACGGGGTTCGCACGTCGCCGACGAGGCGCGCGTGGATTCATCGACTTCTTGCGACGTCGCGACGCTATTCCCCTGAGCGCAGAACCGACGTTCGTTGAAGACCCGCGCCTTTCGGCGTTTCGCATTTGGCTCAAACGTCATCGCGGGACGACCGATGAGACGATACGGCGCTATCTCCAGGAGGCATCACGTTGGGCGTCAGCATTGGGGCCCGATCCGGCCGCCTTCGACGCCGCGACAATCCGCGCCGTCGTGCTCAATCAAGCGCCATCGCGCTCACGCGCATCAGTACGCATGACAGTGACCGTCTTGCGCGCTTATTTACGCTTCCTGTCCGCGCAAGGCGATTGCCGACCCGAACTCATTCATGCCGTGCCGCCCGCGGCGCTGCGGCGTCTCGCGACGCTTCCACGCTACGCCAGCCCGGAGACAATCGAGCGGATCATTGGCTCCTGCGATACGTCCACGCCGGTCGGCGTCCGGGACCGAGCGATTCTTCTTCTCCTGGCGCGCCTTGGACTTCGTGCCGGCGACATCTGGCGATTGCAGCTTGCCGATATCGATTGGTCGAACGCGCAATTTCGCCTCCGCCACGGCAAAAATCGACAACCGACACGATTGCCTTTGCCGCAAGACGCCGGTGACGCGCTGTTGGCTTATCTCACTGAGGCGCGCCCGCCGGCCCGTGAAGCGCATGTGTTCCTACGTGTCCAGGCTCCCTTCAGGCCATTTGCGTCTGCGTCGGAGATCGCGGGCATCGTTGCTCGGGCAGTGGCTCGAACAGGGATCGAAGGCGTTCCCACTGGCTCCCATCTGTTCCGTCATTCGCTCGCGACCGCGATGTTGCGCGGCGGCGCGAATCTGGAGTCGGTCGGAACGATCCTGCGTCATCGCTCGCCGAACACAACCGCCATCTATGCGAAGGTCGACATCACAATGCTCGAGGCCGTCGCGCAACCCTGGCTCGGAGGCGAAGCATGCTGAGCAGTCATGTCGCCCGCTACGTCGCCCTGCATCGAGGGCTCGGTTTAAAGTTCAACGGCCAGAAGCGGCTTCTGGAGCTCTTTGCGGAATACGCAGAGACTCATGGAGACGCCCACCTCCAAACCCGGCGCGTCCAGGAGTGGTGTGCGTCCGCTTCATCGTCGAACTCTGCAAGAACCCGGTATGACACAGTCCGGAGATTCTGCACGTTTCTCAACGCCGAAAACCCGCAACATGAGGTCCCGCCCGCACACGCGTTCGGGCGGGGCAAGCGCCCGCGACCAGCTCCCTACATCCTGGAGCCCGAGCAAGTACGCACGATCATGCAGGCGTCGCTGGATTTACCGCCCAAGAACTCGATCAGCCCGCACACCTATCATTGTCTCTTCGGCTTGTTGGCCGCGACGGGTCTGCGGATTTCCGAAGCTCTGGCCTTGCAACGGCAAGATTTCACCGGAGATGGTCTGATCATCCGGCGCGGCAAATTCGGCAAGAGCCGCCTCGTGCCGCTCCACGCGACCACGCGCGAAGCATTGGCTGATTACCTGGCGCTCCGCGGCAAGCTGGGCGGGAACAGCAACGATCTGTTCGTCGTCAGAACCGGCCGGCCGCCGACGACGACCAGAGTTTATGTCGTCTTCGTACGGTTGGCGCGCGAGCTCGGCTTCCGAGGGCCGCCTGGAGCCCACGGGCCTCGGCTGCACGACCTGCGTCACACCTTCGCCGTGCGATCGCTGGAGGCGTGCGCGCACGACCGGCAAGCGGTCCGCCGCCACATGGCGGCGCTCAGCGCCTATCTCGGTCACGCGGACGTCGCGAACACCTACTGGTACCTGCAAGCAACGCCAGTTCTGATGCGCGACATCGCCGAAGCGAACGAACGTCTGTTCCAGGGAGAGACGGCATGACGGCCCTCGCTCCGCATCTCGCCAGGTTTCTCCGCGAGCATCTGCCGCGCGAAAGAAACGCCAGTCCTCACACGGTCGCGGCTTATGCCCACAGCTTCACGCTTTTGGTTCGCTTTGCGGCGGACCGGCTGAAGCGGAGGCCGAGCGACCTCGCCGTGGAGGACATCGACCCGAAGCTCGTCCTGGAGTTCCTCGATCATGTCGAGGAAGGACGCGGCAACAGCGCGCGCACCCGCAACACGCGTCTCGCTGCTGTCCGAACATTCTTCCGATACATCGAATACCAGGCGCCGGCCTGCCTCGATCAAGCGCTGCGCATCCGCGCGCTTCCGATCAAGCGAACCGATGCGACGCTTATCGACCATCTCACCAAAGAGGAGGTCCAGGCGTTGTTGGCGGCGCCGGATCCGAGTAGCTCGCACGGACTCCGCGATCGCGCCATGTTGCATCTGACCTATGCTGCAGGGCTTCGCGTTTCCGAACTGCTCTCGCTTCGCATCGACGACTTTCCGCAGCCGTCGCTCGCGACGGTGAAGATCCTTGGGAAAGGGCGGCGCGAACGCGTGTTGCCATTGTGGCGCGAGACGCAAACCGTGTTGAGAGCATGGCTGGCGGTCCGCCCGTCCGGCCAGGCCCCAGAACTGTTTCTCAATCGCAACGGCGGACGAATGAGCCGAGACGGCTTCGCCCATCGATTGGCGCTCCATGTCGTGGCCGCCACCCGGAAGCAGCCGTCGCTGGCGGACAAACACGTGACGCCGCATGTGCTTCGACACAGCTGCGCCATGCATACGCTCGCGGCGACCGGTGACATACGGAAAGTCGCGCTTTGGCTCGGCCACGCGAGCATACAGAGCACGGAAGCCTACCTTCGCGTCGATCCCGCCGAGAAATTGGCGGTGCTGTCGGCGCACGCCCCGCCGACGATCCAGAAAGGCAAGTTCCGACCGCCACCCGATGCATTGCTCGCGATGCTCGGCGAAGTCCGAAACACCGCGTAACGCCAAACCCCGCCCAACTTCACCGCCCCTCGGCTGATCCCAGCCGAGGGGTTTTTCACAACTGAAGGAGAAAAATTATGCCGCGCAATCATCGAGCTTTTCCCCGCAAAACCGGGGAGTCGTCACGGCCACTCGGCATATCGGGCAACGTGGCAGAATATGTCTTATCCCGATCTCGGGATAACACGTATTCGCGCGGGGTGATGTCGCAGGAGAGATCGCCCCATTCGGACGACGGGATTTCTGAAAGACGGCGCTCCATCAAGGCTTCGCTTGTCGAGACGATCTGAATGACAGCGGCATGACCCGATTCCAGATCACGCTCGATCGACGCGATCAGGCTCGGCGCCTTCATCGCCGTGATCAGATGATTAAAGAAACGCTGCTTGTTGGATTCGAAAGCCGAGCGCGCCGCGCTCTTGGCGTTACGGTTATAGGCCTTACCGCCCTCGCCGGTGATGTTCGCCGCCTCCAGCGCCGCGGTGAGATTGTTGTGAATGATCTCAAAGGCGCCGGCATAGGAATCATAGATACGGATTTGCTCATTTGAGAGCTGGTGCTCCAGCATCTCGACCTCGATCCCGGCATAGGAGAGGGCGCGCGACGCGTAGAGTCCGAGAGCCTTGAGATCACGCGCCAGCACTTCCATGGCGGCAATGCCGCCAGCCTCCATCGCCGCGACAAAATCCTGTCGCGTCGCGAAGGGCATGTCGGTCGAGCCCCAGAGCCCGAGGCGCGTGGCGTAGGCAAGATTGGCGACGGTCGTCGCGCCGGTGGCCGAGACATAAAGGACGCGGGCGTCGGGGAGGGCGTTTTGTAGCCTGAGGCCCGCGCGCCCCTGCAGCGAGGCGGCCTTCTCGCCGCGCTCGCCCTTGTCGCCAGCCGCATTGGCGAGGGCGTGCGCCTCGTCGAAGACGATCACGCCGTCGAAATCGGCTCCGAGCCAGTCGACGATCTGTGCAAGGCGCGAAGCCTTCAGTGCGCCATCACGGCCCTGACGTTCATCCGACCGCAGGGTCGAATAAGTCGTGAAGAGAATCCCCTCAGCAAGATGGATCGGCGCGCCTTGCTTGAAGCGGGACTGTGGGACGACCTGCAGCTTCTCCTGCCCCAGCGCCGCCCAGTCGCGCTGGGCGTCTTCCAGCAGCTTGTCGGATTTCGAGATCCAGAGGGCCTTGCGGCGGCCTTTCAGCCAATTGTCGAGAACGACGCCCGCGACCTGACGCCCCTTACCGGCGCCTGTGCCATCGCCAAGATAATAACCGCGGCGAAAGCGGACCGCCTTCTCGGCGTCGTCTGGCGCGGCGGAAACCGCATCAAAACTTTCATTGATGAGGAATGAGCCGGCGAGAAGGCCGCTATGGGCCTCGCCGGCGTAGATGACGCTCTCGAGCTGCGCGTCGGAGAGGAATCCGGACTCGACGACGCTCTTTGGCAGATGTGGCCGATAGGTTGGCTTTGGCGGCGCGACCGACGCCATGGCGGCGGATTGAACGAGCGTCGTCGGATGCGGCTTTGCGCCCTCGATTGCAATCGATTGCAGGGCATAGGGCTCATAGAGCCCGGCGCTGAGCGCGCCGCCCTCGGACGCCTTCCAGTCGCGGAGCGCATAGGCGAGTTCGACGATCTCTGAAGGCGCGACGCACGGGGCAGGGACCGGAATGACTCGGACGTTTTGACGCGCAGCATCATCCGCAAGAGCGAGAGGCCGCGCGTCGCGGCGGGTTGCACCAATCGACGCGAACGGCTTCGCGGCCAAACCGACGCTGGACTGGACTGGCGACTTGCTATTGCCCTGCGCTTCTGAAGCAAGGGAAGGGCGCGGCGGAATCTCCCGCTGCACCAGCGCAAGCAGTTCCGAAAAATCGGCGACCGGACCGAAGCCAGCGACAAATTCTTTCGGGTTCTCCGCAGGCGTTTTGTCGAAGACCGTCAGCCGGCTTTCGACGCACGTCCCATGTCGCGCGAAAAATCCTCGCGCGAGGGAGGCCGTAAACACCAGCCGTCCCTGTTCCTGCAAACGCTCGAAGCTCCCGCGCCAGCTGTTCGACGTCGGCGCAAAGCTCTCGCCGGTGATGGCGACGAGCCGGCCGCCAGCGCGAAGTCGCGAGAGAGATGCGCGAATATGTTCGAAAGTCGCGGCGGCATGCCGTCCCTCGATCAGCGGCGAGGCGGAGAAGGGCGGATTCATCAGCACGATGCTGGGGACAATTTTGACGTCGAGACGATCATGGAGCTGCGCGCCATCGAAACGACTGAGTGGCGCTCCGGAAAACAGAAGTGTTAAGAGATCGGCGCGCGTCCTGCCCCATTCATTGAGGACGAGCGTCGCACCGGCGAACTCGGCATTGATCGCGAGCAGCCCCGTGCCGGCGGAAGGCTCGAGCACCACGTCGCCCGGAGTGATCGCCGCCGCAAGACTTGCGACATAGGCGAATTCCAGTGGCGTCGAGAATTGCTGCAGCGCATGACTTTCTTCCGAGCGCCGCGTTTCGCTCGGCAGCATCGCGCCAATTTTCTTGAGCATCGAGAGAATGCGCGCCGGATCGTTCGCCGCGCGCGTAGCCATTGCCGGCCCATAGCGGCGCAGGAACAAAACCTGCGCCGCCTCTACCGCCTCATATGCATCTTTCCAGCACCACGCGCCTTGCGCGTCGCTCGCGCCGAAGGCGCCTTCCATCGCTGCGCGTAGGGCAGGGGCGTCGATGCTGCTCCCCTTGGCAAGACGGACGACGAGCGTCTGCGCCGCCATCACGAGCGCATGGGGCTTTTCTGCCGAAATGAAGGAAAATTCGGATTGTTCGCGGGGCGTTTCGGCAACGGCGAGGTTCGGGCTCATCAATTGTCTCCGGGGTAACGGCCCGGGACGCTCTCTCTTCCTGCTCCGGGCTCGCCCTCCCGGCAAAGCCCTCTGCCTCTTCTCTCCCTCAGCCTCTCCCACGCGCCAGCCGTTTTACGGCAAGCGGCCCAATCGCGCTGATCCGCGACAGATCTCCGCTCATCACCGCTCGCACATGGCCAGCCAGCGCCGCCGGCTCATCGAGCAACGCCAGCGGCGCGAAATGATTTCTGCCGCCCTGATAGTCACGACTGCCGCTGCAGCTGCGAATCAGCACGCCGCTATCGGCGCCGGTTGCGGGCTGGGAGATCTGGATATAAACGCTCTCGCCGTGCAGAATGATTTCGCCGGAGACGGCGTCGCCGCCATTGCAACTGCGGATATCGAAAGAATTTGGCGGCAGCCGTAGTTCTTTTGCGAGCGCGCGTAAGGCGGCGCGTCCTTTCTGGTGAAATAGTTTCTTCTGCGCATCGTCGTAGGCGCAGCGGCGATACCAATCGAACATCTTCATCTCCTCAAAACAAAAAAGAGCCCGCCGGATGGGGCGGGCTCGTGAAGCTGTGGGACGCTCAAAAAAGGCGCGCCGGTCTATTCGGCGGCCTCGGGAACCATCCGTTCCGTCTCGCTCTCGGCGAGAAAAGCGGGAAGATCATCGTCACTGCCGGCCGGCGCTTCGTCGCCGATTTCCGCATGCTTTGCCTCGATCGCCGGGGTGTCGAAATTTTGCGTTCGCAGAATTTCGGGTAACCAGCCGCTGCCTTCGAGCAGGCGCTCGGCTTCCGCCGCCATATCGGCTTTCTTCAGGTGATCGATCATTTGCGCCGTCGCCTCGTCCTTCGCTTCGCGGACAGCGTCGAGAATCTGCGTCTTCGTCACCTTTCCGAAATAGTTCTCGACCGTCGGGCTCCAGAAATCCCGCATGTCGAGCACGAAATGTTCGGCTAGGAGATCGGCGGGGGATGTCCCGCTTGATG
>Ga0194110_10009112_pt1 | contig 11209 bp, 7 predicted proteins | sample TA2Kig1200mmetaG_FD_146192 | JGI IMG/M metagenome (GOLD analysis project Ga0194110, IMG submission 146192) | Freshwater microbial communities from Lake Tanganyika, Tanzania - TA2015032 Kigoma Deep Cast 1200m | ecosystem: Environmental > Aquatic > Freshwater > Lake | place: Tanzania: Lake... | reverse complement strand
AGCGAATGGCAGCAAAAGCGAAAGGTGGTCTGAACAAGAGTTCTTATAGTCCTGGACCGCCTAAAAAATCTCGTCAAGGAACGGGAAACGGTACGAAGTATGCAGCGTCTTCTCGCAATGGGGCTTCAAAGAAATATCGAGGACAAGGTAAAGGATGAATCGTGAAGAAGTTAAAAAATTAATTTATAAACAACAAACTAAACTTGCACCAAGTTTAATACCTGGTGCAGGAGTAGGAGTTTTTGCAATTGTTGAAATACCAAAAGACACTTTGATAAAAGGTGCATCTTCATTTACAAAATATACAAATTTAAAAAGTGATAGTGGACTTGGACCTACTGATGACATACATCTTTTTCAATGGGATGAATTTGATGATTTAGATGATAGAATTAAAAATTACTTAGTCAGTATGACAGACTCATTTGGTAATAATTTTTGGATTGATGCTCCTCCTTTTATGTTTTATCAAACATATTATATCAATCATTCTAATACACCAAATTGTTTTTGGGATCGTAGAACCGGTAATGTGTACACTCAGATTAATATTGAAGTTGGCCAAGAATTGACTATGTATTATATGCCAGAAGAAAGAGAATGGGAGTCATAAATGAGTCAATTAATTGTTAATTTACCTTCAAGAAAAGTATGGGTGCGTAAAGAATATTTACGTGATCTACAAGATGGATATGGTGAATTTGTAGAGGGCGTTTGGGTAACAGCAAAAAGTATACCTGGACGTGCTTTTTATTTTGAAACTTATTTACCAGAATATGGTGCTCTTTATGATAAGTTACCTATTACAGCATTTGTTAACAAACCAGTCACACCAGATCCAGATTTAGATTTACCTAATTTGCAGTTTTGGAACTGTATGGATTATAGTGTTGTTTGTATTCGTAAACAATTTATTAGTCCAATGGACTTTCAAGTATTTTCTCGTAATTATGGTTTTATCAAAGGACAATACTTGTTTACATTAGATAATTATCATCAAGATCCTGATATTATGGATACAAATGTAAGTGAATTGCCTGATGAACATAAATCACACAATTGCATTCTTTTAAATAATGGGCAATTTGCACTCTATCCAAATAATAGAATGAGAGTGTATGATCTATCATTAACACCGCAAGAACCTAAAATGCCAGATTTTAAAGTATCAACTGCTATCTATCAGGTTGAGAATGGTGTTTGTTGGGGTAGACTTGGTGATTGTGATGAATATTTCTGGCAAACACCTGAAGAAAAAAAATTGTAGTATGAAAGATATAGAGGATTGGATTGATTCGCTTAAAAAATCTCACCCAGACTTAAAAGGACACTCTATTTGCCCATTTGCATCTGGAAGCACGTATAAAATTATAAAATGTTCAATAAATGATATCAAACCTCTTGATGAGAATATTAATGTTACTATTTTTATAGTTGAAGATGATCTTAATTATGATTACGGATACAATAAAATTGATGAATTAGGTAAAAAATATCCAGAATATGAATTTTTAGACGATTTTCGTGATTTAGACACTTTTATTAACGGAGTGCAAACTAATAATACTAAGCATAATCTAATTTTATGTCAAAATTCTCAATATCTATCCAAAATGAGACAAATATTGGCAAAAACAGACTATTATGACTCATGGGATGATGACTATTTACAAGGAGTTTTAGGAAAAGATTATCAAATGGTTCAAAAAATTAGAAATAAATAAATTTTTTACAAAAATCGAGTTGAAAAAAGTCTCAATGGGCAAACATTTGCTCTTAGAAGTGTATAATATTGCCTCAGAGGCAATTAATGATGCAGAATCACTTCAAAATGCCATGATTAAAGGCATTCAACGTGCAAAAATGGAAATTTTGAACACATTTTTGCATCATTTTGATCCACAAGGATGTACAATCGTGATTGCACTCGCAGAAAGTCATGTTTCTTGCCATACCTGGCCTGAAAATGGGTGTTTGGCAGTGGATGTGTATACCTGTGGTGATGGAGATCCACGTTTGATTGCCTTGGAAATCTTAAAATACCTCAATTCAGACTCATATTCAATTCGTGAAGTAGATCGTTAAATAGAAGTAGGGAGATAGCAACCTCCTTTATAAAAGTTCTGTTTTATTCATTAAAACAGGAGCTAAAATGTCCAATTTACCAGTCGACAGAGACCCCAACTACATGAGAGAAATGTGGGGCACTGCTAAATTAATTACAGATTATGAGAAAACACCACCAAAAAGAATTATTCAAGAGGTTATGCACGACTTGGCACCCAAGCATGATCTGAAAAAACAAGAAGAATTGCACGAAAAAATTCGTAACGATGATGATTATGATGACTGGGGTTATGGAACTGAACCATCATATGGAATTCCTTGGAAATAGCGAATAAATAATCAATAAAATTCATTCATCAATGGCAGTCCAAAGAAGATCAAGAGCTTTTAAGGATATTAGTTTATCTTTTGAACCACATCCAGTTACAAAAGATCTACCCATTTTGGTGAATGAAAGAGCGATTTCTAGAGCAGTTAGAAATTTAGTTGAAACGATCCCGACGGAGCGATTTTTTAATCCTCTTTTGGGATCTGATGTTCGTAGAAGTCTCTTTGAATTTGTCGATTATGGTACTGCATCGGTAATTGAAGATCAAATTAAAACTACAATCACCAACTATGAGGTCAGAGTTGATAATGTAAACGTTGAAGTTGAACCAAGACCAGATGATAATGAATTTGAAGTGACGGTTACTTTTGATATTATTGGAGAAGATTTTCCAACACAACAATTTTCATTTCTACTAGAGGCAACAAGATAAAATGCCTTTTACACAGTTTACTAATTTAGATTTTGATCAGATCAAAACTCAAATCAAAGATTATCTTCGTGCCAATTCCAATTTTACGGATTTTGATTTTGAGGGATCTAATTTTTCTGTCTTAATCGATACGCTTGCATACAATACGTATATTACAGCATTTAACTCAAATATGATTGTCAATGAGTCCTTTTTGGATTCGGCAACAATTCGAGAGAATGTTGTTTCCTTGGCAAGAACGATTGGTTACGTACCTCGCTCTAAAACCGCCGCTAAGGCAGCGATTACGCTTAGAGTGCCAACTACCACCGCCAGTTCTTTTCTTACCCTACAGGCGGGACTAGTGTGTGTAGGATCGTTTGACAACACATCATACAGTTTTTCACTCTCCGAAGATGTTACAGCAGCAGTGAGTGGAGGAATTGCAACATTTGGATCTTCAGTTACACCAATTAATGTGTATCAGGGGAGTTTATTAAGTAAAGAATTTACGGTTAATACTGCACAAGATCAGAGATTTATACTTGATAATCCAAATATTGATACATCTACGATGGTTGTGTATGTCAAAGGAATAAATGATACTGGATTAGGAAGAGAATACACAAAAGTTGATAATATTTTAAGGTTAAGTAAAACATCTGAAATTTATTTAATTCAAGAAGTTCAAGACGAAAGATATGAAATTCTTTTTGGCGATGGATTTTTTGGCAAAAAACTCGAAAATAATTCTGTTATAACAGTCAAATACATTATAACTGATGGTCAAACTGGAAATGGAGCAACATCATTTGATTTTCAAGGAAATTTTGTTGATTCCTCAAATGTTAGAGTTACTCCATCAGGGACCGTCACCGTTAATACCATACAAAAAGCCTCAAATGGTGGTGAAATAGAATCATTATCATCAATTAAATATTTTGCTCCTAGACTATATTCGGCACAATACAGAGCAGTTACATCAAGAGATTATGAAGCCATTATTCAATCAATATATCCAAATACAGAATCTGTTTCCGTTGTTGGTGGAGAAGAATTAACTCCTCCAAAATTTGGCACCGTTCAAATTAGTATTAAACCAAAAAATGGTACATTTGTAAGTGACTTTGATAAGCAAAATATTTTATCTAAATTAAAGCAATATTCAATTGCAGGAATTAATCAAAAAATAATTGACCTTAAAATTCTTTATGTTGAGATTGATTCATCCGTTTACTATAACAGCAGTCAAGTCTCCGATGTTAATACTTTAAAATCGTCGGTTATATCATTCCTTACTCAATATGCATCTAGTTTAGATGTCAATAAATTTGGAGGTCGATTTAAGTATAGTAAAGTTGTACAGATCATTGATAGAGTTAATAGTTCTATTACTTCTAATATTTCTAAAGTAAAAATTAGAAGAGATATGAAAGTTCTCATAAATCAGTTTGCTCAATATGAATTGTGCTTTGGAAATCGTTTTCACATTAATCCAGAGGGATTCAATATTAAAAGCACAGGATTTAAGATTGCTGGATCCGATGATATCGTATATTTTACAGACGTTCCAAATACGACAGTTGAAATCGGACCCAGTGGTAAATTAATATTAAAATTGGATGGCAGTCAAAAAGGAGATTTAGCGGTTATTAAAATGTCAAACACTGGTAATAAAACGGTTGTTATAAAATCTGCAGGAGTGGTAGATTATAAAGAAGGAGAAGTCATAGTTAATACTTTAAATATTACATCAACAGTAGCACCAAATAATATTATTGAAATTCAAGCATTTCCAGAATCAAATGATGTTGTTGGACTAAAAGATTTATATTTGAGTTTTGATATTTCAAAGAGTAAGATAAATATGGTTAAGGATGTTATTACTTCTGGGGAAGATATCTCGGGAGTTACTTTTATTAGAGACTTTTATACTTCCAGTTATTCTAACGGAGAAATCGAGAGGAAATAAAATATGTCGAATTTTGAGAAGAGAGTGCAAATCAATAAAATTATTGAAAGTCAACTTCCAGAATTTGTAGTTTCAGATTTTACAAAAGCAACTGAATTTTTTAAACAATATTATATCTCCCAAGAATTTCAGGGAGGCACAACTGATATTGTAGAAAATTTAGATCAATATTTAAAATTAGATAATTTAGTTCCTGAGGTTGTTGTTGGAAAAACAACATTAACATCGGACATATCATCCTCTGCTGGTATTGTCACTGTCACTTCAACTAAAGGATTTCCATCAGAATATGGTTTACTAAAAATTAATGATGAAATCATTACATATACTGGTATAACAACAAATACGTTTACTGGATGTGTAAGAGGGTTTAGTGGGATCACTGGATATACAGTTGGAGTTTCGACAGTTGTTGAAAATATAAACAAACAGTCTCTTACTTTTTCATCATCAGCAAAACAATCTCATACAAAAAATGCAACAGTTCAAAATTTAAGTGTTTTATTTCTACAAGAATTTTATAAAAAACTCAAATATACGTTTACACCCGGATTAGAAAATTATAACTTTACTTCTGATTTAAATGTAGGAAATTTTGTCAAACATGCTAGAAATTTTTACCAATCAAAAGGAATAGAAGAATCTGTAAAAATTCTCTTTAAAGTTCTTTATGGTGTTGATGCAGAGGTCATAGATCTAGAGAGTAGATTAATCAAACCATCATCTGCAAATTATATTCGCCGCGAAGTTATAGTGGCACAAAGAATTTCTGGTGATCCATACAAATTGGAAGGGCAGACAATATTTAAATCTACAAATCTATCAACAAATGCTTCTGTTTCCAATGTTGAAATTTTTACACGAAATAATTTAGCATATTACAGATTAGAACTATTTGTTGGATATGATGATAGGGACTTAATTGAGGGTATTTTTACTGTCCCAGGAAAAACAAAAGTATTAGAAACAGTTTCAGTTGGATCTTCAATTATTTCCGTAGATTCAACAATTGGATTTGAGCAAACTGGAACAATAATATCCGGAAATAATAAAATTAATTATGATTCAAAATCAATTAATCAATTTTTTAAATGCACTGGAGTTTCCGAACAAATTCCAATAACAAGTGATATTAGATCTGATGAATTAATTTTTGGTTATGAAAATGGAGATCAAACTAAAAAAGTTGAATTACGTATTACGGGAACTCTATCAGATTTAATTGAAATAGACAATATTAATGACATACAAGATGGAGAAGATTTAAGCGTTAAAAATCTTGGTGAAGTAATATCAAATCCAAATAGTAAAACTTACAAACAAGCATTTGCAAATTCGTGGATTTACAATACAAGCACAAGATATCAAGTATCTTCTATTTCTGGATCAACTTTTACTTTATCAAGTGAGATTGATAAAGCAAGTTTGAAAGTTGGAGATATTGTTGATATCGTATTAAGAAATAATAATACTATTGTCTCTCCCGATGCTGTTATAAATTCGATTAATTTTTCCTCAAAACAAATTACACTAAACAATATATCTGGATTTTCTGCTATTTCATCTTTAACATATGATATTAGGAGAAAAATTAAAAAAGCAAAAAGTTTAAATGCTCCTATCATTGATGGAAATGAAAAATATATTTCAGATACTCTAAATGTTTACATTGATGGTGATACTGATGGATATATTGCCTCAAACTCACTACCATCCTATCAAATTGTAGATGAATTGGTAGAACATAGTATTCCTGATGGGACAACAACATACATAGATGGATATGATAGTATCGCTTTAGCGTATTCTATAATTAAATTTTCTAATAATATTAGATTTATTGATGGGGATATTATTGTATACAGAGCGTCTAATCCTTTACCTGGATTAATATCAGGAAGAGATTATTATGTGAAATTAACGGCACCTAATCAAATTCGTTTATATCAATCCATTTCTTCATTGAGCGGATCTGATTACGTTCAGTTTCAACCAACATCAAGCGCAGGAAATCATCTATTTACTCTAAAATCTAATGAAAATAGAGTTATATCTCCAAATTTAATTTTAAGAAAGTTTCCACTTTCGCAAGAATTTTTAAAAAAAAGTAAAAAAATAGATTTAAGAAAATCTACATCTAATGTTCTTGGTAGCATTGGAATTTTGATTGATGGTGTTGAAATATCAAGACCAGATTCTGATGATAAAGTTTATTATGGTCCACTCAAGAAATTTGAAATTTTAAATGGTGGTAGAGATTACGATGTGGTTAATCCACCTCAAATTTCAATATCATCTGGCCTTGGAGTTACAGCACTTGTTGAACCAATTATTTCGGGTATTGTAACTGCAGTTTATGTCGATCCACAAGATTTTGATATTGAAAAAGTATCTCTTTCTCTTACTGGGGGTAATGGATCTGGATGTATCTTAGAACCAATTTATGGGGAAAGATTTAGAGAACTAGAATTTGATAGTAGAGCACTTAGTTTAGGTGGTGGAGTAGATATTACCACAGAAACAATTACATTTTTAACAAATCATAATTTTTCTGACGGTGAGAGAGTTATATATTCTCCGAATGGAAATACTCCAATATCAATAGGAAATTTTAACGACAGTGCAAATGCTATAACCGGAACTCTTGTTAATGGTAATGAATATGTCGTAAAATTTGTTAACACCAGCACTATTAAACTTCACAGTTCTATTTCAGATTATCGTGCAGGGATTAATACTATTGGATTTTCAACAACCACTCAGGCAAGTGGAATACACAAATTTAGAACAATATCAAAAAACACACTTAAAAAAATTAAAGTAATAAACAGTGGAAGTGGGTATCAACACAGAAAATTAAGAGTTACTTCTTCTGGAATTTCAACAGAGTATAATACAATTACATTTAAAAATCATGGATTTTCCGATGGTGATGTTGTAACATATTTTTCAAGCAATCCAATTGTTGGGTTATCAACCCTCAATAGATATTCAATTAATTTAGTTGATAGTGATTCATTTAGACTTATAAATTTAGGAATAGGTGCAACTCTAACGTCAGATCTTATTAGAAAAAAACATGTTAAATTAGGATCAATTGGATCCGAATATCATATTTTTCAATATCCACCCATTCAAGTTAATGTAAATGTTTCTTTTGGATCATCATTAACTGGACAATTTACATTTACTCCAATTGTTACTGGTAAAATTATTGATGCATATCTATATGAAACAGGAACTGGATATGGATCAAATATTTTAAACTTACACAAAAAACCTTTAGTCACTCTTAAAAATGGAAAAAAATCTCAACTAAATCCAATTATTACTAATGGAAGAATTTCTGGTGTTCAGATTTTATCTGGAGGCACTGAATATTTTTCAATTCCAACACTTAAAGCAAGTGGAAATGGTACTGGAGCAATTTTAAGACCAGTAATAAGTAATGGAGTAATTACTAACGTAATTGTAATTAATTCTGGAATTGGATATAGTTCAACTAATACATCAATTGAAGTAATTCCAAGTGGATTTGGTGCAAAATTTGATACGCAAGTTAGAGATCTTACAGTTAATGATGCGGAAAGGTACTCTACCGCCGCAAGATCCAGAACAACGAAAATATTTTCAAGTCTTCGTAAGAATACTGTTGATAATTTAATATCTTATGGAATTTATGGATATTCTGCAGATTTAGCATCAAATTATTCTGACAGTGGTACACTCCACTCCCCAATTGTTGGATGGGCATATGATGGTAATCCTATCTATGGTCCATATGGATACATCACTCCTAGTAATATTCAATCTGGTATAAAAATTTTAAGACCTGGATATTCATTAGATATAACAAAAGTTCAAGATAGACCATCTTCTTTTTCTGCAGGATTTTTTATTGAAGATTACTCATTTAATGGTAGTGGAGATTTAGATAAACATAATGGAAGATTTTGTATAACACCAGAATTCCCTAAAGGAGTTTATGCATATTTTGCTGGTGTTACAACCAGTTTAACATCAAATACTATTGAACCCTTATATCCTTATTTTGTAGGTGATAGTTTTAAATCTGAATTTATACAAGAAAATGGATATTTGAAACAAAATTATGATTTTAATAATTCAAATTTGGTAAGAAATACTTTTCCATATAAAGTTAATGACCGTAATGCAAATTATGATTTTTTTGTTGAACCTTATGAATTTTCACCTCAAAATGTTGAAGTTAAATCCATTAAATCTGGGGCAGTAACAAACATTAATATCCTTGATGGTGGTAGAAATTATAAAATCGGTGATGTTGTTAATTTTAATCAGAGGGAATCTGGTGGATCAGGTTTAAGAGTAACGGTTTCTGAACTTACTGGGAAACATATTAAAAATATAGAAACGACAAATATTACATATTCACCATGTGTTTTCGTTTGGGATAGTGATACACAAGTCTCTGGATATTATTTACCTGGATTTAACGACTTAAGAAACGGAGATTTAGTCAATATTTCAGGATTATCGACATCAATATCTAATCTATCTGGATCAAAAATTGTTGGATTTTCTAGTGAATCTGTAGCGTTAGCAGCAACAATGTCTAGTTATTCCGCTATGGTGGGTGGTACTGTTCAGGATATATTAATTTCCTCCATTCCTACTGTTTCTATCGGTGGAAGCATATTTATATCATCACCTTTGGGTAACGAAACCATTAAAGTTTTAAATAACTATGGTAATGGTGTTTTAAGAATACAAAGATTTGCAAATTCTGGTGTAGCACATACTTTTGGCACTAGAATATTTGTTACAAATGATAGAATAAAAATACCTGTAAACACGAGAGAATTTGAATCAAAAACTAATAAACTTGTATATTTTAATACAAAAGATTCGGTTGGTGTAGGAACAACAGCAGGTGGAGCTCAGCAAAAATCAGTCACTATATCTGGTTTAACTAAAATCGTTTCCGTACCATTCAGATCTATATATTTACCAAATCACCCATTTAAAACTGGGGAACGTCTTACCTTCACAAAATCTCAAAAAGCCGGTGTTGATTCACTAATAGTTGGTAATGATGATACTGCCCTAGGAACTTTTCAGATTCCTAATGTAGTTACATACACATCAGATGTATATGTAATTAATAAGGGTAGAGATTACATCGGATTAGCGACACAGGTCGGATTAACAACTTTAACTGAAGGATTATATTTTTATAGTGATGGTACTAATAATTCAGAATATTTGTTAGAAACAAATTACAAAAAAGTTACTGGAAGTGTTGATAGAATTGTATCTACAATTAGTCTTGGTCAGACCCATGGTTTATCAACAAATGATACAATAAAATTAACAGTAATTCCGAATACAATTGTTGGACTTGGTTCAACCTCCCCCGTATCTGTTTCATTTGATGAAATAAACAAATCTTTATTAATCAATTCAGTTGGTATAAATTCTACTCAGATTAATCTTGTTGATAATACATTTACTCTTTCCAATCATGGATATAAAACCGGAGATAAAGTATACTACAGTAGTATAGAGGTTGCCTCTGGATTAACGACGGGATTTTACCATATTGTTAAAGAATCTGACAATAAGTTTAAATTATCAGAAACTTTGTATGAATCAAATGAATCTAGTCAAAGTATAGTGAATATTGTGGGTACAGGAGGAACTCATCATGTGTTTGCTCTTGTTAATCCAAAAATTGACGTTGTTAAAAATTCAACATTAACATTTAATTTAGAAAATTCCTCTCTTAGAGGATATAAGTTAAAGATTTTTTCAGATAAAGAATTTAAAAAAGAATTTATTAGTTCTTTTGATAGTAATACATTTAATGTGGTTGGTCTTGGAACCGTGGGATTTGGCACGGCATCACTATCTCTTAAATACTCCTCTAGTATACCTTTAAAACTATACTATGGATTAGAAAAATCTGGATATATTAGCACTGCAGATAAGGAGGTTACTAATTATTCTGAAATTAATTTTGTTGATAGTGAATATAATGGAACATATAATATTTTTGGAATTTCTTCTGATAGTTTCAAAATTTCTCCTTCAAGGACACCAAGTATTTTAAAATATGCAGATAATCAAGTTTCTACTTTAAAATATTCAGTAAAGAAAACTGATAGTGCTGATGGACCAATTGAAAAAGTGGTAATTATTTCACCAGGATTTGATTTTAAAAAATCTCCTAAGTTTATTGATGTTACATCTGTTAATGGAAAAGATGCTAATATTATTGCCATCTCAACTTCAATTGGAAAAATAAACCAAATTGAATTTAAAGATATTGGATATGAATACCCATCAGATAAAACTTTAAAACCAGAGGCTTTTGTTTCACCTATTGTTAATCTTGAAAATAGTGATAGTATTCAAAATATTAACATAGTTTATGGTGGAGAAAGGTATT
>Ga0194110_10009111_pt1 | contig 11211 bp, 9 predicted proteins | sample TA2Kig1200mmetaG_FD_146192 | JGI IMG/M metagenome (GOLD analysis project Ga0194110, IMG submission 146192) | Freshwater microbial communities from Lake Tanganyika, Tanzania - TA2015032 Kigoma Deep Cast 1200m | ecosystem: Environmental > Aquatic > Freshwater > Lake | place: Tanzania: Lake... | reverse complement strand
CTGGGCCAGGAAACGGTCGAGCCCGTCGTTGTTGAAGCCGACCCTGTTGATGAGTGCGCGCTCGCGCACCAGCCTGAACATCCGGGGTCTGGGGTTGCCGGGCTGCGCCTGCGGGGTAACGGTACCCGCCTCCAGGAAGCCGAACCCGAGGCTTCCCAGAGCATCGATGTGCGCCGCGTCCTTGTCGAGTCCAGCTGCGAGTCCCACCCGATTCGGAAACGACAGCCCCATCACTTCGCAGGGGTCTGCCACCTGCGCTGGAACAAGATGCCGCAGAAGTCCGAGATTATGCAGCCGGCCGAGTTGACGCAGCGCCAGGTCGTGCGCTTGCTCCGGTTCGAGGTGAAACAGGAACTTGCGGGCGACCGGATACCAGTCGATCACGGCCGCAGGGAGGCAGGATCCCTCGCCCTCATCCCGGGGCGCGCATTTCGGGGTAGTGGGACAGCGGGATCCAGCGACCCTGGTGCAGACCCTCCACAGGCCGGAAGGTGGCCTTGTAGGACATCTTGGGACTCTCGCGGATCCAGTAGCCGAGATAGAGGTGGGTGAGGCCCCGGCTGAGCGCCCAACGAATCTGCCAAAGGATGCAGTAGGTGCCAAAGTTGGATCGTGGGTGTGCGGCATCGAAGAAGGTGTAGACCGAGGACAGGCCGTCGGCAAGTTCGTCCACGATCGAGACCATCCGCAACACCTCCGAGCGCGGATCCCGGAACTCGATCAGATGGGTGCGCACGCGGCTCTGCAGCAGGAACTGTGCGTACTGCTCGCGGCTGTCCTGGTCCATCCCGCCGCCAGGGTGGCGCTGGCGCTGGTATTGCAGGTAAAGCCTGTAGTGCTCGTCGGAGAAGGTGAGGGGCACGAACTGGGCGTTCAGATCGGAGTGGCTGGTCCATGCCCGCCGCTGACTGCGGCTCGGCTTGAACGACGCCACGATCACCCGCACCGGGACGCAGGCGCGGCAGTCGTCGCACCACGGGCGGTAGGTAAACACCCCGCTGCGGCGAAACCCAACGCGCACCAGCTCGCTGTAGGCCTCGTGGTGAACCAGATGATTGGGCGTGGCCACCTGCGAGCGGGCGTTCCTGTTCGGCAGATAGCTGCAGGGGTAGGGTGCTGTCGCGTAGAACTGCAGCGTGGAAAAGGGTGCTTCGTGCGGGCGAGTCATGACCAGTCGATGCGAATCTCCGACCATCTCGGCGCCGGGAGCGCACACAGGTGGGCAATCCTGGTCAGATACTCGGCGCGCGGCATCGGACCGGCGCCCAACCGCGCCAGATGGTTCGTCTGTTGCTGACAGTCTATCATCCGGAAATCGTACTGATCGAGGCATACCACCAGCGCGGCGAGGCTGAGTTTCGATCCGTCGGCCACCCGGGTAAACATGGACTCGCCGAAGAACATCCGCCCAATACTCACGCCGTAGAGACCGGCCATCTGGCGATCCTCCTGCCATAGTTCCACCGAGTGGGCGTAGCCCATGCGGTGGAGTGCGCAGTAGGCATCGATCATCCGAGGCGTGATCCAGGTGCCGTTCTGGTCCTTGCGCGGGGCAGCACAGGCGCGCATCACGCCAGCGAAGTCGGCATCGATGCGCACCTCCCAGCCCCCCTGCGCCCAGAGTTGCCTCCTGCGCTTGCGCAACGACCGGTGCATCCGAAAGTGAGCGGGCAACAGCACCATGCGCGGGTCGGGGCTCCACCAGAGCACTGGCTGACCTTCGCTGTACCACGGAAAGATTCCGCGCGGGTAGGCCTCAAGCAGGCGGCTCGCTGAGAGATCGCCGCCGGCACAGAGCAGCCCGTCGGGTTCCCGAAGGGCCAGCGAAGCGTCAGGGAGTGCCTCGTGGGCGTAAACCCAGGGTAATCGCATCGTAGTGGATCGGCGCAAGGTGATCCGGCTGCGCTGCCGCAAGGTCGTCGATGAACCAGCGGAGGGTCTTTTCCACGGTGCGGAACGCGATGTGGTCCCAAGGGATGTCGGCAACCTGAAACAGCCGCGCTTCGAGGCTCTCTTCGCCCGGGTCGAGTTCCGGATGGAGCATTCTTGCGCGATAAAAGAGGTGCACCTGATTTACATGTGGGACGTCGATCATGGCGTAGGGGCGAAGGAGTTCGATCGTAGCACCGGCCTCCTCGCGGGTCTCGCGTTCTGCGCCCTGGGCGGTGGTTTCGTCGTTTTCAAGAAAACCCGCGGGCAAGGTCCACAGACCGTAGCGCGGTTCGATCGCGCGTCGGCAAAGCAGGATCTCTTCGGCCCAGGTACTGACGGTGCCCACGACCACGTTGGGGTTCTGGTAGTGGATCGCACCGCAATGCGCACAGCACCACCGCACACGGTTGTCACCAGGCGGGACAGCCTGGTGGACCTTGTTTCCGCATCCCGAGCAAAAGTTCATCGATCAGAGGGTGGAGTCTTGGGCCGTTGATGCATCGCTGGGTGAACCGGGCAGGTCGCTCGCAGGTTCGCGGAACACTTCCCGACTGTGCATCGGCCAGTTTATCCTGCCCGAGACCCTTCTGTTACACTGGCTGCCAACTGACGCGGGGTGGAGCTCGGGCTCATAACCCGAAGGTCGCAGGTTCAAATCCTGCCCCCGCAACCCTCCGCAGGCGTGAAGGGCCAGTGCACCCGGTGGTGTCCGAGCCCAGGTATCCGAGCCCAGGTATCCGGGCATCTCGGGCCCTGAGCGTGGCGATCTGGAAGAGCGCCGGGATCCGGCTGTTTGGGGGTCCGGCCTGCATTGCCTGTCCGAACCACGCAGGCACACAGCGAAAGTCATCAGGGGCATCGAGGGAGCAACCCGAGGGCATCGAGTCCATCGAGGGCGGTGAGTCCGTTGAGAATATCGAGTCCATTGAGGGCGTCGAAGGGTTGGTTCCGGTTCCCCGCGACCCGCGCCGTGGCAGACGCAGCGCAAGCCAGCGCCGGAAGGCCGTGATGTCGAGCGGGGCTCACTGCGGTCCCGGGGATCACTTCGGTTGCAGGCTTGCGCCGGTCGAAGGCTCCAGGTGCGAGGCCATCGTGCTCCGGGCTCAACCACAACGAACCAATCTTCGAATCACATGAATACGATTGAGGCAACACGAATACTCGAGGCTGCTCTGCTCACTTCGCGCGAGCCCCTTAGCCTTGCACGACTGCGATCGCTCTACGACGACGCGGTTGGCAGCGACACGCTACGGCAGCTTCTCGAGGACTTGCGCCTCGCCTGGAGGGGGCGGAGTCTTGAGCTGGTTTGCCTCGCCGGCGGGTGGCGTTTTCAGAGTTCCCCGCAGCTCGCACCGTTCCTGCAGCGGCTCAACCCGGAGAAGCCGCCCAGGTATTCACGTGCAGTCATGGAAACACTTGCCATCATTGCCTACAGACAACCGGTCACCCGCGGCGACATTGAGTCGATCCGCGGGGTTACGGTTTCAGCGCAGGTCCTGAGGACCCTCGAGGAGAGAGGCTGGATCGAGACCCTCGGACACAAGGAGGTGGTTGGCCGTCCGGCGCTCCTTGGAACGACCCGGCAGTTTCTCGACGATCTCGGTCTGCAATCGCTTGCGCAACTGCCAGCCCTCAACACCCCATCTGCCGACAGTTCCGCACGCCAGCAGCGGGATGAGCGCCTCACAGCCACGCTCGAAGCGCCAAAAGGAGCCATTGCATGAGTCTTCCCCCCGACGATCCGACGCGGTCCTCGCGAAGCGGGCCCCCGGAGGCTTTGGCCCCTGGGGCCGGGTCGAGCGATCATCCAAAACGCCGGCGCGGTCCCTTCGGCCCACGTCCGCGCAAGAAGGGTCCGGGGTTCGCAGACGGCCAGCAGGCCCGCCACGACGGATCGACATCCGGCCAGGCTGACGGGCAGCCTCGGCCCCGGCCTGGTCCAGGCGGCGCGCCCGAGGGCGGAAGCCGCCCGCAGGGCCGTGGCAAGCCGCCACGACGTGAGCGCCCGCCAGAGGCCGAGGCCGATCCGCTTCCGATTCGCACCCAGGCTGCAAGTATCGTCCCTCCTCTGCAGCCGAGGCACACAGCCGATCCCGAGGCCGCCGGGCTCAAGCTGCAAAAGGTCCTTGCCGATGCCGGGATCGGATCGCGGCGCGATATGGAGGAATTGATCCTCGCGGGGCGGATTTCAGTCAACGGACTGCCCGCGCATATTGGGCAGCGTATAGGCCCGAACGATCAGGTGCGGATCAACGGGCGGACGCTTCCGCGCAAGGTGCAGCCAGCGCCGCCCCGTGTGTTGCTCTACCACAAGCCCTCGGGCGAGATCTGCAGCCGCGACGATCCGGAGCAGCGCCCCACGGTGTTTCATCGGCTGCCACGGCTCAAGGGTGCGCGCTGGGTGGCTGTGGGCAGGCTCGACTTCAACACGGAAGGGTTGCTGATCTTCACCACGTCCGGCGACATTGCCAACCGGCTGATGCATCCGCGCTACGGATGGGAGCGCGAGTACGCGGTACGTATTCTCGGGCGTATCGACGACAACACCCGTGCCCGACTGCTCGAAGGGGTGAGTCTCGACGACGGGCAGGCACGCTTCAACAGCCTCGAGGATGTGGGCGGCGATGGTGCCAACCACTGGTACCGCGTTACCCTGGCGGAGGGTCGCAACCGCGAGATCCGGCGACTTTTCGATGCAGTCAACCTCACGGTGAGCCGCCTCGCGCGCATCCGCTTCGGGCCGCTTGGATTGCCTGAGGGGCTTGTGAGGGCGCGGTACGTGGAGCTCGACGAGGCCGAGGTGCGAAGGCTGCAGGAGTTTCTGCGCAACGCCGAGGCACAGGGCACAGGCCCTGCTGGCGTTTCCCACCGCCAGCCATACCCGGGCAAGGCAGGCACGGACGCTTCCCCGGTGCGAGACACGATGACCCCCGTGCAGCCCAGCGCAGCAGTGGTTTCCCGACCCGATCAAGGCGCCGGCGCAGCGCACCGTATGGGCGGGCAGGGCGCAAGCCGGCTTGGGGTGCGGCACGACGATGATCCGGAGCACGATACGGACGCGATCGACCCCGACCTCGACGATGCGCCACCGCCCGGCTTTGATCCGGCAGCCTATCTGCCGCGCTATGCCGACGATCCGGAGGAGGCCGACGAGCACCACGACGAGGAATGGCAACCGCGCAACGCCAACGCACATCTCGAAGGCATCACCCGGGGCCTGCGAAAGTCACTGCGCAGCCCGAGCGCGCTGCCTGCGGGTCTTCGACCGCCGGGCAAGCTGTCGGGCGAGCCAGCGGCCAGGAAGAAGCGTCGTCATGCGGGGGCGGTATTCAATCTTGCTCCCGGGGTCTACCAGCCACCCCAGGGGGGTATGGGAGCGGGTGCCTTTCCACAGCGGGGGCCCAAGCCTGGTGGGGGGGCGGCCAGCCCTTCGAAGCAGGGCGCTTTTGGCCCGAAGCCCTCGCGGGGCAGAAAAAAAACGGGCCGTACAGCGCCCAAGCCGGGCTGAGGAAGCTATACTCGAATGCTGTCGGGACTGGGCAATGCGCGCGTGACTTCCCCACGTCCAACCCCACCACATCGACAACGACGGGCTGGATTCAGCCCTTTTTTTTTGCAGGACTCTCGTTCAGTTGGCGAAGCAACCAAGGCCCCTGCGCAGTATCGCTTCAGCGCAGCCCGCGCGGCTGTCGCTGGTGGTGTTGCGTCGGCTCGCGGAGGAAGCCTTGTTGCCCTGGGGCTACGAACTCGTCGACCTCGAGGTTGCTGCAGGCCTGATCCGTATTTTCATCGACTGGCCCGCAGACCTGAGGAGAAGTATCACGATCGATGATTGCGAGAATGTGTCGCGGCAGCTTGGACAGCTGCTCATGGTTGCGGATCTCGATTACCGTCGCCTCGAGGTTTCCTCGCCTGGACTGGATCGGCCGTTGAAGAGCCTGCGCGACTTCGAGCGTTTTCAGGGTTGTCAGGTGCGCGTACGCCTGCGCGAGCTTCTGAAGGGGCGACGTCAGTGGGAGGGCACGCTCGTCCCGGTCAGCTCGCTCGGCGCGGAATTCGTGGCGTCGATGCCAGACGCGCAGAGGCCTCAGGATTCGGAAAGCCCTGAGCCCGGGAACGAAAGCAAGCGTTGGGCCCTGGTGCTCAACGCCGGTTCCCCCCCGGCGCATAAACCTGCCCACGCAGGTGCGCGCCCGGGCAAGACCCCCGGGCGTAAGGGCGAAACCCCCGGGCGCAAGGGCGAAACCCCTGGGCGCAAGGGCAAGGCTCCCGGGGTAGCGGGACTGGAGGCGCCCGCCGACCCCGCCGAAGCGGTGATGCCGATGGCCTTGTGTTTCCGACTCGACGAGTTGGAGAGTGCGCGGCTTGTGCCGCAACTGGAATTCTGAACGCTGCAGCCCGTTTCGCAGCAGGCACGCGCACACCCCACCTGCTGCGTGCCGTGACCCCGGTTGGACGTCCTGCGAGGGTTTGCAAGGGTGGGTTTGACGATGGTGCACAGCGCTGTGCGCCCCGAGATCGGGAGAGATGAGCATGAGTCGGGAGGTCTTGCTGTTGGTGGATGCGTTGGCCCGCGAAAAGAACGTGCCGCGCGAGACCGTCTTTGTGGCGCTCGAACTGGCGCTTGCCTCGGCAACGAAGAGGCTCTTCAAGGACGAGGTTGACGTGAGGGTGCAGATCAACCGGGCCAACGGTGATTACGAGGCCTTCCGCCGCTGGCTGGTTGTGGCCGATGGCGAACTCGAGGACCACGACCTGCAGATCATCCTGTCGGAGGCGCGCAAGCAGGTGAGCGATGTGGAGCTTGGCGACTACATCGAAGAGGGCCTCGAGGCGATCGACCTCGGGCGGATCGGAGCGCAGGCTGCCAAGCAGGTGATCCTGCAGAGGATCCGGGATGCCGAGCGCGAACAGATCATCAGCGACTATCTCGCGCGCAACGATCCCATCGTGTCAGGAACCGTGAAACGTGTGGATCGCGAAGGCGCCGTGATCGAGTCGGGGAAACTCGAGGCGCGGCTGCACCGCGACCAGATGATCCCGAAGGAGAATCTGCGTACCGGCGACCGGGTGAGGGCTGCAATCCTGCGCGTCAACCGCGAGGGCCGGGGTCCGCAACTCCTTCTCTCGAGGACTTCGCCGGAGTTCATCAAGTACCTCTTCTCCAACGAAGTCCCCGAAATCGAGCAGGGGCTGCTCGAAATCAAGGCCGCCGCCCGCGACCCCGGTGTGCGGGCCAAGATCGGTGTGCTGAGCCACGACCGACGGGTGGATCCTATCGGCACCTGCGTGGGCGTGCGCGGGTCGAGGGTACAGGCGGTAACCCAGGAACTCGCCGGCGAGCGAGTGGATATCGTGCTCTGGTCCGACGATCCGGCGCAGTTCGTGATCGGGGCCTTGGCCCCGGCCAACATCTCGTCGATTGTGGTCGACGAGGAGTCGCACTCGATGGATGTGGTGGTCGACGAGGACAACCTCGCGCTGGCAATCGGCACCGGGGGCCGCAATGTGAGGCTCGCCTCTGAACTCACCGGCTGGACGATCAACATCATGACGGCAGCGGAGTCGGCTCAGAAGTCCGAGACCGAGCGGACCCAGGTACGCAAGGCGTTGATGGGCAAGCTCGATGTGGATGAGGAGGTGGCCGACATCCTCATCGACGAGGGCTTCACTAGCGTGGAAGAGGTGGCCTACGTGCCCATCAACGAGATGCTCGAGATTGATGCCTTCGACGAGGACACGGTCAACGAGTTGCGAACCCGTGCGCGCAATGTGCTTTTGACCGAGGCGATCGTGAAGGAAGAGAAGATCGATCGCAGCAGCGAGGATCTGCTTGGGCTCGAGGGGATGGACCGCGATCTGGCCGCAAAGCTCGCCGACGCCGGGATCCACACCCGCGACGAGCTTGCCGAACTGGCGGTCGATGAGCTGCAGGAGGCAAGCGGGATCGAAGAGGCGCGGGCGCGGGACCTGATCATGAAGGCGCGTGCCCACTGGTTCGCCGACGAGGCGCAATGAGGGCGGGGTCGCTGCGGGTAGTTGCCGAAATGTATCCAAGGATCAAACTTGCCGGTCTTCCGGTTCCCATTTTCAGGAAGTCCCTATGTCCGTGAACAACGTCGCCAATTTCGCAGCCGAGCTGAAGATGCCTGCCGACGTGTTGCTGCAGCAGCTTCAGGCCGCCGGGGTCGCCAAGCTGTCGGCCTTTGACCCCCTGTCGGAAACCGACAAGGAGCAGTTGCTAAGTTCCCTGCGCAGGGCGCACGGCTCGGAGGACGTGGTCAAGCGCAAGATCACACTCACGCGCAAGCAGACGAGCGAGATCAAGCAGGCCGACGCCACGGGCAAGGCGAGGACCATCCAGGTCGAGGTCCGCAAGAAGCGGGTTTTCGTGAAGCGCGATGCCCCGGAGCCCACGCTGGCCGACCCGATTGCGCAGCCAGAATTGCTTTCGCCCGAGGAATTGGCGGCCCGGGCCGAAGAGGAGCGGCATCAGCATGAGTTGCTCGAGCGTCAGGCGGCTGAGTTGCGCGAAAAGCAGGAACGCCTCGAACGCGAGCGCGAACGCGAGGCGCAGGCCGCCGCCGAGGCGGCCGCCCGCGAGGAGGACGCCCGTCGCGAACGTGAGCGGCTGGCAACGCTCGAGTTTGCGCAGCACGAGGATCTGAAGGCTCGCGCACAGGCGGAGACCGCGGCTGCGCTCGAGGAGGCTCGGCGCGCCAAGGAGGCCGCCGAGGCGCAGGCCCGGGCGCGACGCGCGGTGGAAAGCGAGGTTGCCGAGATCAACCGACTGATGAGCCTCCAGCGCAAGCCTGCTGCCAGGCTCGCCCAGGCCGCAGCGGCGCAGCCGGCCAGCCCCGCAGCGGAGGCTGGCGCCACGCCTGCAGCGCTCGCCGCATCAGGCCCTGGCACCGCAACAGCCGGCGTTGGGGCTGCCGGCCAGGCAAGTGGATCGGTGGCCGTGGTGGTACCGGGCGCCGCTGCGCCCGCCGGCCCCGGACAGGTATCTGGCGTGGCGCTTCGGGCCACACCTGGATCTGCGCCCGTTACGGTGCCCGGGGCCGCGTCCGGCGCTGCTCCCGGCGTCACGCCTGGTGCCTCACCCGGCGCCGCACCTGGTTCGCTTGCGCGGCACGGCGGGCCCGCGGCGAAATCGTCCGACCCATCGCGCAAGGAGGCAACCACCGGCACTCTGCACAAGCCCACGGCGGCCAAGGCAGCCGACGGCAAGCCGGGGACTGCGCCGGCCAAACCCAAGGAGAAGGATGCCAAGGACTCCCAGGGCCGCAAGCATCTCAAGTCGGAGAAGCTCTCCTCGAGTTGGGCCGACGAGGCTTCCAAGCGACGCGCGCTCAAGACCCGCGGCGATACCTCGATGGGCACCAGCGCCTGGCGGGCCTCGCGGGCCGGTGGGCGGCGTCCTCACAGCGAGCGCCACGACCAGCCGCAAGGTGTTGCCGAATTCGTGGCGCGCGACATTCATGTTCCCGAAACGATCACGGTGGCCGACCTTGCACACAAGATGTCGGTCAAGGCCTCCGAGGTCATCAAGCACCTGATGAAGCTCGGCCAGATGGTCACGATCAACCAGGTGCTCGACCAGGAAACCGCCATGATTGTCGTGGAGGAACTTGGCCACAAGGCCCTCGCTGCCAAGCTCGACGATCCGGAGGCGATGCTCGACCTGGTCCCCGACCACGACGCGGAACTCACCAGCCGACCCCCGGTGGTGACGGTGATGGGCCATGTGGACCACGGCAAGACCTCGCTCCTCGATTACATCCGCCGCACCAAGGTTGCCGCGGGGGAGGCGGGCGGGATCACCCAGCACATCGGTGCCTACCACGTGCGCACCCACCGCGGTGTGGTCACGTTCCTCGACACGCCGGGCCACGAGGCCTTCACCGCAATGCGCGCACGGGGCGCAAAGGCCACCGACATCGTGATTCTCGTGGTTGCCGCCGACGACGGCGTGATGCCGCAGACGGTGGAGGCCATTGCCCACGCCAAGGCTGCAGGCGTACCGCTGGTGGTGGCCATGAACAAGATCGACAAGGCCGAGGCCAATCCCGAGCGTGTGAAGCAGGAACTCGTGGTCCACGAGGTGGTTCCCGAGGAGTTCGGCGGCGAATCGCCCTTCGTGGGAGTTTCGGCGCGCACCGGGGCGGGAATCGACGAGTTGCTCGAAAATGTACTCTTGCAGGCCGAGGTGCTCGAACTCAGGGCACCGCGCGATGCTCCGGCCAAGGGGCTGGTGATCGAGGCACGCCTCGATCGCGGACGCGGACCTGTGGCCACCGTGCTGGTGCAAAGCGGCACGCTCCACAAGGGTGACGTGGTGCTCGCGGGCAGTTCCTGGGGCCGGGTCCGGGCCATGCTCGATGAGAGCGGCAAGCCGGTCGACGAGGCCGGTCCGTCGATTCCGGTGGAAATCCAGGGCCTGCAGGAGGTGCCGAGCGCCGGTGAAGAGGTCCTGTCGCTGGCCGACGAACGCAAGGCACGCGAAATCGCGCTCTTCAGACAGGGCAAGTTCCGTGATGTGAAGCTCGCCCGGCAGCAGGCTGCGAAGCTGGAGAACATTTTCGAGACCATGACCGAGGGGCAGGCCAAGAGCCTCACGCTCATCATCAAGTCCGATGTGCAGGGTTCTCAGGAGGCCCTGGTGCATGCGATGCAAAAGCTGAGCACCGATGAAATCAAGGTGCAGGTGGTCCATGCGCAGGTTGGCGGCATCACCGAGAGCGACATCAACCTGGCGGTCGCATCGAACGCAGTGGTGATCGGCTTCAATGTTCGTGCCGACCAGCAGGCCAAGCGGGTGGCCGAGGGCAACGGCGTGGACATTCGCTACTACAACATCATCTACGATGCGGTGGACGAGATCAAGGCGGCGATGGCCGGCCTGCTGTCGCCGGATCGCAAAGAGGAGATCATCGGCCTGGTGGAGATCCGCCAGGTCTTCCGGGTGTCGAAGGTGGGTAACGTGGCCGGTTGCATGGTACTCGAGGGGCTTGTGCGCCGCGGTGCCAGGGTGCGCCTGCTTCGCGACTCGGTGGTGCTCTTCACCGGCGAACTCGACAGCCTCAAGCGCTTCAAGGACGATGTGCGTGAGGTGAAGGAAGGTTTCGAGTGCGGCCTTTCGGTCAGGAACTATGACGACGTCAAGGAAGGCGACCAGATCGAGGTCTTCGAGATCAGGGAAGTGGCGCGCACGCTCTGATACCCACCGTGCGACGTCGATCGGTTTCGTCGGCCTCGGTGCCGCGGCAGGCGCGCCTC
>Ga0194110_10009104_pt1 | contig 11217 bp, 16 predicted proteins | sample TA2Kig1200mmetaG_FD_146192 | JGI IMG/M metagenome (GOLD analysis project Ga0194110, IMG submission 146192) | Freshwater microbial communities from Lake Tanganyika, Tanzania - TA2015032 Kigoma Deep Cast 1200m | ecosystem: Environmental > Aquatic > Freshwater > Lake | place: Tanzania: Lake... | reverse complement strand
CGCCAGTCCGCCTCGGGGGTCAGAGGCACGAGCGGTGGAACGACGACCGTGGTGTCGAGCATCCCGCGCCGCCCGTGCTCCGCCGACGCGGAGAGCGCCGTCATGATCTCCGTCACGTGCAGCGCCATCTCGCCGCTCGCGCGTCCGCCGGGGGCGACGGTCGCCGCGCCGCTGCCGCCATCGCCCGCGCCGCTCCCGGAGCCGGGGCGCGAGCCGGTGGCATCCCGGATCATGTCGAGCACGCCGATCCCGCGCCCGGCGGCGACGTACCCGGCCGACGCCGGGAGCTCCTCCCACGCGTCGGCCCCGGCGCGCAGATGGCGGACCGTGCCGTCGAAGTAGTTGGGATCGGGCACCGCGAGCGACCCGGTCTCCCCGTGCACCTCGATGGGGCTGCCCGCCGAGCCCGCCGCGTCGAAGCTGAAGGCGACCGTCGACAGCGCGCCCGACGCGTGACGGAGCACGCCCGTGACATGCGTGTCGATCTCGACCGGGATGCGCTCGCCGGCGCGCGGCCCGGCGCCGATCGCCCGATGACCGCGGCCGCGGGAGGCCTCGCCGATCACCGACGCGACGGGGCCGAGCAGGTGCACCAACGACGTCAGGTAGTACGGCCCCATGTCGAACAGGGGACCGCCCCCGGCGAGGTAATAGAAGTCCGGATTCGGATGCCACCTCTCGTGGCCCGGCGACACCCAGGTCGCACTCGCCGCGGTGGGCGTGCCGATCAGCCCGGCCTCCACCGCGGCCCGCGCGGTCTGGACGCCCGTGCCCAGTACCGTGTCCGGCGCACTGCCGACGGCCACACCGGCGGCCTGGGCCTCGGCCATGACGAGCGCGGCATCGGCGAACGTCGTCGCGAGCGGCTTCTCGCCGAAGACCGCGGTGCCGGCGGCGATCGCCGCGCGGGCGATGTCGGCGTGCGCGGCCGGGACGGTCAGGTTCACGACGAGATCGAGGTCGTCGGCGGCGAGGAGCTCCTCCGGGGTGCACGCCCGGCAGGAGGGCAGGGAGGCCGCGACCTCGGCCGCGCGGTCGGCCCGAAGGTCGGCGACGGCGACGACGGCCACGGCCGGGTGGTCGCGCAGGGTCGCCAGGTACTGCTCGCTGATGACGCCGAGGCCGACGAGCCCGAGCCGGGCGACCGGCCGCCCGCCGTCGCGCCCCCCGGTCACCGCGCCGCCCACAGCAGCCCCCGTTCCACGATGGTCCGCACGTGCGGGTCCGCCAGCACTTCCGGGTCGTGCCCCGGCGTGGCCACGAAGACCCGCCCCGCGCCCCACGACCGCGTCCACACGGCGGGCGAGACGATCGGCCGGTGCCACGGCTCGTGCGCCCGGACGGGGTGCGTCGTCGTCATCAGCACGTCGTTCGCGTCGTCGTGGAGCACCCAGTACTGCTCGGTGCGGAGGGAGAAGTCCCCGACGTCGCGGGTGATCTCGTGGGCACGGCCCCCCTCGGTGGTCTCGTACCGGTGGTCGACGAAGAAGTCGGACCCGTCGCCGAGGCGCTCGCCGGGGTCCGCGGCGGGGTGGGCGGCGAACTGCCCGCCCACGAGCTGCAGGTAGTCCGCGCTCGCGCGGAAGGCATCCACGATCCCGCCGTGCCACCCGGCCAGGCCGGTGCCCGCCTCGACCGCCTGCCGCAGACCGGCGAGGCTCTCCGCGTCCGCCTCGCCCATCGTCAGGGACTGCACGATGAGATCGGCGCGGTCCATGACCGCCGCGTCCCCGTAGACCCGCGGGGAGTCCTCGATGCGCACGTCGAAGCCGTTCTCCTGCAGGAACGGCAGGAACATCTCCGTCGCGGCCACGGGATGATGACCGTCCCACCCGCCGCGTACGACCACCGCCGACCGTCGTGCCACTGTCTCTCCCTCGAGGTTCCGGATGCCGCGACCCTGCGGCATCCCGCGCCAGGCTACCGGCGGGCCGGAGCGCTCGCGCCGCGCTGCGCGAACCGGACAGCGTCACCGGCGGACGCCCGGACGCGCCGTCGATAATGAGTCGATGGAACCGTGGGAGACGCGCGAATGGTTCGCCGAGATGCTCGAGGTCCTCAACCGTCATGACCTCGACGACCTGCGCGCGCTCCTCGAGCCGGGCGTGCGACGCGCCCATCTGCCGGCGGGGGCGGACGCCTGGGTCGACGACTACGCCGAGCTCGTCCGCGGCTTCCCGGACTGGCGATGGCGCCGTATCCAGGTCATCGTCGAGGACGACCGTCTCGCGGTGCATCTCCGCGGTGCCGGCACCCACACGGGGACGTTCCGGCACGTGGCGCCGACTCGGCGGCGCGTGAACATCGCCTCGTTCGCGATGTACCGCCTGACGCGGGGGCGGATCGCCGAGGCATCCGGCACCGACGATGCGGAGCAGGTGCTCGCGCAGCTGCGGTGACGGATCGCGCGGGGGCATGTCAAGTCCCCGTGGCCGGAAGGGCCGCGCGTTATCGTCGGCTGGTCCCCGATACGAGAGCGAGAGAGGTCCGGCATGACGGCGATGTCCCGCTCCGGCACGGGGGTGACGTGGGCACGCGTCGAGGACGGCTTCCACGTCGGCAGTCGGCGAGGGGAGTTCCTCGGCTACATCGACCGCCAGTCGGACGGCACGTTCCTCGCCTTCGACTCGTTCTCCCGCATGGTGGGCCGGTTCCGCGGGCTGACGGCGGCCATGTCGGCCGTCTCCGAGGCCACCCCGCCCGAGACGCCCCTCGAGCTGCGACAGACCCGGTGAAAGGCGACGCGATGACCCAGGACGCTCTCGCGACGGTGGTGTACACCAGCACCGCGACCCAGCCCTTCGACTCGAGCGCGCTGTCGGACCTGCTGCGGCAGAGCCGTGCCAACAACTCCGCCGCCGACCTCACCGGGATGCTGCTCTACCGGGGCGGGCGCTTCATCCAGGTGCTGGAGGGACCGTCAACCGTCATCGACGGCCTGATGGCGACGATCGGCCGGGATTCGCGGCACGCCGACATGCGGGTGCTGCTGCGCGAGCCGATCGCCGAACGCAGCTTCGGTGACTGGACGATGGGCTACGAGCCCATCGGCGTGCCGGCCGGGGACGCGCCGGAGGGCTTCCGCGACACGTTCGACGACCTCGAGTCCGGGGACGAGTCGACCGTCGCCCGTGCCGTCCGCGAGCTCACCGTGTGGTTCCGCGTGCGCCGCCAGGGCGTACCCGAGACGCCGCCGTCCTGAGACGCGCGGGCGCCTCCCGGCGGGGCGCGGGCGATGGATGCCACCGGGCCGGGGCCCCACGGCGATCCTCCTGCCCGGTCGGCGCTAGGCTGCTGGGATGATGACCCCCGCTCACGCCCGCACCGCCGTCGTGCGTGCGCGGCGCGCGGCGCGAGGCCGGCACGCATGAGCCCGCGCGACGACGACGAGACCCGCCGCGCCACGGAGCTGTTGGCCAACCGGTTGCGCACGCTCATGGACGTCGCCGAGGCGCGCTCGGGGCGCGAGGTCACGTTCACGGAGATCCACGAGTTCGTCACCTCGCGCGGCCTGACGCTGTCGCGCGCGCGGTGGTCCTACGTCCTGAACGGCCACCGCTACACCGAGGACGTCGCCCTGCTGGACGCCCTCTCGGACTTCTTCGGCGTGCCGCACGGATACCTCCGCGGCGAGCCGGGCACCCCCGACGACGTGACCGCGCAACTGGACCTCGTCCGGGCGATGCGCGCCGCGCGGGTCCGCTCGTACGCCGCACGCACGCTCGGCGACCTCTCGCCCGAGACGCTCGGCGCCATCACCCGCTTCCTCGACGAGGAGACGGCTCGCACCGCCCGGCCCGACACTGCGAAGCTCGACGCCGGGTAGCAAAATGGACCGGATCGCGCCCGAGACCCCGCACCTCCCCGTCGCCATCGAGCCGGGGATCACCCTCGCCGAACTGATCGAGCGCGTGCAAGCGGCCCGGGGCAAGCCGCTCTCCATCCACGAGCTTCCCGGTCTCACACACGAGGACAACGCGCTGTGCGGGCTGTGGCTCGCCGCCGACGACCGCGACATCATCCTGCACGCCGCCAGCGAGTCGGCCCTGCACCGCGAGCAGTTCATCCTCCACGAGCTCGCGCACATGCTGCTGCTCCACGACCGCGTCGACGGGGCGGGCTATGTGACCGGAGCGGTGCTGTCCGGCTACGAGGACGCCACCGTCATCAAGGCGCTCGCCCGCGACGCCCTGAACGACGACGTCGAGATCGCCGCGGAGCGGCTGGCGGACATCCTCGCGACGTCCCTGCGCCGCAAGCGGCCGACCCCCTTCTCGGAGGTGTTCGGCTGATGGTCGAGCTCGTCGTCAGCTCCCTGATGTGGACGCTGGTGGGGGTGCTGGTCGTGTTCCGCCGTGCACGGAAGGAGCGCTCGGTGCTCTACGCGGCTGTCACGATCGCGGTCACGATGATGCTCAATGACGACGATCTGTACTTCGTCGTGGACGGCTGGTTCGGCGCCCGTGACGTCGTCCACCTGATCAGCGCGATCACGCTGATGTTCGGCGTGCACTACCTCGCGAAGGGGGTCTCCCGCGCGGGCGCGCAGCCGTCGTTGGGTGGGTGGCCCGCGCGTGCGGCGCTGACCGCGGCGATCCTGGTGACGACGGTCGCCTTCGTCCTCGTGCCCCACGAGGGCGGGACGACGGCCAGCTTCATGCGGGTCTACGGCGACCACCCGGCGGCGGCCGTCTACTCGTCGACCCAGTACGTCTACTTCATCTACGTCTTCACCGCCCTCGCGCGGGCGTCGGCGGCGACGCTGCGCTCCGCCGTCCTGCGGCGGGAGAGGGTCGCCGCCGTCCTGCTCATCACCGGCTCGCTCTGCGTCCTGCTGCTCTCGCTGAACGTGCTCGTCATGAACGGGGCGCAGCTGACGGGCGGCCTGTCCGCCGCCGAGCCGTGGCGGCCCACGTACTACCTCTTCCAGGTGCTGACGTTCGTGTTCCTCGCGGGCGGGCTCGCCGTCGCGCCGATCGGACGATGGGTGACGGAGGTGCGCCGATCCCGCGAGATCCGCTCCTTCGTCGACCGGCTGGCCCCCCTCTGGAGCGAGGCGGTGTCCGCCCGCCCGGCTCCCGGTGTCGAACCTGCGCGCGCCGACCCCGAGCTCCGCCTGCATCGCCGGATCATCGAAATCCGGGACGCCGCGATGGACGGCAGGAACGACTTCGCCCTCGACGACGACCAGCGCGCGCTCCTGCGCACCGCCGAGGAGCGGCTGCTCGCCGGAGCCTGACCGTGCTCGGGTACCTCGTCGCTCGCCGGCTGACCGCGCCGCCGCATCCCCGGCGGCATCCCCTGACCGTCCACTCCTCGGGGCCGACGACGGTGACCCTGGATGCCACCCCGTCGACGACCGTCCCGGGGGACTGGGGTCTGTTCGTCGCCGGAGGAGGGCATGCGCGCGTCCGCGGCTTCCCTCGGGTCGACGCGGCGCGGGCGACGTGGGACCTCGCCCCGGGCTCGTCCCCGCCACCGCCGGGATCGCGGGTGTCCTGGACGGGGATCGTCGATCCCTCTCCCCCCGCGGGCACGCGAACGCACCGTCTCCCGGCAGGGGACGCCTGGCAGGTGGGCGATGTCGCCGACGCCCCGCTGGTCGCGGTGCACCTCCACGGACTGGGCTCCACACGGGCGGGCACGCTGCGCGGAGTGGCGGCGGCGACCGCGGCGGGACTGCCGTCGCTCGTCCCCGCTTACCGCAATACGCTCGACGGACGCCGTCTCGGTCGCGGGCGGTCCCACCTCGGCCTGACGGAGACCGACGACCTCGTCGACGCGCTCCGTCTCCTCGACGACGTCGGTGTCCGCCGGTTCGTCCTCTTCGGGTGGTCGATGGGAGCGCAGCTCTGCCTGCGGCTGGCGGCCGACGGGGCCTGGGCCGCGCGGATCGACCGGATCGTCCTGGACTCGCCCGTGCTCGACTGGCGCGCCGTCCTCGCGGCCAACGTCACAGCGGCGCACCTCCCTCAGGCGGCGGCCGCGAGCGCCGCGCGCTGGCTCCGTCGCCCGCGGGCCCTGGGGCTGGACACCCCCGTCGACCTGGATGACGCGGACTTCGTCGCGCGGGCCCCGGAGGTGCGGCATCCCGTGCTCGTCCATCACGGCACGCGCGACTGGTCCGTGCCCCTGGCCTCGTCGCGCCGCTTCGTCGAGGGCGCCCCGGCTGCCGAGCTCGTGACCTCGGGCGGGGGGCACACGACGGGGTGGAACGTGGATGCCGCCTCCTGGCAGGCCGCCACGGCCCGGTTCCTGGCGGCTCCCTCGTCATGAGCATGTGACGTCGCGAGACTCGACTTCCCGGTCGCAGTGAACGGGCATAGGATGGCCGAGGATGTTAGACATGCCCAATACAGGGGTGATGGCGGGCAGGTCGACATCCCGCGTCGAAGACCGCAGGGTCGGCCCCGGCCGGCTTTGTGCCCTTCGTTCCGCGTGGGGGCGGAGCGAAGACGGTGGCACTGCCACCGAGAGCGGCGCGCACCGGCCTCGGCCGGACCGCCGGCGAAGGGCCCCGAAGCATCGGGGCCCTTCGTCGCGACCTCGCGCGACCCTGCCGGGATGCCGTGACGTGCCGCAGATGTACGCCCGACGCCCGCTGCGGCGTACATCTGCGCCAACTCAGCGCTCAGCTCACCGGCGGGACGTCGCGGCGGCGGCGCGAACGAGTGACGTCAGTCGCCGTGGGTGCCGCTCCGGCGGTCCCATTCGAGCGACCGCCACTGCAGGTACGAGCACAGGTTGCCGGCGACGACGAGCTCGGCGGCGAGGGAGGCGATGTGGTGGGGCGAGAGCGTGAGGTCGTCGGGGCGGCCGGTCAGGGTCGCCTCCCACAGGGGCTCGTCGTAGCCGATGGGCTGCATATAGATCGACGCGTTGGCGTTCGACAGCTTCAGGACCACCAGGCCGGTGTCACGGCCGTCGGCGTCCTCCTGCTGCGCGACGGAGATGCTGCCCGCGACCAGGTGCCCCTGGGCGCGGAATTCTTCGACCCAGGCCTGGAGCTGTTCGCGCGAGCGTCGGGGCGGAGAGTCCTCGAGTTCATCGATCACGCAGAAGATCGTCTCATACGAGGTTGCGACGGTCTCGAGAACGCCTCCGCCTCGAACCGTCCCTCGGACGTGAGGATCAGCGCCGATGCAGTGTCGTCGTCTCCGGCGTCGCCTCCGACGCCATCCCCTCCGCCACCAGGCGGAACGTCATCGGCGGCGCGGACTCCGCTCCCCGCGTCGACGCCGGCGGCTCGGCCACCACGTACAGTCCGTGCGGACCGTTCGCCGTGTGCATGAGCGCCTGCAGCCACAGCGGGTTCAGCCGTGGCGAACGACTGCCGTGGAATTTGAACATCAGGACGGACTGCGGATGCACCCAGATGGTGGTCCGTCCTCCGCCGACGCTGACGTCCTCCTTCCAGGAGAACGTGAACGACTCCGACCGCCTCAGCTTCGAGGTGATGACGTGCTCGAGATGCGACAGCAACCTGTCCTCGAACTCCACCTTCACCGTCTGCTCGAAGATGAATCGACCCATGGTGGCCTCCTTCGACCCGCGCCCGTGCGGTGCTCCGGGGGGTCGGAGGGCCAGTACCGACGGGAACGTACCGTGCGCTCCACTGTGCAGAGCGCGGCGGTCCGACTCAACCCCCTTCCCGCGGAGGCTGCGCATGTCGTCCGCGCGGTTGCGGGCGGCGGATGACAACCGTCTGCGCCGGCGGGCTCGGGCGATCGGGCCCACGCGAGGGCCCCGACGTCCGACCGGGAGAAGGTCGGAGGCCGGGGCCCCGGGGAGCGATGTCAGGCCTCGTCCGTCTTCGCCTGTGCCCGTGCGCGATGGGCGGCGTCCTCGATGTCGGCGGCGGCGTCGACCAGGGCGTCGGCGATGATCTCATCGACATCGGCACGCTCCTCGACCGTCATCTCGGCGGGGGAGGAGTCGTCGTGGCGGCGCGGCCCCTCGGCATCCACGGTCTCCCGGTCGACGAGCTCCGCCTCGGCGGCCTCGTCGTCGGTAGTGGCCTTCTCGGCGGTCACGGGCTCCAGGCGGGCGGCCTCGTCGACGGTCACGGTGTCCTCGGCTTGCACGGTGTCGTCGGCGGGGGCTTCGGGGGCGGCATCCGGAGTCTCTTTGACGGTGCCGGCAACGGCCTCGAGGTTGGGCTCGGTGTCGTTCGGGCCGAAGACGCCTGTGACGATCACGTCCACGTCGACCGTGCGCGCGGTGACCGGCGTGAGGGCGGCACGCACCTCGGTGCGGATCGCGTCGGCGACCTCGCGCAGCGGGTGCGGGTAGTCGACGACGACGGAGACCGTGGCGGTCAGGCCCGCGGCGCGGTCGTCGTCGATCTTGACGCCGGGGACGGCGCCGGTCAGGCCCACCCGCGCGCGGACGGCGTCGGACGTGCGCTGCAGCAGGCTGCCGAGTGCGTGGACGCCGTCCACGCCGGTGGCCGCCGTGGCGACGGTGCCGGCGAGAGCCTCGAGCGGAGCACGCTCGGCGGTGGTGGTGTCGGTCATGACTCCTCCTTCGGGGATGTCAGTTGAGTCTCGTGTTGTCACGGGCGAGCTTGGCGCGCAGTCCGGAGTGGACCGAGATGTAGGTACGCAGCTCCCGCCCGGTGAGCGTGGCGAGGTTGCCGACGAGCGTATCGACGTATTCGACCACCTGGCGGGGCGACGTGTTCTGGCGCGGTGTGACGGCGACGTGCAGGACGGACTCCTTATCCACCTCGCCGGAGGTGATCCGGGCGCTGAGGATCTCATCGCGCTCGCCGAGGGCGTTCTGCATGGCCTGCGAGGCGAAGCCGTCGGTGATCGTGATGCGCCCCGCCGTGCTCTCGCTACCCGCGGACTGCAGGGGAGCCTCCCGGCGACCGCGCACGGCCGCGGCGGCGAGGACGATCAGGACGATTGCCAGGACGGCGATCGCGGCGACGGCGCCCCACCCGGCGCTCTCGCGGCCGATGCCGACGAGCCAGCCCTGGAATCCGACGACGACGGAGGTCCAGGCGTCACGTCCGCCGGGGAGGAGGGCCGTGGCGAGCAGCAGTCCTCCCGTCGCGATGAGGGCGACGGAGACGATGAAGAGGATGAAGCGGTTGAGTCCGCGGCGCGTGGCGTTCATCGGGCTTCCTTGTCTTCGGGGCGACGCACGCTGAGGTGCGTCCGGACGGCGGGGACGAGCTCGTATCCGGCGATCTCCTGCTCGACGATGCGGCGCAGCTGCGCCTGATCAACGGGGACGCCGAGCGGCGGGCGGACCGTGATGTCGACCGAGCGGTGCGCGACCCCCACGACGATGTCGTCGCGCGCGATGCCGGACTCGGTGCTGAGGTGCTGGGCGAGAGCGGATGCCACGACGCCGTTGTCGACGACGACGGCACGCTCGCCCCAGGTCATCTCGTGACGCGACAGGCGCCCGGGCTTGAGCGCCAGCACCAGGACGATCACGCCGACGATGACCAGTCCGGCCCCGATGACGTAGAGCGCCGCGGGTGCGAGCGCGTCCGGCGCGTCGACGGTGGCTTGAAGGGCGGGTCCGGGGGCAATCAGGAGGGGGCTCTGGCCGGTGAGGGCCAGGACGATCTCGATGCCGGCGTAGACCAGGGCGAGGAGGAGGAGGATGACGACGGTGAGCATGGCGCCGGTGCGGGGGGAGTGGGTCTCGCGGCGTACGACGGTGCGGAGGGTGGTGTCGGTCATCAGCGCACTCGCTTTCGTTTCGGGGTGGTGGCCCCGGTGAGGGTGATGTCCACCCGGGAGACCTCGGTGCCGAACAGGCGGGTCAGGCGGGTGTGGAGGTCGGCTTGGATGCCGCGGGCCGCTTCCAGCACCGGGACGGTGGTGGAGATGGCGGGGGTGTCATCCAGCCGGGGGATGGGGAAGGGGGCGGACACGCGGACGATGACGGTGTCGCGGGATCCGGTGATGTCGATCTTCACGTCGGCGCGGTCGATGCCGATGGCCTCGGCGGCGGCTTGTTCGGCGGCTTTGCGGTAGACGCGGTCGGCGACGTCGATGCGGCCGTTCGCCGGGGAGGCGGTGGTCCCGGGACCCGCCGGGGCAGCGGTGGTCGCTGCCCCGGTGAGTGCGGTGGTCATGACGTGCTCCGCCCGGTGAAGGCGTTGACGACGTTGCGGATGTCGATCTGACCCGACACGACGCGGCCGACGACGGCGCCGATGGCCATGAACAGGGCGACGAGGATGAAGCCCCAGAAGCCGAACAGGAGGGCGGAGACGGCAAGGACGAGCCCGACGAGGGCTCCGGTGTAGGTGGGGTTCATCGGACTCGCGAGCTTTCTTCGTTGTTGTCGTCGTCTCCGGCGATGTGGATGTCGTTCACGTCGACGTTGACCTCGACGACCTCGAGGCCGACGAGACGGTGGATGGCGTCGGCGACGTGGTCGCGGACCTGGGTGGCGACGTCCTGGATGGGCGCCGGGTACTCGACGACGATGGTCACGTCGGCGGCCACCTGGGTCTCGCCGACCTCGACCTTGATGCCCTGGGTCAGGTCGGTCGCGTTGACGGCGTCGCGGATCGCGCCGAGGGCACGGGCTCCACCACCGCCGAGGGCGTACACGCCCGGGATCTCCCGCGCGGCGATGCCCGCGACCTTCGACACGACGCCGTCGGCGATCGTGGTCTTGCCCGCGGTGCCCGATCCGCCGGGCGTGTTCGAGAATGCGCGGTCGACGCGACCGGCCGTCGTGGTGGTCTGGTTTTCCTCAGCCATCGGAGTGTCCTTCCCGTGTACGTCGTGACCCGGGATCGTGTCCGCGGGCCGAGCGAGGTTCGCTTACCGGGGAGACGGGTCGAGTCGCCGATTCGTCACGCGCGACGTCGATCTTTTTCCGCGGACGGAGAAGGGATGCCACGCCGACAGCGCCCACTATCGCCCCCGGCCGCGGGCGTCAACGGCGTGTGCACGGTCGGCTTTTGGTCGAGGCTGAGCGCACCGGCGCGGGGGCGTCGGGAAGGGAACGGTGGGGGCTCAGCAGCGTCGGTGACCGATCGGATCTCGGTCGGTCACCGCGCTCGCTCCCGAAAGGCCTCAGCGTCGCGGCGCGGGCTGGCGCAGCGAGACCTCCCGCTGCCCGAACAGTCCCCGGCGCACGCGCGCCATCGTGTATCCCTGCAGCTGCAGATCGTCGCGCAGCTCGGGCGTGAGCGGCTTGTGCGGTACCCGGACCCACCCCGTCGGATAGCTGTACGCG
>Ga0194110_10009101_pt1 | contig 11221 bp, 9 predicted proteins | sample TA2Kig1200mmetaG_FD_146192 | JGI IMG/M metagenome (GOLD analysis project Ga0194110, IMG submission 146192) | Freshwater microbial communities from Lake Tanganyika, Tanzania - TA2015032 Kigoma Deep Cast 1200m | ecosystem: Environmental > Aquatic > Freshwater > Lake | place: Tanzania: Lake... | reverse complement strand
CTTGGCGAGCAAACCGGCTTATTGGGGGACGGAAAGCATGAGAACCTTGTCCACGCGGATGGCCGCTCTTGTCTGCCTGTTGGCGGTCGCCACTTCGGCCGCGGCTCAGGATGTTCAACCGGCTGGCGCCGATGAGGAAGTCGCCATGCGGAAGTGGATCGAGTTCATGACGCCCGGCGGCCCGCATGAACAGCTGAAATACAAGGCCGGCCGGTGGACGGTGAAGATGGAGATCTGGGACAATCCCGGCGCGCCGTCGCGCGCGTCCGTCGGGGAAGCCGAGATGAAATTGATCCTGGGAGGACGGTATCTGCTGGACACGACGAACTGCACCTTTGACGGCATGCCCTTCGAAGGGATGGGCATCACGGGGTACGACAACCTGAAGAAGAAATTCGTGACCGTCTGGATCGACAACCTGGGCACCGGTCTGTCGGTCGGAGAAGGCACCTGCGATGAATCGAAGAAGACCTACAGCTTCAACATGATGGCTCCGGATGCCGTGAGCGGCACGTACAAGCCGACGCGGGCCGTGGAACGCGTGGTGAGCGACGACCAGTGGGTTTTCGAGATGTTCGAAACGGAGGCGGACGGCAAGGAACGTCTCACGATGCGGAGCACGTACTCGCGCAACAAGTGACACGCATGTTGGAGGACGGGCACTTTTGCCCGTCCGTGCGGCCGGGCCGGGCACGCTTGCCCGCCCCGCGACTGGTTGCGGCCGCGGGCCGCGTTAGAGTCTTTTGCTGTGCGATGTGCGCACGGTGCGTGCATCTTCGTGGGACGGATTGCCAATCCGTCCTACTTTGGTTGCGGCCGCGGGTCGCGTAAGGAGGTTTTCAATGCGTCAGTTGGCAGTCTTTGGTTGGGTGAGCGTGCTGCTGCTCACAGGTCAGCTCTGCGCCCAGACGGTGTCCTTCGAGTCGCTGCTGGACGAGATGGTGGATCGGGACGTTCTGGCTCGCGTGCCCCTGCCCGCCTACACGTGCGCCCAGGCGAGCAGTTACGACCGAGGCTCGGTCGCACCGGACCAGCCGGGTTGGTTCGCGAACATGGACCGCAGCTTTTTCGTGCGAACCGAAGAAAAGGACGGGCGGAAGGAATACGTGATGATGGATGTCGAAGGTCCCGGCGCCGTTGTCCGGTTCTGGGCCACCTGGCACGGACCGAGGGGCCAGGAGTTCTCCAACGGCACGCTCCGCTTCTACCTGGACAATCAGCCGGAACCGGTCATCGAGGGACCGATCGCGAGCATCCTCGACGGCGGCGGCCTCATCACGGGGCCGTTGTCGCAGGGAGTGTCACCCGCCACCGATCCCAAGTTCCGCGGACACAACCTCTACTTGCCGATCCCGTACGCCCGGCACTGCAAGATCACCTACGAGACGGCCGTCCCGGTCGATCCCGGCGCACACGAAGGCGAGGCACTCTACTACCAGATCAACTACCGCACGTACGGACAGGGGACGTCCGTTGAGCCGTTCAAACTCGAGCAGCTTGCCGCGGCGAAGGAGAAACTCGACACCGTCCAAAAGAGTCTGCTGCAACCGGCTCTGGACGAAACCGTCGCACTGAAGACGTCCACGTTCGAGGGCCCGTTGGCTGGTGGCAAGACACGCACCCTGGTGGTTGACCACCCGGGCACGATCCGCGGGCTGACGTTCAACCTCCGCGCGGAGAACCAGCCACAGGCACTTCAATCCACGATTCTCGCGTTGGAGTTTGACGGCAAGCAGACTGTCTGGTGCCCGATCGGCACCTTCTTTGGACGCGGGTACAAGTCCGAGCCGCATCGCACCTGGTACACCGAGGTCACGGAAGACGGCCGCATGAGCTGCTACTGGGTGATGCCGTTCCAGAAGGAGTGCCGCATCAGTCTCATCAATTTGATGGATACTCCCGTCGACGTCGTCGACGCGAAGGTCAATCTGGGGGAATGGAAGTGGGACGAGCGATCGATGCACTTCCACGGCTCGTGGAGACAGCTGACCAAGGAACGCTCGTTCCGAGACGCTGATGCTCCCGGGGCCGGCGCCTTCGACGTTAATTACGTGGAAGTCACGGGCCAGGGCGTCTACGTGGGCGATACGTTGGCGGTCTTCAACGGCGGCAACGGATGGTGGGGCGAAGGCGACGAGAAGATCTACGTCGACGGCGAGACCTTCCCCTCGCACATCGGCACCGGAACGGAAGACTACTACGGATACGCCTGGTGCAAACCCGAGTTCTTTCAAGCACCGTTCCACGCCCAACCGATCGGCGAAGGAAACCTGAAACCCGGATACTCGGTCAACAGCCGCTATCGGTCCCTGGACGCCATCCCGTTCACGAAGACGATCAAAACCGATATGGAACTGTGGCATTGGCTGAACACGGTCGTTAACTTCGCGCCGGCTGCCTTCTGGTACGCCCGGCCCGGCGCGACGTGGAACGTCCAGCCCGACCCGAAGACCGCGGCGCTGCCCGTCGCACTGAAACGGTCGGACGTTGTCGAGACATTCCATGTGAAGAACGCCGTGGAAGGCGAGGACATGAAGATCGTCGAGACGACCGGCGGGAAGACGGAGAACCAGGTGATCGGCGACCTGCAGTGGAGCGGTGACACGCAGCTCTGGTGGATCGACGGCAAAGTGGGCGATCGACTGCTGTTGGAGTTCCCCGTTGAGAAGGCGGGGCGCTACGAGGTGTTTGCGAACCTCACGAAGGCCGTCGACTACGGCATCGTGAAGATCTCCGTCAACGACAACACGCCGTGCGAGTTCGATCGGTTCCACGGCCGCGTGGCCCACGACAGACTGTCGTTGGGAACGTTCGAGCTGCCGCAAGGCGCCAATCGGCTGACGGTGGAAATCACCGGCGCCAACGAGCGCGCCATCAAGCGGCACATGTTCGGGTTGGATTACCTGCAATTGACTCCGCGGTAGGGCGAGCGGCAGGAATTTGTTTACCAGGAGGACGGGCAAGAGTGCCCGTCGAACCCGCACAGGACGGGCAAGAGTGCCCGTCTCCACACCTTAATATGCCTGCTTTCTCGTCAACGGCGCCGTCGAACACGCACGGGACGGGCAAGAGTGCCCGTCCTACGGGTAGCTTCTCGGCTGCCGCTCGCCTGGATGCTGGGCGAGCCTGTGACGCGGTGAGAGGGTGACGAGGCGACGGCATCCGCCGGGCGCCGCCCGGGTGACGGCCGAGGCTGGGCGGCGCGCGGCGCTTCGTTCAGACGCTGATCGCGGTGCTGCCTCGCGGCAAGTCGAAACAGAGGACGCAGTGGCCGGGCTCGGCGAGCCACGTGCGCGGCTGCAGCAGATCCGGCCGCGTCACTTGGGTCAGGCCGATCGGTCCGTCGCCCGTGGACAAAGTGGGCGGCGTGTCCTCCTTTCGCGGTACCCGGACGGTGAATTGAGGACACGCGAACGGAGCGACCAATGTGCAACGCCGGTCCATCCAGTCGGCCCGCGTCAGCTGCTTCGCCGCCCAATAGCGGGCCATTTCGCTGGGCTTCATCCATATCGTCTGCTGGCTTCGGTGAGCTTCCAGCGCAAGCACGATGTTCTGGAAGGCGGCGAAGCCCTGCTTGGTGCCATGCGTGTACATGCCGGGCCAATGGCACAGCATGACCGCCGGCTCCCCGCGCTCGATCAGTTCGACCAATCGCCCCCGTGTCGCGTCCCGGTTGCAGTACCGATCGCCTTCCGGCTGTAAATCGCCGTCCCAGCCGCCGAACCAGTCGCCGGTCCCGGCGTAGATGCTGACCGTCAATCGCGGGTCGGCCGTCTCGGCGTCCCGCACGTGCTCAAGGCGCGGCTGCGTGCTCTCCGGGCCGTCCGCCACGTACTTGAAGTAGTGGGGGATCTCCGAGCCGTACACGTCCCGCACGGATTCCTGCACGGCCAGCGACAGTTCCGACTCCACGCCGTTCCCGAACCCGCCCGGTGTGGTGATGCCGTCGCACGGCAGATCGCAGTTCTTGAGGATGCGGAGGGCATAGGCCAGATACGCGGCCAATTCATCGACGCTCTTCTTCGTTTGCGGATACGAGTTCTCCATCGTGGCGGCGCTGATCTCCTCCAGCGGCCGACCGGTGCGGATGTCAATCACCCGCGTGTGCGTGATCATCTCGGGGTGGATGTCCCAATGGGGCAACAGAAGCTCTCGCACCAGCCGCAGGCTGTCAAGCAGCTCCTGACGCGACCAGCCCGGCAACTCGCGATCCAGCCATCCGACGCAGGCCGGATTCGGCACGACACTGTACTTGCCCCTCACACCGTGCTCGCCGCACCACTCGCCAAACTCCCGCACGAACGCGTCCGGGATCTCCACGGGCCAACTCCTCCACGGCCTCTTGTATTCGTCGCGACCCGGCCACGCCGTGGCGAATTGAGGCATGCAGAACCGACCCATGTTCACGAGGCACGTCGAGTCGTCGATGATGAACGACAACGGCACGCGCATCCGTGGGTTCAGCACCGCGCACTTCTCTTGCGACTCCGCACCGCCGACCGTCGCGACCGCTCGGCCAACACCCGCGGTAACCGCCAGTCCGCCGAATGCACCGACCACCCTGAGAAAACCACGGCGTGACACATGGTACATTGCCCGATACTCCCATGCCGCAGAAGAAATGACACTCTCCCCCGCCACCCGCATCAACCGCCGCTTCCCTACTCACGGGCGAATTCAACCGCCTCCCCCGCGATCCCAGGCCGATTCTACCACACACAACCCCGCAATGAACAGCTGCCGCCAAAACGTCGAACGTCGAACGCTGAACGCCGAACGCCGAACGCCGAACGCCGAACGCCGAACGCCGAATGCCGAATGCAGTGATGGAAAATCGTCGCACGTGTTCAAGGCGACCCGCATCCCAGTCGGTGGCGAATTCGTCCCATTGGTCCCATCCATCCCCATGACGCATCGGTCATTGCTTCGCTGTGAACGGTGTTCGGTGAAACGCTCCGTATTGTTGAAGGCCCCCGGTGGCCGGAACGGGCCGACATGGCATACAATGTGTGCACGCGGCATGCGGCAGATGAGCAGGAAAGCCCCGTGCCCGAGGGTGGTTTTGACTGGAAAGGAACGGAAACGTGTTGACCGCTGCAAAAGTCTTGGACAACTATTTCCTGGACACTCGTTGTATGTTGATTGAAATCGCGGCCACGCTGGATCGTTATGACCGGGCCGTGCAGTCGGCAGCGGAGAAATCAAGGACTGGCGACGACCGGATCGACCGCATTTACCAGTCGCTGACGCTGCTGGCCGAACGCGAGACGACCGCGGATCGCAGTGAGCGGATTTTGAACATATTCTCGGATCTCGACTAGTCGCGGTCGGGTGTTCGCGGCACCCGTGCGGGCGGCGCGTTGGTCGTGAGACGGCATTACCCGTGGCGCGACGCGGCCTCGAGCACTCGGGCGTGTGGCGCGCGGCGGGGACGAGCAGACTTGGGGAGGCCATCGGATGCAGATCATTCAACCTCATTATCACGGCATCGCGCGCACGGCGCAGGATTACGAACGCATGGCGATGTCGGGCGTGGTGGCCGTGGCGGAGCCGGCGTTCTGGGCGGGCTTCGATCGGCTCTACCCCGAGACGTTCGTGGACTACTTTCGGCAGATCAGCGAGTTCGAGCCCACGCGCGCCGCGCAGTACGGCATCAAGCACTTCTGCTGGGTGGCCGTCAATCCGAAGGAGGCGGAGAACCCGGCGCTCAGCCGCGAAGTGATGCGGCACATGCCCGACTTCTTTCAGAAGCCGACGGTCCTGGGCGTTGGCGAGATCGGATTTCACTTGACGACGAAGAACGAGGAAGAGGTCTTCGAGGCGCAGGTGGAATTGGCGATGAAGCACGACCAGTTGATCCTGGTTCACACGCCGCACCTGCGGGACAAGGTCCGCGGCGCGCGGCGCACGTTGGAGGTGCTGCGGCACATGAAGGTCGCGCCGCAGCGCGTGTGGATCGACCATGTCGAAGAGCACATCATTCGCGAACTGCGCGATGCGGGTTACTGGGTCGGGTTCACGCTGTACCCGATCACCAAGTGCTCGCCGAAACGGGCCGTCGACATGTTGGAACGGTACGGCACCGAACGAATCCTGGTCAACTCGTCGGCGGACTGGGGGCCGAGCGATCCGTTCACGCTGCAGCAGTGCGTGCTGGAGTACCGCCTGCGCGGCCACTCGTTGCAGGAGGCGATCGAGGTGTTTCACAACAACCCGTGCCGGTTTCTCGGCCAGAACCCCAAATTCACGATCAAACCGATCCGCGTCGAAGTGCTCGACGCGTGACATCCGTGGAGGAAAGGACGATGAGTGGAGGACGCGAGGGCGCATCGGTAGGACGTTTTCCCACGACGCGACTCCGCCGCAACCGGCGGTTTGCCTGGTCGCGGCGAATGGTGTGCGAAAACCGTCTGACGGCCGACGATCTGATCTGGCCCATCTTCATTCGCGAGGGCCAACGGCTTCGCGAGCCGGTCGCGTCGATGCCGGGCGTTGATCGGCTGTCGATCGACCTGCTGGTCGAGGCGGTTGTCGAGGCCGCGGACTTGGGGATTCCCGCCGTGGCCCTGTTCCCGGCCACGGATCCGGCAAAGAAGACGCCCGGAGCCGAAGAAGCCTGGAACCCGGAGAATCTGATCTGTCGTGCGACCCGTGCGATCAAGGCGGGAGTTGGGGAACGCATCGGCATCGTGTGCGACGTGGCCCTCGATCCCTACACCAGTCACGGCCAGGACGGATTGGTGGAGAACGGGTACGTGGTGAACGACCCGACCATCGAGGCGCTCTGCCGTCAAGCGATCGTCCAGGCCCAGGCGGGGTGCGACGTGATCGCGCCCTCGGACATGATGGATGGGCGCATCGGGGCCATCCGCGTTGCACTGGATCGGGCGGGTTTCGAGCATGTCCTGATCATGTCGTATGCCGCCAAGTACGCGTCCTCGTTCTACGGGCCGTTCCGCGACGCCGTCGGCTCGTCGTCCAGCCTCGGCATGGGCGACAAGAAGACGTATCAGATGGACCCTGCCAACGGCGATGAAGCGCTGCGCGAGGTGGCTTTGGATCTGGACGAGGGCGCCGACATGGTCATGGTCAAGCCGGGCATGCCCTACCTGGACATCGTCTACCGCGTGAAGCAGGCCTTTGGTGCGCCCACGTTCGTGTATCAGGTGAGCGGCGAGTACACGATGGTGTGCGCCGCAGCCGACCGCGGGTGGCTCGACAGGCAGCGTGCCGTCCTTGAGAGCCTGGTCGCCTTCAAGCGCGCCGGCGCCGACGGGGTCCTCACCTACTTTGCCCTCGAAGCTGCCCGCCTGCTGCCGCGCTAGGGCCTTCGCCCACGCGTCGCGTAGGACGGGCACTCCTGCCCGTCCCGAAATGCCTGGACGGGCAAGAGTGCCCGTCCTACGTTCGTCGCGGCCGCCCGCCACCAGCCGATCTTAGGGCGGCACGGCGAACGGAGACCGTTCGCCGTGCCAGCGGGGAAGAATGACACGAGATCAAGGGTCAGCCGTCACTGCCCTTGCGACGTCCGCCTCGAGGACGTTCGCCCTGTTCGCCTCCGGGGCCGCCGCGGCCGGCACCACGCACCTGCGTCACATCAAACGGCTCGCCTACCATCTTCTTGAAGGTCGATTTCTGCTCATCCGACAGGATGTTCATGATCGTTTCCTTGACCTGCTCTTGGGCTTTGGCCATCTGTTCGGGATCCGGCGCGCCGCCGCCCATAAGACCTTGAAACGCCTCCCTCTGGGCGGTCTGGATCTTCTCCCGCTGCTCGTTCGTGATGCCCAATGCGTCGCTCACTTCGGGCAGCATGAACGCGCGCGCACCCATCACCTGCAGGTTGATTTCCTTCAAGCGGGTCATCTGCTTGTCGTCTAGGATCTCGGCCAGCTTCTTCTGCGTCTCTTCCGCGCGCTTGGTCATTTCCTCGCGGAGCTTCTGCCGCTCCTCGTCCGACATCTCCTGGAAATTGGGCATGCCGCCGCCCGCTCCCTCGCGCGCCGCCTGGGCCATTTCGCGCAGTTTGCTCTGCTGCTCTTCGGTTAAGACGATTTCCTTCCTCACGGCCTCGTTCTGCAGCAACTGGACCATGCTCATGCCGCGCATCATGCCCATCATTCCGGCGCCGCGCTGCCCGCCGCCCCGCTGACCCTGGGCGAACACAGACGCGGTGAACATCAACAGGGCCACCAACGTGGTCCCCCACACCATACGACGATTCATACTTCGTGCTCCCGTACCTCGAGGTTTGAAAAGACTGACGCCACCATTGCCAGGCGACCGTCGTCGCCCTGGTAGCTCCTATTTAACACGCGAACAGGCCGGAAGTGGCGTTTCTACGTCAAAGTATTGAATGAACAGTCCTTTGCGTTAGAAAGCCGTTCCGACCCGCAGCTGTGGGCTGGATGCGTCTTGCCTCCCTATTTCGGGTTATTGTCCTCCGCGCGGCTTGGCCCGGGACCGATGTGCAGATGGCAGCAGTCATCGCGGCTCGGCTGCCAGGTTTCGGCCCGGAACCGGAACCCGGCGCCCTCGAACGTTCCTTCGTCGATTGCCGCCGCAATGCGGCAAAGGGTGGCAACTTCCTGGTCGGAGAGTCCGGCAGCCTGCCACGCATCCTTCAACGGGCAGCTCTGCAACGTGATGTCCAACCCGCCCGCGTCGCAGCGATCGACCTTGGCCGAGAACATCCGACCGTCGTCCGGGATGATGGCCAGAAAGGCGTCTTTGAGTCCGCCGAGGTCACTTGGCGCGTAGCGCGCGAATTGCTGACCGATGGCCTCCCCGCGCCGGCGGATGGCTCGCTGGAGAATGGCGACCGCTCGCTGCTCGCCCAGCTCGCGTCGCAGTTCGTCGAAGATCAAGTAATAGAGTGCGGCGCGATGTTTGAACGCCGCATACAGCTGTTCACGCAGTTGCTGTTCCGACATCGGAGTCACCTTCGAATCAGAGGATGTCAGTTGCTGATGAAAACACGTGCGGGATGAGGTCAACACAGCGCTGCGGCGGTTGCGCGTTGAAGCTCGTGTACCGCTTCGCCCTCTCACCCCATCCCTCTCCCCCATCACGTGTTGCGATCAGTCGATGGCGCACCGTGGGACCCATCGCAACACGTGACGGGGGAGAGGGAGCATGCTCTACCCGCCATTTTCACCGGCCCGCGGTGTCGGTCAACGTGACAAGGGACCTCGGATGAGGGGCTTTGTCAGTGACCTAGTCGGCGGCGAGAGCGGGCTTGGATCTCATTGGGCTATTCTGCGGGGCGATTCGGTTCGCTCGAACGGCGGTGGCGGCAGGCCGCATTATAGAGCGGTCAGCGAGCGAGAAAACAGGGCGCGGCTGGCCGGGGTGAGTCTGGTTGTCGTCGGCGGAAAGCCGGCGTTCGCGTGCCGGGCGTGCCTGGAAGGTCGATGTCGGATCCTCAATGCACTTGTGGAACGGGATTCGTTGTGCTTGAATTTCCTTGCTTGGACGTGTTCAGATTGCGGAGTAGTTGGCCTGCTTTGGAGCGGCCGTGGGTCGTTGGTTTTTGAAAGCCGGTTGGCGGAAGGTGAGGGGGATCGTGCCGCAGACGACGAAATCGAGGATGGCAGCCTGGGCGGGCTTTGATCTCAGCACGACCGGGCTGGGGCTGGGCGTGCGAAGCGAGGAGGGTGACGAGGCGTACGTCCACGTGGACATGCGCGGCAGAAAGACCTGGCATGGTCAACCGGCTTTTGCGCTCGAGCACGCGCCGCGCATGATCCAGACGCTGATCGACAAGCTGGCGGAGCAGGACTGGGCGTTCGACGGCACGTTCATCTCGTTTGCGGTCCGGCAGCACGACATGGTGTTGCTGGACAGCGCGGGTCAGTTGCTCATGCCGGCGCTCAGCTGGCAATGCCACGCGGCGTGTCAGGAGACACACCAGCTGCGGAAGCAAGGTGCTGAAGACGTCGTGGGACGCGTTGAGGAACGATTCATTCTCCCCAAACTGATGTGGGCCCTTCGCCAGGATCGGAGGCTCGGGAAGGCCATCCACTGCGCCATGACGACCGGCGACTGGATTGCGTACCGCCTGACCGGAGCGGCGCGGCTGAGCACGTCGGATGCGCTGAGCAACGGTCTTCTTGTGCAGAAGAGCAAGCGGTTGGCGGCGGACGTGATGTGTCAGGCGAAGCTGCAGCCCGAGTGGTTTCCCCGAGTCGTGCAAAGCGGGACGCTGGTCGGCGTGGTCAAACCGATCGGCACGGACGAGGCGGGCGGCCGCGATTGGGACGTGCTGAGAAAACGGCTTGCCGGGTCGCGGATCGTCAGCTGCCTGGGTGACAACCACGCGACAGGCGTCGGATGTGGCCTGCGAGAGGGCGATTACGAGACGATTGTGGTGTCGGCGGGAACCAGCGGTACGGTGAACCGCGTGTGCGGCTCGAAATCGCCGCTCGCGGGCAAGGCCGCCTGTTTCGAGTACTACAGCGATCGCTTGTTGCTGATGATGCTGGCCGACTGCTGCGCGTGGTACGATCGTTTCGTGGCCCGGTACGCGCCGGAGTACGTGAAGCGGCTGGATGCCTTGAACGACCAGGTCGAGCGTGCGGACCTCGGCGGCACTCGGCGCGTGTTGCACGAACGTGGCAAGGAGACCTACCCGCCGGATTGGGATGTGCTTTCGGTGGGGCAGAAGGCGGCGAGCACGCAGCTTTCCATCATGCTGGAGCTGCTCTTCCTGGTGCGCGCCATGCTGAATGAGGTGGTGGACGCGGAGACGAAAGTCCGCAATTTCGTGCTGACGGGCGGCCTGAGCCAGTCGCCCTTCTTTCAGAAGGTGTTCGATGTCGGAGTCCGCATGCTGAATCCGCGGGCACGGCTGCTCATCAGCGCCCGCCAGGGGCCGCTGCGCCATCAGACGGCCGCCTACGGGGCACTCTTGAATTCCATGCGTCCGCGGGACATGCGAGTCGCCGCCCGGCTCTGCCCGACCCGCGCCATCGCGCAGGCCGACGCGCCGACCAGGCAGCACGTGCAGTATCTGCTCCGATCGTTCGGGCTGTGAACGTCCGCGGACCAGCGCCGCCTGCCGCGCGGGATCTGGCGAAATGGCGAGACGGGTGTTTCCCGGTCGCTTCCGGCGCGAGCCGCCTACTGCGCGGGGAGGATCTTGCAGGCGACGTCGCGCTGAAACTCGGGCACGTCCACTCGCGGCACGCCGCCGTCGATCGTGAGAAGCTGCTGCCGGATC
>Ga0194110_10009097_pt1 | contig 11225 bp, 11 predicted proteins | sample TA2Kig1200mmetaG_FD_146192 | JGI IMG/M metagenome (GOLD analysis project Ga0194110, IMG submission 146192) | Freshwater microbial communities from Lake Tanganyika, Tanzania - TA2015032 Kigoma Deep Cast 1200m | ecosystem: Environmental > Aquatic > Freshwater > Lake | place: Tanzania: Lake... | reverse complement strand
TAGGCTAAGGAAAGTGATGGAAGAGAAGATGAATACCATTTTTAGAATCTTACGTTCTCAAAAACCTATGGTCACGATACCTCTCTCTTCTTTTCTCTCGGGTAACATTTATTAATGAGGCATCAGGTCTCAAATGATTCTTTTCTGGCTAAACCAAAACCTTATAATTATAATTCATTTCTAATTATTGTCAAGGACTTTTATTCGATGAAACTTCTTTTTTCCTGCCCTTAACAGAGCTTCGCCTTTCTCATTGAAATCTTGAAGGGTTACTATAAGGTCAAACTTATCAACTCTCCTCTCGTTTAGATACCCTCCTCCTTGCTCAATCAATCGCCTTGCCTCTGACCCAGAGGTTGAGAGGTTTGTCGTCTCAAACAACTTAAATATTGGAATCCCTTGGACAAATTCCTTTTTGCCCAGATGGGTAGTTGGAATTGAGCCCTCATCTGTTTTTTCTTTTGAAAAAAGGGCTTTAGAGGCTGCCCTCGCCCTGCTTGCTTCTTCCTCCCCATGGACGATCTTCGTTGCCTCAAAAGCAAGGATTTCTTTGGCTTTTCTAATCTCAGCCCCCTTTATCTTTCCATATTCTTCAACCTCTTCCATCGGAAGGAAAGTAAAAAGAGCCAAAAATCTCCTCACATCCCGATCATCCGTATTGATCCAGAACTGATAATATTCATAAGGTGATGTGCGTTGAGGGTCTAACCAGACAGCCCCTTTCTCAGTTTTGCCCATTTTTCTTCCGTCTGCGGTCATGATGAGCGGAAAAGTCACTCCATAAGCCTGTTTGCCTTCGAGACGACGAATCAGATCGATTCCTGCTACGATATTCCCCCATTGATCACTTCCCCCCATTTGCATCATACAGTCATAATTCTTAAAAAGATGCCAAAAATCATAGGCCTGCAGGAGCTGGTAATTGAATTCGATAAACGAGAGCCCTGTCTCCAACCGGGTCTTTATCGATTCGGTTGCCAGCATCCGATTAACGCTAAAATGAACGCCGATATCCCGGAGAAAATTGATATAGTTCAGTCGGGTTAACCATTCGGCGTTATTTAAAAGAAGAGCCCGGTCCTCTGAAAAATCCAGAAACCGTGAGAATTGCTTCTTCTGAGCTTCGGCATTTTTGTTAATCTCTTCATAGGTTAAAATCTGCCGCATCTCATCTTTTCCGCTGGGATCGCCGACTAAACCCGTCCCTCCTCCTACCAATGCAATGGGGCGGTGACCGTGTCGTTGCATATGGGCCAATGACATGATGGGAACCAGATTCCCCACATGGAAACTGGAAGCCGTCGGATCAAAACCGATGTAACAGGTAACCTGATCTTCCAACATTTCTGGAACCTTCTTCTCATCGGTCACCTGCTCAACGAAGCCCCTCTCTTTAAAAATGGCAAAAACCGTTTTCTCCGCCCTATGTTTGACTATTCTCATTTTGACCCGCTCCGTTGGTCCAAAGATACCCTTATCCTTTGAATTCCTTTTGCTTTTCCCATGAATGGGTCGACTTCAACGATTACCCCTTGCAATTCAACCTCTTCCGTTGCCACATCGAATTTCCAAGGAATCTGCGTTAAGAGCCGGTTCACAGCCACCTGTTTTCGTATCCCGATGACCGAATCCAGGGGACCTGTCATTCCGACATCTGTAATATAAGCAGTCCCTTCAGCCAGAATCTTCTCGTCACTGGTCTGCACATGAGTGTGGGTTCCCAGCACAGCCGTCACTTTCCCATCTAAAAACCATCCCATCGCTACCTTCTCAGAGGTGGCCTCCGCATGAAAATCAACCACGATGATAGGAGTCTCTTTTCTTAATGTTTCGATCTCCTTTTCTCCGATACGGAAGGGACAATCGAGATGTTTCATAAAAACCCTTCCCTCCAGATTGATCACCCCGATTTTCTCTCCACTCTTTGATTGAAAAACACCTGCCCCTCGACCCGGGACATGAGGCGGATAATTTGCAGGCCTCAAAATCCTGTTTTCCTGATCCAGGTAAGGAAAAATTTCCTTTTTAGCCCAGATATGGTTTCCTGAAGTCAGAATATTCACTCCTTGATCCATAATCTCGATGGCAATGGCAGGGGTAATTCCCATTCCCCCTGCCGCGTTCTCTCCGTTGGCGATCGTAAACTCAATCCCATGGTCACTGACGACTTTTTTTAGCAGTCCATTGATCGCCTGTCTGCCTGGTTTCCCGACAATGTCTCCGATAAAAAGAATTCGCATCTTCCATACCTAAAATTCGAAACCCGGATATCGGGCGAAGCGTCCTCTTAGGACCAATCCGAAACAATCTCAAAATTCGAATTTTCAAATGACCAAAACAACTCTTTTCCCTTCCAAGTTTCGAATTTAGGTCATTCGAATTTGTTTCGAAATTCGAATTTCGTGCTTCGAATTTGTATTTACTTTGCTATTTCCACCGCTCTCATCTCACGTATCACTGTCACCTTGATCTGGCCGGGATAGGTGAGATCTTTTTCGATCTTGCGGGCGATGTCTCTTGAAAGAATTGCAGAGGCCTCGTCTGAGATACGTTCGGGCTGGACCATCACCCGGATTTCTCTTCCCGCTTGAATGGCATATGATTTTTCCACCCCCTGAAACGACTGGGCAATCTTTTCCAGATCTTCCAGCCGTTTGACATATGTCTCCAACATCTCGCGCCTTGCCCCTGGCCTTGCACCTGAAAGGGCATCCGCGGCTTCCACCAAGACATCGAGGATCGACTCCGGCTTTTCCTCTTCATGATGAGAAGCAATGGCATGAATGATGGCAGGCGATTCTCCATATTTCCTTGCCAAATCCGCTCCGATCCTGCCATGTGGACCTTCCACCTCATGATCCACCGCTTTTCCTATATCATGCAGAAGTCCTGCTCTCTTGGCCTGCTTCACATTGACGCCCAACTCTGCGGCCATGATTCCACTGAGGAATGCCACTTCCAGAGAGTGCTGGTAGACATTCTGGGCATAACTCGTACGATATTTAAGTCGCCCGATCAGTTTGATCAGTTCAGGGTGGATACCATGAACTCCTACATCGAAGGTCGCCTGTTCACCCGCCTCGCGGATGGTGGTCTCCACCTCCTGCTCCACTTTCTGGACAATTTCTTCAATCCTTGCAGGATGGATTCGGCCATCGCTCACCAACCGTTCAAGGGATATCCGGGCAACTTCCCTGCGGACAGGATTGAATCCCGAAAGAATTACAGCCTCGGGGGTATCATCGATGATCAGATCAATCCCTGTAGCCGCCTCAAGGGCCCTGATATTCCGGCCTTCCCGGCCGATGATACGTCCCTTCATCTCTTCATTTGGCAAACTGACCACGGAAACCGTCTGTTCAGCCACATATTCTCCCGCATAACGTTGAACGGCTAAGCTGATAATCTCTTTGGCTTTCTTGTCAGCGGTCTCTTTTGCCTCATCCTCAATTCTCTTGATCCTTTTGGCTGCCTCATGTTTCGCCTCTTCCTCCATCGATTCCATCAGGAGGCGTTTGGCTTCTTCGGAAGACATCTTCGCTATGTTTTCAAGCTGGAATCGCTGTCTCTGAATCAGCTCAACCACTTTCTTCTCCTGTTCCTGAATCGTTTTCTCCTGCTGGATCATTGCCTTTTCCTTGCGTGTGACCTCCGCCTCTTTTGTATCAAGAAGCTCAATCTTCTTGTCCAGATGAGACTCCCTCTGGATGATCCTCCTCTCCAGGGTCTGGAGTTCCTGTTTTTTTTCTACCGTCTCTTTTTCAAACTCTGCCTTCTCCTGATAGAATTTATCTTTGGCCTGGAGCAGGGCTTCTTTCTTTAAGATTTCAGCCTCTTTCTCCGCCTCTTCGATCAACCGTTTGGCAGCCCCTTTGGCCGCACCTATCCTGGCTTCCGAATACCTTTTGTTCAGAAGGAATCCAACGATTCCTCCGAGAAGCGCCATACCTAAAACGAGAGCAATATAAAATCCCACGGATAAGTTCAACGTTTAACTCACCTCCCTTTCTTTGCTGAAAAAAAGGTTCGTCAAATGAGAGAAGGAAGGAAATGAAGAGTGGAGAGAGAATAAGCAGGGTTTGATGTTACCCGACAGGGCGGAAATAACATGGAAAATCCCGGGGGGAACTTCCGTCTCGCCTTTTTTATATCATGAAATTCTCCCGGCCTTTCCGAAAGGGAGAGCTGGGGGGTTTTCTGGTTTATTAATCTCCTCACATTCCAGAAACGCTTTTCCAGCCACTCCTCCCATTGGAAGAATCTGCCAAGAATTTCAATCATATTCAAAATGAAAACCCGTATCAAACCCATTCTCTTCTCATGTCAGGATTTAAACTCAATCCTCTTCTCTATCCCATCACACCTTCAATCTGCTCACGACGGTGTTCCTCGCAACCCCCTGTAAGGCGTCACCCGGCAACCCATCCGGAACAACCCATCGGCGAGGGTGCCCTTTTCAGGTTGTCTTCTTTCGGATGGTCCGCTCATCCTAAACACTCCAGGGGAACTTTAGCCGGTGATGCAAATCTTTCCTGATTTCTTTCCTCCTATCTGGATATCAATTTTATCGGCCAGGTCTTTTGATCTCACCTCAATTTCTCGAAGGATCGCCGCTCGGTTCTCTTTTTCCTTTAAAAGATCATCGGCAACATTGAGGGCCGTTAATATTGCCACATTCAATGTGGAGACACTTCTTGTCTTCTTCAGAACTTCGTTCATTTTCTCATTCACATACCTGGCCACTTCCTGGATATGGCCCTCTTCGGCATCCGTCTTTACCGTATAGGTTTGCCCAAAAACTTTAATTTCAACTGACCTCTCTTTTCCCATCACCCAACCTATTATCCCGATCGAACCACAGGTCTAAAATTTCTATGGACATATGGAGGCATTAATAGATTATAGATCGACGCTTCGCAAACGGTGAAGGAGCTGGTCAATCCGGATTTTGACACTTTCCCTGTCCTGGGAGAGGAGTTCCATCCTCTTCTCCAAACGAATCCTTTTCTCCCTCTCCGCATCGACCTCAGCGGCCAATTTGTCTCTCTCCCTCATCAGCTCCTGATATTTCGTCAGGAGATGACCGATCTTTTCCTCCAGGGCTTCGAACGGATTTCTCTCCTCTTCCGGTATCGTCTTTTCTGATTGTCCTTTTAATGATATTTCTTCAGTCATAAAAAGTCAATCCCGACGAAAAACAACATTGTAAATTGCGAAATGAGTCCCGCGAAACGCGGGAGTCAATTAACCATGAGTTAAAAGTTTTTACCTTTGATTGCTAATTGCTAATTTTGTCCCACCGTGGCGGGACTCATTTTCCAATGATCTTTATTTAAGCTGCGTTCAGGAGATAGGCTTTCATGAAATCGTCGATCTCTCCATCCAGCACCCGATCCACCTGGTGGATGACCGTATCGGTCCGGTGATCCTTAACCATTTTGTAAGGATGCATAATATAAGAACGAATCTGGCTTCCCCAGGCGATCTCCTTCTTTTTGTTGTGAAGTTCCCCTAGTTTCTCCGACTTCTCTTTTACCTCTTTTTCGTATAGGCGGGCCTTCAATATCTTCAGGGCGGTCGCCTTATTCTTATGCTGGGACCGTTCATTCTGACACTGGACGACGATTCCGGTGAGAAGATGGGTAATTCTCACCGCTGAATCGGTCTTGTTGACATGCTGTCCTCCTGCCCCGCTCGACCGGAAGGTGTCAACTCTCAAATCTTTCTCGTCGATCTCAATCACAATATCTTCCGGGACCTCGGGGATGACAAAGACCGATGCAAAAGAGGTATGTCGTCTGGCGCCGGCATCGAAGGGTGAAATCCGGACCAGCCGGTGGATACCCACCTCTGCCTTTAAATATCCATAGGCATATTGCCCATTGACCGTAAAGGTCACATTCTTCAAACCCGCCTCATCACCGGAAAGGATATCAATGATCTCTGTTCGATATCCTTTATCCTCCGCCCACCTCAGATACATTCGAAGGAGCATTTCAACCCAGTCCTGAGCCTCTGTACCGCCTGCGCCTGCATTGATGCTGACGATTGCATTTCTTTCATCGTGCTCACCTCCCAGCATCCTTCTGAATTCCATCTGGTCAATCGCTTCTTCACTTTTCTCTATCCTATGCAATAATTCCTGGGCTTCCCCCTCATCTTTCTGCTCCTCAATCAATTGAAGGAGGATTTCCATTTCCTCAAGATCCTTCTTCTCTTGTTCCCAGGGCGATAGACCTTCCAGCAGGGAGGTTCTTTCTTTCAAAATTTTCTGTGTGCTCTCACCCCCTTCCCAAAAATGAGGTTCTAACATCATCTTTCCAATTTGACCGAGTCTTTCCTGTCTCTTTGTGATGTCAAAGATACCCTCGAAGAATTTCCAAACGATTGTTCAGTCCTTTTAAACGATCTCTCAATTCAACAATCATATCTATCACCTTCCTTTTAAATTCTTAATAGTTAATAACATAAATCAAAAAAAATATAAACATTTTTTAACAACTTATTGATATATATATGCTTTTGTCTGTTGTCTCAAGCCCTTTTCAACAAACCAGACAGTTCATTTCCTACTAATGCGGGATTCTTGACGACTCTGACCCCCGCCTTTTCCAATGTCTCCATCTTCTCTGTGGCTGTACCTTTCCCTCCGGAGATGATGGCACCCGCATGCCCCATCCTCCTTCCGGGAGGAGCGGTCAATCCCGCTATAAAAGCGATCACAGGTTTTTTCACATGCTTCTCAATAAACTGGGCAGCCTCCTCCTCGGCCGTTCCTCCGATTTCGCCAATCATGATCAGTGCTTCAGTGTCAGGGTCTTTTTGAAAAAGCTCTAACAAATCTACATAGTTTAGACCGATAATTTGATCTCCGCCGATACCCACACAGGTCGATTGACCGATTCCCTTCTTTGTCAATTGATCCACCACTTCGTAAGTGAGTGTTCCACTTCGGGACATAATTCCCACTGCTCCCTGTTTGTGAATATATCCTGCCATTACTCCGATTTTACACTTTCCCGGAGAAATGATCCCTGGAGTATTGGGACCAACCAACTTTGTTCCCTTCTCTTTCAGATATTTTCGAGCCATCACCATATCCAGCGTCGGAATTCCCTCTGTCAGACAGACAATGACTGAAATGTCGGCATCCGCTGCCTCCAGGATAGCATCCCCTGCAAAAGCAGGAGGGACAAAGATCGCAGAAGCATTGGCACCTGAATTTTTAACCGCATCCGCTACAGTATTAAAAACAGGGATTCCTTCGATCTTCTGGCCTCCCTTACCCGGGGTCACTCCGGCAACCACCTTTGTTCCATACTCCTTCATCTGTTTCGTATGGAAAAGACCCTCATTGCCCGTAATCCCCTGAACCACCACTTTTGTATTTTCGTCAACCAAGATGCTCATAGAATTCCTCCGAAATTAGGCTCAGGCTAAGGTTTAGGTTGAGATATGCATGAGTCAGAAAATTATTTATTATTTTTATCTTAATCTTAACCTCAGCCTTAACCTTTTGTTTTCAATGCTTCCACCACCTTCTGGGCCCCCTCCTGCATGCCGGAAGCGACGGCAAAATTGAGCCCCGAATCTTTTAATATTCTTCTTCCCTCTTCGACATTCGTCCCTTCTAATCTTACGACGATAGGAACATTCACCTTCACCTCTTTGACGGCTTCGGTCACTCCTCTTGCGAGAGTGTCGCACCGTAAAATTCCTCCAAAGATATTAATAAACACAACCTTCACGGCAGGATCTGACATGAGGATTTTAAAACCATTCTTGACCATCTCAGTTGTAGCTCCTCCGCCCACATCGAGAAAGTTTGCTGGTTCAGCACCGAACACTTTAATGATGTCCATGGTAGCCATGGCCAGACCCGCACCATTGACCATACAACCCACACTTCCATCAAGTTTGATGTAATTGAGATTATACTTTGAGGCCTCGATCTCCAGAGGAGCTTCCTCATTAAGATCCCTGAGCGCAGCAATCTCCTTGTGTCGAAAAAGCCCATTATCATCGAAATTGATCTTGGCATCGAGGGCGATAAAATCCCCGCCTCCGGTAAGCACCAGAGGATTGATCTCTGCAAGAAGACAGTCTTTCTCGTAAAAGGTTTTATAAAGGCCGCTCACCACGCTTCTCAATTTTCCAACCTGGGCAGGATCAAGTCCGAGTTCATAACCGACCTTATTTGCCTGAAAAGGCCTCAATCCCACATAAGGTTCCACCCATTCCTTTACGATCTTTTCAGGGGACTCTGCTGCAATCTTTTCAATCTCCACCCCTCCCTCTCGGCTGGCCATGATCACCGGACATTCCCTTGAGCGGTCCATCACAATACCCAGATAGAGTTCTTCTTTAATATCTGCTCCCTCTTCAACCAGCACTCTTCGGACAATCCTGCCTGTCGGGCCTGTCTGATGGGTAACGAGAGTCATGCCGAGAATCTCCTTTGCAGCCTTCTCCGCTTCTTCGGGACTTTTTACAACCCGGACACCGCCCCCTTTTCCCCTGCCACCGGCATGTATCTGGGCTTTGACAACGATCGGCTTACTCCCGATTTCCTCCGCAACCTTTCTTGCTTCTTCAGGAGTCTCTGCCACTCTTCCTTTTGGAACAGGAACACCATAACCTTTCAGAATCTCTTTGGCTTGATATTCGTGAATCTTCACTCTATTTCCTCCCCCGAAAAATTAAGCGGGCATATTATAACGGATTTCATCGACCTAAAAAAGGGGAAAATGAAAGACAAATTGAAAGGGTTATGTTGGGGTTATAAATTGAGTATCTTATCCCTGAGGATTCCTTCCTCTTCAAGGTAGGAATTAGGGTTGTTATGCCAGATTTCAAACAGATATCTTCAGTCTTATCAAAGTGAAGATATTGGCAAGATATGCTCAGGTTTTTTAGTTTGATGCTACGCCGGGGTTAGATCATTGCTTACCCAACCATTACTGAAGAGCAGGTTTATCGCCTTGGGGCAAGGCAATACCAAATCACCAACCCCTTAAGTTTCCCAAAGAGAATCCACCTCACCTTTTGCAATCAGTCTTTAAACCCTATCTTGTTTGCCTCAATTTTACACAAATCTGAGTGACTTTTTTTGCCAAAAACCACAATTATTGTACATTTTTCTAAAAAAGAAGGCTGGATGAATCAGGCAGGGCAGAAACCCTCTCCAGTTCCAGTCGCCGCAGACGATTCAGGATGTAAGGTGATAGGTCTCTAAGGTTTAAAAGATCGTCATAAATTTCTGTTTCTGGTATATTGGGTCAAATTTCGGTGGTAGTGGATATCATGGATCCTCCAACAAAAAGACTGTTCTTAAAAAAGCGCTGAGCCTAGGTCACGAATCACGCTTGTCCCGATAATTCGGGAGACACGATTCACGATTAGGTTTTTTTACGCTATGCTCTTTGCGCTAAGTGCTCTGCGTGAGGTTGGAACCATGCCAGCGATTGCACCGATTGAAGAATTGAGGACTGTGTTAGGGTTTTAGATTTATGCGCCATGCTCTATGCCCTTGGCGCTATGCGTTGCGTTGGTATTGGCTCGAAGAAAGCACGCCCGAAAAATTGAAAGGTGAGGAGAGTTAATGGATGAAAAAATGTCAAAAGAAAGATCCCTGATTCCTCTTGAACGCATCGAACGATCCATCCTGTTAATCCGCGGTCAGAAAGTGATGCTCGATCGAGATTTGGCATACCTCTATGGGGTAACCACCAAGGTATTAAACCAGGCGGTCAAAAGACATAAGGATAGGTTCCCTGAAGATTTTATGTTTCAGTTGACCATGGAGGAGGGAAAAATTTGGTGGACTGAAGTCAGGGGAGGTGGTTTAAGGTCACAAATTGTGACCTTAAAAAGAGGCCAGCACATCAAGTATCGGCCTTATGCCTTCACGGAGCATGGAATATTGATGCTTTCAAGTGTATTAAATAGTGAGAGAGCGATTAAGGTGAATATTGAAATTATGAGGGCCTTTGTTAGGCTCCGACAAATACTTGCTTCAAGCAGGGAGCTTTCTAAAAGGCTGGATGAACTTGAAAAGAAATATGATGCTCAGTTCAAAATAGTTTTCGAAGCCATTCGGCAGCTAATGACAGCGCCAGAGCCCAAGAAGCGACCAATTGGATTCCTTGTTGAGGAACCTAAAGTTCCTTATGTCACAAAGATCAAGAAGAGAAATTAGGTGCTACCACTTGCTCCTTACGACTTGCAACTTGCGATAAAAAGGAACGCCGTGCGCCATGCGCTTTGCGAATTATTGGTTGTGGCTCGAAGAGGCTACCCCTGAAAAATTGAAAGAGGAGGGTGGATAGTATTCCAATAGGTCTTGCCGGAAAGCCTTTGAAATAATAGTTGACAGATACATATAAAATACATATAATATGAACGTTGTTTGGGATATCAAGAAAGCCGGCGCAAACATACGGAATCATGGCGTCGAGTTTTCTCATGCTGCCACGGTGCTTGATGACCCGATGGCAATAACGATTGAAGATACACGGCACACTGAACAAAGGTTTATAACCATTGGGTCAGATCTTTTAGGGAGGGTGCTGGTTGTTGTTTACGCTTATTCGGGTGAGGAGGAGATCAGGTTAATTTCAGCCCGAAAAGCAACCCCAAGGGAGCGGAGGGTTTATGAGCAAAAAGAATGAGATGCTGGAGGAATATGACTTCAGTAAAGGCAAGCGGGGACCGGTAATACCCCAAAAGGGCAAAACCAGGATCACGATCTTCATCGATACGGATATACTGGAGTGGTTTAGGGATGAGGCTGAGCGTGAGAGCCGGGGATATCAGACATCAATAAACCAGGCCTTAAGGAACTACATTAAACAGGACAAGCGTCCGATCCAGGAGATTGTTAAAGAGGTCGTACGAAATGAGCTTCGAGTTCTTAAGAAGGCTAATTAATGATTTCAGGTTCGTCTTACATCTTACCTGCCTGCTCTGTACCAACTCGGTTCAGGGTCCTCCGTAGTCCCGCAAAGCGGGACGAAGGATGGATGCGGGAAGTTGTGAGTGATTGAAAGGTGAGAGTGGGTAAAGAAAAGTGTAAGAAGTGAACAACGTCCCCCAGGGGAACGTTAAAAATGGTGAAAATAAATCTTGACAAATGCAATTTTTCACTGTAATAATTGTTTTCAGCAATTGTTGAAAGTGGCTAAATTAATGAAAACAATGTTATCAAACATGGAAGCCAAAGCTCA
>Ga0194110_10009092_pt1 | contig 11231 bp, 11 predicted proteins | sample TA2Kig1200mmetaG_FD_146192 | JGI IMG/M metagenome (GOLD analysis project Ga0194110, IMG submission 146192) | Freshwater microbial communities from Lake Tanganyika, Tanzania - TA2015032 Kigoma Deep Cast 1200m | ecosystem: Environmental > Aquatic > Freshwater > Lake | place: Tanzania: Lake... | reverse complement strand
ATCCTGAGTGGCGCTACTATCACGGCGCCTGGGGCGGCTAACTACTGTCTCTGCCCTGAAAAGCGCCGACCGCTGCTCTGGTCTCGAGGCTGTGCGAAGCCTCCTTTAGGATCAGCCGGTTTCTGCCGCCGACCACCAAACCGGCTAAAGCCTCGAATCCAGCCCACCTGTCTTTCATCCGCCGTCCCAGGGGGAGGCTGCGCACGGGCGCCGGCCGCGGCACGGACATCTGGCCCGAAAATCACCCACCAGGCGCCGGCGCCTGGTGGGTTTATCCCTAGGGCGCGTAATCGAAGTAGATCGCCTGGCTGGTCGGCGTGCGGAAGTAGCCGCCCACCAGGTTGAACGGTGGATTGAAGTACCCCTCGATGGTGCGATCGGCAGCCCACAGCCGCACGCCATAGGCGCAGCGCACCGGATTCGCGGCCAGGTCGAAGACGGTGACGGTGTGCAGGTCTACCAGCGTGGCCAGCGGCGTCGTGCCGGCGGCGTTCAGATGCGCAGCGCCGGGCACAGCGTCGTAGTAGCGCACCACGTTGTAGTAGTGCTCCGCGTATAGGTCACCCCCAATGGAGAGCCGATAGTACCAGAAGTGGTCGTCCGAGACATCGCCCTGCACCATGATCGGCATGTCGCTGCTGGAGAAGGTGGTGCAGGCGCCGCCGGGGATGCCCAGGTTGTTGATCTTCGGCTGCGTGTTATCCAACCGCGCCAGGTGCGGCGCTGGCTCGGTCTCGACGCCGGCCCCGCGGTCGAACTCCAGCCATACGCGATAGCGCGCATTCGGATCGGGCGCGCTGGCCGACTTCCAGTTCGTCAGGATCAGGTTCGGATTGCAGAAGAGCAGCGAACGATAGGTCGGCCCGTTGTACCAGCCGTTGGCATCCGAGAACCAGAACGCGCTGTCGGTGCAGGCGCCCGTTATCAGGTTACGCGTCTTGACCTTCCACCCCTCGGCCAACAGCACCGGGATGCCTGTGCCGGCGCCCGGACCGTCGGCGTGCTTGCGGAAGACCACTCGGAACCGATTCACGTCGTTGCAGATGGTGCCCCAGAAGGGGATGCTGGCGCCGAACGGGTGATCGGTGGGATAGCCGATTTCCCCGCGGCCCGCCGCGTTGATGTCGGCCACATCCACTTGCAGCCCGCCCAGGTCCGTGATCTGGTTCTCGCACATCGGCGGGAGCGTCTCGCCCACCGCGAGCGCATCCAGGCCCAGGAAATCGGCCGCGGGATAGAACAGCTTGATCAGCTCCCAGTGTTTGATCACCACGCCGTTGCCCATCCGCAGCACATCCCCATCCGTGAACGAAAGCTCCGTTCCATCATAGAGGATTTCGGTAGAGAAGTTCAGGCTGGCCAGGGCAGCCTCGGCGTTGCGCGAGGTCGCCACGGCATCCAACCCGAAATCCACTCCGCGCGTGGGCAGCCCGGCCGGCACTGAAGCCGGCAAGAGCGCGCTCTGCGCAGCCACGATCACGCCGTTGGCGGCCGAGAGCAGATCGCCGTCCAGGATTTGGATGGCGCCGACGATGCGGGCGGTCCCCTCGACGGTGAACCAGATGTCCACGCCGTAGCGCCTCAGCAGTTGCTGGAGCAGGCCGGGGTTCTTGAGGAACTCGCTGCGCGGCGTGTTGGCCAGGGCTGCAACGAAGGTCAGAATCTTGTCTTGGCTGCCGATGAACTGCACGCCATCCAACCCGATGTCGTAGTTGATTCCGAAGGGGTGGAGCAGGGCTATGTTCGGGATGGCGTAGCCGGGAGTGAAGAGCAGGTCGCCGGCCGTGAAGCGAGCGGCCGGATCGTCCAGCTCGGTCGAAAAGGCGATGGTCGGCTGGGCGACATCGCCGATGTTCAGGATGTCCAGGGCGTCCAGCCCCAGGTCCGGCCCAGGCGCAGCGGCGAACCAGGCCGCCAGCAAGTGCGCATTGCGCATGCACACCTGGCCGTCGAAGCTCAGCATGTCGCCGTCCGAGACGTAGGGGTTGCCATCGAAGGGGATCTTCTCCCTGGCCATGAAGTCTTCTTCGGTGGAGAAGGCCCCGGTGATGCACGCGGCAAGCGGTGGAACTGGCGCTGCGATGGTCATCGAGCTGGCCGGCAAGACCGCTCCCGCCAACATCGTCAGGGCGACCAGGAGGACAAGTCGTCTGGTAAACATCGCTCTGATCTCCTTTCTCTTGCAGGTCCAACCAGCCTCATTCGGCCAGTCGCAAGGCGTGTTTCAGGATATACGGCAGATACCGGTCCCAATTCACCGCCGGATCGAGGTTGATGTACAGGGCATCCAGGCCCAGGAAGCGCGCCTTTGGCTCGAAGGGGGCCACGAGGGCGCTGTTGGTGGTCTCGATGCCGTCCCCTTTCTTCAAGACATCGCCATCAGTGAAACCAGGCGTCCCGCGGAAGAGGATCTCCGTGGAAAAGCGAATCGTTTCCAGCGTCCCGCGGCGGCTGGCCGCCAGCGCATCCAGGCCGAAGTCCACGCCCCGGTTGGGGATGCCCGCGGGCGCAGTGACGGGCAGCAAATCCGCCTGGTTGACCACGACTGCGCCGAGGCGCGCCGACAGCACATGCCCATCCAGGATCGGCGTGACGGCCGCCTGGAGTTCTGTGCCCTCGGTCGAGAACCAGATGTCCACCTCGTAGCGATTCAGCAGGGTGACCAGTTGGCCTGGATTCGCCAGCCACTCATCTCGGCGAATCTTGGCGGCCGCATCCAGGAAAGCGACGATCTGCTGAGGCGCGCCGGTGAAGTGCAGGCCATCCAGCCCCAGATCACGGCCGACCTGGAACCGGCTCAGCAGGGTCACGTTCGGGATGATCGCGCCGTTGGTCGTCAGCAGATCGCCCGCCTTGAAACGGCCGGCCGGGTCATCCAACTCGGTAGAGAAGGCGACCAGGCCACGCTGCGCATCGGCGATCACCACATCCACGGCATCCAGGCCCAGGTCAGGCTGAACCTGCCAAGAGGCCAGGAGCTCCCGGTTGCGGGCGCAAACGGCGTGATTGAGGCCCAACAGGTCGCCGTCCGAGATGATGGGGTTGCCGTCCGGCGGCGTGGGGCCCTGCGACAAGAAATCCTCCTCGGTGGAGAAGGCGAGGTCTTTACAGGCCGGCAGGTTCGGAAGCCCTTGCGGCCCGGCCTGAGCATGTGGGCCAAGCAAGAGCAGACACAACATCAGAACCATGGGGGCCAAGTGGACGTGTCGGCGCATGGTTGACTCCTTTCGGTGTGGCTATCAGCTCACAGCCAGAGTGTACGGGTTCGACTACGGAGACTCGCCGATCCAGGTTGGGGAAAGCTGCACCTCCTTCTCGCGTCCAGCGCCAGATGGAGGACGCGTGACCTTCCGGCAGCGCGGCTGGCTGACAGACAGCGATATCACAAGCGATGAGGGCGTGTGATGTGGAAGCTGGGACAGCGACGACGCTGCATCGCAGGCGTTCAAGGGCCTTGCGCCGCACAGGGGCGCTGAAAATCACGACGCACTCTACGTGCAAAGGTTACGCTTTGCTCAGTCCTGTAACGCAATCGCATCATATACATCAAATACAACACATCAACCATGATGAAGTTGTATTCTATTGCAATGAGTCACTTGTGATCTTGACAACGAGGCCGGGGTGTGGTATTGTGAGAGATAGAGAGAGATAGAGATAGAGATAGAGATAGAGAGAGAGATAGAGAGTGATCTACAATCCAAAATCCAAAATCCAAAATCCAATGTCCGATCTATTGACTACTCGCCAGGTGCAGGAGATGCTTCAGGTGGACCGCACGACTATCTATCGGATGGTCGAGGGCGGTCAATTGCCCGCAATGCGCGTCGGCAAGCAATGGCGTTTTGGCCGCGCTGATCTGGAGCGCTGGTTGCGTGACCAGACCGTCCTGGCTGCGCCAGGCGCGACGGCCGCCGCGGATGCCGCGAGCAGCGCGGCCACGGCGCTCCCTGCTGCACAGCCGGCCGGTCAGGAAGCGATGACCAGCCGCGCGGTCGAGCAATTGCCCATGCCCTGCACCCAGATGATCCAAGACGCCTTTGCCGAGGCGTTGGGCGTGACGATGATCGTCACGGACATGCAGGGCCGGCCCGCGACGCAGGTCAGCAACTCCTGCGGACTCTACGCGGCGATCATGCGCGATGACGACGCCGTCACGCGGTGTATTCAAGATTGGCAGCAGATCGCCGGCGCGCTGACCCTGGAGCCGAAGCTGGCGCCCAATGATCTGGGCCTGCTGTGCGCGCGAGGGCTGATTCGGGCGGGCAACGAGTTGAAGGGCATGGTTTTCTTCGGCGGCATCGCGCCGGACGCCTGGCCCCCGAACCGCGATGAGATCACGGCGATGGCTAACCGCTTTGGACTGGATCCGGCCTACATGGCAGCCAACATCGAGGGCGCACACCGGCTCGATCGCCGCGCCCGCGAGCGTCTGCTCGGCCTGGTGCAGCGCATCGCGGACATCTTCTCGTATATGCTGGAGGACTGTAACGCCAGGAGGGAGTGCTCATGAAGCAACTGTTGGTTCTCGGCGCCGGCACGGCCGGCACGATGGTCGTCAACCGGCTCAACCGGCTGCTCGACCGCGAGGAATGGAAGATCACGGTCGTGGATCAGCACGAAACACACTACTATCAGCCCGGTTTCCTGTTCATTCCATTCGGGATGTATGGCAAGAACGATGTGGTGAAACCCAAACGCGACTTCATCCCGAGCAATGTCGAGATGGTCAAGGCCGCGGTGGATGTGATCGAGCCTGACCAGAACCGGGTCAAGCTTGCCAACGGCCACCTGCTCAACTACGATTTCCTGGTCGTCGCGACCGGCGCGCAGACGCGGCCCGAACAGACCCCCGGCCTGCACGAAGATGAATGGTACAAGTCCATCTATGACTTCTACACCGTCGAGGGCGCGCTGGCGCTGGCCAAGCATCTGCGCACCTGGCAGGGCGGCCGGCTGGTGGTCAACGTCGTCGAGAACCCGATCAAGTGTCCGGTGGCGCCCATCGAGTTCCTGATGCTGGCCGACTGGTTCTTCCACGAGCAAGGCATTCGTGACCGCGTGGATTTGATCTACGCGACGCCGTTGCCTGGCGCTTTCACCAAGCCTATCGCATCCAGGTATCTGGGCGACATCCTGGAACAGAAGGGCATCAAGGTCGTGCCAGAGTTCCTGGTGGAACATGTAGACCCCGATGCGAAGAAACTGGCGGCCTATGATGAGACGGAAGTCGAGTATGACCTGCTGGTGAGCGTGCCGCTGAACATGGGCGACGAAGCGATCGGCCGTTCCGGCATGGGCGATGAGCTGAACTTCATGCCCGTGGACAAGCACACCTTTCTATCGCCCAAGTGGTCGAATCTCTTCGTGCTGGGCGACGCGGCCGCCGTGCCCACCTCCAAGGCCGGCTCGGTGGCGCACTTCGCCGTGGACTGCTTCGCGGAGAACTTCTTGCGTCACATTGACGGGCTGGAGATGCTGCCCACGTTCGACGGTCACGCCAACTGCTTCATCGAGTCGGGCTTCGGCAAGGGCTTGCTGATTGACTTCAACTACGACGTGGAGCCGCTGCCCGGCCGCTATCCGCTGCCCGGGGTCGGCCCGTTCGCCCTGCTGCAAGAGTCGGAGATGAATCACTGGGGCAAGATGCTGTTCCGCTGGATGTACTGGAATATCCTGCTCAAGGGCCAGGAGCTGCCCTTGCCGGCGCGCATGACGATGGCCGGTAAGTGGAGATAAGGAGGGGGCCATGGACCAGGCGCTGGTTGAACTCAACCAGAAGCTAGATGCGCTGACGGCCCAGGTGGCGTATCTGACCGAGCAGGCTCAGCTTGCCGAGCGTGGCCGTCAGGAGCGCAGCGAGTTGGTGCGCGATCTGACGCCCATCGCCAACGACGCGTTCCGGCTGGCCGTCGAGCAACTGGAGGAGGTGCAGGAATACGTTGACCTGAGCGACCTGCTGCGCCTCGTCAAGCGACTGCTGCGCAATGGCCGCAACATCGAGCGCATGCTCGACCAACTCGAAAGTCTGATGGACCTGGCGGCGACGATCGGCCCACTCAGCGACCATGCATTCAGCAAGGCCGTGGACATACTGGCCGACTTGGAGCACAAGGGCTACTTCGCGTTTGCGCGCGGGAGCCTGAAGATCACCGATAACATCGTCACCTCGTTCACCGAGCAGGATGTGGCGGCGCTGGGCGACAACGTGGCGCTGATCCTGAACGTCGTCAAAGACCTGACCCAGCCGCAGATCATGACCTTGATCCGCAACACCTTGACGGCCGCCGAGAAGGCGATCGAGCAGCCGGTGGACATCTCGCTGTTAGCTCTGCTTCGCCAGATGAACGACCCGGCAGTCCGCCGCGGCCTGGCGTTGAGCCTGCGCGTGCTGCGCGTGGTCGGGAGCCAGGGGCGTGACATGGTGACACGGTGACACGGTGACGACTTAGATATGGTGCGCTTTCCCGTCAGTTGTCCTCCAGCCGATGAACGACTGCCCTTCCCTGGCCGGGCGAGGCCACGGAAGTCGCTACTACGAAGAACAACCAATCTACCAATCTACCAATTTACCAATCTACGAATTTACCAACCATCAGGAGCAACAACCATGGCAACTCGTACTATCGCAGGCAAGACCGTGCAGGTCAACGAAGAAGGCTTTTTGACGAACCCCGCGGAATGGACCAAGGGGATCGCGGCAGAGATCGCCAAGGAAGAGGGCGTCTCGGAATTGACGGCCGCGCACTGGAAGGTGATCGACTTCTGTCGCCAGGATGCAGCCGGCAGCGGCCGGGCGCCGACGTTGCGCCGCATCAGCACCGCGGCCGGCGTCACGACCAAGGAGCTGTTTGGCCTCTTCCCGAAAGGTCCGGCCAAGAAGGTGGCGCGCATCGCTGGGTTGGGGAAACCGGAAGGGTGTGTGTGAGTGAGGAAGTGGGTAGACAAGTCTTCAAGGAAACAAGGGGCCTTGACTACTTGTCTACTTGTCTACTTGTCTACTTGTCTACTTGTCTACTTGTCTACTTACCCACCCGTTGACTTATCCACTAGAGGAGCCACTCCAATGTCAGATCAAACCCGCAAGATCGCTTTTATCTGCTCCAAGGGCGACCTGGATATGGCCTACCCGGCCCTGGTGATGGGCTGGGCCGCGCTGGGCAACGGCATTGACGTGACGATCTTCTTCACCTTCTGGGGGCTGGACATGATCGTCAAGTCTCGCCAGAGCCGTTTGGAGATCGCGCCAGTCGCCAATACCAGTATGAAGATGAAGATGATGGGCTTGCCCACCGGCAACCTGGGCATCCCCAACATCCTGGGCATCCTGCCCGGCATGACCGCTTTCGCTACTGCCATCATGCACAAGAAGATCGCCGAGGTTGGCGCGCCGCCCGTCGGCGAATACTTGCAGATGCTCGTGGATGGCGGCGCCAAGCTCTACGCGTGCAAGATGTCGGTGGACATGATGGGGCTGAAAAAGGAAGACTTCGTGGATGGCGTGCTCGACATCGTCACCGCCAGCGACTTCATGGACATGACCGAGGGCGCACAGATCATATTCATCTGATCGCCTGCAATGAAGAAACCCGGCTTCTCAGAGAAGCCGGGTTTCTTGCTTGTCTGCCTGCGCTCAAAGCCGATCGGCCGCGAACCGCAGCCGCACGTAGTCAACCACCCATCTGCCCTCTGCATCGAACAGCGTTGGCCGCAGCGCCTCCCGTAGCTCCGAGATCAGCGCGGGCCGATCATCTTCCGGTGCAGCCGAGAGAAAGACGCCGGCGAACGTTTCCAGCCAACCGCTGATGTCGGCCGGGAGAGGGGTGGGGCGGGGGATCAGGGCGATGTAGCGCACGCTGAACCCGTGCGTCTCGAGGCCGCCACGATACTCATCTGCGCTCGGGTAATGCCAGGGATTGAGCGCCGCGGCCTCTATGCCCCGCCGATGCAGCGCGGTATAGAGCGCGTGTACGATCGCCGCGATGTTGCCCTGGCCGCCGAACTCACCGACGAACCGGCCGCCAGGTCGCAATGCGCGGCGCACTCCTGCGATCACAGCATCGGCCTGCGGCATCCAGTGAAGGGCCGCGTTCGAGAACACCGCGTCGAACTCACCTTCGAAGTCGAGCGCCTGGCCGTCCATCACGCGTGCATCGAGTCCGCGGGCTGTGGCGGCCGCGATCTGTTCCGGGCTGCTGTCCACGCCAACCACGTCGCAGCCACACGCGGCGAGCTTGGCTGTCAACGCGCCATCCCCGCAGCCCAGGTCAAGGATCCGCTCGCCGGGCTGCGGCGCCAGCAGCTCGACCACCGGCATGCCCAAATCCGAGACGAAACGAGCGTTCTGCGCGTAGCGTTCGGGGTTCCAGGTTTGTTTTGCTGTCATCGGGCATCGGTCCTGCATCAGCGCTGTCGCGCAGCCAATTCTGAGCGCGCCAGCCGCACACGACTGAGCAGATCAGCCGTGTGTGCGCGGTCGGGCCGATTCAGGCCGAGAAACGCGCACAGGTCGCGGTGTGCGCGCCGCCAGTCAGGGTCATCGAATACCCCTTCCTGGTGCTTGAACCGTCGCAGACAGAGCGGCACATATTCCACATCGGAATGCCGCCACTCGCGGCCGCGCGCCAGGCTGCCGCCCAACGCGACGCCGTGCACGTCGGGCCGCGCGGCAAATGACCGCAGCACGCGGTCTGCGAAGCTGTGTAACTCCCGCCGCCAATGCGGCGCGCCGACCGCGGCCGGTTTGCGCGCTTCGATGAGATAGAGCCTGGCGACAAAGGCCAGCTCAGCGCCAGCGTCGAGTCGTTCCTGCAATGCAAACAGATAACGCTGGTGCGTTTCCACGCTGAAGCCCGGCACCAGCCACGGCACGGCCTTGAGGTAATAGACGATCGCTCCCACATCGGTGAAGCGCAGCTTCCCTTCCCACTCGCGCACCTGAACGATCTCAAGCCCTGCGCCTTCGAGCCGGGGCGCGTATTTCGCTGGGGTCGCGTCGGGCCATTGGGGTCGCGCATCGAACGCCGCCAGCAGATCCCACGCCCACATGCCATGGACCTGTTGCGTCAGGAAGGTTCCGGCCGGCGCCAGACACCGGGCGACCTCGGCCGGGTTGAAGGCGGCATGGCGGTTCAACACGAGATCGAATTCGCCATCCGCGAACGGCATCGGATCGTCATCGGTCAGCCGCACCGAGATCACCTGCGCGCCGTGCGGGGTCAGACGCGCGGTCGCCAGAGCGTGATTGGGCGGATATTCCTCGGTCGCGACCACCTTCGCGGGCCAATGCAGCCGGAGGCTGAGGAAGCGCTCGCCGCCGCCTGTGTCCAGGTCAACGACCGATGTGGAGCTCTGCATCAGCTCGGCGGCGCGCGTGAGGTAGGACCAGGGATGTTCTTCCTGGATCATCCGGCCGTCGAGGTGCGAGAAGTCCCAGCCCGTAAACGGGTACGCTTCTTCTCGACGCCAATCTTCGAGCAAGGTATCCTGACTCATGCTTCCTTTGTCACGGGTCGAAGGAGTAGAGACCCTGGGGCGTTTCGGCCCTTTCGGTCTCTCAAAAAGCCACTCTTGCGCCGCACCATTCCAGGCAGACCAGCCCTTCCGGCCGGTTTTCGGCCAGAACATAGCCGGTATTGGGGAAAGGACGGTGGTCGGGGAACCCGGCATCAATGTTGACCAGGACAAGGGGCAGCATGGATGTGTACAGCCCGCCGTGTCCGATCAACACCATGTTTTCATCACGGGCTGCCGCGTTCGCGATCAGCGCCTGGACGAATGGCGTGAAGCGGGCCTGTATGTCCAGGAAGCTCTCGCCCCCTTCGATCCGGCGTTCCCAGCGTCCGCGTCGCCAATCGTCGCGCAGCGCCCAAAACGCGGCCCAGGTTTCGGCGCCGGTCGTGCCCTCCAACACGCCGCAATCGTATTCCCGCAGCGCGTCGGTGATCTGAAAGCCCACCCCGAGCCGTTCGGAGAGGATCTCGGCGGTCTGCGCGCCGCGCAAAAGGGGACTGCTATAGATGCCGCCGATCCCGCACGCCTGGAGATGGGCGGCCAGCGCCGCGGCCTGCGCACGTCCCCGCGGGGTCAGTGGGTGCTGCAGGCCGCGGTTCGAGATGACCTGAAGCACGTTGGCCTCGCTCTCGCCGTGGCGAGCGAAGTAGAGTCTCATCACAGCGTATATCTGCTATCGAAGACTTCGGCAGCGATCATCTTTTCATCTCCTCCATGAATCGCTTGCGATGCTTACGCCAATTGGGATTATAGCCTGGCCGGTCACGGTCGCAAAATTGAAACCCACCAAGTGCCAGGCACTTCGGAAGTGCCTGGCACTTGGTGGGTGATTTTCGGGACAGTCATTCGGCTTGCAGCCTCGCTCTGTCCGCGATACAATAGCGCCCAACGCCTCCTGGATGACGACATCCAGCGAATGTATTCACCGGGCGTCTTTCGCTGAAGGGCGAAACCTATGAAAAACCTGCGCCGATGGTTGTTGCTCTTGACCCTCTACAGCCTGCTGGCGGCCGGCGTCCCCGCCTGGGCGCAATCTCCGACGCCCACGGCGGTTGCCCCGACTGTCACCGCGACGCCGGTCCCGCCCACGCCCACGCCGACCCCCGCCCCGGCCGTCCTCGTCATCCAGGCCACGCCGCTGCCGCCGGCTCCGCCGCAAGGCAATTGGTGGCAGCAGACCTGGGCCATCTACCAGCGCGAGATCATCCTGGGCCTCATCACGGCGCTCATCGGCCTGTTGGTCGGCGTTTTTCTCAAGCAGATTGCCGCCTCTCTCGCCAAAGCGGCCAGCCGTCTCTTTCACTTTCTGTTCGACCGTTTCGCCAGCGCGCCGATCCTGCGGCTGCGCTACGAGAAATCCTATCGCAAGCGTCTTGCCGAGAAGAGACGGGAACTGGATTCCTCCAAAATCCTCGAATGGCCGGTTCTGTTGGACAAAGTCTACATTGCGGCAGGCTTGAGCGACGAAACGCGGGTGGACGAGGTTTCGGATTTCCAGAACCCAGCCCAATGGCGCGCAGAGCGCCTGCGTCGCCAAAAGGCGCACGCCTATGGTCCATGGGATGCGATCCGCCGGTTTCATCGTCTGGTCGTGTTAGGAGGGCCAGGCGCGGGTAAGACAACCTATCTGTCGCATCTCGCTTTCAAGTGCGCCCGACGCGAGCAGTTGGTATCTTCTCAAAAATCCGGGGGGGGGGGGCTATCCTGAGTTCCAAGAC
>Ga0194110_10009086_pt1 | contig 11237 bp, 13 predicted proteins | sample TA2Kig1200mmetaG_FD_146192 | JGI IMG/M metagenome (GOLD analysis project Ga0194110, IMG submission 146192) | Freshwater microbial communities from Lake Tanganyika, Tanzania - TA2015032 Kigoma Deep Cast 1200m | ecosystem: Environmental > Aquatic > Freshwater > Lake | place: Tanzania: Lake... | reverse complement strand
TTTCTCATCGACTCTTCGCCAGGAAATCATCTTCCGGCCCCAGAACGTGGCGCTGTGGTGCCGCTGGAGCCGGTCGCGCTCATATCCGTACACGTTCATGAATGAAGCAGGCTAGCACCCCGTTGAGTTGCGTCTCTAGCGGCTTGCCTTCAGTGTCCACCCACCCTCTGCGGAGTCCCCTTCCCGCGGTCTCCTTAAGCCGCAATTCGAGGACGCCGCTCGGTCGGTAGTCCCATTTTGGCGCCCAGATCCGGCCCTGATCTTTCTTCGCGACTACGTGCTCTGCCCGCGTTGTTCGTTCAACGAGTCCGATCTGGACCGTCTGACCCAGGACGCCGACGAGTGTTCCCTTATCGGGTCCATCGCCCAACTTGATCGACCAACCTCGTGCCTCGACAGCTCTCGCCAAAGCGTTCAGGATCCGAAGGCTGCGCGAGACGTTCTCCTTCGCCACGACGATATCGAGGTAGCGCTCAGACCACGGAGCGCGAACCAATCCTGACTCATCGGGCTTCGCTGCTCTCAGCGCATGGCCCACGCGCGTAACAAGTGGATGTGGATTTCGCAATTCATCGGGGACCTGAATACGGCGGGACGCCGAATCCTCTTGGGCGATGAGGGCCTCGGCGTCAGGAGGCCGCGGTGGCGGCCAGCTCCGCCTCAATGAGCTCGATCGCCGGGCTCACGCCCGGAGGGCTTCCGCCGGACGCTACGAACTCACCGGGCTTGTCGGACACAGCCTGAGCAGGGATGTTCTCCATTGAAGTGGGACTCCTTGTGTCGGTAGTCGGTATTACCCAGGGGGGTATATCGAGTTCTAGCGTGCGAAGCGCCACGTTTACGATTCGGTAACAGATGTTTTGAGGGTCCTCGGCTCCTTGCCGAGCCGCACGGAGCGTGCTAGCCTCCGGCGACCTCGCCGCCGAACGGAGGGCCAGCCGATGAAGAACGTCTCCCGCCGCCGTTTCCTCGCCACCACCGCCGCCGGTACCGCGCTGCTCCGCGCCCCCGCGCTCGCGACGGCCCAGGCCGCGGAGCTCGTGATGCTCGGGATCTGGCCGTTCACCGGGCCCTTCGCCGACGTCGGCCCGCTGCTCGATCGCGGCATGCGCCTGGCGATCGAGGAGTGGGGGAACAAGGTGCTCGGCCGGCCGATCAAGTACATCACCCGGGACTCGGAGACCAAGGCGAGCGCCGCCACCCGCCGCATGGAGGAGGCGATCGACTCCGAGGGCGTGAAGATCGTCGTCGGACCCTGGTCGAGCGGCGTGGCGCTCGCGTGCACCGAGGTGTCCAAGCGCCGGAAGGTCTTCTACTACTTCTCCGGCGGCACCGAGGACATCGCGGGCAAGCGCTGCCACCGCTACGCGTTCAACTGGGCCGCGTCGCCGTACACCGCGATGCACGTCGTCATCGACAACTACATGAAGCTCAACCCGACGCACAAGCGCTGGTACCTCTTCGTCAACGACTACGCCTTCGGCTGGTCGGTGGAGAAGTACACGCGCGAGGCGGGCCAGCGCTACGGCATCGAGTTCGCCGCGGACCGGATGCCGCTGGGGACCCGCGAGTACTCGGGCTTCGTGAGCAAGGCCGCGGCGTTCAAGCCCGACGTGCTGTGCCTGCTCAACGCGGGGCAGGACGTCATCGTGTCGATCCGCGAGGCCCACAACTTCGGCCTCGCGCCGAAGGTGGCGATCGTGAACTCGTGGGGCATCGGCACCGAGGACTTCCTCCAGCTCGACCCGAAGACCCGCGAGAACCTCTGGGTCGGCACCAACGCCTACTACGGCGCCAACACGCCCGTGGCCAAGAAGATGACCGAGATGTACCAGGCCAAGTACAACGCCCCGCCGGGCTACGCGCCCTGCGCCGCCTACGGCATGACCCGGCTCACGCTACGAGCGATCGAGAAGGCGAAGAGCGCCGAGCCCGCGGACATCGTGCGCGCGCTCGAGAACTGGGAGACCCAGGACTGGCCGGGGCGGGTGTGGGTGAACCCCAAGACCCACCAGACGGTCCGCGACTACTTCCTGCTGCGCTGCAAGAAGTCGGACCAGATGAAGCACCAGTTCGACTTCGCCGACATCGTCGCGGTGAGCGGCCAGCCGCTGATGCCCGACACCATCAACGAGTGCAAGGACATCGGCGCCCTGTAGCCGGGCGCCTCGGTCGGTGAACCTCGCGCTCCTCGGCGGCGCCGTCCTCAACGGGCTGGTGACGGGGATGCTCTACGCCCTCATGGGCGTCGGGCTCTCGCTGATCCTCGGCCTGCTGAACATCCCGAACTTCGCCCACGGGGTGCTCTACGCGATCGGCGCCTACGTGCTCGTCTCGGCGTCGAAGGCGTTCGGGTTCCTCGGCGGCGCGGTGGCGGCGCTGGCGGTCGTCGCCGTGCTCGGCGCCCTGATCGAGTGGGGCGGCGTGCGACGGCTCTACCGCGTGCACCCGGACTACATCCTGCTGCTGACCTTCGGCCTGTCGCTCATCCTGACCGAGGCGATCATCCTGGTGTGGGGGCCCGTCGGCATCACGTTCCAGCCGCCGGCGCTGCTCGCGGGCGCGGTCGACCTCGGCGTCACCACCTATCCGAAGTACCGGCTCCTCGTCATGGTCGTCACCGGCGCGCTCGTGCTCGCCTGCTACCTCTTCGTCACGCGCACGCGCTGGGGCGCGATCATCCGCGCCGGCATCGAGGACAAGGACATGGCCGCGGCGCTCGGGATCAACATCCGCCGCGTGTTCACGCTCACCTTCGCCGCGGGGACCGGGCTCGCCGGCCTCGGCGGCGCCCTCATGGCGCCCGTGCGGGGCCTCCTGCCGACGATGGGGCTCGACATCCTGCCGTTCGCCTTCGTCGTCGTCGTCCTGGGCGGCCTCGGCAGCCTGCCGGGGGCGATCCTGGCGGGCCTCCTCGTCGGCGTCGTCCAGTCGCTCATGACCGCCATCTGGGCCCCGGGCGCCGACGCGTCCGTGTTCGCGCTGATGACGCTCGGGATCATCGCGCGGCCCCAGGGGCTGCTCGGCCAGCGCTGATGCTCGAGGGCCGGCGCGGGGCGGTCGTGCGGGTGGCGCTCCTCCTGGCCGCGATCGTGGTCCTGCCGCTCGTCGTGCGCCCGGTCGTGGCCTCCGAGATCTGGATCTTCTCGATCGCGGCGATGGCGCTGAACCTGATCTTCGGCTACACGGGGATGCTCTCGTTCGGGCAGGCGACCTTCTTCGGGCTGGCGGCGTACACGGCCGGGCTCCTGATGATCCACTGGCAGGCCCCGCTCCTGGTGGTGCTCGCCGCGGGGACGCTGGTCGGCGCGCTCGCCGCCGCCCTGATCGGCTACGTGTGCATCCAGCGCGTGGGCGTGTACTTCATCATGCTCACGTTCGGCTTCAACCAGATGTTCTACTTCATCGCGTACAAGTGGACGTCGCTGACGGGCGGGGACGACGGGCTGCCGGGGATCCCGCGCCCGCCGCTCGCGCTCGGGCCGCTCGGGATCCGGCTGGATACCTCGGTCCGCTACTACGTCTTCGTCGCCGCCGTGTTCCTGCTCGCCTTCTACGCGATGAAGCGCGTCGTCGACTCGCCGCTCGGCGTGATCTTCCAGTCGATCCGCGAGAACCCGGGGCGCGCCGCCGCGGTCGGCTACGACGTCAAGCGCTACAAGTGGCTCGCCTTCACGATCGCGGGCGGGTTCACGGGCCTGGCGGGCGTCCTCTACTCGATGATGTTCGGCATCGTGCCGCTCGAGTCGATCAGCTGGATCATCTCGGGCGACATCGTCTTCATGGTCCTGATCGGCGGCATCGGGAACCTCTACGGCCCGCTCCTGGGCGCGGCGGCGTTCAAGTGGCTCTCGGAGACCGTGTCGATCGTCTGGGAGCGCTGGCCGCTGATCCTGGGGGTGGCGCTCGTGCTGGTCGTCCTGTTCCTGCGGGGCGGGCTCGTCGAGGCGTTCGCGCGGCTGCGCGAGGCGACGGCCGGGCGCGGAGCCGAGGCGTGAAGGACGGCGGGATCCTCCGGACCGAGGGGCTGACCCGCGACTTCGGCGCGCTGCGCGCGGTGAACGCGGTCGGCCTCGAGGTCCGCGCGGGCACGCTCCACTCGGTGATCGGCCCCAACGGCTCGGGCAAGACGACGCTCTTCAACCTGATCTCGGGCGAGATCCCGCCGACCGGCGGCCGCGTCTGGTTCGAGGGGCGCGACGTGACCGGGCTGCCGTCCCACCGGCTGCCGCACCTCGGGCTCGCGCGCTGCTTCCAGCGCACGAACGTGTTCCCGAAGCTCAGCGTGTACGAGAACGTCTGGGTCGCCGCGTTCTCGCGCCGGCGCCCCGGGGCCCTCGGCTTCGTGCGGCGCACGACCGAGTTCGCCGAGGTGGACGCCGAGGCGCGGCGCATCGTCGACGAGGTCGGCCTCACGCACAAGGTCGCCGCGCGCGCCGAGACGCTCTCGCACGGCCAGCAGCGGGCGCTCGAGGTCGGCCTCACGCTCGCGTCCTCGCCCCGCCTGGTGCTGCTCGACGAGCCGACCCAGGGCCTGGCCCCGGAGGCCACCCAGCAGATGACGCGGCTCGTGCAGAGCCTCGCGGGTCGCTACACGATCCTCCTGATCGAGCACAAGATGCGCATCGTGATGTCGATCTCGGACCGGATCTCGGTGATGGCGTTCGGCGAGCTGATCGCCGAGGGGACGCCCGACGAGGTCCGCGAGAACCGGGTCGTGCAGCGCGCCTACCTCGGGGGCCGGCGGTGATCCTGCGCGTCGAGGGGATCCACACCTACTACGGCCTGGTGCACATGCTCCACGGCGTGTCGCTCACGATCGCGCCGGGCGAGGTGCTGGCGCTGCTGGGACGCAACGGCGCGGGCAAGACGACCGTGCTCCGGAGCATCATGGGGCTCGTGCCGCCGCGGGCGGGCAAGGTCCTGCACCGGGACGAGGAGATCACCGGGCTGCCGCCGCACGAGGTGGCGCGCCGGGGCATCGCCTACGTGCCGGCGGGCCGTGGGATCTTCTCGACGCTCACGGTCCTCGAGAACCTCGAGATCGTCCGGCGCGCCGGCGACACCGAACGGGTCGACGAGGTCTTCGCGCGCTTCCCCCGGCTGGCGGAGATGAAGGAGCGCGCCGGGCGCTTCCTGTCGGGCGGCGAGCAGCAGATGCTCGCGATCGGCCGCGCGATCATGACCCACCCGTCGCTGATGCTGCTCGACGAGCCCTCCCAGGGCCTCGCCCCGCTGGTGCTCGACTCGATCGTCGAGATGCTCCGCGGCCTCAAGCGCGACGGGCTCGCGATGCTGCTCGTCGAGCAGAACGTCGACACCGCTGTCGCGCTCGCCGACCGCGTGCTGATCCTCGACCAGGGCGCGACGGTCTTCGAGGGGCCGCCCGAGCGCCTCACCGCCGACGAGCAGACCGCGATCCGCTACCTGGGCGTCGGCGTCTGATCACACGCGCGGCGCCGGGCCGGGGCCGAGGACGTCCTCGCACCAGGCCGCCGCCGCGAGCAGCGCGGGCTCGGTGAAGAGGCCGCTCACGAGCTGGAGCCCGAGCGGGAGCCCCGAGCCCGAGAGGCCGCAGGGCACCGTGATCGACGGAAATCCCGAGAGCGACCACGGCACCTGGAACCTCGGGTCCCCGGTTGCCATGCCCTCGGGCGCGGGGGCGGGCGTCGTCGGCGTCAGCAGCGCGTCGAACCGCTCGAGGGTCGGGGCGAGCTCGCGGCGGAACTGGCGGCGGATCCGGAGCGCACGCACGTAGAGGTCGCCGGGCACCAGCATCCCCAGCTCGATCGCCGAGCGGATCGTCGGCCGGTAGAGGTCGGCCTTCCGCGCGTGGAGCTCGGCGTGGATGCTCGCGACGTCGCTCCGCATGATCAGGTTCGCCGCCGCGTGCACGGCCGCGAAGCTCGGCGGGAGCTTGGCCTCCTCGACGACGGCGCCGGCGCGCGCCAGGCGATCGACCGCCTGGGCCGTGACGCGCGCGACCTCGTCGGTCGCGTGCTCGAGGAAGTACTCGCGCACGAGCCCGAGGCGCGGCGGGCGCCGGCGGGTGAGCGCGGCGAGGTAGTCGGGGACCGGCGCGCGCGCGCTGCTCGGGTCGGCCGGGTCGTGGCCCGCGGTGACGCCGAGCGCGAGCGCGATGTCCTCCACGCTCCGCGCCATGAGGCCCACGTGGTCCTGGGTGTAGGCGAGCGGCATCACGCCCCGCGTGCTGATGCGGCCGAAGGTCGCCTTGAGGCCGACGAGGCCGCAGTAGGACGCCGGCCGGACGTTCGAGCCGATCGTCTGCGTGCCGAGCGCGAGCGGCACCATCCGCGCCGCGACGCTCGCCGCCGAGCCCGAGGAGGAGCCGCCGGGCGTGCAGGCGAGGTTCCAGGGGTTGCGCGTCGGCGCCGGGTCGTAGGTCGCGAACTCGGTCGTGTGGGTCTTGCCGAGGAGGATCGCGCCCGCGTCCTTGAGGCGCGCGACCGAGGTCGCGTCCCACTGGGGCACGAAGCCGGCCATGACCCTGGAGCCGGCCTCGGTGGCGAGCCCCGCCGTGTAGACGATATCCTTGGCGCCGAACGGGACGCCGTGGAGCGGCCCGCGGAGCACGCCGCGGGCGACCTCCGCCTCCGAGGCGCGCGCGGCGGCGAGCGCCCCCTCGCGGTCCAGGCGCGCCCACGCCTGCACACGGGCGTCGAGCGCGTCGACGCGCGCGAGCAGCGCCTCGACCAGGGCCACCGGGGAGAGCGTCCTCGCGCGGATCGCGCGCGCCGCCTCGGCGAGGCCGAGCTCGTGGGGGCTCACGGGGCCGGCTCCGCGTAGAAGGCCGGCGCCTCGTCGGGGTCGACGGGGAACGCCGCCACGTCGGCCATGAAGCCCGCCGTGTCCTCGATCGCCTGCGCGAGCGCGTCCGCGCGCGCCGCCCCGAACCGGCGCGTCGCCTCCGCCCGCAGCCCCGCCGCGTACTCCGCGCGTCGTCCGTCCCGGTCCATCGGTCCCTCCCGTTGCCGAGGACTCTACGGGGAAGGGGTTCCCCGACACAAGCCACCGAGGACCCTCAAAACATCTGTTACCGAAACGGAGGTCGGTGCCTCAAAACCGGTGTTACCGAAACCAGCACCGGAGAGGAGGCCCCGTGACCGATGGCGCGCGAGAAGAGTATGTCGAGGCGCTGCGAGCGGATTACCGGAACGCGAGTAAAGCGGAGCGAGGTCGGATGCTCGATGAGTATTGCCGGGTCACGCGATGTCATCGCAAGGCGGCCATCCGCGCCTTCGGGCGCCCGGCGCAGACGCCCCGCCGGGCGCCCGGCCGGCCGCGCCGCTACGGGGGCGACCTCGAACCCGTCTTGGAGCGGCTCTGGCGCGCAAGCGATGGCCTGAGTGGAAAGCTGCTTGTCGCCGTGCTGCCCACGTTGCTCGCCGCGCTGGAGCGGTATCACGGGATCCGCGTGGCACCCGAGATCCGCGCGGCCTTGACCACGGCCAGCGCCGCGACGCTGGACCGGTTGCTGCGCCCGATCCGGCGCCGCCAGCCGCGCCGGCCTCACCGCACGGCCCCGGCGGCCGCGGCCGTGCGCGCGGAGGTGCCGCTGCGCACGTGGAGCGAGTGGACCGGCGTCCGCCCCGGCGCCGTCCAAGGCGATCTGGTCCTGCACTGCGGGGAGAGCACGGCCGGGTTCTACCTCACGACGCTCGTGGCCATCGACGTCGCAACGTCGTGGACGGAGCTCGAAGCCATCTGGGGACTACGCGCGCAGCGCGTCGGCAGTGGCGTGCATCGGATTCGGCTCCGGCTAGTCACCGGAAAATGATCACTGTACCTCTGGCGGAATTGCCGCCAGTTGCCGTTGGTGAGATCCTGGTGGACCGTCGCCTGGTCCTGCGTGATCTCTTCGTTGAAGAGCCCACCTCTCGTCCCCGTCTTCTTACTCACGACCAGGTAATCGATCTGGCTTCGCGGTTCTAGTGGATGGCCGGCCAGGCGGGTCCCTGGATAGCCATCTTTCGCAAGCACCGCCCAGTCGCCCTCGTGTAGCTCGTCGAAGAACTCCTCGATCTTGTCGTCGAACCAGCTGGCATTGAGGTCTCCCGCCATCACCACGTCGAACTCCGCCGTCGGCAGAACGACACCAAGGTGAAACCATCGGCCCGGGACTCCTTTCCGCAATCCTTCGCGACTGCGAGATTGAACGCGATGAGTTCATCGGGTTGCTGTAGCGCAAGACTTCTCCGGGCGTCGAACTTCCGTATCTGAACTCCTCGGTCAAGAGCGTCGGGCGCATTGAGGAGCGAAGCTCTCACCGGGCTCAGACTGCAGTCGTATCTCCGGCCTCGTATGGAGCCGCGGCGCTCCGGGCCATGAAGGATAAGGCGCGCGTGGGGAGCCAATCGAATAAGCACGGCCTGCGACGGCCACGGAAGTTATCGGCTTCCCCGCACGCCGGTCAGAGCCGGCATGCCTTCGCTCCTCTGCTCGTAGCAGCCCGCTCGTGATGAGCTCGAATTCCCTGCTTGTCGAGCGCTTCTCAGACCGCTGGTGCACCGACGTACGCATTTCCGTGCCGCCACACCGCCCACACGATCCGCGCCAGCTTGTTCGCGACCGCGGCGGCCGCCTTGTTGTGGCCACGCTTGCGCTCGACCTGCAGCGCCCATTCGCGCAGCCGGTCGGGCGGCACCGTCTCCTGCCGCTTCGTGTGCCACAGCACCGACCGCGCGCCGTGAATCAGCAGCATGCGCAAGTAGCTGTCCCCGCGCTTGCTGATCCCGCCCAGCCGACGTCGCAACGCCGTCGAGTCCTCCCGCGGAGTCAGTCCGAGATCACTCGCGAACTGCCGCGCCGACGTGAACCGCGCGACGTTCCCCACGCTCGCCACGAGCGCCGTCGCCGTCACCACCCCGATCCCAGGAATCGTCCGAAGTTGGTCGACCACCAGACTGTTCTCGGCAACCGCTTCGAGCTGTCGCTCGACGGTGCGAATGCGCCCTTCGAGTTCCCGGATCTCCTTGGCCGCGTCGGCCAACGCCGGCCGCAGCAGGCCCGGCACCGCCGCCTCGGCATCCTCGACGAGGAGGAGGACGTGCGGCACGACGTGGTGAGCGCCGACCGGAATGGTGATCCCGAACTCCCGGAGCAGGCCGCGGACCGTATTCAGCCGGGCCGTCCGCGCCGCCACCCACGTTGAGCGCAGACGATGCCGGGCCGCGACGGCTTGCTGCGTCTCCGACTTGACCGGCACGGGCCGGACCTCTTCGTTGCGATACGCCTCGAGCAGTCCCTTGGTGTCTGTGCGATCTGTCTTGTTGCGGAGAACGTACCGTCGCACCGCGTGCGGCGGGATCAACACGGGCCGATGTCCACGGCGTTCCGCCTGGCGGGCCCAATAGTGCGCCGACCCGCAGGCTTCCATCAGGATCGTCTTCACGCTGCCCCACGCCCTCAACCCGCTCGCCCAAAGTCACCCGCAGCTCATCTATCGCCTGCTCTTTGAGAGCGTGGCGTCCACGCTCCTCCGCTTCGGCCGCGATCCTCGTCACCTCGGCGGCGCCATCGGCGTGACCGCCGTCCTCCACACGTGGAGCCAGAATCTCGGGCAGCATGTTCATGTCCACCGTGTCGTCACCGGTGGTGCCCTCGCGCCCGACGGCACACGCTGGATTCCCGCCCGTCCCACCTTCCTCTTTCCCGTCCGCGCGCTGGCCAAGGTCTTCCGCGCTCGCTACCTCGCCGGCTTGCAGCGCGCCTTCGACCGCGGCGCACTGCGCTGCACCGACGGGCTCGCCGCGCTCGCTGCTCCCACCGCCTTTACCGCGTGGCTCACGAGCTCCGCTACTCGGCGTGGGTCGTCTACTGCAAACCGCCGTTTGCTGGAGCCGAGCACGTGCTTGCCTATCTCGGGCGTTACACCCACCGCGTGGCCCTCTCCAACCATCGGCGTCGACGAGTTCCTTCGCCGCTTCCTGCTCCACATCGTGCCGACCCGCTTCGTCCGGATCCGCCCCTTCGGCCTGCTCGCCAATCGCCGTCGTCGCGCCATGCTCGCCCAGTGCCGCCGCCTCTTGGCGCACCAACCGCCGCCCCCAGCGCCGACCGAATCCGTGCGCGACCTCATGTTCCGCCTCACCGGCATCGACATCGAGCGTTGCCCCGTCTGTCAGCACGGTCTCTTGCGTCGCCTCGAAGTCCTCCCTCCTGTGCCGACATCCTGGGATACCTCATGAGCGCGGCTGCTTCTCGCCGCCCAGCGCTGCGACGACGTCGCCACGCTGATCGTCTGTGCCCTCATCACCTCTGGCCCACATCGACATCACCGTCGCCGCCACCACGCCCGGGTCCAACCCTCCTCGTGCTCAGGATTCACGCGCGAAGATCTCCTCCGTCACCCGCCATCACCCACTGCTCCTGCTTCTCGTCGCGTCGTCCCCACGATAGAATCCCCGTACGTCCTGGGCGCGCGGGGTTTAGTCCACCTGGTTTTATCCGTCATGCGCGACGCACGACGGATAAAAGCCCGAACGTTATCCCGATCTGATTGCGATCACGAATGTCGGCGGACCGGGTGGCAGATGATAGTCTGCCCGCGTGACGTACGCGTGGGACCCGGCCAAGGCCGGCGCGAACGCTAAGAAGCATCGGGTCACGTTCGAGGAAGCCTCGTCGGTGTTCCTCGATCCCTTCGCATTCACGTTCTGGGATCCCGATCATTCGGAAGAGGAAGACCGCGAGATTACGATTGGCCGTTCTGTACGCCAACGCGTACTCTTCGTGTCACACACGGGGCACAAGGGCCTTGTGCGGATCATCAGTGCACGACGGGCAACCCGTCTGGAGCAAAGACAATATGAGGAAGGCATTGGCGAAGCGAGATCGTGACGACCTCCGTCCCGAGTACGACCTCGCCCGCTTGAAGGGCGGCGTGCGCGGCAAGTACTACAAGCAGGCAACAGCCGGAACAAATCTGGTTCTGCTGGAGCCAGACGTCGCGCGCGCGTTCCCCGACAGCGCGTCGGTAAACCGCGCCCTGCGCCTACTCCAAGAGATCGCGACCAAGAGTTCCAAGAGCACGCGATCGTCGTCGAATGCGAAGCGTAGAGCGACGGGATAACTTCGGCATGCAGCCGACGGCCTTCGGCCGCGGCTGATGCTGGCGTTCGCCGCAACACGGGAGGAGGTAGAGCATTCCGGGCATGGCGGCATGTCAGCAGTCGTCACGGCACAGCGGCAACACTCCCAAGAAACTGCTCACGGCG
>Ga0194110_10009082_pt1 | contig 11239 bp, 12 predicted proteins | sample TA2Kig1200mmetaG_FD_146192 | JGI IMG/M metagenome (GOLD analysis project Ga0194110, IMG submission 146192) | Freshwater microbial communities from Lake Tanganyika, Tanzania - TA2015032 Kigoma Deep Cast 1200m | ecosystem: Environmental > Aquatic > Freshwater > Lake | place: Tanzania: Lake... | reverse complement strand
ATCCGGATGGGGTGACACCCCTTAGTCAGGCCTGGCGGCCTGCCACCTCCCCTTGCAGGGGAGGATTGGATTTTGGTCTGGGGCTTCCCTCACGAAAAATTTCGGCTAGCGTCCGCGCGATGGAAACGACCCCATCGCGCACCCTTCCGCTCTCGCTCTTCGTCTTCGCGCTGTTCTACGGCGGCATGGTCTGCATCGCGGGGGTGCTCGGCAACAAGCAGGTCGGCCTCGGGCCGCTGGCGGTCGAGGCGGGCATCTTCGCCTTCCTGCTGCTCGTCGTGACCTCCAGCGCGGTCGCCGAACTGCACGGCGCGACCTGGGCCAATCGTCTGGTGCGGATCGGCTTTCTGCCGCTGATCGTGTCGCTGCTCCTCTCGCTCCTCGTCTATGCACTTCCCGCGTCGGCCGAAATGCGCGCCGACCGGCCCGAGGCGCTGGCGGCGATCGAGGGTATCCTGTTCTCGACCTGGCGGATCTGGATCGGCGGGATCATCGCCTATGGCATCTCGCAGACGCTGAACGTGACGATCTTCGCTGCGCTGAAGGGGCGGGAAGGGTCGAAGCTGCTGTGGTTCCGCTCCGCCGTCGCCGGCGTGCTCAGCCAGATCGTCGATACGGTCGTGTTCGTCGCGATCGCCTTCTACGGCGAATTTCCGATCGGCGGACTGCTGGTCGGCCAGATGCTGGCGAAGGTCGTGCTGTCGGCGCTGCTCGTCCCGCCGCTGATCTATGTCGCGGTAGCGCTCGGCCGGCGGCTCGACGGACAGGCGTGAAATCCGGGGTTGGGGAACCGCGGACGCGGCCCTAAAGGGCCACCATGACCGATCACGCCCCATCCCCCGCGATGCTCGCCAAGGCGGAAACGCTGACCGAGGCGTTGCCGTATCTGCAACGCTACACCGGCAAGACCTTCGTTGTGAAATACGGCGGCCATGCGATGGGCGACCCCGAACTCGCGCGCGATTTCGCCGAGGACGTGACGCTGCTGAAGATGGTCGGCATCAACGTCGTCGTCGTCCATGGCGGCGGCCCCCAGATCGGCGCGATGCTGAAGCGCCTGGGCGTCGAATCGCGTTTCCACGATGGCCTGCGCATCACCGACAAGCCGACCGCCGAGATCGCGGAAATGGTGCTCGCGGGTTCGATCAACAAGGAAATCGTCGCCTGGATCGCGCAGGCCGGCGGCCGCGCGGTCGGCATCTCGGGCAAGGACGCGAACCTGGTCGTCGCCGAAAAGGTGACCGGGCGCGAAGCCGATCCGCTTCAGGGGATCGAGCGCCACGTCGATCTGGGTTTCGTCGGCGAGCCGGCTCGCGTCGACCCGACCATTCTGACCAGCCTGTCGGCGCAGGGGTTCATCCCCGTCGTCGCGCCTGTGGCGCTGGGGGCCGATGGCCATACCTATAATGTCAACGCCGATACGATGGCGGGCGCCATCGCCGCCGAACTGCGCGCCGCACGCTTCTTCCTGCTGACCGACGTTCCCGGCGTGCTCGACAAGAACAAGGAACTGCTGACCGACCTCGACCCCGCTGCCATCGCCGGGCTGCGCGCGGACGGTACGATCACCGGCGGCATGATCCCCAAGCTCGAGACCTGCGTCGCGGCGGTCGAGGGCGGGGTCGACGCCGCGGTCATCCTCGACGGGCGCATCCCGCACGGCATGTTGCTGGAGATCTTCACCGAACGTGGCGCGGGCACCTTGGTCCGGCGCTGATCGGTGCTATATTGACGTAAGACAGACTATTGGGAACGCCTACGTGACGACGATCCTCGAAATCCTCCAGATCCTGCTCAACCTCGTGTGGTGGGTCATCATCGTCCAGGCGATCCTGTCGTGGCTGATCGCGTTCAACGTCATCAACACGTCGAACGACCTGGTCCGCAACGTGTGGCAGGCGCTGGGCGTGATGACCGAGCCGCTGTACCGCCCGATCCGCCGCGTGCTGCCCGATTTCGGCGCGCTCGACCTGTCGCCCGTGGTGGTGCTGATCATCCTGGCGATCCTGGACGTCATCATCCGCAACCAGCTGATCGCCGCCTACACCGGCGCTTGAGCGACTTCGTCCTGGCCGTGCGGGTCACCCCGCGGTCCTCGCGCGCGAGCCTGGGGCCGGGGCGTGATGGCGCGCTTGCCGCACGCGTGACCGCGCCGCCGGTCGACGGCGAAGCGAACGACGCGGTGGTCGCGCTGGTGGCCAAGGCGTTCGGCGTGCCGAAGCGCGACGTGCGGATCGTCGGTGGCGAGACGTCGCCGGAAAAGCGCCTGGCGATCGCGGGGGATGCCGATGCGCTGGCGGCGATCGCGGCGCAGATTGCGAATCCCTGACGCGCGCCCGTCCAACGTCATCCCCGCGGAGGCTGGAATAAATTCTGGCTGACCGGCGTGAGTCTCATCCCGTTCAGTGACGATTGATCCCCGCCTTCGCGGGGATGACGATAGATAGGTCGGTCTCTGCGTGCGACGACTGGCGGCTTGCGGCGAGCCCCTCTATGAACGCCCGCATGACGGCACAGATCATCGATGGAAAGGCGGCCGCGGCCGCGCTTAGGGCTCGCGTGGGCGAGGCGGCGGCGGCGTTCGAGGCGGCGAGCGGCCGCAAGGCGGGCCTGGCGGTCGTGCTGGTCGGCGAGGACCCGGCGTCGGCGGTCTACGTCCGCTCGAAAGGCAAGGCGACCGTCGCGGCCGGCATGGCGAGTTTCGAGCACAAGCTCGATGCCGACATTGCCGAGGCCGCCCTGCTAGCGCTCGTCGATCGGCTGAACGCCGACCCGGCGGTCGATGGGATCCTGGTCCAGCTGCCGCTCCCCAAGCATATTCGCGAGAGCGTCGTCATCGAACGCATCGTGCCGGAAAAGGACGTCGATGGTTTCCACCCGGTCAACGCCGGCCGGCTCGCGACGGGCCTGGAGGGCTTCGTCCCCTGCACCCCGCTCGGCTGCCTGATGCTGCTGACGGACGAACTGGGGGATCTGACCGGCAAGGATGCGGTCGTGATCGGTCGGTCGAATATCGTCGGCAAGCCGATGGCCGCGCTGCTGACCCGTGCCAGTGCGACGGTGACGATCGCGCATTCGCGCACCCGCGACCTCGCCGGCCACGTCGGTCGCGCCGACATCGTCGTCGCGGCCGTCGGCATTCCCCATTTCGTGAAGGGCGAATGGCTGAAGCCCGGCGCGACCGTCATCGACGTCGGCATCAACCGCACCGGAAGCGGCCTGGTCGGCGACGTCGATTTCGCTTCGGCTTCCGAGGTGGCCTCTGCCATCACGCCCGTGCCGGGCGGAGTCGGGCCGATGACGATCGCCGTCCTGCTGCGCAACACTTTGGTCGCCGCCTATCGCAACGCTGGGATCACGTTCGACGAGACCAGCCTGTGATCCTGACGCTCTTCGCGATGCAGGTGAGCGCGATCGACGCCGAGCGTGCGTTCGCCGCCCGCGCCGCGAAGGGTGAGCAATGGGCTGCGTTTCGCGATACCGCGGCCGATGATGCGATGATGTTCGCGCCGCACCCGATTGTCGCGCGCCGTTTTCTGGCCGATCGTACCGAGCCGAAGCATCCGGTCCAGTGGTTCGCGCGCGCCAGCTTCGTTTCGTGCGACGGCACGACCGCGGTCAATACGGGGCCGTGGATGGTGCCGGCGGAGGACGCTGCAGGCTATTTTACGACGATCTGGCGCCGCCAGGTCGACGGCGGTTGGAGGTGGATTTACGACGGCGGTGACGCGACCGGCCGCATCGAGCCGGCCGGCGATACCCCGAAGCAGCGAAAGGCGTCCTGCCGCGGCCAGGCCCGCGACGTGATGGGGGCGCCGCAGGAGGGCGTCGAGCAGCAATCCGCCGGCCGCTCGGCCGACTCCACGTTGCAATGGCGCTGGACCTACACGCCCGAGGGCGCGCGTGCGCTCGACGTCTATCTGTGGAACGGCCGGCGGATGGAGCGCGTGATCGCGAACCGCATCGCTGCCCCTCGCGCGTCCGGAGCCAAGTGATGCTCGAACTCTATATCTCCGCCTTCATCACCTTCTTCGTGGTGATCGATCCGCCGGGGTGCGCGCCGATCTATGCCGGGCTGACGAGCGGCGGCGGCCGCGCACATGTCCGCGCGATGGCGGTGCGCGCGGTGCTGGTCGCGACCGCGATCCTGCTGGTCTTCGCATTGTTCGGTCGCGGCATCCTGGGGGCGCTCGGCATCGGATTGGACGCCTTCCGCATCGCAGGTGGCATCCTGCTGTTCGTCATTGCGATGGACATGGTGTTCGAACGGCGCACTCAGCGCCGCGAGGAGCGCGCGGAAAAGCTGAAGGAAACGCGGGAGATCGAGGATGTCTCGATCTTTCCGATGGCGATGCCGATGATCGCCGGGCCGGGCTCGATCGCGTCGGCCATGCTGCTGACCGCACAGCATCCGACGTGGGATGAAACCGCGGTGGTGCTGGCCGCGATGCTCACCATCCTCGCGCTGACCCTGCTCGCGTTGCTGGCGGCGGGCCCGATCATGCGCATCCTGGGCGCCAAGATCGAAGCAGTCATCACCCGCCTGCTTGGCGTGCTCCTGTCGGCGCTCGCCGCGCAATTCGTCATCGACGGGGTGAAGGCCAGTTTCGCGGGTTGACGCTCCGACGCTTACCCGGTCACCCTCGCGCGTACACGTGAAGTCACCTAGCTCAAGGCCCCCATGCAGCTCGTCATCGTCGAATCCCCGGCCAAGGCCAAAACCATCGAGAAGTACTTGGGCAAGGACTATCACGTCCTCGCGTCCTACGGGCACGTCCGCGACCTGCCGGCGAAGGACGGGTCGGTGAACCCGGACGAAGACTTCGCGATGGAGTGGGAAACCTACGCCGACAAATCGCGACAGCTCAAAGCGATCACCGACGAGGCTAAGAAGGCGGACCGTCTGATCCTGGCGACCGACCCTGATCGTGAGGGAGAGGCGATTAGCTGGCACGTGCGCGAGGTGCTGAAGAACCGCAAGGCGCTGCCCAAGGAGGTCGAGCGCGTCACCTTCAACGCGATCACCAAGCCCGCGATCCTGAAGGCGATGGAGCAGCCGCGCGAGCTGGATACCGATCTGATCGACGCGTACCGCGCGCGTCGGGCGCTCGACTATCTGGTCGGCTTTACCCTGTCGCCGGTGCTGTGGCGCAAGCTGCCGGGCGCCAAGTCGGCGGGCCGCGTCCAGTCGGTCGCACTGCGGCTGGTGGTCGAGCGCGAGCGGGAGATCGAAAGCTTCAAACCGCAGGAATATTGGTCGGTTGAGGCGACGTTCGAACAGGACGGCACGCCGTTCGTCGCGCGCCTGACGGGGTGGGAAGGCAAGAAGCTCGATCGCCTGTCGATTGGTGACGAGGGCACTGCCAATCGCGCCAAAGCGGCGGTCGAGGCGGGACGTTTCTCGGTCGCCCGCGTCGAGACCAAGCCCGCGACGCGCAACCCGCCGCCGCCCTTCACCACCTCGACGCTGCAGCAGGAGGCGGCGCGCAAGCTCGGCTTTTCGGCCAGCCACACGATGCGGATCGCGCAGGCGCTGTATGAGGACGGCGCGATCACCTATATGCGGACCGATGGCGTCCAGATGGACGGATCGGCGATCGATGCGGCACGGAAAGCCGTGATCGAGCGCTACGACGGCGGCTATGTCCCGGAAAAGCCGCGGCAGTATCAGACGAAGGCGAAGAACGCGCAGGAAGCGCACGAGGCGATCCGACCGACCGATTTCTCGAAGGATCGCGCAGGCTCGGGCGACCATGGCCGGCTGTACGAACTGATCTGGAAGCGTGCGCTCGCCAGCCAGATGGCGGCGGCGCGGATGGAGCGGACCTCGATCGAGCTGGAGGACGGGACTGGCCAGTGCGTGCTGCGGGCGACCGGCCAGGTCGTGCTCTTCCCCGGCTATCTCGCGCTGTACGAGGAAGGCCGCGACGATGATGGTGATGAAGACAGCCGCCGCCTGCCGCATCTGAAGTCGGGCGATGCGCCCGCGAAGACGGGCGTCAAAGCTGAGCAGCATTTCACCCAGCCCCCGCCGCGCTTCTCCGACGCATCGCTGATCAAGCGGCTGGAGGAACTCGGCATCGGGCGTCCGTCGACCTATGCGTCGATCATCGATGTGTTGAAGGACCGCGGCTACGTCCGGCTCGAGAAGAACCGCTTCTACGCCGAGGAATCGGGCCGCCTGCTGACCGCGTTCCTGGAGCGGTTCTTCGAGAAATACGTCAGCTATGATTTTACCGCGGGGCTCGAGGAAGAGCTGGACGACGTGTCGGGCGGCCGCGCCGAATGGCAGGCGGTGCTGGAAGCGTTCTGGCGCGACTTCAAGCCGCGCACGGATGAGGTCAAGGAACGCCAGCCGAGCGAAGTCACCGCCGCACTCGACGAGTTCCTGAGCGACTATCTGTTCCCGCCCAAGGACGACGGCAGCGACCCGCGTGCCTGCCCGAACTGCGGCGACGGGCGGCTGAGCTTGCGCGGCGGGCGCTTCGGGGCATTCGTCGCCTGTTCGAACTATCCGGACTGCAAATATACCCGGCGCTTCGCCCAGCCTGGCGGCGGTGCGGGCGAGGATACGGGTCCCGAGACGCTCGGCACCGATCCCGAGACTAACCTGCCGGTTGAGCGCAAGTCGGGACGGTTCGGCCCGTACATCCAGCTCGGCGAGGGCAAGGAGGCCAAGCGCGCGTCGATCCCGAAGGACATCGGCGAACTGGACCTTGATTGGGCACTGAAGCTGCTGAGCCTGCCGCGGACGATCGGCGATCATCCGGAAACGGGTGCGCCGATCACGGCGTCGATCGGGCGCTATGGGCCGTATCTGGCGCACAATGGCAAATATGCGCGGTTGCAGTCGACCGCGGACGTGTTCGAGACGGGCATGAACGCCGCGGTCGTCAAGCTCGCCGAGGCGGCGGCGGGCGGCGGGCGTCCGGCGCGCGGCGCGGCGCGTGAGCCGCTCAAGGTTCTGGGCAAGCATCCGCGCACCGAGGCCGAGATCAAGCTGATGGAAGGGCGTTATGGACCCTATGTCACGGACGGCGAGACGAATGCGACGCTGCCCAAGACGATTCAGCCCGACGAGCTGACGCTTGAGGAAGCCGCCCAGCTGATCGACGCGCGTGCGGCGGCGGCGCCGGCGAAGAAGGGTAGGAAGAAGGCGGCGCCGAAGAAGGCTGCGGCGGCTAAGAAGCCCGCAGCGAAGAAGGCGCCGGCGAAGAAGGCTGCGGCTAAGAAGACCGACTGATCTCTATTCGTCATCCCCGCGAGGCGGGGATCAATTCTGGCTGGCCTTTCGAAAAGCGCCGTGACGCCAGCCAGAATTTATTCCCGCCTTCGCGGGAATGACGGGGGTTAGGGTGATGGGCTTCAAGATCGCGCCGCGGGCAGAGCCCCGCGTCGTCGGTCGGGCTGGTGCCCGCTGGCCGGTCGGTATTGTCCGCGTTGCGGACCGGAGCCGCCGCTACGCCGCGGTCCTCAATCCCGACTGCAACCAAGCCCGCGCCGCCTTCTGTGCCGCGATGATGTCGCGCGCGCTCATCTCGTCGGCGATTTCGGCGCGGCATTCCTGTGCGCGAGTGTTGCCGGCGATGGCGGCGAGGTTGAACCATTTATGCGCTTCGATCAGGTCGATATCGACCCCCTGCGCGCCGGTCGAATAGGCGATGCCCAGGTCGAAATAGGCCTTCACATTGCCGCGTGCGGCGTCGCTCATCCGGCTTTCGATCAGGAAGGCGGCAGTCTTTTCACTGATAGCCATTGTCCAAACCCCTTTTTCATTAGGGGCAGGTTTGACGATCAAATGTAAGAGAATGGTTAACGCCGTTAACCCTGCTCGTTCACTGCGATATTGTCGATCAGCCGTGTTCCGGCGATCTTCGCTGCGGCAAGCAGGCGGCGGGGGCGTCCGGGGAAGGGAGCTCCCAGCGTTTCGGCATCGACGAGTTCGACATAATCGACCGTGAAGCCTGCCGCGGCCAGCGAATCGCGTGCGGTCGTCAATGCGTCGTCCGCGCTGCCACCCTTCGCGATTGTCGTCGCCGCGATACCCAGCGCGCGGGGCAGTGCGACCGCTTTCGCGCGATCTTCCGCGATCAGATACGCGTTGCGTGAGGATAGCGCCAGACCGTCGTCGTCGCGCTGTGTGGGCACGCCGCGGATGTCGATGTCGAAGTCCAGGTCGGCGACCATCCGGCGGATGACCGCCAACTGCTGGAAATCCTTTTCGCCGAACAGCGCGACGTGCGGCCGGACCTGGTTGAACAGCTTGACGACGACGGTCGCGACGCCATCGAAATGGCCGGGCCGCGCGACGCCGTCGAGCCCGTCGCTGACGCCGGAAACCGACACGTTGGTCGCAAAGCCGTCCGGATAGACCTCTTCGACGCCTGGCATCCACAGCACGTCGACACCCGCCTCGTTCAGCATCCTCGCGTCGGCCAGTTCCTTACGCGGGTAGCGCGACAAATCTTCGTTCGCGCCGAACTGCATGGGGTTGACGAAGATCGACACGACCACGCGGCGGGCTGCCAGCTTCGCCTCGGCGACCAGCGCCATATGCCCGGCGTGCAGCGCGCCCATCGTCGGCACCAGTGCAATGTCCTCGCCCGCGTCGCGGAATACGGACAGAGCCGAGCGAAGCTCGACGAGGCGACGGATGGTTTGCACGGCGGTATGCCCTTCGGTAAAGCGGAGCCGGCTCTTAGAAGCCGAGCCACGACCGATCAACATGGGGATTGTCGCCACCTTGGCCGACGCAAACAACCTGCACGTCATCGTCTTCGCCAACGAAAAGGGCGGGACGGGCAAATCGACCACTGCCGTCCATGTCGCGATCGCGCTGGCGACCCGCGGCGCGCGGGTCGCGGCGCTCGATCTCGATCACCGCCAGCGCACGATGGGCCGCTATCTCGACAATCGCGCGGCGACCCAGAAGCGCACCGGGCGCGAACTGGTGACGCCGATTCACGCGACTCACGATGGCGAAAGCGACGATTTCTTTGCCGAAACCCTCGACCGGCTGAGCGTCGATGCCGATTTCCTCGTCATCGACACCCCCGGCCGCGACGACAAGTTCGCCCGGATCGCGGCGACCAACGCCGATACGCTCGTCACGCCCATGAACGACAGCTTCGTCGATTTCGACCTGATCGGCCATGTCGATCCCGACACGTTCAAGGTGACGCGCCCCAGCTTCTATTCCGAACTGATCTGGGAAGCGCGCAAGACCCGCGCGCGCGCCGATGGCGCGACGATCGACTGGGTCGTGCTGCGCAATCGCCTGCAGCATATCGAGGCGCGTAACATGCGCCGCGTGTCGGAAGCGATCGACCAGCTCTCGAAGCGCGTCGGTTTTCGCGTCATTCCGGGCCTTTCGGAACGCGTGATCTACCGCGAGTTGTTCCCGTCGGGGCTGACGATGCTCGATTCGAAGGAATTCGGAAGCATGGGCCTCAGCCATGTCGCAGCGCGGCAGGAACTGCGCGAGATGATGTCGGGCCTGGCGCTGCCCGACCCGGCCGTCGCGGTCCGTCAGGATGCAGCGGCCTGATGGCAAAACTTCTTCTCGCGCTGGCGCTGATGGCGGCGGTGTGGTGGGTGTTGAAGCCCAAGGCGAAGACGCGGCTGCCGGAGGTCGATCGGGCACGGGATATTTTGGGTGTCCGCGCCGATGCCGATGCCGAGGACGTCCGGGCGGCACACCGCCGCCTGCTCGCGGGTGTCCACCCGGACCGTGGCGGATCGGCCGAACTGACCCGCCAGATCAACGATGCGCGCGACGTGCTGCTGCGCCGGCTGGGCGCATAACATTTCGCACGTGCAACCAAAATGTCGTTCGCGCTTTGCATAGAGCGACTTAGTTCCCCACCCCGTTCGTGCCGAGCTTGTCGAAGCATCATTCGTCGCACCGCGAGCGATGAGCCGGCTTATCGAAATACGGCCCTTCGACAGGCTCAGGGCGAACGGGGTGGGATCAATGCGTTTGATTGGAGGACCAATGACCCATCGTTTCGACCCCACGTCCCTTCGCGAATATGACATCCGCGGTATCGTCGGGAAGACGCTGGGCGCCGACGACGCGCGCGCGATCGGGCGGGGTTTTGCGACCCTGGTGCGCCGCGCCGGGGGCACGCGCGTGGCGGTCGGGCGTGACGGCCGCGTCTCGTCGGAAATGCTCGAGGCCGCATTGGTCGAGGGACTGACCGCGTCGGGCGTCGATGTGGTCCGCATCGGCCTCGGCCCCACGCCGATGCTCTATTATGCCGAAGCGACGCTGGAAGTGGACGGCGGCATCCAGATCACGGGCAGCCACAACCCGGCCGATTACAACGGCTTCAAGATGGTGCTGCAGCACAAGCCGTTCTTCGGCGAGCAGATCCAGCAACTCGGCCAGATGGCCGCGGACGGCGAATGGGAAGAGGGTGAAGGCACCGTCTCAGACGCCGATATCGAGGACGCCTATGTCGGCCGCCTTCTCGCGGGCTATTCCGGCGGCACATTCCGCATCGGTTGGGACGCGGGTAATGGCGCCGCCGGCCGCGTCATCGAGAAGCTCGTCCAGCAGCTTCCGGGTGAGCACCACACGCTGTTCACCGATATAGACGGCAATTTCCCGAACCATCATCCCGATCCTACCGAAGAAAAGAATCTTGCCGATCTGAAACGCCTTGTCGCCGAAAAGAACCTCGATTTCGGACTGGCTTTTGACGGTGACGGCGACCGCGTCGGCGCGATCGACGGTCAGGGCCGTGTCGTGTGGGGCGACCAGCTGCTGTCTATCCTCGCTGTGCCGGTGCTGCGCAAGGAGCCGGGCGCGACGATCATCGCGGACGTGAAGGCGTCGCAGATGCTGTACGATCGCATTGAAGAACTGGGCGGCAAGCCGCTGATGTGGAAGACCGGCCACAGCCTGGTGAAGACCAAGATGAAGGAAACCAGCGCGCCGCTGGCGGGCGAGATGTCGGGCCACATCTTCTTCGCGCAGGACTATTATGGCTTCGACGACGCGCAATATGCCGCCGTCCAGCTGATCAACGCGGTGCATGTGACCGGCCAGTCGATGACCGAGCTTCGCAGCGCTATGCCCGCGCTCGTGAACACGCCCGAAATGCGGTTTCAGGTCGACGAGGCCCGAAAGTTCGCGGTCGTCGAGGAAGTGCTCGACCGGCTGGAGGCCGAAGGCGCCGATGTCGACCGCACCGACGGCGCACGGGTGAACACGCCCGATGGCTGGTGGCTGCTG
>Ga0194110_10009077_pt1 | contig 11245 bp, 8 predicted proteins | sample TA2Kig1200mmetaG_FD_146192 | JGI IMG/M metagenome (GOLD analysis project Ga0194110, IMG submission 146192) | Freshwater microbial communities from Lake Tanganyika, Tanzania - TA2015032 Kigoma Deep Cast 1200m | ecosystem: Environmental > Aquatic > Freshwater > Lake | place: Tanzania: Lake... | reverse complement strand
AAACTTTAGATTTTTTCCTAAATAATTCTTGTACTAAATAGAAAAAATCAATTGAAATATTCCCTCTCCTCTGTATAATTAAAAATATACAATTTAAGCCCGTACAGTGTAAAAACTGTAAGGACAACCTAAGAAATGTATCCTGTTTAACCGGCTTAAAGGATTAAAAATAGTTGGAGTTAGCCTGTAAGCCGAGTTCTGTACTAAAAATACTTTTCATTTAATTCTTATACTATTTTATCGCTCCCAAACATCAAAAAGTATATTAAATATATTTAAATTCTACTAAAATAAAAGATCTACGCTAAAGGAGTGTCACTAATTTAAACTTTTATTTCTTTAAATCTCAGGGATGCTGTTTAATTCTACAACCTTATGGTAATAATGACCTGATCCTTTAATTTTTCTCTCTAATTTTGGAGATTTAAAATCCACCGCTGTAAGCCCAAATCTCCTTGAAGGTCCATAGTATAGCTCATAATTATCGAAAGTTGACCAGTGGAAATAACCAATTACCGGAATTTTTTCATCACAGGCTTTCTTTATAAAAGTTAAATGCCTATGCAAGTTGCTTTTTCTGATTTCATCATCATTTGTGCACGTTCCATTTTCAGTTATAAGCACTGGTTTTTTATATTTTTCATGGAAAAACTTGATTTGCCTGTATAATCCTTCAGGGTATAATTGCCACATATCATCATGAGGAAAACCCAGTTCATTCATTCTTTTTCTTCCTCTATCTTCATAGGCAAGAAGGGGAAATTTATCAATAAGAATACGCCCGTAATAGCTAAAACCAACATAATCAATTTTTGTGCCTTTTTTAGTAAAATATTCATGTACAGGTTCGTTTAAAATATAGTCAAAGGATTTTTTTATTAGTTGTTGTTTTACACCTTTTGGATTCATAACTTCTACAACTATATGCGCATGGGAGATTCCAACAAGTATGTTAGGGTATTTCTCTTTTATATAATCATATAGCAGGCTGTGTGCTTTAGCCATGCTCGATAATGCCATTCTTCTGGCAACAGGATTGAATTTCTTAGGCGGGAACTCTCTGAAAAAATAAGCCAGGTTTATATAAGCATTCGGTTCATTAAAAGTATTTATAATATCAATGTACTCTGAAAAGGCTTCAATTGCTTTTTTTGCATAATCAAAAAACCAGACTGGAGAGTTTTTATTTGTCCAGCATCCTGACCGGTAAAACCATAATGGATTTGCAAAATGGTTAAATACAAGTAATACTTTTTTATTGTTTTCCTTGAGGGTTTTAAATATCTTTTCGTAGTGTTTTATAGCGTCCCTGTCCAAGGGACTGAATGGCCCTCTCTGGAGTTTAGACCAGTCCATGCTGAACCTGTATGCATTCCCAAGGTATAATATGTAATCGAGGTCTTCCTCATATCTTCTATAGTGATCTATTGCCAGATCCAGAAGAGTGCCATCTGTACCAATAAAACCTTTCCATTCAGTTTCACCTGCACCTTCTATCTGAAATGCAGATGTTGCTGTGCCAAGTATAAAATTGTCAGGAAATTTTTCCGTTACCAAACTCATAAAAAGTTTAAATCTTTTTATCAAAAATATTTTATTAAATTTTTATCCATTATCATAGTAACTTAAACTTTCAGATAAACTTAGCATAGATATCTCCCCAAATAAATGTTTTTTGAGGCAAAGTCAAAAGTATATTTGAAATCTTTTCAGGTTTAACCCATTCTTCTAAAACCAATGTCGTTGATTCACCTAAAGAATAATTAAACATAACTCTGCCAATAGTTGTAAGATGCTTTATAGTATCTATTGCTATTAGAACAAATTCTTGTGTTGGTGTAAATTCAAAAGATACTGCATCTATAGGTTTAGACAAGCCTTTTAAAACCTTATATTCGTATCCTTCAACATCAATCTTACAAAAAGTTGGCCTTCCATACTCTTTAATTAATTGATCTAAAGTAGTAACCTGAACTTTAATAGACTTTTGCCATTGAAAAGCAGATGTTGAAACAAGAAACATATCACTCGATTTTAAACTATTCATCCATTCCTTTGACATAGACGAAATAGTGTGTGAATCACTTATCATCAGCTCTTCTTCCCCTTCGTTATCACTAATTGCTTTTTGAATTAAAAAAACTTTTTTATTGCTGCCATATTTTTTCCTCAACTTTTTCATGCAGATGTCTTGGGGCTCAACAGCTACAACCTTGGCTCCCAGCCTTAAGAAAATTTCAGTCCTGCTACCCAGGTTAGCGCCGATGTCAAAACACAAATCATCTTTTTTTATAAATTGAGAATAAAATTTTAATAACTTTTTTCTATTAGCAACATTTAATAAAGCCAGGGCCATGGCATACACAGTGTTGTATATCCTTACTAATCTCATTAAATTTATACATACATTCAGAACCTTCAATAGTATTAGACCAAATTTAGTACATGATGTAGACTTTTTAAACATTTAATACCTCAAAACATTATTCTAAATATTTATTATTATACAATCTATCACAGGATTATTTAATAATACTATCTCTTAAGAAAGTCTACGACCTGAATTGTTCCCTGGATGGCAAAAGCTAATAGTTCAGCTATAATATAGAAATAAAATTTAAAAATTTTATTTAACCATTATATAAGGAGCTAAAATGATAAAGAAAATATTAATCCTGCTCCTGATCATAATCACAGCCTTTTCAATTATCCTGTTCGGATGTGGCAGGGTAGAACCAACTGCAGAAGTAACTATAGAAACCGAAGAGAATGAATCGGGAGAGGAAATCCAGAAGGAGTCTGAAGAAACTCAAGAAGAAGCAATAGAAGAGGAGCCAGTCCAGGTAGAAGCAAAACCCCGGGCCCAAGAAGGAGAAGTTACCTTTACAACCGAAGATGGAATTGATATTAATGGAAACATATTCGGATCCGGAAACAGGTGGGTAATACTATCCCATATGCGCCCCACCACACAGACAAGCTGGTTTGATTTTGCCCGGTACCTTGCCGATAACGGTTATATTGTGCTGACCTATGATTTCAGGGGATACGGTAAATCAGGTGGAAGCCAGGATATATCAAATATTGATAAAGACCTGGAAGCTGCCCTGGATTTTGTAATACGACATGATGCGGAAAAAATATTTCTTATGGGCGCAAGCATGGGTGGAACAGCCAGTTTGGTAGTTGCCTCCAGACAGACCGCAGATGGAGTTATATCCTTCTCCTCTCCAACAGAGATTGATAGCTTATCCGCTATAGATAAAGTAGGAAATATAGATACACCAAAACTGTTTATAGCCAGTCAGGGAGATGGAAATGCAGCAGAAAGCGCCAATACCCTATTTGATGCATCACCAGAGCCAAAGGAAATTGAGATACTCGATGGCAGTGCCCATGGAACTTTTATATTTGAAAAAGAACCCGATAATGCAGAAATATTGAGCCAGATTGTACTTGATTTTCTAAATAGCAATTAAATGTTGCAGAGAAACCAGCTTTTTTAAAAGCAAAACCCTTATATATTGAAAAGTCACAGTTAGCCTTAATCAGGCTGTATTCAAGATTTCCTTATTAAAAATTTTTATTTCCTTAAATATCCAGATCACAGTTACAACTATTGACAGGAAATCAGAGACCGGTACGGACAACCACACTCCATTCAGTCCAAAAATCAAAGGCAGCAGGAAAGCTAGAGGAATTAAAAACAGTACCTGTCTTGAAATAGTTAAAATAAGAGCAGGAGCTGTTTTTCCAATAGACTGAAAGAGTGCCCCACCTAATATCTGTACCCCGATAAACGGCAGAAATACTGCTACAATCCTTAAAATATGAATCCCTTCGTTTATAAGATTAGCATCGCTACTAAAAAGACTGATTACAAATCTGGGAAAAATCATCATAGCAAGAAATCCAACCCCAGCAATAATAATAGTCCACATAACAGCCATACCCAGGACTTTTTTAACCCTGGGATAAAGCTTTGCACCATAATTGAAACCAACAATTGTGGAGAACCCCTGGGTAATTCCGATTAGCGGCATCTGAATCAGGCTTATCATCCTCAGGCCAATTCCCATTATGGCAATATACATATCACTTCCATAAAAGAGCAGCAGCTTGTTGAAAAGAAGAGTTATTATACTGGCCATAGCAGACTTTATAAAAGATGGAAAACCAAGTGAAAGGATTTCTTTCATGGCGGAAAATTTTACTCTAAATATAGATGCATTTAACCTGAAAATGCTCCTGCCAAAAAGAATATAAAAAATAACATACATTGAGCTAATCACCTGGGCGATAACTGTAGCAATCGCTGCACCTTTTACACCCATACCAAGCACAAAAATAAATATGGGATCAAGAATGACATTTATTATAGCCCCGACTGCCATTACATACATAGCTGCCCTGGGATTTCCCTCAGCTCTTATATAATTATTACTGTTTATGGAAAAAGAAAGGAAAATAAAACCAGCTAGTATTAAACGGGTATAATCTCTGGCATAAGGCAGCACCTTGGCTGATGCACCAAAAAATACAAGGCACTTATCCATAAAGATATAGATAAAAACCATACATAAGGTACTTATCAGAAGATTAAGCACAACTGCATTTCCAAAGACATTTTGCGCTATGTCTTTTCTATTTCTTCCAAGTGCTCTTGAAACTACAGATGCGCTTCCAACACCTATCATAGTCCCGATTCCTATCATAATAAGCTGTATGGGTAAAACTATGGAAAGCGCAGCAATTGCGAGAGAGCCTACACCCCTGCCTACAAATACGGTATCTATAACGTTATATAATGCACCTGTTACCATTCCAATCATGGCAGGTGCTGAAAATTTAAATAATAGACTTGTTATATTGCCATTTAGCAGCAATTCCCTTTTGGATTTCATATTCTCTTATGTTATTATGCTTCCAATATTTAATATGATTAAAACCAAAATATATTTATATTATTGATTTAGAATATCCCTGAAAAATTGATTCTTTTCTGCTTCGTTATAGCCAACAGCACTTGATTTCCCAAACCACTGGGGCCATGAATTAAAGGTAGTAATAGTAATATCTTCCCTGCTCATAGAAAGTACTGCCGGTAATATTTGTACTGCCTGGCTTAGCGATATATTAGTCCAGACATATTGCCCTATTGTATTTAAGAAATTGCTTAGATTTCCAGAATTGACAATTGATCTTTTTTGCAGGAGCAAATCAGCCAGAAGCATTGCTGATTGTCTCTCTCTGGCATATGCGCCTCCACCATAAAGAGATCTGCCATGTCTTGCTCTGGTAAGAGCAAGCGCCTGAGTTCCATTTATATGATGCATTCCCGGAGTCAGGTAACACCCGGAAAATGAGTCTGCTATATTTTCTTCAACTGTAGTATCGACACCGCCAAAATAATCAATAAGAGGTTTAAATCCATCAAAATCAGTTACAACATAGAAATCAATCTTTGCTCCCGTAAATTGCTCGAAAGCGCTTACCGCACCGGCATTTCCGCCTGAGGCATGGTATCCATTTATTTTACGTCCTCCAAACCAGGTATCACGGGGTATTGTTACCAGATACGCTTTATGGGTATCAAGATTCAGATGAACAAATATATTTATATCGGTTCTCCCGCTAACTCTCCCTCCTGGTCTGTCGTAAGCGCTGTCATCCCCCCAGATAATAAAATTAACTTTTCTTCCTGCCTGAAAACCAGCCGCTCCGCTTGAACTGTAACCTGAATATGTTGATGCGGTATAAGTTGGAGCACCAGCATAAGGTACAATACCATAGCTGTTGCAGAGCCCGGCAAATTCCTGCGACTTTAAAAATCCATCTAAAACTGATTTTCTGCTCATTCCTCCTGCCAGTCTTTCCAGCCAGGCTTTATAACCAGTAGCATCAGGCTCCCTGTCAAAAAACGCTCTGTAAAGTATAGTAACAAAAGTCTCATTTAAGTGATTCATGCCTGTGAACTCTTCACTAAAAACAAAACCTTCTGCAACATCTGCCCCGGTTTTAGAGCCATTTAAAAGACGCCCCACCCATTCATTCAATCCTTCAGTATCAGGCTGCCTTCCCAGACACTGAACATAAAAACGGGTTACAAAGCTTTGCACCTGCTCTGCCGATCCTCCGCCAAGAATTGTAGGAAAAAGAGTTAAAACCAAAACTCCAACTAAAACCACGATTAAAAAGTACTTTATTTTGGAAAGTATTTTCCTTAACATAACTTGCTCCTTAAAAAATTAAATAATATTTATATTAAGTAAAAATTTCATACTATTATACAATCATTCTTTCAAGGTTAAAAACATTAAATATATTTAGAATATAAAAATTACAGAGACCTTACCGCTTTTTCAATTACTCCGGCAATTCCCCTATAATCTTTACCTTTAAATCTTACCAGCTTACCAAAGCTAATCGTCACCAGTGGCCATCTGGGCATATGTCCCCACGGCAGTATTCCATTTCTCAGGATATTAAAAAGCCCCTTAATTCTAACCGGAACTACAGAAGCTTCCATATCGGATGCAATTACTCCTACTCCAGGCTCAAATTCTTTAATATCTCCATCAGTGGTTACCCCGCCCTCAGGATAGATCAGCATTGACCATCCCCCGCTCAACATCCTGCCGATATTTTCCATAATCTGTTTGAATCCATGAGTCCTGGAAAGAGGAAAGACATTAATGAAAAGATTTATCAGAAGATAGAACCCGATTGCCTCTACTGCCCGCCTCCACCATGGACCGGATCGGTAGAAAAAATGGTTAAAATGATGCTCTATGGACATAAGAGTTGCCACCCGCTTCCGTAATTTCAGCGGCAGAGAGTATAGCACTACAAAAGTATCCAGTTGGCTTGTGTGATTTGCGGCAAAAACAACAGGTTCTTTTAAGTTCTTTAAATTTTCCCTTCCTTCAACTTTTAGTCTATAAATCACTGACATAAACGGATACAGGATGTACTGAAAAATTACTCTTATAAAACGGACAGGGGCCCAGAACGGCAAACTGTAAAATGGTATTTTCTTCGAGGTTTTCCTGGAAGATTTAATCAGAGTTTCAAGCTCGCCAACAGTTGTGCCTGCAAAAATCTGTGAATCATCCACTTCTATATCATATTTTTCTTCAATAGCGCCAGCAAGCTGCACCAGATCAATGGAGTCCAGACCCAGGTCTTTTTCAAGTCTGGCTTCTTTTCTTATACTCTTTGATTTAATTTTGTGGAAGTTTTTTATAACTTCCAGTATTTCCTGTGATTTCCTGTAAGGTTTCAGCCCCGGGGTCTTCTTCTTTGTTCGCCTGGAAAATACAGCTTCCGCCACCTCATCTCTTTTTATTTTTTCAGTGGAAGTCCTGGGAAAATCAACTCCGTCCCATATACTACAGCTATTTATATGCTGATATACATTTAATTTTCTATTGGCTTCTTTTATTATATTCTCCGGACTAGCTCTGTATCCATCATCCAGTATCAGTACTGCATGTATTTCCAAATCGCTCCCCCGTTTTAACCCCAGTACCACACAATCTTTTACTTCCTTAAAGGTATTTATGACAGATTCAATATCCTCCGGATAGATATTTATGCCGTCAGCCCTTACCATAACTGAATCCTTTCTTCCCTTAAAATAAAGGTTTCCGTCTTTGCCCATCTCAGCAAGGTCTCCGGTTTTAAACCAGCCTTTTGAAAAAGATTTTTCTGTCAGTTGGGGATTCTCATAATACCCGGGGGATACGTTGTTTCCTCTTACATATATTTCATTGTCCACAAGGCGTATCTTCTGTCCATCCAGGACTTTTCCTATTGAGCCTGCTCCGGTTTGAGCAGGATCGGCCAGGGTTATCAGCGGAGCCGTTTCTGTAAGTCCATAACCCTGAAAGATAGTATAGGCAATGCATCTCCAGAACTCATCTATATTCCTGTCAAAAGCCGCCCCTCCCACAATTATGACCATAAATCTCCAGCCAAGTTCTAAATGAATACCCATGAAGGCCAGAAACCGCAGCGGCCATTTAATTTTCTTAAATATATTATATTTTCTCTCGAATTTCCTGTTGTCCAGATCGAAGTTCTTAGTTATATAGTCCCTCAGCAGTTCCACTACCTTTGGAAGTGTCCCCAGAATCCAGACTCTTTCTTCTTTTACCGCTTTTACAATATCCCTGGGGCTGATACTACTCATAAAGACTACAGAACTTCCAATCATCATCGGAACATAAATTCCAATAAGCTGACCGTACATATGGCTTAAAGGGACAACTGATAAAATTTTCAAGTTCCACATAAGACGGAAGAATTTCCTCCATCTGTCCATAACCAGCTTGATGGATTTTAAATTGGATTCAATATTACGGTATGTAATCATTACCCCTTTGGGGACAGCCGTGGTACCTGAGGTAAAAACAATCTGCGCCAGATTATCTGAAGAGATAGATATATCCGGATTTTCTAAAGGTGGTATGGATGACAAACGCTCTTCAATATCTTCTATAATTATTGATATCAGACCTGGAAATTTCTTTTCACTGCTGGTGTGAACTTTTACTTTAGCTTTTATCTTCTCCTGCACTTTTTTCTCAAAATCAGTACTGGAATTTATATCAAGCGGAACCACAACTGCTCCCTGCAGGAAGCACCCCAGATAGGCAACTACCCACTCCGGCCGGTTCTGCCCTTTTATTATGACCTTATCGCCTTTTTTTACTTTGAGCCGGTGGAGCAGTGCCGCAAATCTCTTTGCATAATCATATACTTTTACAAAACTCCAGGATACTGTCCTGTATTTTCCCCTGTGGCAGAAATATTTATCTTTAGATTTGATATTTTCATCAATATAGGCAAGCAAGCCTGAACTCATAGATATATCACCCGTTCCTTAGAATATAATATTTAGCCTGCGCAAACACTTATGACATTTTAAAAGCAACTACAGTTACTTATCTTTTATCTTGCTATATTTTTATTATAGGCAGTAAAAATTTCAGAAGCAATAGAGTTAAAATCTGTCAATATCAAATTTATTTATTACTTTATATATTGATTAGCCATTTTTATCCTTTCAATAATGGGCGGATGGCTATACAGCATCACTTTTATAAAAGGATGAGGAACTACGTTGGAAAGATTGGAGTCAGCCAATTTAGTCATTAGTGAAATCTGTGTTTCTGGATCACCAGTCAGTTGAATAGTCATTATATCAGCTTGTTTTTCATAGAACCTGGAAATCGCATTTGAGACTGGAAGGGTAATAAAAGTAAAAATCGAAACTAAAAGAATAATAATCAATATCGATCTAGAATCAGCTACTAGTCCCATTTCTCCCAGTATTATTTTCAGTAAAAAAATTCCCAGAATTCCACCTACACCACTAAGCGCGAGCCCTTTTAATATATGTAAATATCTCCAGTGGCTTACTTCATGTACTATTACTGCTAAGGCCTCTTTCTCAGAAAACTTGCTTAGCAAATTATCAAATATAACAATGCGTTTTGAATTTCCTAATCCGGTAAAGTAAGCATTAGCTTTATTTGTTCTCCGGCTGGCATCTGCAACTAATACTTCATTAACATTAATACCCGCACGCTCAGAAATTTCAACAATCTGGGCCTTTAAGACCTTATCTTCTAAAGGTTCAAACTTGTAAAAAAGTGGGTCAATAATTAAGGGATATAAATATGTAGCTATGATTAAAAAAATTATCAGTATTGCTCCTGCTACAACCCACCAGTATTTAGTAACATAAATCATTAAAACATAGAGAATTGTCATAGAAACTGTTGAAATTACTAACGATATTGCCTTGTTTTTGGCAAAATCTGCAAGCCATGAATTTATGGTTTGAGTGGAAAGACCATATTGGTGTTCGATTACAAAACCTCTAAGATAATCAAGCGGCATTAGCAACAAATATAGCAAAATAAAAAAAAGTGCAGTATAACCAACTAAAAGAATAATCGATATCCTTGAACTTATAGAAAAATACTTCCAGGTTAGTATTATTACACCTATTAAAAAAATCCAGGTTACCAGTTGCCTGGCAATAGAGATAGTGGTAGCCATTCTATTATACTGCGAGGCCTTTAGTAAAAAATCTTTATCAAAATATCTTAACACTTCATTATTGTATGCTGGCTTATGCAATATTCCCACCAGAAGTATTGCTATTGCCAGTAAGAATGCTGCAGATATTAAAATGATAAGCAGCCATACAACTAATGAGCTTCCACAAAAAATTTTAGATATCATAGCTATCTTAATATTTTATCCTTAAACAAACTTTTTAGTTTTTAACCGCCTTACTGCTATAACAGCTTTTTTTATAAAAAAGGAAAGCAGAAATACTAGCGCCAGAAGTAAAATTATAGTTGCCCCCGATGCAAGATCCAATAAATAAGAAATCCAGAGACCGGTTATGGTTAAAATAATTCCAGTAACAATTGAGCTGATTATCAGTTTTTTCATATTATAGGTAAACTGTCTGCATATTGATGATGGTATGGTAAGTAATGCGATGACCAGGATGATACCCACAATTCTTATAAGAACAACAGCACTTAAAGCCACCATGCAAAGAAGCACTAAATATAAAATCCTGTTAGGAATACCTATTACTGTTGAAAATTCCTCATCAAAGGATGCTGCATTAAATTCCTTGAAAAATAAAGCAACAATCAAAATGATTATAAAATCCATTACAAGCATAATATATAAATCAGATACAGGAATAGTCAGTATGTTCCCAAATAAATAGCTGAAAAGATCCGGCGCATAGCCGGGGGTTAAATTAATAAATATTATACCTGACGCCATCCCGACTGCCCAGATTATACCTATTGCTGCATCTTCGCTTAATTTGCTTCTCTTACTGATAAGACCAATGGTGATTGCCGATAAAAGACTAAAAGGAATTGCGGCAACAATCGGGGGTATCCATGGTATCCCCAGAAAGTAACCCAACCCGATACCTCCAAAAGCTGCGTGCGAAATACCTCCACTTATAAATACTATCTTTTTTATAACCACATAAGTGCCGACAATACCACAGGCTATATTAACCAGAACTGCAGCTATAACGGCGTTCCTAATAAATTCGTACTGAAAAATTCCCATTATTTCTTATGCCTCCCAAGTACTCTATGTGGTATTCCATGAGCTAATATCTCCACAGGACACCTGTAAGCTTCCTCAAGTTTGCTTAAACTGCCTTCTTTTGGACCATGGTAGAACAACTTCC
>Ga0194110_10009073_pt1 | contig 11246 bp, 11 predicted proteins | sample TA2Kig1200mmetaG_FD_146192 | JGI IMG/M metagenome (GOLD analysis project Ga0194110, IMG submission 146192) | Freshwater microbial communities from Lake Tanganyika, Tanzania - TA2015032 Kigoma Deep Cast 1200m | ecosystem: Environmental > Aquatic > Freshwater > Lake | place: Tanzania: Lake... | reverse complement strand
ATCATGTACTGAAGGAATTTATCAAACGCAGCTGCTTCATCAATTCCCGGAGACATAGAAGCCATATCCATCTGTTCCTGCATCATTCCCATGTCCATACCTGGATTTAAGGTTGCCTGTTCTTCCATCTTTTGCTTATATTCCTTCATGGCCACTTCCGGGTCAATCTCCACTGCATAGAGATTTTCCTTTATAGGGGTGGGCTCATGTCCAATGTTTCTTTCAAAAGAATCAGATAGGGAATGGGCAGGATCTGTGGATATTATAAGAGTTTTTTTACCTTGCTGCGCTGTCCAGAGAGCGGTTGCAGCAGATACTGTGGTTTTCCCTACTCCTCCTTTCCCGCCTATGAATACGAATGTTGTTTTTCCTTTGTTAAATTTAAAAAGATCTTTAAATGCCATTTAATGCCTCCATATTTTGTATTGTTTAAAGTAATCTAAAATAAGCTTTAAAACTTACTATAATACTACCATTGTACTATCCTAGTTTTTAAACTTATCTTATAATACTGATGTTATAAAGTTTATACCAGATTCCCTGTCTCAGTTTAAATAATTAAAAACAACTAAAAAAAAGAGGGCCGCTAAAAATTCCTATAAAATAAGTTCCAAAGTCATTTAAAGTTACAGATAGATTTAATTAAAATTATTTCAGAATTTTTATAAATATATACAAACAAAGCACAAAATATAAAGAGAAAATTGTGATGAAAATGCAGAAAAAGTTTAAGGCCGTCCCCCGGCTGGATGAAGAACAATCCATAGAAATCATAACTAAATTTGTAAAAAATAAAATAAAAGAATCCGGGGCAGAGGGTTTAGTAATTGGGCTTAGTGGAGGTTTGGATTCTACTACAACTGCATATCTATGTGCAAGATCAGCAAAAAGTGAAAAAATACTGGGACTAATAATGCCTACAGAAACCACAAGCCCCGAGGATGTAGAGGATGCTGTCTCTGTTGCAAGAGAACTTGGAATAAAATATGAAATATTGAACATAGAAAAATTAACTAAAACATTTTCAGGTATATGCCCCCACTTCAACAATGATAAACTTGCAAATGCAAACCTGAAAGCGAGATTAAGAATGATATTACTCTATTATCACTCTAATTCCATGAACCGGCTGGTTGTGGGAACTGGTAACAGAACAGAGTTATTAGTCGGATATTTCACCAAATATGGTGATGGTGGAGTTGATATACTACCACTTGGAGATCTTTACAAAAGTGATGTAAAAAGTATCGCTTCCTACCTCAAAGTCCCGGAAAATATCCTTAAAAAAGTACCCACAGCAGGTCTATGGTCAGGTCAGACTGACGAAGACGAACTGGGAATCATCTACGAGCTCCTAGACTTAATATTATATCAACTCATAGATGAAGGATTAAGCGAACAAAAAGTAGCTTGGAATCTTAAAATATCTTTAGATGAGGTTTTAAGGATTAAAAAAATGATAAATGTATCCCAGCACAAACTTCTAACACCAAGTATTGCAAGAATAAGGTGAGGTATGTCTATGTATGCTCTGGTTTATATAACCACTTCTGGAGAGGAAGAATCCAAAAAAATAGCTGATAGGCTAGTGAGAGAGAAATTAGCAGGTTGTGTGAACATCGTGCCGGCCATAGAATCCATATATCTGTGGAAGGGAGAAATAGATAATGATTCAGAGTCTCTTCTTATAGCTAAAACCAAGGTAGACAACCTAAATAACATAATCAAAAGAGTTAAAGAAATTCACAGCTATGATATTCCATGTATACTGGCAATTCCAGTAATACATGGTTCTAAGGATTATCTGGAATGGTTGGAAAGTGAGATAGGGTAAAAAAACTATAAATACTGGAAATATTTTTTGAAATTATCTGATTTAATTAATTGATTTAATAATTGTTATGGCGGTGATCTTTTGATAGATTCCAATACAGAGGAAAAATGGCAGAAAATATGGCAAGATAAACGATTATTTGAATCTAATCCAAGTGACAAAGAAAAAATTTTCGTAACTGTGGCTTATCCATATCCCAGTGGTGCTATGCACATTGGACACGGCAGGACTTACACTGTTCCAGACGTTTATGCAAGATTTAAACGAATGCAGGGGTATAATGTCCTATTTCCAATGGCATGGCATGTGACGGGAGCCCCGGTTATAGGGATAGCCAAACGAATAGAAAGGCAAGATCCATGGACCTTAGACATTTACAGAAGCATTCATAAAGTTCCAGATGGTGAACTTCACAGGTTCAAAGACCCTAATTATATTGTAAAGTATTTTAGCAGTAAATACAAGAAAATAATGCAAGAAATGGGCTATTCAATTGATTGGAGACGAGAATTTACCACTACAGATCCACAATATCAAAAATTTATTGAATGGCAATTTAGAAAGCTTAAAGAGAGGGGATTCGTAAGGAAAGGAGCTCATCCTGTAAAGTATTGCCCTGAATGTGAGAATCCTGTGGGTGATCATGACCTCCTGGAAGGAGAAGGTGTTGGTATAAACGAGCTAACTCTGGTAAAATTTGAAATAGATGGAGCAGATGGAACCTGGCTTGTTGCAGCTACCTTCCGTCCGGAAACTCTTTTTGGAACAACTAATCTCTGGTTAAATCCTGATTCAGAATATATAAAGGTTAAACTTCCGGGTGAAAACTGGATAATAAGTAAAAACGCATATAACAATCTTATACACCAAAAAAAGGACATATCAATCGTAGCTAATGTAAATCCCATTGAATTAATTGGTAAATACGTAAAAAATCCTGTAACTGGAGAAAAACATATAATTCTTCCTGCTTCTTTTGTGGATCCTGAATATGCCTCTGGTGTTGTATATTCTGTCCCGGGTCATGCCCCAGCAGATTACATTGCATTAAAAGATCTTAAAAAAGATTTAGATCGGCTTGAAAGGTATAAAATAAAGAATGAAGTGAAAAAAATTGAACCTGTAAGTATCATAAGACTTGAAGGGTTTGGAAAATTTCCAGCTGAAGAGATGATCAACAGTTTCGCTGTTAAGGATCAGAATGACCCAAAACTTAATGATGCTACTAATGAGCTTTACAAACTGGAACATGCCAAGGGAATTATGGCTGGAAGTATACCAGAATATGGAGGCCTCTACGTTTCCGAAGCCCGGGATGAGATTATAAAGAAGCTCCTTGACACTGGTAAAGGGGACGTTATGCATGAATTCGCTGAAAAACCAGTGATTTGCAGATGTGGAACAATATGTGTGGTTAGAATCCTTGAGGACCAGTGGTTTTTAAAGTACTCAGATGAAGAATGGAAAAAATTAGCCTTCAACTGTCTGGAGAACATGGATATGGTTCCAGAAGAGGTAAGGACAAATTTCGAGTATTATTTAGATTGGTTTCAGGACTGGGCCTGCTCCCGAAGGATAGGTCTGGGAACAAAACTTCCATGGGACAAACAATGGATAATCGAACCACTTAGTGATTCCACAATTTACATGGCTTATTATACAATTGCTAAATACATGAAGAACCTTAATGCCGGGGATTTAGATGATAAATTCTTTGAAAGCGTGTTTTTAGATTCAGACCTTTCTGAAATCTCTGCAAATTTTGATAAGGATCTGTTTGAAGAGATAAAAAGTGAATTTGAATACTGGTATCCTCTCAATTGGCGTCTCTCTGCAAAGGACTTAATCGGAAACCACCTTACATTCCATATCTTCCACCATTCAGCCATATTCCCGCCTGATAAATGGCCCAGAGGTATCGTGGTCTTTGGAATGGGTTTACTTGAGGGTAACAAGATGTCCTCCTCTAAGGGTAACATCATACTCCTTGATGATGCCATAAACGCTCACGGAGCAGATGTGGTTCGTCTTTTCTTGATGGCTTCAGCTGAACCCTGGCAGGATTTTGATTGGAGAGAAAAAGAGGTAAAAGGTATCAAAAAACGTTTAGAATGGTTCTGGGAGTTTGGAGATCGGATAGAGAAGATAGTAGGACATAAAATAGACTTTAAATACCATGATATCAACCTGAAACCTAAAAAACCCATAAATTCATGGCTTTTAAGTCAGATAAACATGAGGGTTAGAGATGCAACAGAAGCCCTTGAAGGTTTCCAAACGCGTAAAGCCCTACAAGAAGCTTTATTCCTGCTTAAAAAGGATCTTGATCATTATTTCTATCGTATAGAGCATGAAGTTAGTGATGAAGATGCGAGAAGAGAGATTACAGACCCTCTGATCTATGTTTTAAATGTATGGATACGTCTAATGTCTCCATTTATACCACATACCTGCGAAGAGATGTGGAAGAAATATGGAGCTGAAGGTTTTGCATCATGTGCTGATTGGCCAGAATACAATGCTGATATAATCGATGAAAAGATTCAAAAGGCTGAAGAGATCATCCAGGGGCTTTCTGATGATATAAATGAAATAAAGAAAATCATTGACATTATTCCAAATAAAATACATATTTACGTTGCCCCTGACTGGAAATGGGAAGTTTTTGAGATAGCCAAGGAAGTTGGTAAACCTGATATTGGCAAGATAATGGGGGAATCCATAAAAAAGGATGTGCATGATAATAAAAAGGAAATAGCTGACTTTGCAAAGAAAATAGCAAAAGAAATGACCAAGATCAAGTATGTGGGGCAGTTGGATGAATATTCCATCCTGAAAAACTCTCTGGAATTTCTATCCAACGAAGCCGGGGCCCAGGTCATAGTCTATTATGAGCCCACCTATGACCCGAAGGGTAAATCAAAGAATGCTATGCCTTATAAACCGGCGATATACATAGAATGATAGAAAATAATTTAAATTCTTTATAATAAGCTGAAATGTTTAGAAGTTTGTTATACACAGGCTAACCGTTTTGGAAGATGAAAAAATTGGTCACATTCATGCCAGATCAGGTTATTATCCTGGGATTTATATCATCTCGATTTTGTTAACTGTAATAATATATTTCACCCGTGAAACGCCCCGCCAAATCCTGGGAGCAATGGTTGGGGGTCTGGCAGTAAGTTTGTTGGGCATATCAATAGACATTATTGCCTATTACAATGGGTGGTGGTATTATCCAAATTCAACCACGGCCTATGGGTCACTTGGATATTACCTCATTGCAGCGAGTTTTTACGGTGCAGGTGTGGCTCTCATTGGTTGGAGGGTGAACAGACATTTTGGTTTAAAAGTTTTGATTGTTTTTAACTATTTTTCGGATTTTATGGAGTTTTCCGCGATTTTACTCTTGCGGCTCTTACCCGGTCAAGCAACCCCATTGTGTTTGGTCAGGGCCCAATACCCCTGATTGCAGATGCAATGACCTGGATCTCACTCATTGCTACAGCTCAACTGGTGATGTGGATGGTTGCTGGGCCTGCTAAAGCTAACAGACTTGCACGTGAATGAGCTAATTCATATATTTATTAAAAATATAAAAATAACTAATTTCATCTATTTAATCGATTTTTAAGAAATCCAACGTCCTCAACTTCAGCTTCTACCACATCGCCCACATTCATTGGCCCCACACCCGGAGGAGTTCCGGTTGCGAGGACATCACCCGGTTTCAGGGTCATTATGTCTGATATAAATTCAACCAATTCTTGGGCTGAGAAAATCATGTTTTTTGTATTGGAATCCTGTTTTATCTCACCATTGAGCTTGAGAGATATCTTTTGATTGGACTGGTCGAGTTCGGTTTCGATACATGGCCCGATAGGACAGAATGTGTCAAAACTCTTGGCCCTGGTCCACTGGACATCCTTTCTCTGCAGATCCCTGGCTGTTACATCATTTAATACCGTATAACCACCTATATAATCATCAGCATCCTCTTTTTTAACATTTCTTGCCTCTTTTGATATCACTATGGTAATTTCAACTTCATAATCAACCTGATTTGAAGATTCAGGGTATATTATGCTATCAAGATGCCCAATTACAGATGTGGGTGGTTTCATGAAAATTACAGGCTCATCAGGGATTTCCATCTTTAATTCTTTTGCATGGTCTATGTAGTTGAGTCCAACACATATTATCTTGGAAGGGTAAACTGGAGGTTTTATTTTCACATCCTGCAGATCATGGATCTCTTTTTTTTCAAAAGTGTTGATATTGGAGGCTTTCATTGCATCCAACATAGAACATGAAAGTTCTGTTATAGCATCATGGTTTAAAATTCCTATCCTCTCAAAATCATCCTTCATAAAGCGTACAAGTTTCATAGAATCACCTGAAAATTCATATAATAGTAATTCATTTTTACATATTAATTATATTGAAAAAAAATAATTGTCTTAAATAGTTGATTTAGTTATTCATCAAAATGAAATGTTTTTATTACACAGAAACTTTTAAGCTATTTCTATCCCACGAAGAACCAATGATGTCATAGTAGGTTATATCCCATTTATTTGAATCATATTTGGCGTCAATGCAAGTGTAATATGAGTTCCATTTAAACCTTTCAACTATTGGAAGAGTATTCGCAATGTTTATGGCGTCTTGAGCTGAGTTATAGGAGCCATTTTTAATGGAAATACTTTTAAATGTTCTAATATTGGATTTATTATCTTTCAAAGTGTTATACTGGAATACCCTGTTACTCTTTCCAATTTTATCAGATTCTACCACATCCCATGTGAACATATCTGATGTGGGGTAGGTTGATATGTGGGTGTAATCATTGCCGAGTGTATTGGACTGGCTTTGAAGTACCTCAAATTTTTCATAAGACCTTATAGCCCCAAATGCCACCAAAATAATAATAAATGATGCCATGGCTACTTTCTTGTATTTCGGGTTTAAACTTAGGTATAGGATTATTAACACGATTGCAGCAATTATTAAGGTGATAGTGTCGAGGTAGTAGTAGAGCTCAGCACTGTAGCGTGTAATGGAGAATGGATAGAGAAGAGGGATACCTTTGCTGGTTAAAAAATCCAAAAAAAGGTGAGTTAAGGCTCCAAAGTAAACTAGCATGATAGTTGACCGGTTAAATTCTATGTTTATGTTGCGGTGTATGGTTTTACTTATGAAACCTTTAATAGGTTTTCTTGTGAGCAGGTAGAGAAATATAATGGACGTGACAAAGCCAAAAATAAAGGAATGGGTGATTCCCCTGTGGCTGAAAATGAAAAGTTCAGGAGATAGTATCCCGATCCATGCGATCAGAACATCAAAATCGAGTGAAATACCTCCAAATGCTCCAGCAAGTTTATTTTTACTTTTTAGAATAGTCAAAATGATGTATGGAACCAGAAAATGTGTTATTAAATCCATATTGTTTCTTCCATCCTTTTCAGTATAAAAGAATTTCAACCCGAAAAAAGGGATATATGAAGTTGAAACAGTCACATTACATTATTTATATACAAATGGCCCTAATAGATAGCTATGCGAAATTTATTCACAAATTATAACAATCCTATACAGATTCCATCATTTTCTCGTGATTTTAAAGAGTATAGATAGTGCAATTAACTGGACTATATTGATCAAAAATAAAGGCAATCTAGGTCCATGTATTTCAGAACCATGGAAATCTATGGGTATTACTAACGGTAGAGCAATAAATATAGTTGCTAAAATATTTTGAATGAGCAGAATCGATGAAAAATATAGGAGACCTATTGTGAATCCAGATTTAACTTCTTTATAAGTTTTCCAGTAAGCATTAAGTAATCCTAATAACAAGCAAACGTTCGCAACCCCCACACCAACAGCCACAATAATTAATACTAAAACAGTCGATCCAAATTCTCCTATCATCATATTCTTACTCCGTTCACTTCAGAAAATCTAATTAATAATAATTTTGCAATTAAAAGTTTCCCCAAATCTTTAATTGGATTTTAAAGATTTATCCTCAACCATGAAAAAAGGAAGTATGGAGGTGGCCCACCCGCCCTGATTACTAAAGAATGTTATTTTATTATTTTTGTTAGATTATCGCCACCAATTTTACCATCGAGCACGTTTATAATCCGATCTGCCATTTTAGCCACATAGGGTTCATGAGTTACCATTACCAATGTTACATTCTCTTTTTTGTGAATATCTTTAATTAAATTTAAAATCATGTCACCAGTTTTGGAATCCAAAGCACCAGTAGGTTCATCAGCTAAAATTATGGAAGGATGGTTAACCAAGGCTCTTGCAATAGCCACCCTCTGCCTTTCTCCTCCAGAAAGCTTGGTAGGTGTTTGGTTAATTTTATCAACCAATTCTACCGCTTCTAAAAGTTCCATGGCCCTATTCTGCATCTCTTTTCCTGAAGACTTGGTTTCAAACATTGGAATTTGTACATTCTCAATTACTGTGAGATTGGGTATCAGATTATGTAATTGGAACACGAATCCAATTTCCTTGGATCTAAATTTGCTTAGATCCTTATTTTGCATTAAATCAATGCCTGCCACGTTGATAAAACCTTCATCTGCCTTATCCAGTGCTCCGATCATGTTAAGAAGAGTTGATTTTCCAGAACCAGATGGTCCTATTATGGATATGAACTCTCCTTTTTTAATTTCTAGATCAATTCCATTTAAGGCCATTATTTTCCCGTTATCATAGCTTTTTTTGAGACCCTTTATTTCTATGATATTTTTGTTATCATTCATATCTTAACGCCTCCGTTGGTGCTAATCTGGAAGCTCTGTATGCCGGGTAAAGTCCTCCAATGACACCCACAAGGAAAGCTACTCCAAATGCTCTTAGGAGTGTATCAAGTGTTAATACTGGTTTTATAAGTTCTCCGAATGTTGGAGTAAATGATAACAATACTTCAACACCAACTATACCTACCACGATACCAACTACAGCAGCAATTAACGTAAGTACAATGGATTCACCAAGAATCATTCCCAATATTCTGCTATTTCTCCATCCTACAGCTTTTAGGACTCCAATTTCTCTTGTTCTTTCAAATACGGTCATTATCATAGTATTTATAACTCCAACTCCACCAATAACTATGGCAAGAATTGAAATCGCCCATGAAGCTGAGTCAATTGAGCCCAGTGCACTATTCATTCTTTTTGCCTGATCAGCGGCTGTTGTTGTAGAATTCTTTTTGCCTGATCAGCGGCTGTTGTTGTAGAGAGTTGGTTAGGATAAGCATTTTCAATTCTCTGGCTCACATCCTTGACGTTGGCGTTTTCATTTATTTTTACTAATATACTGCTGACTTTGTTGGTGTTGTTAGTCAGATTTTGAAGAGTATTGAGTGACACGAAAGCTCCCCCATCCTGCATAAAGCTTCCAGTTTCAAATATTCCCGCAATTTTGAATTCACGGCCATAAAGATTGATAGTATCCCCAACTGTTTTGTTAAGGTTTTTTGCTGCTGTTTTACCTAATACAATCTCATTTGCACTTCCGTTTGAGAAAACTGTTCCGTTGACGCTATCTATACCCACAAGATTTAACTTGTTGCTATCAATACCTGTAACTGAAAAACCACCAAACATACCTTGGCCAGGATTTGGGCCAGACACAGAACTTGAGCTGCCTCCTAAATTGGCACTTGTTCTTAAAATTCCTGCAGTGTCTTTAACTCCAGTTAAATTTTTAATGTCAGTTACGAGTTTCTCATCAATACTACCCGATTGGAAATTACCGGAACCTGTCTGAGATACTGTAATCTCAGCTCCTCCTGATTTTAGGGTACTTTCTGAGGCTGCTTTAAGACCACCAGTGACCATACCCAATGCAACGATGGTTGCTATTCCAATTGCAATACCTATGATTGCAAGGGAAGTTCTTGTTTTGTTTCTAAAAGGATTTTTTAGAATTAATTTTAGGTATGACATAATCCGTTCTATCTATCTAGGCCTATTAAATAAATATGCCAAATTTAAGCATCAATTATGCACAAATCATGTACCAATCATGCACAAATCTTTTACAAATTCCTTCATTTCCTGGTGATTTTAAAGAGTATGGATAGGGCTATTAACTGGACAATGTTGATCAAAAATAAAGGTAATCTAGGTCCATGTATCTCTGAACCATGGAAATCTATGGGTATTACTAATGGTAGAGCAATAAATATGGTGGCTACAATATTTTGAAGAAGAAGAATCGATGAAAAATATAGGAGACCTATTGTGAATCCAGATTTAACTTCCCTATAGGTTTCCCAGTAAGCATTAAGTAATCCTAACAACAAACAAACGTTTGCAATTCCTACAGCAACCGCCACATAAATCAATACTAAACCAGTCAATCCAAATTCTTCTACTACCATTTTCTAACCTCTCCACCCTAACTCGCATAAACTAAGTGTTAAACTATTTATTTATCCAATTCTTTCCAAATATCTTTGAAAGTATCGTAATTATCTTCCATTCTGTTTGAAAGGAAATATAATTCACCATATTTCTTTTTTCCCGTTGATGTGACTATATTATTCTCCTCTAATATTTTAATGTGGTGCCTTACAGTTTTATAATTCAATTTAAGATTCTCAGCAAGTTGATGTGCATTATAAGGCCTATTATGTAATGACATAATAATTCTTGCACGGTTTGGTCCCCCTGTCGAACCAGCGATTAACCACCAAAGCAGTTTCTTCATACACATCACAGTTCTACAATAATATTGGAACAAAAAATATTTGATCATAAAAGGGTTTATGTCTAAACTATCCCTAAATTATCCTTTCAATAGGTACCACCAGTATATCCCTTGCCCCTATATTTTTAAGCCTATTTACAAGGTCAAAAACATCTCTTTCATCGACAACAGCCTGTACAGCTACAATACCATTATCAGACAATACTTCAGATACTGTAGGTCCTGTAAGACCCGGCATGACCTTTTTAACATCTTCAAGTGCGTTCTTTTCCACATTCATCATTACCAACTTCTTACCATCAGCATCTAAAACTCCCTTAATTCCGGTCCTTACAGCTTCTATTTTCTCATTCTTATCTTTATAGCTTTTTTTGTTTGCAATTAGCTTGACAGAGCTTTCTAAAATTGTATCAATCACATTTAGATGATTCATTTTAAGGGTGGTGCCTGTGCTTGTAAGGTCGACTATTACATCTGCAACCCCTATAAATGGAGCAATTTCTGTAGATCCACTTAATTCAACAATTTTAACATTTATTCCTCTGCTTTTAAAATATTTTTTTGTTAAAACTGGAAATTCGGTGGCTACCATTGAATCTTGTGATAAATCATTGATACTCTTGATTTTAGAATCTTCAGGTGCTGCTAAAACCAGTTTAGCTCTTCC